>Ga0209476_10000474_pt1 | contig 27144 bp, 24 predicted proteins | sample KloWWTrecipitate_FD_187179 | JGI IMG/M metagenome (GOLD analysis project Ga0209476, IMG submission 187179) | Active sludge microbial communities from Klosterneuburg, Austria, studying microevolution and ecology of nitrifiers - Klosterneuburg... | ecosystem: Engineered > WWTP > Aerobic digester... | reverse complement strand
AGGTGACCGCGACCAAGCACGCCGAGCGAGTCCGCACGGCGCTGACCGGACGGCAGTCGGCCATCGTCCTGGTCGACGATGTCGCCCAAGGCCTCGCGGTTGTCAACGACTACGCCGCCGAGCACCTGGAGATCCACACCGCGGACGCAGCCGCGGTCGCGGCCCGCGTCCGCAATGCCGGGGCGATCTTCGTCGGCTCGTTCTCACCGGTCTCACTCGGCGACTACAGCGCGGGTTCGACCCACGTGCTGCCCACCGCGGGTTGCGCGTGCCACTCTTCGGGCTTGAACGTGCACAGCTTCCGTAAGCAGGTGCACGTGATCGAGTACTCCGAGGCCGCGCTGCTGGAGGTTGCGTCCGTCGTGGAGACCTTCGCTGCAGCCGAGGACCTGCCCGCGCACGGCGCGGCGATCACTGTCAGGCGTCCGGCATGAGGCCGGAGGCTGGGCTGGAGGAGCTGCCGCTGCGGCCCGAACTGGTGGGGGAGGAGCCCTACGGTGCACCCCAACTGGACGTCCCGGTGCGGCTGAACGTCAACGAGAACCCGTATCCGCCGAGCGCTGGTATCCGGGCAGAGATGGCGGCCGCGGTCGCAGCCGAGTCGCTGAACCGTTACCCCGATCGGGAAGCGTGGGCGCTGCGCGAGGCGTTGGCCGCCTACCTGGGGCATGGCCTGATTCCTCTGCAGCTCTGGGCCGCGAACGGTTCGAACGAGGTGATGACCCACCTGCTCCAGGCCTTCGGCGGCCCCGGCCGCAAGGTGCTCAGCTTCACGCCGACCTACTCGATGTACCCCGAGTATGCGCGCAACACCCACACCACCTATGTCACCGAGCCCCGGCTACCCGACTACAGCCTGGACGCCGACACGGTGCTGCGCGCGATCGCGACCCACGAGCCCGCGGTGGTGGTGATCACCACCCCGAACAACCCCACCGGAACCACCACTGGGCTGGACGTGATCGAGGCGGTGCTGGCCGGCACCGAAACCATCGTGGTGGTCGACGAGGCCTACCAGGAGTTCGCCCGGCACCCGGAGCAGACCGCGCTGACACTGCTGCCACGGTTCGGCAACCTCGTGGTGTCCCGCACGATGAGCAAGGCGTTCGCCCTGGCGGGGGGCCGGGTCGGCTACCTGGCGGCGAGCCCGGCGATCGTGGACGCCTGTCGGATCGTCCGGCTGCCCTACCACCTTTCTGCCCAGACCCAGGCGGTGGCTCGGGTCGCCTTGAAGCACTCGGCCGAGTTGCTGGCCCAGGTGGATGAATTGCGGGCGACCCGCGACCAGATGCTGGTGCGGTTGCCTCAACTCGGGGTGGAGGTGATCGACTCCGACGCCAACTTCTGTTTGTTCGGTCCGTTCGCCGACCGGCATGATGTCTGGCAGCGGCTCCTCGACCGGGGCGTGCTCGTGCGCGAGACCGGTCCGGCCGGCTATCTGCGGGTTTCGGCCGGCACCCCGGAGGAGACGCAGGCGTTCTACACGGCACTGGCCGAAGTGATGGAGGAGAAATGAGCGCGCGCACCGCGGTTCGTGAGCGGACGACCAGCGAATCTCAGGTTCGCGTCGCCCTCAACCTCGACGGCACCGGAGCGTCGACGATCAGCACCGGCGTCGGCTTCTACGACCACATGCTCACCGCGCTGGCCAAGCACTCGCTGATCGACCTTGAGATCACCACCACCGGCGACCTGCACATCGACGGGCACCACAGTGTTGAGGACACCGCCATCGTCCTCGGGCAGGCGTTCGCCGAAGCCCTGGGCGACAAGGCGGGCGTCCGGCGTTACGCCGATGCGACCGTGCCGCTCGACGAGGCCCTCGCGCACTGCGTGGTCGACCTGGCCGGACGGCCGTACGTGGTCTACTCCGGCGAGCCCGAAGGCCAGCAGTATGCCCTGATCGGCGGCTCCGGGGTGCCGTACGCGGGCTCGATGACCCAACATGTGATCGAGTCGTTCGCGATCAACGCCGGGATCACCCTGCACCTGCGCGTGCTGGCCGGACGCGACCCGCATCACATCGTCGAAGCCCAGTTCAAGGCGCTCGCTCGCGCACTGCGCGACTCGATCGCCATCGACCCGCGGATCGCCGGCCAGGTGCCGTCGACCAAAGGCAGCCTGTGAGGGCGTCCCACACGCTGACTGAGCCTGACGAAGCCGTGGTTGCTGGCTCGCGGGCTGAGCTGGACGCTGCCGCGGAGCTGTCGGCTCGGTCGGTCGAGTCAGGTGATCGGTTGGTCGAGTCAGGCGATCGGTTGGTCGAGTCAGGTGATCGGTTGGTCGAGCTTGTCGAGACCACGCCGGCCGCCGGCTTCGCAACCCCTTCGGTAGCGGTCCTCGACTACGGCTCCGGCAACTTGCACTCGGTCACCCGAGCGCTCGAAGCCGCCGGCGCGAAGGTAGTGCTGACCGCGGACGCGGACACCTGCCTGGCGGCCGACGGTCTGCTCGTCCCCGGGGTCGGCGCCTTCGCCGCCTGCATGGACGGACTGGCAGCGGTGGGTGGGCCGCAACTCATCCTTCGCAGGCTGGCTGCCAAGCGTGCGGTGTTGGGCATCTGCGTGGGTCATCAGGTGCTGTTCGCCCTCGGTGTCGAGCACGGCGACCCGGCGCCGGGAGTCGGTGTGCTGCCCGGCGTTGTGGAGCGACTGGACGCCGTCCCGTTGCCGCACATGGGCTGGAACACCGTCCAGCCGCCGATCGCGTCGGCGATGTTCGCCGGGGTCGAGGGCGAACGCTTCTACTTCGTGCACTCCTATGGAGTGCACGAGGTGCCGGACTGGCCGCAGAACGCGCGCATCACCTGGGCCGAGCACGGCGGCGACCGGTTCATCGCGGCGGTCGAGCAAGGGCCGCTCTGGTCGACCCAGTTCCATCCGGAGAAGTCCGGCGACGCCGGAGCACGCCTGTTGCGCAACTGGCTGGACACCTTGCGAAGGGAATCATGAAGCTCGAACTACTGCCCGCCGTCGATGTGCAAGGGGGCCAGGCCGTCCAATTGGTCCAGGGCGTCGCCGGCTCGGAGAAGGTCTTCGGCGACCCGCTGGCCGCGGCGCTGCGCTGGCAGGACGGCGGCGCGGAATGGCTGCACCTGGTCGACCTGGACGCGGCTTTCGGCCGTGGCAGCAATGCCGAGGTGATCGCCGGGATCGTCGAGCGCCTGGCGCTGAAGGTGGAACTGTCCGGTGGGATCCGCGACGACGCGTCCCTGGAGCGTGCGTTGGCCACCGGCTGCCGCCGGGTGAACATCGGCACCGCCGCCCTGGAGAACCCCGAGTGGTGCGACCGCGTGATCGGGGAGTTCGGCGATCGGGTGGCGATCGGTCTGGACGTCCGCGGGACGCGCCTGGCCGCGCGCGGCTGGACGCGCGAGGGCGGCGACCTGTGGGAGACCCTCGACCGGCTCGACGCGGCCGGCTGCTCCCGCTACGTGGTCACCGATGTGGCCAGTGACGGCATGCTCAGCGGGCCGAACCTGGACCTGCTCCGTGAGGTCTGCGGACGCACGGACGCCGCCGTGGTGGCCAGTGGGGGGATCGCGCAGCTCGATGATCTGCGCGCCCTGCGTGAACTGGTGCCGCTGGGAGTCGAGGGAGCGATCATCGGCACCGCCCTCTATGTCGGCAACTTCACCCTTACCGAAGCACTCGCCGTCACCGGCTGATCGGCAGCCGGGGAGGCTTGTGAGGAGCGAGCCGGCACCCTCCAACCGGTCGCCGGGGAGGCCTGTGAGGGAGCGAGCCGGCACCCTCCAACCGGTCGCCGGGGAGGCCTGTGAGGGAGCGAGTCGGCACCCTCCAACCGGTCCCTGAGGAGGCTTGCGAGGAACGAGCAAGCCGTCACGAAGGGCCGCCGTCACCGGGCCCCGATACGGTGCGGAAGAAATGTCAGTGGCGGCATCCAGACTCACCTCATGACAACTTCAGCAGCACAGAGTCAGACCCGTTTCTGGGTCAGCACGGTGAGCCTCGACCAGGTGGCTCGAAACGTGGGCGGCGGTTACATCCAAGCCAACACCGAAGCCCGTACGCGGCTGGCCAGGCTGCGGCGGGGCGATCGGATCGTCTTCTACTCGCCGCGGCAGAGCCATCCCGACGGTGAGCCGCTACAGCAGTTCACCGCTTGCGGCACCGTCGTCGGCGCGGAGCCGTACGAGGCGCGGGTGGCCGACGGCAGCCGGCCGTGGCGCCTGGGCGTCCGGTTCGCCGAATGCGAAGCGGTACCGGTTCGGCCCATGCTGTCCGCGCTGGGCTTCGTCACCGACCCGGTGCACTGGGGCATGTTGTTCCGGCGCGGAATGTTCCGGATCGGCCCGGGCGACTTCGACCGCATCGCAGCGGCCATGCAAGCCCGGGTTCTGCTGGCGGGGTGAGGGCTCAGGGCACCCGGGCGATCCATTCCGGGTTGCTGAACTTGCTGGTTGCGAGTTCGCGGGCCTCGTTCAGTTCGGCCGTGGTCAGGTGCCCGTCCACCACGCGATAGCGGCTGCGGAAGGTGGCCTCGAACGAGGCCATCACCTCAGAGCGCGGCAGTCGGGTCTGTGAGCGCACGGGGTCGACACGCTTGTTGGCGCTCTTCGTGCCCTTGTCGGAGAGCTTCTCGCGGCCGATCCGGAGCACCTGCAGCATCTTGTCCGCATCGATGTCGTAGGCCATGGTCACGTGGTGGAGAACTGCGCCGCCGACGAAGCGTTTCTGGGCTGCGCCGGCGATCTTGCCTGCCGGCGAAGCGATGTCGTTCAGGCCCGCGTAATGCGCCTGCACGCCCACCTCTCCGAGTGCGGCCAGCACCCACTCGTCCAGGAAGGCGTAGGACGCCTCGTAGCTCATCCCATCCACGAGGGTGGCCGGCACGACCAGCGAGAAGGTGATGCAGTTGCCCGCCTCCATGAACATGGCGCCGCCGCCGGAGACCCGCCGGACGACCTGAACACCGTGCTCGGCCGCGGCTTCCGCGTCCACTTCGTTGCGCAGCGACTGGAACGACCCGATCACCACGGCCGGGTTCTCCCACTCCCAGAACCGGAAGCTGGGTCCGCGACGGCCGGCGGCGAGTTCGCGCGCCAGGACTTCGTCCAGCGCGCAGTGTTCGGCCGGGTCGAGCGGCCCGGGGTCGAGGAAGGTGAAGGTGTGATCGGCCCATCCCGTTGATCGGCCAAGGGCCCGCCGGACCGCCATCGCGACGGCCAATGAGTCGAACCCGACCATCGTCACCGGCACACCCAGCAGCCCGTCCGCTTTGGCGCGGGCGAGGTCTACGTCGATCCGGGCCGCGAGTTCGCCCACGGAGGTCTCGACATCCAGACCGGCAAGGGCGCGGTCGATCACGGCAAGGGCCTCGTCCGGGTCGAGGAAGAAGTCGCCGCTCACGCTGACCTGCGCCAGTCGTTCGTCCACCACATTCAAGTCCACCGCGACGAGTTTCCCCCCGGGCACCTTGTACTCGCCATGCAACCGCTCGCTCATGCCGGTCAGGTTAAGTGGCCTACACTGAGGCGCGCAAAACCAACTTCTTACCGGACGGACGTAAATGAGCGGTCACTCCAAGTGGGCCACCACCAAGCACAAGAAGGCGGTCATCGATGCCAAGCGCGGCAAGCTCTTCGCCAAGCTGATCAAGAACATCGAGGTCGCTGCCCGTACCGGCGGCGCTGACCCCTCTGGAAACCCGACGCTCTACGACGCGGTCCAGAAGGCGCGGAAGAACTCGGTGCCGGTGGACAACATCGATCGTGCGGTGAAGCGCGGCGGCGGGGTCGGCGGCGACAGCGTCGACTACATCGAGATCATGTACGAGGCCTACGGGCCTGGCGGCGTGGGCATCCTGATCGAGTGCCTCACTGACAACCGCAACCGGTCCGCTTCGGACGTCCGCGTCGCGGTGACCCGCAACAGCGGCACCATGGCTGACGTCGGCTCGGTCTCCCGCATCTTCGACCGCAAGGGCGTGGTCGAGGTCGGCAAGGCCCAAGCCGGGCGCGTGCTCACCGAGGACGACCTGCTGGAGGCGACCCTTGACGCCGACCCAGAGGACGTCTCCGACGACGGCGAGGCGTTCAAGGTGATCAGCGACCCCAGCCTCGTGGTCGAGGTGCGCAAGGCGGTGCAGGCCGCCGGGCTCGACTACGACTCGGCCGAGGTGCAGTTCGTGCCGCAGTACACCACCGCGATCGACTCGGTGGAGGCTGCCGAGAAGCTGTTCAGGCTCCTCGACGCGATCGAGGACCTCGACGACGTGCAGAACGTCTACAGCAACGAGGACGTCCCCGACGAGATCGGCAACCAGCTGGACTGAACGATCGGGGACGGTTCTTATTCGTTCAGGTTTTCCACAGGCGGCGTCCGGCGACCAGCCCGTGTGGACAACTTGAACGAAAAAGAACCGTCCCCTTCTGTTCAGTCCGCGGCGCGAGCTCTTGGACATCCGGATCCAGTTTTGACACCGGTGGGCGTGGCAGGGACGCGGTTCGCGAACCGCGGGCTACTATCCGAACAGATGTTCTAGACGGAGGGTGCGCGGATGCGGGTCTTGGGAGTCGATCCCGGCCTCACCAGGTGCGGGGTAGGTGTGATCGAGGGCAGCCCCGGTCGTCCGCCGCAGCTGGTGGCGGTGGGCGTGATCACGACGCCTTCGACGATGGAACTGCCGCAGCGGCTGTTGCTCATCGAAGCCGGTCTGACTGCCTGGGTGGCCGAGCACCAGCCCGATGCGGTTGCGGTGGAGCGGGTCTTCGCCGACCAGAACGTGCTCTCGGTGATCGGCACCGCACAGGCTGCCGGTCTGGCCATGCTGGTGGCCGCGCGGGCCGGGCTGCCGGTGCACACCCACACGCCCACCGAGGTCAAGGCAGCGATCACGGGCTCGGGCCGCGCGGAGAAGGCCCAGGTGGGCACCATGGTCGCCCGCATCCTTCGCCTCGATGCCCCGCCCAAGCCCGCCGATGCAGCGGACGCGGTGGCGCTGGCCATCTGCCACCTCTGGCGCGGGGCAGGAGCCGACCGGATCGCCGCCGCACTGGCCAAGCAGGCAGCTGGGAGGACCGCATGATCGCGAGACTCACCGGCCAGGTGGCCGCGGTGGGTGGAACCTGGCTGGTGATCGACCTGTCCGGATTCGGCTTGAAGGCGCTCTGCACCCCGTCCACCGCCACTTCGGTGCGGGTCGGCGACCGGGTGACCCTGCACACCTCGCTGGTCGTGCGGGAGGACTCGCTGACCCTCTACGCGTTCGCCGAGCCGGGGGAGCGCGACTGCTTCGAACTCGTGCAGAGCGCTACGGGCATCGGCCCCAAGATCGCTCAAGCGGTGGTTTCGGTGTTCGGCCCCGACGAGTTCCGCGCCGCGGTCGCGTCCGGCAACGTGGCCGCGCTCACCCGCGTCCCCGGCATCGGCAGCAAAGGCGCCCAGCGGCTGGTTCTCGAACTCAAGGACAAGGTCGCTGCCCTCGGCTCGGGTGCGCCCGTGGTCGGTTCGGCCGCCGCTGCTGCGGTCTGGCGCGAGCAGGTGCGTGCCGGACTTGAGGGCCTCGGCTATTCCACCCGCGACGCGGAGGCGGCCTGCGAGCGGGTCTCCGGTCTCGCCGAGGAGTCACCGGACACGCCGGTGGCCGTCCTGTTGCGCGCGGCGCTGCGCACCCTGGCAAAGTGAGCTCCGTGGCGCCGTCCGACTACGAAACCGACCCGCTCGACCCGCACGCCTTCGTCGACGAGCAGGCCGCCGAGTCGGCGCTGCGACCGGGCACACTGGACGAGTTCCGCGGGCAACGCCGCGTCAGCGACCAGCTCGGGCTGGTACTGGCCGGCGCCCGGCATCGCGGGACCGTGCCTGACCACGTGCTGCTCTCCGGCCCGCCCGGCCTGGGCAAGACCACCCTGGCAATGATCATCGCCGCCGAGATGGGCGCCCCGATCCGGATCACGTCCGGACCCGCCATCCAGCACGCCGGCGATCTGGCCGCGATTCTTTCGGGACTGACCGAGGGCGAGGTGTTCTTCCTCGACGAGATCCACCGCATGTCCCGGCCGGCCGAGGAGATGCTCTACCTCGCCATGGAGGACTTCCGGGTGGACGTGGTCGTCGGCAAGGGTCCAGGCGCCACCGCCATCCCATTGGAAATCCCCCGGTTCACCTTGGTCGGGGCGACCACGCGGGCCGGTCTGTTGCCTGGACCGTTGCGCGACCGCTTCGGGTTCACCGCACAGCTGGACTTCTACGACCCGAGCGATCTGGAGACCATCCTCACCCGTTCGGCGATCCTCCTCGGTATCCGCCTCGACCCGCAGGCCGCTGCCGAGATCGCGTCCCGTTCTCGTGGTACCCCCAGAATCGCCAACCGGTTGTTGCGTCGCGTTCGTGACTACGCGCAGGTGCGCGCCGACGGCACCCTCACCCGGACGGTGGCCCGCAAGGCCCTCGAACTGTACGAGGTGGACCCGCTCGGCCTCGATCGGCTCGACCGGGCGGTGCTGGATGCCCTGTGCCGGCACTTCGGCGGCGGGCCGGTCGGGATCACCACGTTGGCCCTGGCTGTGGCCGAGGAGACCGAGACGGTGGAGGAGGTCGCCGAACCGTTCCTGGTCCGGCAGGGCTTCCTGATGCGGACGCCTCGTGGGCGCGTGGCCACCCAGCGAGCCTGGCAGCATCTGGGGCTCACCCCACCGGGTCACCAACACCCTCCGGCACCCGCTCCCGACCTGTTCAGCGGTGTCGAGTAGTCGCTGGATCGAGCGCGACGCGGCCCGCCGAATGGGTTATCGGAATCAACGGCGCTAGGCTACTTCGGCGGCGGCATTGCCGTCCCCACAGACTTAACGAAGGACACTCCATGGATACCGTGCTGATGATCGTCGTCATGGGCGCAGCGCTCTATTTCCTGATGATCCGACCCCAGCAGAAGAAGGCCAAGGAGCAGAAGAACCTGATGGCCGCGATCGCCGTAGGCTCTCGGATCATGACAGTGTCCGGGATCATCGGCACGATCAAGCATCTCGGTGAGAAGCAGGCGGTCATCGAGATCTCCCCGGGCGTCGAAATGACCATCGACAAGCGCGCGATCAGCCCGCAGGCGGTCGAGGACGAGTTCGAGTACGCCGACGACAGCCTCGTGGCCAGTCAGCTGGCCGACGAGCCGGAGTTCGACCAGCCGGCACTTACCGACGACGTGACCGCGCTCGACCAGGTGGTCACCGCCGACGAGCCGCTGGTGATCGAGGCGGACGAGGTCGACCCCAGCCCGGTGCCCGTCGACTCCGACCAGCCGGTCACCTGGGACAATCCCGACACCCAGAAGAACTGACTATCCCCTTAGGTAGAAGTGGCAACTGCAAGTAGGAAACACGCACACCCGCTGCGCACGCTGTTGATCCTCGGTCTCGTCACGGTCGCGCTGTACGCGCTGATGGGGATCTCCGGGTCCTGGAGCCCGAAGCTGGGCCTCGACCTGCGCGGCGGCACGACGATCACGCTGACTGCGGCGAACACCACCGGCACCGGTTCGGTGGACCCCGAGAGCCTCGAACTGGCCCGCGGCATCATCCAGCAGCGTGTCGACTCGATGGGTGTCGGCGAGACCGAGGTGACGACCTCAGGTGAGAACCAGATCATCGTCTCGGTGCCGAACGTCCAGCAGGACGACCTGGTGAAGATGGTCGGCACGACCGCCCAGCTCTACTTCCGCAAGGTGTATTCGGCGGAGGCGGCCACCGGCACGGTGACTCCGACGCCCGAGGAGACCGCCACCGCTGCGCCCTCGGCAACCGTCGAGCCCGAGGCCACCGCGTCCCCAACCGCGAACAAGCGTCCGCTGCCCGAGCTGCCGACCCCGGAACCGTCCCCGCGTCCGACCGCGCCGTCGGGGGAGACCAAGACCCTGGACGAGCTGCTGAAGTGGACGCCGAGCGACCGCGACAACACTGACTTCGCGAACTTCCAGTGCGGCGACAACTTCCCGGACGTGACCGACCAGCCATTGATCGCCTGCGATGAGACCGGCACCTACAAGTACCTGCTCGGCCCGGTGCTCATCAACGGCAGCGACGTCACCCGTGCGACCGCGGGCATCCCGCAGAACTCGGTGAGCTGGGAGGTTGAACTGGAGTTCAACTCCAACGGCGGCGACCGCTTCTACACCGTGACCGGCCACCTGAACGAGCAGACCAGCCCGCAGAACCAGTTCGGCATCGTCCTTGACGGCCAGGTCATCTCGGCTCCCTCGGTCACCAAGGGCGCCATCGCGGGCGGTCGGGCGAGTATCTCGGGTAGCTTCACCCAGGAGTCGGCGACATCCCTGGCGAACGTGCTCTCCTACGGCGCGCTGCCGCTCTCCTTCGACGTCTCCAGTGTGGACAACGTCTCGGCGAAGCTGGGCGGTGACCAGTTGCGCGCCGGCATCATCGCGGGCCTGATCGGCCTCGTGTTGGTGCTCCTCTACAGCCTCCTGTACTACCGCGGGCTTGCTCTGGTCGTGTCGCTGTCGCTGGTGGTGGCCGGCCTGCTCACCTGGGCGATGATCGTTCTGCTCGGCGCGAGTATGGGTTTCGCCCTGAACCTGCCCGGCATCGCCGGCGCGATCGTGGCGATCGGCGTGACCGCGGACTCTTTCATCATCTACTTCGAACGGATTCGGGACGAAGTGCGTGACGGCCGCAGTTTGCGTACCGCGATCGAGACCGGCTGGGTCCGCTCCCGCAAGACCATCCTGGCCGCTGACTCGGTGTCACTGCTCTCGGCGGTTGTGCTGTTCGTCGTCGCGATCGGTGCGGTGAAGGGCTTCGCATTCACGCTCGGCCTGACCACCCTGATCGACATCGCGGTGGTGTTCTTCTTCACCAAGCCGATGATGACGCTGCTGGGACACACCAAGTTCTTCGGTCAGGGCCACCGGTTCTCCGGCTTCGAGCCCGAGCACCTGGGGAGTACGAACCCACCGTTGCACAGTTCGCCGCGGGGGATCGAGATCAAGGGAGCGAAGGCGTGAGCACCGAGGTGATCGAGAAGCCGACCAACGCCAAGAAGTCGGGCCTGGCCCATCGGCTGTACACCGGCGAGGTCTCCTACGACTTCGTCGCCAAGCGCAACCGTTGGTACGTGATCTCGGCGATCCTGCTGCTGGTCTCGCTCGCGGCGCTGCTGTTCAAGGGGCCCACCTGGGGCATCGAGTTCACCGGCGGAGCCGACTTCCAGGCGCCCGTCCAGGTAACCGCGAACACCGTCGACGACGTTCGTGAGGCGGTGGCGAAGCTCAACCTGCCGCACGCGGACGACATCAGCGTCACCACCGTGGGCGACTCCGCCGTCCGCGTGCAGACGAAGGCGTTGAGCACCGAGCAGGTGATCCAGGTCAAAGCGGCGATCGCCGGCGTGGTGGGCACTGAGTCTGACGAGGTCGCGTACTCGCTCATCGGCGCGTCCTGGGGCCAGCAGATCACGACGCAGGCGCTGATCGCACTCGGCGTGTTCCTCGGCCTGGTGATGCTGCTGATCTGGGCCTACTTCCGCGACTTCAAGATGAGCATCGCGGCGATCGTTGCGCTGCTGCACGACCTGGTGGTCACCGTGGGTGTCTATGCATTGGTCGGTTTCACGGTGACACCGGCGACGATGATCGGCGTGCTCACGATTCTCGGCTACTCGTTGTACGACACCGTGGTGGTCTTCGACCGGATCCGTGAGAACACCCGCGACATCACCAACACCAAGCTCACCTATTCGCAGCTCGCCAACCAGTCACTGAACCAGGTGCTCGTGCGTTCGCTGAACACCACCATCATCGGTGTGCTGCCGGTGGCGGCACTGTTGTTCACCGGCTGGTTCGTGCTCGGCACCGGACCGCTGAAGGACCTGGGCCTCGCCCTGTTCATCGGCATGATCGCGGGCGCGTACTCCTCGATCTTCATCGCGACGCCGCTGTTGGCGCAGATGCGGGAGTCCGACGCGGACATGGTCGAGCATCGTGAGCGGCTGGCCCGGCGGGCCGCGCGGACCTCGGAGCGGGCGACGCGCAAGCCGCAGGCGAAGCCGGTGAGCACGGTCGCGGTGGGTGATCCGGAAGCGAGCGGGGTCGACCCGGCCACACTCGGCCTGGTCAGCGCGAAGGACCTGGACGCCGGCCAGCGGCGCCAGCCCAACCGGCAGCCCCGCAGCCAGCGCAAGAAGTGACCGTGAGCACCTCAGCCGAGAACCGGGCGCTGATCGCGTCCCTGATTCGGGATATTCCCGACTTCCCGAAGCCGGGGGTGCTGTTCAAGGACATCACGCCGCTGCTCGCGAACGCGGCCGGGTATCGCGCCGCGGTCACCGAACTCGCCGCGACCGCGCCTGCGGGGATAGATGTGGTCGTGGGCATGGAGGCGCGGGGGTTCATCTTCGCGGGCCCGGTGGCGCTGGAGTTGGGCGCCGGCTTCGTCCCCGTCCGCAAGCCCGGAAAGCTGCCCGGCAACGTCTACACCCAGACCTTCGCGCTCGAGTACGGGAACGAAACCCTGGCCGTGCATACCGACGCGATCACCCCCGGCTCCCGCGTGCTGGTGATCGATGACGTCCTGGCGACCGGTGGCACCATCGGTGCCACCGCGGCACTGATCGAGAAGCTGGGCGCCGATCTGATCCACGTGTCGGTGCTGATGGAGCTCAGCTTCCTCGGCGGACGCGAACTCCTGGCGGGTGCAGGGATCACCGACACCTCCGCAGTCCTCACGGTCTGATGGAAGGCATCCGGCCAAGGCTCGGCCGCAGTCGGCAGCCCTGGACGGGACGCGCCCAGGTGCACCTGCCGGCGCGTAGCAGTTCGGCGGCGAGAGAGCTGCTATTGAGGGTGTTGATCGGTGTCGGGCTGCTCCTCCTGCTCACGCTGATCGTCTACGTCGACCGGGACGCGTATTCGGACAACGTTTCGCACGACGGCGTCTCGTTCGTGGACGCCCTGTACTACGCCACCGTGACCATGACCACAACCGGCTACGGTGACATCACCCCGGTCGGCGTCCATGCCAGGATAATCAACACCTTGGTGGTAACCCCGATCCGCATCGCGTTCCTGGTGCTCCTGGTCGGGACCACCGTCGAAGTGCTGGCCAACGAGGGCCGCCGGGCACTGCAGGACTCCCGCTGGAGGAAGACCATGCGCAATCACACCGTCATCATCGGCTACGGCACCACCGGCCAGAGCGCCGCCGCGACCCTGCTGCGCGCCGAGGTGCCGGTGGAACGCACCCTGGTGATCGATACCGACCCACAGGCCGTCGCGGCCGCCAACCGACACGGCCTGGCGGCCTTCGAAGGGGACGCGACCTCCCGCGAACTGCTGCATCGCGCCGAACTGCCGAAGGCCCGCGAGATCATCATCACAGTGGGACGCGACGACACCGCGATCCTGACCACGCTCACCGTCCGCCAGCTGAATCGGGGCGCCCACGTGGTCGTGGTGGTGCGCGACTCCGACAACGTGCCGCTGATCCGGCAATCGGGCGCCGACGCGGTGATCACCTCGTCCGATGCGGTCGGCCGGCTGATGGGCCTGAGTTCGATCAGCCCACACCTCGGTGACGTCATCGAGGACCTGCTCTCGTCCGGGCAGGGCCTGGAAGTAACCCAACGCGCAGTGACGTCGGAGGAAACCGGTCGTAGTATCACCGAGATCCAAGGTGAGAAGGTGCTTGGGGTGGTGCGCAACCGCACGCTGCGCCGCTACTACGAGGCCACCGCCGACCAGCTGCGCACCGGCGACGAGGTGATCGTGGTACGCAGGGCGCCGGGCACGACCCGGGCGCCACGGGTAGAGTGAGCCTTCTCAACAGTTGAGCTCGGAGGTGGCGTGACCCAACCGATCCACGGGCCGTACGGCGAAGGCGATGGGTTGCCGGGCGAACCGCGGACGCGGGTGGCAGCCACCGACCAGCCACGGATGCGGATGCGCCAGGTGCTGGCGCGGATCGGTGCGCAGCGCAACCAGCCGGCACCGGTGCTGGATCCGCTGATCCGGATCGTCAGCACCCACCGTCCCAAGGCCGACGTCGCTCTGATCGAGCGCGCTTACCGCACGGCTGAGCACTACCACACCGGTCAGCTTCGCAAGAGCGGTGACGCCTACATCACCCACCCGCTCGCTGTCGCCACGATCCTGGCCGAGCTGGGCATGAACGACGCCACCCTGTGCGCCGCGCTCCTGCACGACACCGTGGAGGACACCTCCTACACGGTCGCCCAGCTGACTGCCGACTTCGGCCAGGAGATCGCCGCGATGGTAGACGGCGTCACCAAGCTGGACAAGATCGCCTACGGCGAATCAGCAAAGGCCGAGACCATCCGCAAGATGGTGCTCGCGATGAGCAAGGACATCCGCGTCCTGGTGATCAAGCTGGCCGACCGGCTGCACAACATGCGCACTATCGGGTACCTGCGCCAGGACAAGCAGATGGCCATCGCCCGCGACACCCTGGAGATCTTCGCCCCGTTGGCGCACCGGCTGGGCATGAACGCGATCAAGTGGGAGTTGGAGGACCTGTCCTTCGCCACTCTGCAGCCGAAGGTCTATGACGAGATCGTCAAGCTCGTCGCGGCGCGGGCCCCGCTGCGTGAGGACTACCTGCGCACGGTCACCGAACAGGTTCGGGCCGATCTCTCCGAAGCAGGCATCAAAGCGACCGTCTACGGCCGTCCCAAGCACTACTACTCGATCTACCAGAAGATGGTGGTGCGCGGACGCGACTTCGCCGACATCTACGACCTGGTCGGCCTGCGCATCCTGGTAGACACCCAGCGCGACTGTTACGCCGCACTCGGAACCCTGCACGCCCGGTGGAACCCGATTCCGGGGCGGTTCAAGGATTTCATCGCGATGCCCAAGTTCAACCTCTACCAGTCGCTGCACACCACGGTGCTCGGCCCCGGGGGCAAGGCCGTCGAGCTGCAGATCCGGACGCACGACATGCACCGGCAGGCGGAGTACGGCGTCGCCGCGCACTGGAAGTACAAGGAAGGAAAGGCCGACGGCACCGAACTGAACTGGGTGCAGCAGATCAGCCAGTGGCAGCGCGAGACCGAGGATCCCGGCGAGTTCCTCGACACCCTGCGTTTCGAGATCGCCACCGATGAGGTGTTCGTGTTCACCCCGAAGGGTGACGTGATCAACCTGCCGCAGCGCGCAACCCCGGTCGACTTCGCCTACGCGGTGCATACCGAGGTGGGCCATCGGACGATCGGTGCCCGCGTGAACGGACGCCTGGTATCGCTGGAGTCGGCGTTGGCGTCCGGCGACGTCGTCGAAGTGCTCACGTCGAAGGCAGCCAATGCCGGGCCCAGCCGCGACTGGCTCGGGTTTGTGAAGAGCCCGCGCGCTCGCGGGAAGATCCGCCAGCACTTCATGCGGGAGCGTCGTGAGGAGTCGATCGAACACGGCAAGGAGTTGCTCACCCGCCAACTGCGCCGCTCCGGGCTGCCACTGCAGCGACTGTTGACGCCGGAACACATGAGCGGCCTGGTCGGGCATTTCCGTATCGCCGATACGGATGCTCTCTACGCGGCTCTCGGTGAGGGTTCGATCGGCGCTCAGGCCGTGGTCCAGCGACTGATCGCGTCCGAGGGTGGTGCGGAGGCTGTCGCCGAGTTGCGCGACGAGGATCAGTCGGTGATCAGCCGCCCACGGCGGACGCGGTCCTCCAGCGACGAGGCCGGAGTCGTGGTGCAGGGCTCGCCGAACGTCTGGGTGAAGCTGGCCCGTTGCTGCCGTCCGGTGCCCGGTGACGAGATCCTCGGCTTCGTGACGCGTGAGAACGGGGTCTCCGTGCACCGGGTCGACTGTACGAACTCAGAGTCGTTGCGTCACCAGTCGGACCGACTCGTCGAGGTCGCGTGGGCTCCGACCGCGACCAGTTCATTCTTGGTGGCCATGCATGTGGAGGGTCTGGACCGCACCGGCATCCTCTCCGAGGTGACCAGGATCATGGGAGAGCACCACATCTCGATCCAGTCGGCGACGCTGAACACCACCAAGGACCACATCTTCAAATTCCGCTTCACTTTCGAGACGACCGACCCCACTCATCTGGAGCACCTGATCGAAGCGGTCCGCAAGGTCCCCGGCGTCTACGACGTGTTCCGCCTGAAGAACTGAGCCTCGATCCACCGACCGAGCGTGGTCTCGACAGGCTCGACCAGCCGATTGGTCGATCCAGGTGAGCTTGACGATCCCTGAGCTTGACGATCCCTGAGCTTGACGATCCCTGAGCTTGACGATCCCTGAGCTTGACGATCCCTGAGCCTGACGAAGGGTCGCTGGAGCTTCGTCAAGCTCAGCCAGCGTTGCGCCGGCACCCTGCCAGCTCGACCACTTCCGAGAGGGTCGGTCAGGGCTTCGTCAAGCTCAGCCGGCGAATCAGCGGTTGAAGTCGGCGAGCGTGGCCTTGGCCTGGTCGAGCCAGACCGTGTAGGTGTCGATCGACTCCTGGGCCTTCTTGGCTGCGGTGGCGTCACCTCGAGCGGTGGCTTTCGATACCTTCTCGGTGAGTTTGTCGATCTCAGCGCTCAGCATGCCGACGGTCTCCTCGGCGCGGGCGCGCGCCTGGGGGTCGGTGCGCCGCCACTCGTCCTCCTCGGCTGAACGCACTGCGGTCTCCAACGCCTTGAGCCGGGCATCCAGGGTGCGCATCTGCTCCCGCGGCACGCGACCGTACGCGTTGTACTTCTCCAGGAAGGTACGGAACCCCGAGCGGGCGGTGGCCAGATCGGTGACCGGCAGCAGAGCGGCTTCAGTTTCGTCCAGCAGGGCGAGCTTCGCGTCCAGATTGGTCTTGAACTCTGCGTCCTGCTCCGACAGCACCGCCGTCCGAGCTCCGAAGAAACCGTCCTGGATACCGCGGAACTCGGCCCAGAGCTGGTCGTCCACCTCGCGCGGGGCCACGCCGGCGGCCTTCCATCGGGTCATCAGGTCTCGGAACGCGCCCGCGGTGGGACCCCAGTCGGTGGAGTTGGCGAGGTCGCGAGCCTCAGCGATTATCTGTTCCTTGGCGCTCTTGGCCGAATCCCGCTTGGCGGCCTGCTCGGCGAACTGCGACTTGCGGCGCCGCGTGTACGTCGTGCGTGCGGCCGAGAAGCGGTGCCACAGCGCGTCGTCGCTGGCCCGGTCGATCCGCGGGAGGGCCTTCCATTCCTCAAGGAGAGTGCGGAAGCGATTCACGCCGCCGCGCCAGTCGGTGCCGAGCGCGAGGGCCTCGGCCTCGGTGACCATCTTCTCCTTGGTCTCCCGGGTGGCCTCCAGTTGCTTGGAGCGCTCGGCCTTGCGGACCTCGGCCTGCTCGGCCAGCAGCGGCTGCAGGTTCTCCAACCGGGTCAGCAGCGACGCCAGGTCGCCTACCGCGTTCGCCGATCCCACCGTCTGGCGAACGGTGTTGATGGATTGCCGGGCCTCCTCCGGCGAAAGTGCGCCGCCTTTGATCCGTGTCTCCAGCAGCCCGACCTCGACTTCGAGGGCCTCATAGCGGCGGGTGTAGAAGGCGAGCGCCTCAGCGGCCTCGACATCGGGAATCTGACCAACGGCTCGCTCGCCGTCCGCCGTGAGCACGTAAACCGTGCCGTCGGCGTCGACGCGACCGAAGTCCGCCGGACCTGAGGAGGAGTTCATGGGGGTTATCTTGCCCGATCCGGCGCGGTTTGTGGCAACGGCCCCGGTCAGCGGTCGTTCGATAGGGTGTCGATCGTGTTCCTAGCCTCCTTCGCCAGCGGTCTGTGGCAGGCGAACTGCTACGTCGTGGCGGCCGCCGGCGCCACCGACTGCGTCGTCATCGACCCTGGTCAGGACGCCGCGCCCCTGGTTGGCGAACTACTCGGCGAACACGGACTGACCCCGGTCGGTGTGATCGCCACCCACGGGCACTTCGACCACGTGGCCAGTGCCGCCCAGGTTGCGGACGCCCATGGGGTGCCGGTCTGGATACATCCGGTCGACCGGCACCTGCTCAGCGACCCGGCTGCCGGACTGAGTGCGGACAGCGCGGCGATGGTGCGCCAGTTGCTCGGTGGCCCGCTCGCTGAACCGGCGATGGTGGAATCACTGGCGGTGGCCTCACTGTCTCTCGCCGGGCTGGAGTTCAGTGTCGCCCACGCTCCCGGCCACACGGCCGGATCGGTGCTGCTCGGCCTGGACTATCCCGGTCACCCGCAGATCGGCCGCGTCGTCTTCAGCGGCGACGTGGTGTTCGCCGGCTCGGTCGGACGCACCGACCTGCCCGGCGGCGACCAGGCCACCATGGTGCGCACTCTTCAGGACGTCGTGCTGGCGCTGCCGGACGACACCGCCTTGCTGCCCGGTCACGGTACGCAGACCACCATGGCGACCGAGCGCGCCCAGAACCCCTATCTACAACCCGCCTTTCTGAGGAACTGATGGCCCGACCCAGAGCACTGTCCGGATTCCCCGAGTTCACGCCGTCCGGACGGATCGTCGAACAGCGCGTCCTGGCTTCGCTGGCGCACACCTTCGAGCTGCACGGCTTCGGCTCGATCGAGACCCGCGCGGTGGAGCCGATGGACCAACTCACCCGCAAGGGCGAGATCGACAAGGAGGTCTTCGTCGTCCGGCGCCTGCACGCCGCCGCCGATGCCGCCGACGAACTCGGCCTGCACTTCGACCTGACCGTGCCGTTCGCCCGCTACGTGCTGGAGAACTCCGGCCACCTGCAGTTCCCGTTCCGGCGCTACCAGATCCAGAAGGCGTGGCGCGGCGAGCGTCCGCAGGAGGGGCGCTACCGCGAGTTCACCCAGGCTGACATCGACATCGTCGGCTCCGAGGTGCTCGCCCAGCACCACGATGTCGAACTGCCCCTGGTCACCCTGGAGGCGCTGGAGCGGCTGCACGTCGATTACGGCGTGCCGCCGGCCACGATGAGTGTCAACAACCGCCAGCTCAGCGAGGGCTTCTACCGTGGTCTGGGCGTCGAAGACCACATGGGCGTGCTGCAGCGCGTCGACAAGCTCGACAAGATCGGCCCGGACGCCGTCCGCGCACTGCTGGTCGACGAAGTCGGGCTGAGCCGCACCGCAGCCGACGCCTGCCTGGCGCTGGCTGGCATCCGCAGCGCGGACGCGTCCTTCGTCGACCAGGTGACCGCCCTCGGCGTCGAACACCCACTGCTCAGCGCGGGCCTGGACCTGCTTGCCGGCGTGGTCACGGCAGCCAACGCGCTGGTCCCCGGACGCCTGGTCGCCGACCTGAAGATCGCCCGCGGGCTCGACTACTACACCGGCACGGTCTACGAGACCACCATGGCCGGTTACGAATCCATGGGCTCGATCTCCTCGGGCGGCCGCTACGACTCCCTGGCCAGCGACGGACGCACGTCCTACCCCGGGGTGGGCCTGAGCATCGGGGTCAGCCGGATCCTGGTCCCGCTGGTCGGCAAGGGCGTGCTCACCTCGTCCCGGCCGGTGCCCACCTGCGTGCTGGTGGCCGTGGACGACGAGGAGTCCCGATTCGCGGCGATGGCCACCGCGACGCGATTGCGGGCCAGGGGCATCGCCACCGAGGTGGCGCCCAAGGCCGACAAGTTCGGCAAGCAGATCCGCTACGCCGACCGTCGAGGCATCCCCTTCGTCTGGTTCTCCACCGGCGAGGTGAAGGACATTCGCACCGGCGAACAGACCCCGGCCGACCCGGACGGCTGGGTGCCGCCCGAGGCGGACCTGCGGCCGTCCGTCGTAAGCTCTCCCTCGCCCGTGACGGGCCCGGAAAGGAAGAACTCGTGATTCGCAGTCATCAGGCCGGCTCGCTCGGCATCGAGCACGTCGGCACCCCGGTAACCCTGGCGGGCTGGGTGGCCAAGCGTCGTGACCTCGGGGGAGTGGCATTCATCGATCTCCGCGACGCCAGCGGGATCGTCCAGGTGGTCGTCCGCGACGACATCCTGGAATCCAGCGGCGCCCACGCGCTGCGCAACGAGTACTGCATCACGGTGACCGGCGTGGTCGAGGCCCGTTCGGCCGACACGATCAACCCAGCGCTGGCCACTGGCCAGATCGAGGTCGCCGCGTCCGGGCTTGAGGTGCTCAACCCGTCCGCACCGCTGCCCTTCCAGCTCGACGAGCGGGTGAACGTCAACGAGGATGCCCGGCTGAAGTACCGCTACCTCGACCTGCGCCGCTCGCGGATGCACGACGCCCTGGTGCTGCGGTCCGCGGTCACCCAGGCGATCCGCAAGACCCTGGACGACCTGGACTTCTACGACATCGAGACGCCGACCCTGACCCGGTCGACTCCGGAGGGTGCGCGCGACTTCGTGGTGCCCGCGCGGCTGCATCCGGGCTCGTGGTACGCCCTGCCGCAGAGCCCGCAGCTGTTCAAGCAGCTGCTGATGGTGGCCGGCATGGAGCGCTACTACCAGATCGCCCGCTGTTACCGCGACGAGGACTTCCGCGCCGATCGGCAGCCGGAGTTCACCCAGCTCGACGTCGAGATGAGCTTCGTCGACCAGGACGACGTGATCGCGGTGGGGGAGCAGGCGATGGCTGCCTGCTGGCGGCTGATCGGGGTCGAGATGCCGCTGCCGCTGCCCCGGATGACCTGGGCGGACGCGATGGCGAACTACGGGTCGGACAAGCCCGACCTGCGCTTCGAGAACCAGATCCGCGAGCTGACGACGTTCTTCGCCGAGACCCCGTTCCGGGTCTTCCAGGCCGAGTACGTGGGTGCGGTGGTCATGCCCGGCGGCGGTTCGCAGCCGCGGCGCACCTTCGATGCTTGGCAGGACTGGGCCAAGCAGCGCGGCGCGAAGGGGCTGGCCTACGTCACCATCGGCGAGGACGGCGAACTCGGCGGCCCGGTGGCCAAGAACATCTCCGAGGCCGAGCGTGCCGGTCTGGCCGCGGCGATGGACGCCCAGCCGGGCGACTGCATCTTCTTCGGCGCCGGACGCCGCGAGGCGACCCAGGAACTCCTGGGTGCCACGCGTCTGGAGATCGGACGGCGCTGCGGTCTCATCGACGAGTCGGCGTGGTCGTTCCTCTGGGTGGTGGACGCGCCGCTGTTCAAGCTGCGCGAGGACGCCGAGGCGTCCGGGGATGTCGCTGTGGGTGGCGGCCGCTACACCGCCGTCCATCACGCGTTCACCTCGCCGAAGCCTGAGTCGATCGACACCTTCGACACCGATCCCGGTTCGGCGCTGAGCTACGGCTACGACTTCGTCTGCAACGGCAACGAGATCGGTGGCGGCTCGATCCGTATCCACCGCCGGGACGTGCAGGAGCGGGTCTTCAAGGTGATGGGCCTGACCCCGGAGGAGTCCCTGGAGAAGTTCGGCTTCCTCCTGGACGCCTTCGCCTTCGGCGCTCCGCCGCACGGCGGTGTCGCATTCGGCCTCGACCGTCTGGTCATGCTGCTCGGCGGTTTCGAGACGATCCGCGACGTGATCGCGTTCCCCAAGTCGGGTGGCGGCTTCGACCCGCTCACGTCCGCCCCGGCCCCGATCAGCGCCAAGCAGCGCAAGGAGGCCGGCGTGGACTACGTCCCGCCGCTGAAGCAGCCGCAGGCCGGATCGCCTTCCGCCACCTGACGCGACCGGCCCACCGACCGCACGCCCGTCCAGCGTGCCCCCCGCAGAACGCGCGCACGCTGGACAGTTGTTCCCCGTGACGGGGCATAACGGTCCAGCTTGCGAGGGGCGGGGGGACGGCGCCCCCGCAGAACGCGCGCAAGCTGGACAGTTGATTCCCGTGACGGGGCATAACCGTCCAGCTTGCGAGGGGGTCGGGGCGAGGGATTAGCGCAGGTCGTCGGGGTTGTGCGTCTCGGCTGAGGCGCCGTCCTCGGCGGCCAGCAGGCCGTAGAGCTTGCGCCGGGTGTTGGCGAGCAGCTTGGTTGCCTCGGTGAGGTGGGCGTCGTTACCGCTGCGGGAGAGCTCCTTGAGCGCGCCGGCAAGGGTGGTGAACTCGTGCCACAGCTCGCGGATCTGGTCGGGACGCTGGCCGGACAGGGCCTCGTTCACCAGCTCCCAGGGCTTGGTCTCGACGCCCTCGGCGGCCTGCCGACCGGTGTCGGTCAGCCGGAACGCTTTCTGCCCGTCGCTGAGGAAGGCTTCGATCAGCCCCTCGTCCTCGAGCTGGGACAGCGCGGGGTAGACCGCACCAGGGCTCGGCTTCCAGGCGCCGTCGGTGCGGTCGGCCAGCGTCTGCATGATCTGGTAGCCGTTCAGCGGCTGCTCCGCCAGCAGGGCCAGGATGGACGTGCGGACGTGTCCGCGCCTTCCGCGTCCGCGGGGGGCGGGACCCATCGGGCCACCGGCGCCGAACGGGCCGCCCGGGCCGAAGGGCCCACCGGGTCCGAAAGCGGGCCCGAACGGGCCTACGCCACCGAAGGCCGGCCCGAAGCCCGGACGCCCGTGCCCGCGACGCCCACCGCCACGGCGGCGGCCTCGCGATTCGTCAGGGCCGAAGTAGTCATCATCGTGTTCGTTCATGAGTTGTTTCTCCTTGATTCAGATCGACATTGTGTCGTCGATATATCGAGAGTAGGTCGACGAAGGCCCAAAGTCAAGTGCCCCCATTGGCCGGGCGGCGTGAGTCGGCGCCAACAGCAGGACCTCCCGAGGGCTGGACGCACGGTCGACCTGGCGACCGCGTTACTTCGGTGGCTCGGTACGCGTCGTGATCGGGCTGGTGTTCTGCGCGGTTCCACCAACCGATGCCGAACGCGGAGGGGGTCGCGGGCGATGCCCCTGCCGCGGTGTAGCGTCGGCGGAGTGAGCACGGACCTGTTCGGCAACCCGATCAACGAGGCCTCGGCGCCGGCCGCCGGTGGATCGCTGAGTACCGCCGATCACACCGACACTCCGCTGGCTGTCCGGATGCGTCCGCGCAGTGTGGACGAGATCGTCGGGCAGGCCCACCTGCTCGGCCCGGGCTCGCCGTTGCGGCGTCTGGCGGAGGGACGCACCGCTATGTCGGTCTTCCTCTGGGGACCGCCTGGAGTGGGCAAGACCACGATCGCGGCGGTGGTCTCGGCCACCGGGCAGCGGCGCTTCGTCGAACTCTCCGCCGTCACGGCCGGCGTCCGCGAGGTCCGCGCGGCACTGGCCGAGGCGCAACGGCAGTTGGCCCGGGGCATCGGCACCGTACTGTTCGTGGACGAGGTGCACCGCTTCTCGAAGACCCAACAGGACGTGCTGCTGCCCGCTGTCGAGAACCGTCTGGTCACCCTGATCGCGGCCACGACCGAGAATCCGTCCTTCTCGGTCATCTCACCGCTGCTCAGCCGTTCCCTGCTACTCACCCTGCAGCCGTTGACCGACGTCGACATCGGCATCCTGCTCGACCGTGCGCTCACCGAGGAGCGCGGCCTGGGGGGCGAGTTCACGCTCACCGCCGATGCGCGGACGGCGCTGCTGCGGTTCGCCGGCGGCGATGCCCGCCGCGCTCTCACCTACCTGGAGGAGGCGGCGGCCGGGGCACAGGCGCAGGGTGTGACCGAGATCGACGCCGATGTGGTCGGGGCGGCGGTCGACAAGGCCGCGGTGCGCTACGACCGGGACGGCGACCAGCACTACGACGTGATCAGCGCCTTCATCAAGAGCCTCCGCGGCTCGGACGTACAGGCCGGTCTTCACTACCTGGCGCGCATGCTCGAGGCTGGCGAGGATCCCCGGTTCATCGCGCGACGGCTGATCATTCTGGCCAGCGAGGACATCGGCATGGCGGCGCCTTCGGTGCTGCAGACCTGCGTCGCAGCGGCCCAGGCCGTCGCGCTGATCGGCATGCCGGAGGCCCGCATCAACCTCGCCCAGGCAGTGATCGCCTGCGCCCTCGCGCCCAAGTCGAACGCGGTGATCAAGGGGATCGATGCAGCCATCGCGGACGTCCGAGCCGGAAAGATCGGAACGGTTCCGCCGCACCTGCGTGATGCCCACTATCCAGGTGCAAAGACCCATGGGCACGGCCAGGGCTATACCTACGCTCACGACGCCGAGCACGGCGTGGCCGCGCAGCAGTACCTGCCGGACGAGTTGTCCGGCGCCCGGTACTACGAGCCCACCGACCATGGCAACGAGGCCGTCCTGGTCGAGCGTCTCGCGGCACTGGAAAGCCTGCTGCGACCGGACGGTTCCTAGTCCGCGCACACCTGGGGTCTCGTCGGGCTCGAGCAGCCGATAGGATTCGCCAAGTACACCGATTCCAGTTTGCGAGGTAGCCAATGTCCGCCGGAGAGGTCGCAGGTCTGATCGCCGCCATGGCTGCGGTCGCATTTGTTGTGTTCTGCGCCGTCCCACTGCTCAAGCTGGGGCGGGTGCTGGAGGAGGTGCGGCTGGCCGTCCGCGACCTGGGCCACAACTCGGTGCCGATCCTGCAGGAACTGCGGGGCACGGTCTCGGCCACGAACTCCGAACTCGGCAAGCTCGGCGTGGTCACCGATGATGTCGCCAAGGTGAGCGCCCACGCCACAGTCGTGAGCGAGAACGCCGCGCAGCTGTCGACGCTGTTCGCGTCCACCCTGGGTGGTCCGATGATCAAGACCGCAGCGTTCACCTACGGCGTGCGGCAGGCGGTCAGCGGACGCAAGTCGGCGAAGAAGGCCGGTAAGTGATGGGTAAACGGCTGTTCTGGTTCGCCGTGGGCGTCGGCCTGACCGCGCTCGTGGTGGTGAAGGGACGCGAGTACTACGAGCGCTTCACGCCGAAGGGCGTCGCCGATCAACTCGAGAAGACCCGCAGCGGCGTTTCCGCCTGGGTGGGCGACTTCTTCGACACGATGAACGAAGCCATGGACGAGCGCGAGGGTGAGTTGCGAGAGGCTCTCGGCCTGGTCGAGTGAACACCGCTCGACCAGGTGAACCAACTGACCCAATCCGAGCCGCCGATGCGAGCGGCAGATCCCGAAAGACACTCGAACCATGAAAACTGCTGACATCCGCCAGCGCTTCCTCGACTTCTTCGCCGCGCGCGAGCACACCATCGTGCCGTCGGCGCCCTTGGTCTACAACGACCCGACCCTGCTCTTCGTCAACGCTGGCATGGTTCCGTTCAAGCCGTACTTCACCGGTGCCGAGGACGCGCCGTTCAAGCGTGCGGTGAGCGTGCAGAAGTGCGTCCGGACCCTCGACATCGAGGAGGTCGGCAAGACCACGCGGCACGGCACCTTCTTCCAGATGAACGGCAACTTCTCCTTCGGCGACTACTTCAAGCAAGGCGCGATCGAATACGCCTGGGAGTTGGTCACCGGTTCGCAGGCCGAGGGCAACTACGGCTTCGACCCGGACAAGGTCTGGGTCACCGTCTACCTCGACGACGACGAGGCTGCGGCGTTGTGGCGCAAGGTCGGCATTCCCGACCACCGCATCCAGCGCCGTGGGCTGAAGGACAACTACTGGCACATGGGCATTCCCGGCCCCGGCGGTCCGTGCAGCGAGATCTACATCGATCGTGGCCCGGAGTTCGGTCCCGACGGTGGTCCAGTCGTCGACGAGGATCGTTTCCTGGAGATCTGGAACCTCGTTTTCCAGACCGAGGAACTGTCGGCCGTCCGCGCCAAGGACGACTTCGACATCGCCCGTCCGCTGCCTAGTCAGAACATCGACACCGGGATGGGCTTGGAGCGCACCGCCTACCTGCTGCAGGGTGTGGCGAACATGTACGAGATCGACGAGATCTTCCCGGTGATCACGCAGGCCGCCGAGCTGGCCGGTACCCGTTACGGTGCCGATCCGCAGGCCGACATCCGGCTTCGGGTGGTCGGCGATCACGTGCGTTCCGCGCTGATGCTGATGACCGACGGCGTCACCCCAGGCAACGAGGCGCGTGGTTACGTGCTGCGCCGGCTGCTGCGCCGCAGCATCCGCTCGATGCGCCTGCTCGGCGTTCAGGCCAAGGTCCTGCCCGACCTGTTGCCGGTGACCAAGGCGCTGATGGCCGCGTCCTACCCAGAAGTGGACGAGCAGTGGGCGCGGGTGAGCCAGATCGCCTACGCCGAGGAGGAGGCCTTCGCCCGGACGCTGGTCGCAGGCACCCAGATCTTCGATCTCGCCGCGGGGCAGGCCAAGGCCGAACACGTCACCGAGATCAGCGGTGACCGAGCCTTCGCCCTGCACGACACCTACGGCTTCCCGATCGACCTCACCCTTGAGATGGCCGCCGAGCAGGGCCTCAGCGTCGATTCCGCGGGTTTTCGGCGGCTGATGCAGGAGCAGAAGGACCGGGCCAAGGCCGACGCGCGCGCCAAAAAGGGCGCCACCGTTGCGACCGAGGCCTATCGGACGCTCCGCGGCGCGGGCGAGGTGCCCTTCCTCGGCTTCACCGACCTCACCGCGGACGCGACCGTGCGCGGCATCATCGCCGACGGCCAGCTGGTCGAGCGCTCGGTGCCGGGAGACGTGGTCGAGGTCGTGCTCGACCAGACCCCGTTCTACGCCGAAGCCGGCGGCCAGGACGCCGACACCGGCCTGATCACCGCGGACGGTCTCAGCCTGGAGGTGCTGGACGTGCAGCGTCCGGTGCAGGGTCTCGTGGTGCACAAGGTGCGGGTCGCCGACGGCGAACTCCGCGCCGGGGTGAAGGTGCTCGCCGAAGTGGACGCGATCGCTCGCGCCGGTGCCTGCCAGGCGCACACTGCGACGCATATCGTGAACGCGTCACTGCGGCAGTTGCTGGGGGAGTCCACCCATCAGGCCGGCTCCTACAACAAGCCCGGCTACCTGCGCTTCGACTTCAACGCCACCGGCGCACTCAGCCATGGCCTGAAGGAGGAGCTCGAAGGGGTGGCCAACGAGGCCATCCGCGCCGACTTCGAGGTGACCGCGCAGGAGCTGCCATTGGCCCAGGCCCGGGCGCTGGGCGCGCAAGCGATGTTCGGCGAGAAGTACGGCGACGTCGTCCGGATGGTCGAACTCGGCGGCCCCTGGTCACGCGAGCTGTGTGGCGGCACCCATGTCGAGCGCACCTCCCAGATCGGCCTGCTCTCCCTGCTGGGCGAGTCGTCGGTCGGCTCCGGCCTGCGCCGGGTCGAGGCCTTCGTCTCCGCGGACGCGTTCGCGCACCTGGCGAAGGAGCGCGCTCTGGTCTCGGGCCTGGCCGACCTGCTCAAGGTGCAGCCCGACCAGCTCACCGACCGGGTGGAGAAGCTGGTCGCGCAGGTGAAGGCGGCCGAGAAGGAGATCGCCACCCTGCGCAGCCGC
>Ga0209476_10000470_pt1 | contig 27179 bp, 47 predicted proteins | sample KloWWTrecipitate_FD_187179 | JGI IMG/M metagenome (GOLD analysis project Ga0209476, IMG submission 187179) | Active sludge microbial communities from Klosterneuburg, Austria, studying microevolution and ecology of nitrifiers - Klosterneuburg... | ecosystem: Engineered > WWTP > Aerobic digester... | reverse complement strand
TATCGGAGTGAATTTGCGATCTAACAAATCGTTTGAGCGGCCGTGGGTCGTAGGTGGGCCGCGTCTTGCCGCGGCCGAGCCATCGTGGCCGGCCGCTCAACTCAATCGTTAGGCCTCATGAGCGACGCAGCAGCACCGTCACTGGAGTCGGTCTGGGCACACCGCGAGGAGCAGGTGTTCCCGGCTCTTTTCGGACCGGTGACGCGCGGAGTATCTCCTCTCGACGCCGAGCTATTTACCCATGCTTTCAAGCAGAGCTCTATCGATCCGAGGTGGCTTCACTACGGCGTTTTTGAGTTCGCGCCTACAGAGAGACGGAGTTCATGGCTTTACGCCACCTCAGGATTCTCAAATCCTTGGGAGCAGGAGCCCAGCGAATTCGGGTCGTCCCAGATCTCCGGTTTTGGGTCAGAGCTTGTGCTCGAAGCGCCGTCGCAGGGGGATTGGGCGGTGCGGGTATTGAAACAGCTCTTGGCCTACAACATTCTTCTGGCTCACGGTCGGCTTGGCGACTTCGAGCCGTTACGTCATGGGGCCAGAGTGCCACTTGGTGGCCCGATCAACGGTGAATCGGATTCGGAAATTCGATTTGTGGCCATTGCGAAGCCAATTCACTTCGAGGCGACTTTTCACCTCGATTCCGGTCAAGTCGATCTTCTCCAGGTCATTGGAATTACAGCGCAGGAGCGAGACTGGGCAAAGGAGCACGGGACTGCTGAGCTGGTGGCTCTCTTGACAGAGCGGAAAGCATTTCCGGTTACTGACCCTTCTCGGAGGTCGGTAGCATGAGGCCTAACACTTCGTTCGAGCGGACGCGTGAGGGATAAAGTGCCACTCGCCATTCCCTGCGCGCGCGCCGCTCAACTCAACCGTTAGAGGTTGCGCTTGAAGCGGGGTGCCATATGATCATATGGCACAGCAGCCATACCTGTGCTAGGCTGTCCGAATGGCAATGGCGACGTTCGAGTGGGATCCCGCCAAGGATCTCGAGAATCAGCGGAAGCACAAGGTCTCCTTTTCGGAAGCGCAGTACGCATTTGCCGATTTGAGACGCGTCATCGCCGAGGACCTCGATCACAGCACCAGGGAGAAGCGGTATTTCTGTTTCGGCCGGGTGGAGCGAGGCGTACTGACGGTCCGCTTCACCTATCGGGGCGGCGTCATCCGGATCTTTGGCGCCGGGTTCTGGCGCAAAGGGAAATCGATCTATGACCGCGAAAATCAAGTACACCAATGAACCCATCGGGGAATATCGGGTCGTCCCGGATTTTCTTCCGCCGCCGGATCAGCTTGCCTTCCGCGACGAGGGCGTGAAGGTCACCATTGCCCTGAGCAAGCGAAGCGTGGACTTCTTCAAGGCGCACGCAGCCAAGAATCAGACGCAGTACCAGCGAATGATTCGTCAGTTGCTCGACGCCTATGTGGACGCGTATGCGCAACCTCTAACCACACGTTCGAGCGGACGCACTACCCGGGGCGCTTCGCGTCCGGGCCGCCGCTCAACTTAGTCGTTATGCCACTTGAGGTAGGCGCCCGCGATTGACATACTATAAGTGATATAGGCACAATATGACATGTGGCGCATTGAGGAACATCGACGCGTGGACAAGCAGGCCGCATCTGCGCCGCTGGAGATTCTGAAGCGCTACGAAAAGTGGAAGGACATCGCATCCATCTCAGGCCCTCCCGGGGTTCGCCTGATCAAAGGATTTCATGACGAGGCGCTTTCCGGCGAGTGGAAGGGCTTCCGCTCATCTCGGCTTGGGGACCAGTGGCGCGTCATTTACCGGGTAGTGGCTGAGGATCTTCTGTTTCAGTTGGCATCAGTTACCGCCCGCGATTATCGGAGGCCATGATGAAAGACTTTCGCCCCGCCAAGAAGCGCGCCACCATAACCGTTGGCGAATCGGTTCGCATTCTTCGCGAGCTCCAGGAATTGAGCCAGAACCAACTGGCGCAGGCTTCCGGCATTCCCCAGGCCACTATCTCTGCCATTGAAAACGGGCGTGTTCGTCTCGGCGTCGAGCGTGCCAAGGTGTTGGCGCAAGCCCTCAAGTGCCATCCCGGTGTGCTGGTGTTTCCCGGTTGGGAGATGCCCAATGAAAAAGCGGCATAACACTGCGTTCGAGCGGCCCGTGTTCCATTGTGGGCCGCGTCTGGCCGCGGCCAAGCCATCGCACTCGGCCGCTCAACTAGGTCGTTAGGCAGCAGGCGATCGAGAATGATCGGGTGCGCCCGGGTGTCAAGCGGGCGAAAGTCCTTGCCCGGGCGCTAAAGTGTCTTCCGGGCGTGTTGGTCTTTCCTGGGTGGTCGCATGTGGAAGCGGCCCAACCGCGCATTCGAACGGACGAAACGGCGGCCCGCGCCCCCGGCTCGGCCGCCCGCCGTTCCATCCTGTCGTTAGCTCTTCCGATTCCATGAACATCACCATTCGCCCTGAACGCCCCGGTGACGAAAGCGCCATCACCGAAGTTACGCGCCTGGCGTTTGAATCCCATCCTTTCAGTCACCAGACAGAACACTTCATCATCTGCGCTCTGCGAGCGGATCATGCGCTTTCGGTGTCTCTTGTCGCCGAAGATGCCGGTCGCGTCGTAGGGCATGTTGCGCTCTCGCCTGTAACCATCAGCGATGGTGCCACTGGTTGGTTCGGGCTTGGCCCGATTTCGGTCGAACCCGGCCTGCAACGCCGTGGAATCGGGCGGGCGCTAATGGAAAAATGTCTTGCCGAACTACGCGAGATAGGCGCAAATGGGTGTGTGCTCGCTGGCGACCCGGCGTTCTACATCCGTTTTGGGTTTGCGAACAATCCCGCTCTCGTGCTCGAGGGCGTCCCTCAGGAGTACTTCCTCGCCCTGTCGCTTGGCACTTCATCCGCTCATGGCAACGTCGAATTCCATCCGGCATTTCAAGCCAGGGGCTAACCCGGCGGTCGAGCGGACCCGCGCCGAAGTCCGCGCAGTCCGCTCACTTCCACGTTAGACGCTGCATGAAAGTATTTCGCGGAAGCACCTTCAAGGCAGATCGCCCGTGGGGCGCGACAGACATTGCCAATATGGGCGGCACCACCACGCGCCTTCATTGGACAGATCAGCCATACAAATGGCACGTCAATGACGGGGAGGAGGTATTCGCCGTCCTCGATGGCCGAGTCGAAATGCGGTATCGAGACGCGGGCATCGAGCACAGCACCATCCTCGAGACGGGCGATGTGTTCTATGCCGCCGCCGGCACGGAGCATGTCGCCCATCCCATCGGGGAAGCCAGGATTCTCGTCATCGAGCGTGAGGGCAGTGTCTGACAGCTCATGCAGGCCGACGCCGCGTCGCGGCGCGGCTCAACTCTGGCGCTAGACTTCCCGTCGGAGGCATCGTGCCAGCTCGAGTCATCGCATCCTTCGACAACGAGACGGGCGATCACTGCATCGATGTATTTCAGCGTGACGACGGCACGTTCGGGTTCGAGGAATTCCGTCGGGATCACGAGGATCTGCGCGAGTGGTTCTCGCTTCAGCGATACGGCACTCGGACTTACGCGAGTGAGGCAGCCGCACTCGATGAGGCCAGGAGCGCAGTTCAGTGGCTGGGCGAAAAGCTCGGGGCCGCTCATGGGATTGAACCTTACGTCTGACACCGCGTACGACCGGGTAGCGGGCCGCAGTGCGCCGCAGTGCGCCGCGCCATCCGCTAGCGCCGAAGGAGATCGCCCATGATTCGCACCGCCGGTGGATGCACCTGCGGCAAGGTCCGCATCGAGGCATCAGGCCAGCCGTACCGCGTCGGCCTATCTCACCGCCCGGACTTCCGCGGATCCCCGGTGTTCGGGCGCAGCGGCGACGGGACGGAGCTGAACCCCGGTTCGGTGGACGCGAGTGACCAGGTCACGCCCACGTACGAGTTGACACCACGCCGGGCAGCGCAACCAACGTCCTTCCGCATACGCCATGCGCACCAATACCGTCCGCCTGCACTGGTTCTTCGTCATCGCGCTGCTTGTGCTGGCGGTCGACCTGCACGTGGGCCTGTCCGTGCGTGTAGAGGCGGATTACTGGCGCAAGGCATGGGGCGCGATCAAGCGCCTGCTTGGCAAGCAGCAGGAGCGCCGCCCGGCCCGTCGCCCGCCCGGCCGGCAGGGCTGGCGGCGCACTCAGGGGCTCGTGCGGCTGTGTTGCTCTCGACGAGCGGGACACGGCCGCATTCGGTTGGCGCGGGCCGCTTGGCGGTTGCAGGGCCACCGACTTCGATTTCATCATGATCCAGCGACTGGGAGGAGCATGACGAATCCGACCGAGCCGCCGCCATCCAGGCCCGGACGCGAGGCATCGCCGTGACACCGCACACCGCTGCCCTGCTGGCCCGTTACAACCGCTGGATGAACGAGCGCCTGTTCGAGGCCGCCGGCAAGCTCGGCGAGCCCGAGCTCGCGGCCGACAAGGGCGCTTTCTTCGGCTCGATTCTCGGGACGCTGAACCACATCGCGGTCGCGGACACCATCTGGCTGCATCGCTTCGCGGCGCATCCGGCGCGGTTTGCCGCCCTCGGGGAGATGGCGGAGCTTCCGCGCCCCTCGTCGCTTCGCCAGGCAATGGCCCCGGATCTCGCCGGGCTGCTTCCGTACCGCCAGCGGCTCGATGGTCTCATCACGCGCTGGGTCGCGGAGCTGAGGCCCGAGCACCTCGCCTCCAGCCTGGCCTACGCGAACATGGCGGGCGTGTCGTCCAGCAGGAACCTCGGCGATGTGCTGCAGCACTTCTTCAACCACCAGACCCACCACCGCGGCCAGGTGTCGACCATGCTGTTCCAGTCCGGCGTGGATGTCGGCGTCACGGACCTGCTCACGCTCATCCCGGGGGCCGCATGAACTACCTCGGCTGCTACGTCGTGCCGATCCCGCTCGACAACGGGCTCGCCTGCGGCGTCGTGGCGATGCTGGCGGGCTTCCACGCCGTTGCGCACACGGCCCCCTGGCTCGCGTTCGCCGCCTGGTTCCGTGCGTTGCCGATCACCTGAAGGGGAGGGCTGTCACGCCGCGATCGCCATGGCCTCCTGCGTTCCCAGCGAGGCAGCGAGCGCGCGCAGCAGCCTCGCGCCATCCCCGCGCCAGGCGCTCCCGTGCATGCAGGCGAGCACCTGCGGTTGCTCGCGCGCGAGCCGCTCGAGCGTCGCGGCCGTGTGCGGTGCGTGCGCGTAATAGTCCATCGCCCGGCGGAAGGCCTCGCTCGGCCCGAGGATGTCGCCCTCGGTGACCGCGATCGCCCCCGTGCCGCCCTGGGTGAAGAGGTCGCCGCACAGGAGCGTGCGCGTCTCCAGTTCCATCAGGAAGCCGCAGTCCCACCCGTGCGGCACGTGCGGCGCGTCGATCCACTTGAACGCATGGCGCCCGGTCCGCAGCAATTCCCCGTCGACGAGCGCGCGTGGCGCCCGGATGGCCATGTCGTTCACGGACACCATCGCGGCCACCCGGCTGCAGGCGGCGGCGGCCTGCGGCGCCGCGGCGAGGAAGTCGTTCAGCGCCCCGCACTCGTCGGCCTCGAAGTGCGAGAACGCGACGTGCCGCAGCCGGTCGAGCGGCACCACCTTCCCGACGGCCTCGGCGACGAGCGGGAACATCGCCCGTGGCCCGGTGTGGAAGAGCAGCGGCTCGTCGTCCGCCACGAGGTACTGGTTGAAGTTGAAGGGCTCCCCGCCGGGAATGGGGGCCGGCGTGTTGATGCGGTAGATGCCGGGGGCGATCTCGTGCAGGTTGGTGCCGCTGGCGGTGTTGGTGATCACGGTTGGCTCCTGGGGTTGGTGGGAAACACCGGGGATGTGTAACGAACCGCCCGGCCGTTACACATCCCGGCAATGGTTGCTATGCTCGGCCCGTGCCCCAGGATGACCGTCCCGCCGCCCTCGACGATGGCGCGCTCGCGCGGCGCGTCGCCTTGGCCGGCGCCCGGCCCGATGCGGCGGCCGAGGCCGAGCTCTGCCGCCGGCTGGGCCCGCGCGTCCGCCTCTACGGGCTGCGCCACCTGCGCGACCGGCACGCAGCCGCGGATCTCGTGCAGCAGGTCCTTCTCCTCACGCTCGAGAGCTTGCGCGCCGGCAAGGTGCGCGAGCCGGATCGCATCGCCTCCTTCGTGCTCGGGGCCTGCCGCATGACGGTGCTCGAGATGCGGCGCGGGGTGCGGCGGCGCGAGGCGCTGCTCGAGGCCTGGGGCGACCGGGCGGAAGCCTTCGAGGCTCCCGAGCCGCTCGCGCTCGACCCCGACCGCCTCGCCCGGTGCCTGGAGGCGCTTGCCGAGCGCGAGCGCTCGGTGGTGCTGCTCAGCTTCTTCGCCGACAAGGCGGCGGACGAAGTGGGTTCGGAACTCGCCATCAGCGGCGGCAACGTGCGCGTGATCCGCCACCGGGCGCTCGCGCGGCTGCGCGAGTGCATGGGCGCAATGGAGGGTGGGCGATGACCTGCGGGAGGCCGATCGATTTCGAGTCGCTCGTCGCGTGGTGGCTGGGCGAGGCGTCGTCCGACGACGCGATCGAGGAGCACCTCCTCGCCTGCGCGCACTGCAGCGGGCGGCTCGAATGGCTGGCGGCGCTGCCCGACGGCGTGCGCGCGGTCGTGCGCGAGGGCCGCGTGAGCATGGTGGTCTCCGCCCCCTTCGTCGAGTCGATGCGGCGCTCGGGCCTGCGCCTTCGCGAGTACCGGCTCGACCCCGGCGGGAGCGTCAATTGCACGATCCGCGCCGATGACGACGCGGTCGTCTCGCGGCTGCGCGCGCCGCTCGCGGGCGTGAAGCGCCTCGACGTGGTGCGCGCGCAGGAGGCCGGGCCCGAGGAGCGCATCGCCGACGTCCCGTTCGACGCGGCCGCGGGCGAGGTGCTCCTGGTCCCGTCGGCGGCGTGGCTCAAGACCATGCCGGCATTCACGACGCGGACGCGGCTCGTCGCCGTGGGCGAGGCGGGCGAAACGCAAGTCGGCGAGTACACCTTCGTGCACTCGCCGGGTTGATCTTCCACCGGATGCGGGCGGCCTCAGGCGGTCACGCGCCCCACGATCCGTCGCACCCACGGCGCCACGACGGCAACCGTCGGAAAGGCGATGGGCCAGGTCGTCGCACAACTGCGGAGCCACTGCGCGGGAAACCCGGCGTGCAGGCCCTGCGTGGTGGTGAGCACGAAGGCCGAGACGATGGCCACCATGATGGCCGAGAGCAAGGCGCTGAAGAGGATCGGGGCGAAGCGGGAGGGAATGCGCATTTCAATCTCCTTGGGGTGGTTGGGAAGGGGTTGCGAGGATCAGGGGGCGAGCAGCGAGCGGGCTATCCAAGCGGTCGCGTAGAGCCCGAGCCCGAACACGGCGTGCGTGACGAGGCTCTGGATGCGGGCCGCGGCCGGGCGCGGCGTGCGGCTCGCGGCGATGCCCGCGCCCATGCCCGGCTGCATCAGGAGAAACGGGGCGGCCACGGTGCCGATGCCGACGGCAAGCGCCAGGCCGGGCGTCGGTTGCCGTGCCCAGCCCGCACCGCCGATGCCGAGCAGGATCGCGGCGAAGGCGACTCCGGTGAGGTAATGGGCCGTCCATCCGACGAGCCGCTCGCCGCGGACGGGTTCCGCCGCCTTGATGGACGCGTGGCGGAACCGCCCGCGCGGCATGTGGGCGAGCCACCGGCCGACGAGACCGTAGTCGGGCAGGGGCGTCGCGAGGAGGCGCCGGCGGGCGAGCGCCCACAGGTCCATCACCATCGTCGCGCCCGTGCCGGTGAGAATTCCGAAAGCGAGCAGTTCCATTTGCCTCTCCCAGTGCTTGCCATGCATCGGCGGAGACGGCACAGTGCCACTTCAAGTCAAGTTGAAGTCAAGGGGGGTGGGCGGCATGGACATCGCCGAGGTGGCGCAGCGTTCGGGCGTGCCGGCGTCGACGCTTCGCTTCTACGAGGAGAAGGGCCTCATCGCCTCCACGGGGCGGCGGGGCCTGCGCCGCGTGTTCGACGCGGGCGTTCTGGAACGGCTGGCGCTCATCGCCCTGGGGCGCTCGGCCGGCTTCTCGCTCGACGAGATCGGCCGCATGTTCTCGCCCGGCAAGGGCGTGCGCATCGACCGCCGGCTGCTCGCCGCGAAGGCGGAGGAGCTGGACGGCACGATCCGCAAGCTCGGCGCCATGCGCGAGGGCCTGCTGCACGCCGCCGCATGCCCCGCGCCGAGCCACATGGAGTGCCCGACCTTCCGCCGCCTGCTGGGGCTCGCCGGGGCCGGGGGGCTGGGCGGGCGCGGAAAGGTGAAGTCCCCTTCCGGAAAGCGGTAGGCGGGGCCATGGCGGACCGACAGGCGAGCCTCACTCTGATCAGGACGGCCCACACGGTGATCTGGGCGTTCTTCGCGGGGTGCATCCTCGCCATTCCGGTGGCGGCCTGGCTCCGCCGGCACGAGGCGGCCGCCTGGCTCATCGCGATCGTGTTCGTGGAGGTCGCGGTGCTCGTGGCGAACCGCTGGCGCTGCCCGCTCACCGCGGTCGCGGCCCGCTACACCGAGGACCGGCGGGACAACTTCGACATCTACCTGCCCGCGTGGCTGGCTCGGCACAACAAGGAGATCTTCGGGGGCCTCTACGTTGCCGGAATCGCCTACGTGGTGGCGACGTGGCCGTGAAGAGGGCGGCCCCGGCGCTTGCCTTCTTCGCGACGGCGGCCGACTTCCGCCGCTGGCTCGCAAGGAACGCCCATCGCGCCGGGGAACTCGTGGTGGGCTTCCGCAAGGTCGACAGCGGCCTGCCGAGCATGACCTGGCCCGAGTCGGTGGACGAGGCCCTGTGCTTCGGCTGGATCGACGGCGTGCGCAAGCGCGTGGACGACACCGCCTACCAGATCCGCTTCACGCCGCGCCGGCCCGGCTCCACCTGGAGCGTCGTCAACATCGCCAAGGCCGAGCGCCTCGTCGCCGAGGGGCGCATGCAGCAGGCTGGCCTGGCCGCCTTCGCGCGCCGCCTCGCGGAAAAGTCGCGGGTGTACTCGTACGAGCAGGACGAGGCGGCCTCGCTCACCGCGGCCGAGGTTCGGGCCTTCAGGCGCGACAAGGCGGCGTGGCGGCATTTCGAGGCGGCGCCCCCGGGTTACCGCAAGACGGTCCTGCACTGGATCGGCTCGGCGCGGCAACCCGCCACGCGGGAGCGCCGCCTGGCGCAGCTCATCGCGGCGTGCGCCGCCGGAAAGCGGCTGTGAGTTCTCGCGGCGATGGCTTCCCATCGCGGCCCGGCGGTGTGATGATCCTCACCCGTCGCGGCGCAAGGGGGAAAGGGAGATGACGGAAACGAAGCGAGGCTCGTGCCTTTGCGGCAGCGTGACCTTCGAGGTGCGGGGCGAGCTGGCCGCGCCCGACGTCTGCCACTGCGTCCAGTGCCGCAAGCAGTCGGGGCATTGCTTCGCCTCCACCAACGTACCGCGATCGGCGATCACGGTCACCGGGGATGAGAACGTCTCGTGGTACCAGTCCTCGGCGAAGGTGCGGCGGGGGTTCTGCGCGAAGTGCGGCTCGACGCTCTTCTGGGACCCGCCGGCGCGCGACTGGACCAGCGTGGCCATGGGCGCCTTCGACTCGCCCACCGGCACTCGCGTCGCAACGCACATCTTCGTGGCGGAGAAGGGCGACTACTACGACATCGCCGACGGCCTGCCGCAGAATCCCCACTGACGAACCGGCCGGGAGAATCCGCCCATGCGCAAGACGTACACGGGAAGCTGCCACTGCGGCACGGTGAGGTTCGAGGCGGACCTCGACCTCGCGCAGCCCACCTTCCGCTGCAACTGTTCCATCTGCCGCCGCACGCGCTTCTGGGCGGCGGTGGCGCACCCGGAGGAATTCCGCCTCCTCTCCGGCGAGGGCGAGATGACCGAGTACCTGTTCAACACGCGCCGGAACCAGCACTTCTTCTGCCGGCATTGTGGCGTGCGCGCCTTCGGCGTCGGCAACGACACGCCGATCGGGAAGATGATCGGCGTCAACGTGGGCTGCCTCGAGGGCGTCTGCGAGGAGGAGCTCTCGAGAATCCCGATCACGCGCGTCGACGGCATGAACGAGCGCTGGGGCGAGGCGCCGGCGCATTTCTCGCACCTGTAGGGTGCGCACGCACGGCCACACCAACCACGACGCGGAGGCGAACATGAGGCGGGTCACCGGCATCGGCGGCATCTTCTTCAAGGCGAAGGACCCGGTCGTGCTTCGGGCCTGGTACAAGGCGCACCTCGGCATCGACGTGCAGGAGTGGGGCGGCACGGCCTTCACCTGGGCCGACGAAGCGGGCAATGCCGTGAAGGGCACGACGGTCTGGTCGGTCGGCCCGGCGGACAACGACTACTTCGCGCCGAGCACCGCGCCCTTCATGGTGAACTACCGCGTCGCGGACCTCGCGGCGCTGCTCGCTGCCCTCCGCGCGGAAGGCTGCAACGTGCTCGAGAAGACGGACGACTCGGAATTCGGCAAGTTCGGCTGGGTGATCGACCCCGAGGGCAACAAGGTCGAGCTGTGGCAGCCGCCCGAGGGGCAGTGACCGCGGGCGGGCCGGCGCACCTGCGTATCGCGCGACCCGTGACCGACCTCGCGAGGGCGGCCGCCATGTACCGCGAGGGCCTCGGCCTGCGCGTGCTGGCGAGCTTCGAGGACCACGCCGGGTTCGACGGCGTCATGCTCGGCATGGACGGCGCGGGCTGGCACATCGAGTTCACGCACTGCCGCACGCACCCGGTGACGCCTGCGCCGACGGCCGAGGACCTCGTGGTCCTGTACGTGCCGGAACCCGCCGGGTGGGAAGCCGCGAATGTCCGCATGGCCGCGGCAGGCTTCCGGCCGGTGGCTTCGTTCAACCCGTACTGGGACGCGCGTGGCCGCACCTGGGAGGATCCGGACGGCTACCGCGTCGTGCTGCAGCAGGCCGCGTGGGGCGCATGAGCGCGTTCGGCCCGCCTCCGGCCATGTTACGGTGGCTTCGTGGATGACCCGATGGAGGTTCCCGTGAGCGCGTCGAACTTGCTGAACTCCCTTTTCCGGCACAAGGCCTGGGCCAACGAGGAGCTGTACGCGGAGGTCGCGATGCTCGACCCCGCCACCCAGCAGGCCGAACGGCATTCCGCCATCCGCCTGCTCAACCACATCTTCGTGGTGGACCGCATCTTCCGGGCGCACCTCGCCGGGGAGGCGCACGGCTACGCGGGCGCCAACACGCCCGAGACGCCCACGCTGGACGAGCTTCGCGCGGCGGTGGCCGCGACCGACCGGTGGTACGTCGACTACACGGCGAGCGTCCCTGCCGACCGCCTCGCGGAGGCGATCGACTTCACCTTCACCGACGGCCTGCACGGGCGCATGACGCGCGAGGAGATGCTCGCGCACGTGATCACCCACGGCAGCTACCACCGCGGCGGCGTGGGCCGCATCCTCGCGCAGGCGGGCGTCCAGCCGCCGCGCGACATCTACACAGTCTTCCTGCACCGCACCGAGCCGCAGCGGCGGGAGGCCGCCTGACGCATCGCGAGAAGGCCGTCGCGTTCCGGCGCGCCACGCCGGCGGACGCGGACACGCTCGCCGTGCTGGGGACGCAGGTCTTCCTCGACACCTATGCGCCGGATGGTGTCCGCCCCACCGTGGCGCGCGAGGTGCTCGCGACCTTCTCGCCCGAGGCGTGCGCCGCATGGGTGGCCGATCCCCGATCGGCGGTCGAGGTCGCTGAACTCGACGGCCATGTCGTGGGTTTCGCGCACCTGGTCCTCGGCGCGGGCCACGCACTTGCGCCGCCCGGCGAGCCCGCGGAACTGCTGCGTCTTTACGTCCAGAAGCCGTTCGCAGGCCGCGGCATCGGCACTTCGCTCCTTCGCCACGCGGAGCGCGCGGCGGCGGAAGCGGGCGCGGCCGTGCTCTGGCTCACGGCGTGGGTGCACAACGCACCGGCGCTCGCCTTCTACGTCGCGCGGGGTTACGCCGACTGCGGTGCCACGCCGTACCGATTCGAGGACGAGGTGCACGAGAACCGCGTTGTGGCCCGGCGCCTGCCGCCGCACAATGCCGGTTCGCCCGGCCCGACCGAAGCCCCGCCATGATCCTCGAGAGCGCCTCCCTGCAAGTCCGCCCCGGCCAGTCGGCGGCGTTCGAGGCCGCCTTCGCCGTGGCCCAGCGCATCATCTCGTCGATGCCGGGCTACCGCTCGCACGAGCTGCAGCGTTGCCTCGAGCGCGAGGGGCATTACCTCCTCCTGGTGCGCTGGGACAGCGTCGCCGCGCACGAGCAGGGCTTCCGCAAGTCGCCGCAATACCAGGAATGGCGCACGCTCCTGCATCACTTCTACGACCCGTTCCCCACGGTCCTGCATTACGAGACGGCGTTCCGGGATCCCGGCGATGCGTGAGGCCGCGATCGCGAGGCCGCTCGCCGCCGCGCTGCTCGTGCTGGCGTGCGCCTGCGCCGCCGCGCCGCCCGAGGCCGACCCCGCCTCGGATGCGCCGGAGGTCCCGCGCGCCTCGGCACCGGGTTACCAGGCGCCGCCGGGCTATGCCGATGCCTTGCGCGGCTGGCGATCCGCCGAGGACGTGAATGCCTGGATCGGCGCCCGCTTCGAGTACGACATGGCGCGCGCGATGCGGCTCTCCGAGACGCAACGCAGCCGCGGCGGGCGCCTGCCGATCCACGCCCCGGAAGCTTTCTACGAATCCCCGAGCGGCGTGTGCGTCGACCTGGCCCGTTTCGGCGTTGAGACGCTCCGCGCGATCGACCCGGCCGCGAAGCCCGCCTACCTCATGATCGAGTTCGCGCCCGTGTCGGTGGCGGGCAACACGCTGCGGCGCCACTGGGTCGCCGCCTACCAGCGCGACGGCAAGCACTACTTCTTCGCCGACTCCAAGCGCCCCGGGCACATCGCCGGGCCCTACGCCTCGACGCAGGCCTTCATCGACGACTACGCCCGCTACCGCGGCCGCGAGATCGTCGCGCACCGCGAGCGCGCCACCTACGAGAGGCAGGAACGCCGGGCCGCGCGCCGGCAGGAGCGCCCCGCAGCGCCATGAGGGACCCCGACCTCTTCATCCTCGCGCGCGTCGTGCACGTGCTGGGCGTGGTGCTCTGGATAGGCGGCGTGGCCTTCGTGACGACGGTGCTGCTGCCGGCACTGCGTCGTACCACCGACCCCGCGCGGCGGCTGGCCCTCTTCGAGGAGCTGGAAGGCCGCTTCGCGTTCCAGGCGCGCATCGTCACGGTGGTGACCGGGCTGTCGGGCTTCTACCTGCTGCACTACCTCGATGCGTGGGGCCGTTACGCGAGCGCCGCCTACTGGTGGATCCACCTGATGACGCTCGTCTGGTTCCTCTTCACGATGGTGCTCTTCGTGCTGGAGCCGCTGGTGCTGCACCGCTGGTTCCACGAACGCGCCACGGCCGACAGCGACCGCGCGTTCCGCGTCGTGCAGGCGATGCACGTCTTCCTGCTCGCGCTCAGCCTCGTCGCCGTGCTGGGCGCGGTGGCCGGCTCGCACGGCTACCATTTCGGCTCGCCCTGAGGCGACAAGGAGACCGCCATGCTGCTGGGACTTCGCACCGCCCTGTACCCCGCCCCCGACCTCGCGAGCGCCAAGGCCTGGTACGAGCAGGTCACGGGCGTGAAGCCCTACTTCGACCAGCCGTTCTACGTGGGCTTCAACGTCGGGGGCTTCGAGCTGGGCCTCGTGCCCGACGCGACGCCCGGCGAATCCGGCGCGAGCGCGCTCTGGGGCGTGGCGGACGCGAGGGCCGTCTTCGCCCGGCTGCTGGAGCTGGGCGCCACGCAGATCGAGCCCGTCACCGACGTGGGCGAGGGCATCAGGGTCGCGGCCGTGCGCGACCCCTTCGGCAACCGCCTGGGCATCATCGAGAACCCCCACTTCAAGGCCTCCGACGTGCGGTGACGAAAGGGGCCGCCGCCGACTATGATGGCGGCACGACCTCCCGTTTCCGGAGACTCCGATGCTCCTGATCGCCGGCCTCATCCTCCTCGCGCTGGGCCTCTTCTCCGGCGCCTTCCTCGTGCTCATCCCGCTGGGCCTCGTGAACGGCACGGCGGGGCTCACGCTCTGGATCCTCTTCCCGGCCTTCACCATCGCGGGCTACCTCATGGCGGCCATCCCGACCGAGAAGACGGCGCTGCCCATGCTCTCGAAGGTCACCGGGGCGCTGCTCATCGTGCTGGCGCTCATCGCGGCCGCGGGGCTGGTGATGCAGGGAAGCTCGGTCATCGAGGCGAAGGGGGATTCCTTCTCGCTCTGGTACGTGCTGGTGCTGGGGATCGCCCTCGGCGCGGCGGGAATCGGGGCGCACCGCCGCGACGCGCCGGCGTGAGCCTCACGCCCTGCGGGTGCAACCGCTCGGTGGCGATCCTGGGCGGGCTGTTCGCGGGCCTCGCCGCCTGCCTCGTCCTCGCGCAGGACCGCTGCCTCGACTCGGGCGGCAAGGTGAGCGACGCCGCGTGGGCCTGCGAGCTGGCGTCCGGGGCGAGCGCCTCGCTCTGGTCGCTCGTTTCGCCCGGGATGGCCGTGCTCGTCGTGCTCGCCGTGGGTGTCCCCGTCTACCTCGCCGCCAATGCTCTCGGCCGGCGCCTCATCGTCGCCTGCGGCTTGCCTGCCGACTGACGCGATGGCCATCGCGATCGACCACCTCTTCCGGCACGACCATCTCACGGAGGCCGTCGCGCGGCTCATCCACGCGGAATTCTGGGCGGACCGCCCGGGCGGCATGACGGTGGCCGACCTCGTGGCGCACCTCGAGCGCGCCACGGACCCCTCGCGCATCCCCCTCTCGCTCATCGCGCTGGACGGGGCGGACCTCGCCGGCACCGTGAACCTCATCGACAACGACGACGCGAGGCGCACGCACCTGCACCCGTGGCTCGCGGCGATGGTCGTGAAGGCGGCGTATCGCGGGCAGGGCATCGGCACGCGGCTCGTGCTGGCGCTGCTCGCGGAAGCCACGCGGCTGGGGTTTCCGCGCGTGTACTTCGGCACCGACGGTCCCGGGTTCTACGCGCGGCTGGGCGCGGAGCTTCACGAGCAGGTGACGCCCGCGTTCTGCATCATGCGTTTCCCCCTGCCGGTGCCGGGTTCCCGTGGCTGAGGCGCTGTTCGCTGCGCCCGGCTGCCGCGCTTTCGAGATCGGGGAGGACGACCTTCCCGCGCTGCAGCGCTTCTTCGAGGAGAACCCGGCCTACTTCGAGATCGTAGGCGGCGAGGGCCCCGCATCCGACGTGGCCGCGACCGAATTCACGGATCGGCCACCACCGGATTGGCCGTGGGACGGCAAGTGGATGATCCGGTTCGAGGACGATGCCGGGGCCTGGGCCGGCGTGGCCGACGTGGTGCGAAACCTCCTTGCCGAGGGGGTGTGGCACGTAGGGCTCTTCATCGCGGCCACGCGTCTTCATGGCAGCGGCGCTGCCGCGGGGATGTACGCCGCGCTGGAGGCGTGGGCACGCGCAGGCGGCGCGCGCTGGATGCGCCTCAACGTCGCCACCGGCAACCCGCGCGCGGGGCGGTTCTGGGAGCGCATGGGCTTCATCGAGGTTCGTCGCCGCGAGGGTGTGGAAGTCGGGCGCCTCGTGAACACGATGCGCGTGATGGTGAAGCCGCTCGCGGGCGACGGCCTCGAGGCCTACCTCGCGCTCGTGCCGCGCGACAGGCCTGGCGCGCCGTAGGCTTGGCGATGGCCGCCACGCTGCGCGAACGCGTCGAAGCCCTCAAGCGGGAGACGTTCGCGCTGTGGCTCGCCGCGCGCCATCCCGGCACGCCGTGGTATGCGAAGGCGTTCGTCGCGATGGTGGTGGCCTATGCCGTGAGCCCCATCGACCTCATCCCCGATTTCATACCCGTGCTGGGTTTCCTCGACGACCTCGTCCTCGTCCCGGCCGGCATCTGGATCGCGATGCGTTTGATCCCCGCGGAGGTGCTGGACGAGTGCCGTGCGCGGTCCGCGGAAGCGTTGTCGGACGGCAAGCCCTCGGGCCGCGCGGCCGCGATCGCGGTGGTGGCGATCTGGGTGGCACTGGCCGTCCTCGCCGCGATTTTCCTGGCGGGATTATGATCGTGGCATGGACCAGGAGCACTTCATCACCGGCGCCGCGCGGTTGGTCGAGCTGGCGGGAGTTGCGGTCCTCCTCCTCGGGGCGATCCTCGCCGCCGGCGCCTTCGCGAGGCGGCTGGCCGCGCGCGTGGATTTCCACGTCGCCTACCACGGCCTGCGCGCCGACCTCGGCCGCGCCATCCTGCTGGGCCTCGAGCTCCTCGTGATCGCCGACATCATCGGCACAGTGGCGATCCAGCCCACCTTCCACAACCTCGGCGTGCTGGCGGCCATCGTCGCGATCCGCACGCTTCTCAGCTTCACGCTGGAGCTGGAGGTGAGCGGGCGCTGGCCATGGCAGCGCGAGGAGCCGGAGGCCGGCGCGAAATGAAGCCGGCGGGGCCTGCGGGCTACTCGGGCACGCCGCTCGCAAGGAAGCTCGGCATCGGGCCGGGCGCGGTCGTTTGCGTGCTGGAGGCGCCGGCGAACTACCGGGAGCTCCTGGCGCCGCTGCCCGAGGGCGTGAGGTTCGTGCCGAAGGTCTCCGCCGCGGCGCAGGTCGTGCACGCCTTCGCCGTGAAGCGCGCGACGCTCGAGGCCACCCTTCGCGTTTGCCGCGGCGCCATCGCCGCGGATGCGGCGGTGTGGGTGTCGTGGCCGAAGAAGGCCGCGAAGGTGCCCACGGACATCACCGAGGACAAGATCCGCGAATCGGCCCTGCCGATGGGCTTCGTGGACGTGAAGGTCTGCGCGGTGGACGAGACGTGGTCGGGCCTCAAGCTCGTCATCCGCAAGGAACTTCGATAACGGCGGCCGGCGCACGGACTTCCAACCCTCCGGAGACGACGATGCGCAAGATGCTTGCTTCCGCTTTTCTCATCCTGGCGGCCGCGGCCGCTCCCCTCGCCCAGGCGGCCAATGTCGACCTGCGCGTGATCCTCTCGGGTGAGCTCGCGCCCGGCATCTACGGCCGAGTCGACTTCGGCACCGCGCCGCCGCCGCCGCTGCTGCGCCCGGATCCCGTGATCATCATGCGCAAGCCCGGCCCGCCGGCCACGCCGCTCTACCTGCACGTGCCGCCGGGCCACGCGAAGAACTGGCGAAAGCACTGCCACCGCTATGGCGCCTGCTACCGGCCCGTGTACTTCGTGAAGAGCGCGGAGCACGAGCCCGGCCACAAGCGCGGGAAGGGAAAGCGCGAGAAGTAGCCGGCCCGCCTCAGGCGAGCTGCGCGTTCATCTGGCGAAGGCGCCCGGCATAGGCGCGCAGCATCGCCACGGCGAACGCGGGCTGCGCCTTCACCGCCTCCAGCAGCGCCGCGCGGTCGATGGAGAGGAGCTCGCACTCGGCTTGCGCCAGGGCCGTGGCCGAGCGCGGCGACTGGTCCACGAGCGCCATCTCGCCGAAGGTGCCGCCGGGGTTCACCACCGCCACCAGCTGGTTCGCGACCCCGATCGCGACGGTGCCGGACTTGACCACGTACATGTACGCGCCCGTCTGGCCTTCGCGCATGATCACCGACTCGGCCCGGTAGCGCGTCACCGCCGCGCGCGGCAGCGCCGCCTCCAGCCTCGCGAGAAGCGCGGGGTCGAAGACCGGCGCCTCGCCCGGGTTGGCGGCGATGGGGATGCGCCGCGCCGCGAGCCGCGCCGTGACGATGCGGATGCGGTCGAAGATCACGCTCATCAGCATCACCGCGAACTCGGGGAGCCGCGAGAGCGCGGCCTTCAGCTCGTCGGCGCCCATCGACCAGGCGACGCAGTCCGATCTTGCGGTGGCGGTGGCGCTGCGCGGCTGGTCGGAGATGACCGACATCTCGCCGAAGATCTCGCCCGCGCCGACGGTGTCGATGGTGCGCCCGGCGGCCGAGAGCGCGACCTGCCCCTCGGCGACGAAGTACATCCGCGCGGCGCTGCCCCGCGAGAAGAGGCCGCCCGACGCCGCCTTCTGGTCCTCCGCGAAGATCGTCGCGCCGGTGGCGAAGCGCTCCTCCTTGCCCGAGAGGCGGAAGATCCTCTCCGCCACGGCGCGGTTGTAGAAGGGGCTCGCGGGGGTCTTCGGCGGCGTGGCGGGCGAAGCCGCGGGCGTGGCCGCCGGCTGCGGCTTCGTGAAATCCAGCTCTTCCATGGCGCGGGGGATTTGTTGCGGTCTGCGGAAACTCGATTATAGTCCGGCATTCCGTCCCGAGCCGCGCCCGCCCCCCCTTCGAGGAGGCAACCCATGGCCACCGTCGCGACCGCCCGCCGCATCGCCCTCGCCTGCCCGGAAGCCGTCGAGGGCGCGCACATGGGGCACCCGGATTTTCGCGTCGGCGGCAGGATCTTCATGACCCTGTGGCCCTCGGACAGGCGCGCGGTGGTGAAGCTGCCGCCGGCGGACCAGCAGGCGCTGGTGCAGATGGACCCGGACGCGTTCTCGCTGGGCGGTTGGTCGCACCAGGGTTGGACGAGCATCCACCTCGCGCGCGTGAATGCGGCGCAGCTGCGGCTCATCGCGCAGGCCGCGTGGCGAAACGTCGCCTCGAAGCGGCTGCTCGCGTTGCACCCTCCCGCGCGATGACTGCGGGCGCCGGAAAGCCGTGAGCCCGGAGCACGCGACGCGGCTCGCCGCGCTCGTGCACGGGCGACGCGCTGCGGCGCTGGGCACGCTTCACGCGGGTGCCCCGTTCGTGTCGATGGTGCCTTACGCCCTGCTGCCGCATGGCGGCGCGTTCGTCGTGCACGTGAGCCGGCTCGCGGGGCACACGAAGGACATGCTCGCGGACCCGCGCGTGTCGCTTCTCGTCATGCAGGCGGAAGGCGAGGGCGTGGACGCGCAGGCGCTCGCGAGGCTCACCGTGCAGGGCGAGGCTCGTGAGCTGGCGAAGGGTTCCGGCGAGGAGAGCGAGTGCCGTGCCGCCTACCTCGCGCGCTTCCCCGAGGCCGAGCCGCTCACCGGCTTCGGCGACTTCTCCTTCTTCGCGATCCGCCCGGTGCAGGCGAGATTCGTGGCGGGGTTCGCGCAGGCCATGAGCCTCACCGGGGAGTCGTTGTCGAGAGTCCTCGCGGCCCGGGGCTGAACGGCCCGCTTGACCTTCCCATGATGGGAGGGTTGAGACTGGCGGCACCTTCACCCACGAGGAGCCTCGCCATGGACCACGCCGCGCACCAAGGGCATCACGGGCATCACGCGCACGCCGCGCAATCCGTCGCCACGCCGTCGCTCGACCGCATCGCCTTCCTCGCCACGCTGCACTGCCTGTCCGGATGTGCCGTGGGCGAGGTCGCCGGCATGGTGATCGGCACGGCGCTGGGTTTCTCCAACGGCGAGACGATCGCGCTGGCCGTGGCGCTCGCCTTCCTTTCCGGCTACGCGTTCACCATGCTGCCGCTGCTGCGGGCCGGCTACGGCCTGCGCGCGGCCTCGAAGCTCGCCCTGCTGGCAGACACGGCCTCGATCACGGTGATGGAGATCGTGGACAACCTCGTGATGCTCGCGATTCCCGGCGCGATGGATGCCCCGCTCGCGAGCTTCCTCTTCTGGGGCAGCCTCGCCGCGGCGCTCGCGATCGCGGGCGTGGCGGCCTTCCCGCTCAACCGCTGGCTGATCGCGCGGGGCCAAGGTCACGCGGTGGTGCACGCGCACCACTGAGCGCCGCGCTCACAGGCCCAGGACCCACTGGATCACGTTCTTGGCGACGAAGCCGAGGATGCCGAAGGCGAGCACGAAGAAGAGGATGAAGGTGCCGAACTTCCCGGCCTTCGATTCCTTCGCGAGGCTCGCGATGACGAACAGCATGAAGACGATGAACCCGCCCACCCCCCAGGTCATGCCGAACTCGGCGACCTGGGCCTCGGTGAGCTGGAATCCCTCGAGCATCGCCGCTCATTCCCGCGCGGGAAGCTCATGCGCGTCCACCGTCTCGCGGTAGGCGTGCCAGGTGGCGTGCCCGATCACGGGAATCGAGATCACGAACCCGAGCATCGCCGTGGCCATCGAGAGGGCGGTCGCCACCATGATGAGCGCGGCCCAGAAGGCCATGGCGAGCGGGTTCGCGCCCACCACGCGCACGCTCGTCCAGACGGCGGTGAGGAGGTCCGTGTCGCGGTCGAGGAGCAGCGGCGCCGAGACGACGGTCGCCGCGAACACGAGGGAGGCGCCCAGCCCGCCCATCAGCACCCAGACCGGGAAGAGGTTCGAACCCTCCGACAGCACCACGTGGCGCAGGAACGCCTCCGCGCCGGTGATCGGCGCGGTGACGAAGAGCGCTACCAGCACCGCCGAGACCAGCACCCACGCCGTGCCCGCGAGCGCGAGGCCGAGGCCCAGCCACACGAGCGGGCGCGTGCCGCGGCGCCACGCGTCGAGGGCGCACACCATGTCGCCGGGGCGGCCGAGCTCGCGGCAGCGGCTCATCTCGTAGAGCCCCGTGGCGAGGATGGGCGCCACGAGCACGAAGCCCGAGAACGCCCCCGGCAGCAGCGGCAGCCACGCGAGGGCGAGGGCGGCGATGACCCAGCCGCCGACCGTGACGAGGAAGCCGTGCAGCAGGCTCACGCCCGGCGCGTAGCGCAGGTCGCGCCAGCCGTCGGCAAGCCACGCGAGCGGGCGCAGCACCGGCACCACGCGCACGGACGGCTGTGGCGAGGGCGGGGAGTCGGCAGGCGGGGAGTGGCTCATGGGCGGGCGACCGGCCGGTCGATTCTGGGGCGCGCCCGTTGCCGTGTCCAGCCGCCGCGGTGGGCTAGACTTGCGTGAAGCGGCCGGGGTGGCCGCAGGCGCGGAGGGCGACATGGAACGCGTGGCGATCATCACCGGCGGCGGGCGCGGCATCGGCGCGGCGACCGCCCGGCTCGCGGGGGCGCGCGGCTACGCCGTGTGCGTGAACTACCAGCGCAACGAAACGGCGGCGCGCGAGGTGGCGGACGCGATCACGGGAGCGGGCGGCCGCGCCATCGCGGTGGCGGCCGACGTCTCGAAGGAAGGCGACGTCGTGCGGCTTTTCGAGACGGTCGACTGGGAGCTCGGCACCGTCACCGCGCTCGTGAACAACGCGGGCATCCTCGAGCGGCAGATGCGCGTGGACGAGATGGACGCCGAGCGCATCCGGCGCGTCTTCGACACGAACGTGGTGGGGACCTTCCTCTGCGCGCGCGAAGCCGTGCGCCGCATGTCCACCAGCCGCGGCGGCAAGGGCGGCGCGATCGTGAACGTCTCCTCGGGGGCGGCGCGCTGGGGTTCCCCCGACGAGTACGTGGACTACGCGGCCTCCAAGGGGGCCGTGGACACGATGACGGTCGGGCTCGCCAAGGAGGTGGCCGGCGAGGGCATCCGCGTGAACGCGGTGCGCCCGGGGCTCGTCGCCACCGACATCCACGCGGCCGGCGGCGAGCCGGGGCGCGTGGAGCGGCTCAAGGCCACCGTGCCCCTGGGCCGCGGTGGCCAGCCCGAGGAGGTGGCCGCGGCGATCCTGTGGCTGCTCTCCGACGAGGCCTCCTTCACGACGGGCGCCATCATCGACGTGTCGGGCGGCCGCTAGCGGGGCGGCGCCTCAGGTGACGCCCTGCGCGAGCATGGCGTCGGCGACCTTCACGAACCCGGCGACGTTGGCGCCGTCGGCGTAGCTCACCGTGCCGTCGGCGCGCCGGCCGAAGCGCACGCAGGCGTCGTGGATGCCCTTCATGATCTCGTGCAGGCGCACGTCGACCTCCTCGCGCGTCCAGGAGATGCGCATCGCGTTCTGGCTCATTTCCAGGCCCGACGTGGCCACGCCGCCGGCGTTGCTCGCCTTGCCCGGCGCGTAGAGCACGCCCGCCTTCTCGAGCGCCTTCACCGCCCCGATCGTCGAGGGCATGTTGGCGCCCTCGGCGACGCACTTCACGCCGTTGCGCACGAGCGTGGCCGCGTCGTTCTCGTCCAGCTCGTTCTGCGTCGCGCAGGGCAGCGCGATGTCCACCGGCACGCTCCACGGCCTCGCCCCCGCCACGAACTTCGCGCCCACGCGGGCGGCGTACTCGCTCGCGCGCCCGTAGAGGTGGTTCTTCACCTCCATGAGCTCGGCGAGCTTCTCGGGGGTGAACCCCGCCTCGTCGATCACCGTGCCGCCGGAGTCGGAGACGGTCACCACCCTCGCGCCGAGGTCCATCGCCTTCTCGATGGCGTACTGCGCCACGTTGCCCGACCCGGACACGGAGACGCGCATGCCCTCGAGGGAGCGCCCCGCGTGGCGGAGCATCTCCTGCGCGAAGTAGATCGTGCCGTAGCCGGTGGCCTCGGGGCGCATGAGGGAGCCGCCGAACGCGAGGCCCTTGCCCGTGAAGACGCAGTCCGCGCGGTTGGTGAGCTTCTTCAGCATGCCGGTCATGAAGCCGATCTCGCGCCCGCCCACGCCGATGTCGCCCGCGGGCACGTCGGTCTCCGCGCCCAGGTGGCGGAACAGCTCGGACACGAAGGCCTGGCAGAAGCGCATCACCTCGCCGGGGCTGCGGCCCTTGGGGTCGAAGTCCGACCCCCCCTTGCCGCCGCCCATGGGAAGCGTCGTGAGGGCGTTCTTGAAGGTCTGCTCGAACGCGAGGAACTTGAGGATCGAGAGGTTCACCGAGGGGTGGAAGCGCAACCCCCCCTTGTACGGCCCGATGGCCGAGCTGTGCTGGATGCGGTAGCCGCGGTTCACGCACACCTCGCCCTTGTCGTTCACCCACGAGACGCGGAAGAGCACCGCGCGCTCCGGCTCCACGAGGCGGTCGAGAAGGCCGTGCTCGGCGTAGCGCGGGTTCGCCGCGATGCACGGCCAGAGGCTCTCCATCACCTCGGCCACGGCCTGGAGGAATTCGGGTTGCCCCGGGTTGCGTTCCGTCACGCGGGCGAGGAATTCGCCCTGGTCCCTGTACTTCACGAAAGTGCCTCCTGGATTCCCCGCGCGGGGAAAGATGTCTTCGACATGCCTATTTTCATGCCGGACGCGGGCCCGGGCACGCGAAATCCGCGGGATTCTTGATTCAGTCGGGATTTCCGGCCTGTGCGGGCAGGCACACGCGGGCCTCGGCGCCGCCGGCGGTGCGCACCGGCACCACCTCGATCGGGCGGCCGTAAAGGCTCGAGAGCGCCGCCGAGGTGAGGGTGGCGAGCGTCGGCCCCTGCGCGACCAGGCTGCCCGCGGCGAGCAGCAGCACGCGATCGGCGATGCGGAAGGCGTGCTCCGGGTGGTGCGTGGAGACGAGGACGCCGATGCCCGATTCGCGCAGCCGCGCCACCTCCTCCAGCACGCGCGACTGGTTGCCGTAGTCGAGATTGGCGGTGGGCTCGTCCATCACGAGGTAGCCCGCCTCGGTCGCGAGCGCGCGGGCGATGAGCGCGAGCTGGCGCTCGCCGCCGCTCACGCCGTGGATGGGGCGGTCGGCGAGGTGGGCGATGCCGAGGCGCTCCAGCGCCGCGTGCGCAGCGTCGCGGTCGCGCGGGGACGGGCTCGCGAAGACGCCGCGGTGCGCGGTGCGGCCCATCTCGACCATCTCGCGCAGGCTGAAGTCGAAGTAGCTGTCTGCCGCCTGCGGCACCCAGGCGAGTCGGCGCGCGCGCTCGGTGGCGGGCCAGGCGCCGAGGTCGCGGCCGTCGAGCGTGACCTCCCCGGCCAGGCGCGGGAGCAGGCCGAGAAGCGTGCGCATGAGCGTGGACTTGCCGCTGCCGTTGGGGCCCAGCAGGCACACGACCTCGCCCGCGGCCAGCGCGCAGTCGAGCGCCCGCCCCACGACGTGGTCGCGGAAGCCGAAGCCGAGCCCTCGCGCGGCGAGCGTCATCGGCGGAAGGTCGCTGCGAGGAGCGCGATGAAGACGGGCGTGCCCACGAACGCGGTGGCGACACCCGGCGGGATCTCGGTCGCGGCCACGGTGCGGCAGAGCGTGTCCACTGCGAGCATGAACGCCGCGCCCAGCACGAGGGAGAGCGGCATCACGCGCGCGAAGGAGGCGCCCACGAGGAGCCGCGCGGCGTGCGGGATGACGAGGCCGACCCAGCCGATCACGCCCGCGATCGCCACGGCCGAGGCCGTGACGAGGGTGGCGCAGGCGATGACCACGAAGCGGAGCCTCGTCACGTCGAGCCCCAGCGAGCGGGCCTCGTCCTCGGAAAGCGCGAGCAGGTCGATGCGCCAGCGCAGCAGGACGAGCGGCACGAGGCCGAGCGCCACCACCGGCAACGCCACGGCGAGGTCGGCGGGCAGAGCGCCGCCGAAGCTCCCCAGCAGCCAGAAGGTGATGGCGGGCAGCTGGTTGTAGGGGTCGGCCACGTACTTCACGAGCGCGATGCCGGCGCCGAAGAGCGAGCCCACGACCACGCCCGCGAGGATGAGCGTGAGGATCGGATCGCGCCTGCCGACCCAGGTGCCGACGGCGACCACGAGGGCGACGGCCGCGATCCCGCCAACGAAGGCGAGGCCCTGGATCGCGACGATGGGCAGCGCGAAGAGGATGGCGAGCCCGGCGCCCAGCGCGCAGCCGGCGGAGACGCCCAGGATGTCGGGCGACACCAGCGGGTTCTTGAAGAGGTTCTGGTAGGCCGCGCCCGCGGCGGCGAGCGCCGCGCCGACGGCGAGCGCCGCGACGAGCCGGGGCGCGCGCACCTGCAGGATCACCGACTCGACGTTGCGCGCGAGCCCGCTCTCGCCGCCCGTGACCGCCGACCACAGCGCCCGCCACACCTCGCCTGGGGAGACGGGGAAGCGCCCCACCGAGAGGCTCCACGCGACGAGCGCCACGAGCGCGGCGCACGCCACCGCGAGCCACAGCGGGAAGCGCGCCCGGTCGAGGATCATCGCGGCGCCACGCCTGGCTCGGCGAGGAGTGTAGCCACCTGCGCGGCGGTGGGCTCCTGGTGGTAGAAGAGCTTGTGGAACGCCGCGATCTCCTTCGGGAAGTCGTGGCGGAAGTGGTCGGGGTAGAGGATCTCCGCGAGCCACAGCAGGCCGACGAGGCGGTTGGGGCCCGGCGGATAGTCGAACCAGCCGAACGGCAGGTGCGGCGAGAGGTAGACGCGCTTCCTGCGAACCGCCGTGACGCTCTGCCACACTGGCGCCTTCCACACCTCGCGCATGAAGTTCGGGTCGTTGGTGACGATCACCGGCGGATCCCACAGCACGACCTGCTCGAAGCCGACCTGCGCGAGCCCGCCGCGCTCGCCGCCGGCGACGTTGCGCGCGCCGAGGAACTCGATCATCTCGACGTTGATGGAACCGCCGAGCCCCGTCACGAGCCCCTGCGGGCCGCGCGCGTAGTAGACCGAGGGGCGCTTGTCGGCGGGGATGGCGGCGATGCGCTCGCGCAGCGGGTCGATGCGGCTCTTCCAGTACGCCGCCAGCTCCCGGCCGCGCGCCTCTGCGCCCAGCGCCCTTGCGAGCTTCTCGATCTGCGCGGGCGTGGTCTCGAGCCGCCCGTCGAGCAGGATGTACGGGATGCCCGTCTGCTGCTGCACGCGGTCGGCGAGCGAGGCGAAGGTCGCGGCCGTGGAGCCGATGTCGACGATGAGGTCGGGCTTCGCCTTCAGGACGACCTCGACGTTGGCCGTGTTGCCGCGCCCCGTGAGGCGGCCCAGCTCGGGGAGGTCGGCGTACTTCGCCGGCACCCAGGCCTTCTCGTTCGGCCGGAAGGCGCGCGTCCAGCCGAGCAGTTTTTCGGGCGCGAGCGCGAAGACGAGGACGGAGGCCGGGGGCCCCGCGGCGTAGACGCGCTCGACCTTGTCGGGGAGCGCGACGCGGCGGCCGGCGTCGTCGACGAAGTCGCGGGCGGCCCGCGCGGGCGCGGCAATCAGGAGGAGGGCGGCGAGGCAGGCGCCGGTGACGCGGAGCATCCCGCGATTCTAGAGGGTGCCGGCGTTCTCGGGGACGGCGAAGGCCGCGGCGGCGGCGCAGGGCGTCGCGTCCCGCAGCGCGCGGTACCCGGGCAAGGCGTCGATGGCGTCGCGGAACCGCGGGTCGCGCGCTTCGTCGAGGAGCGCCTGCACGTTGCCTCGCGCCGGGCCCGCGCCGTCGACGGCCAGGTAGTAGCGCTCGGAGGCGACGGGCACGAAGCCCAGCCCGAACCGCGCGGCCGCCGCCTCGAGACCGAAGCCCGCGTCGGCCTGCCTGCCCGCCACGAGCGCGGCGACGGCGGAATGCGTGATCTCCTCGCTGTCGTAGCCGGAGAGCGCGTCGCGGTCGATGCCCGCCTCGGTCAGCAGGAACTCGAACAGCGCCCGCGTGCCCGACCCGCGCTGGCGGTTCACGATGCGCACGCCCTTGCGGGCGAGGTCCTGCACGGTGCGGATGCGGCGGGGGTTTCCTTTCGCGACGATGAGGCCCTGGCGCCTCGTCGCGAGCGCGAGCAGGCGGATGTCGCGGCCGGCGAGGCCCTCGGCAAAGCGCCGCCCCATGAGGCTGCCCAGCGGGCCGGCGGCCACGTGGAACCCCGCCACGTCGCAGTCCCCGCGCAGCAGGGAGGCCAGCGCGTCGAAGCTGCCGCGGCTCTGCAGGTCCACGCGCAGTCCGGCTGCCGCGACGCGGTCGCGCAGGATCGCCACCGCGAAGTCGTGGCTCGCGTGGATGACGAGCGCGGTGTCACGCCCGCCGAGGGCGCGGTTCAACTCGCGCGAAAGGCTGCTCGCGAGACCGTCGAGCTCGGGGGCGAGCCGCGACTGCACGCGCCTGCCGGCCCAGAGGATGCGTTCGCCCACCGGCGTGAGGCTCGTCCCGCGGCCGCGCTGCATCGTCACGAGGGGCGAGCCGAGGAACTCTCCCCAGCGCTCGATGAGGTTCCAGGCGTGGCGGTAGGAGATGCCGGCGGCCCTCGCCGACTGCGTGAGCTTGCCGGTCTGGCCCAGCGCCTCCAGCAGCGTGATGAGCACCTGGTCGAGCTCGCGCTCGTCGCCGCCATTCCGGATGCGCCAGACGGCGCGCAGGTCGACGTCGATCATGCCGGGCTCACCGCGGCGGCGCGAACCCGAACGCGCCGAGGATGGCCTGCCCGTCCGGCGACAGGAGGAACTGCGCGAACCGGCCGCCGGCGGCCTTCGCGCCCGTCATCACCACCATCCCGTAGTCGGCGCCGACGTTGAGGTCGTCGGGAATCGACACGACCTGGAGCTGCGGCTCCTCCTTCTTCGCGAGGATGGCGTTGGTGCAGTAGGTGAAGAAGACGTC
>Ga0209476_10000469_pt1 | contig 27186 bp, 27 predicted proteins | sample KloWWTrecipitate_FD_187179 | JGI IMG/M metagenome (GOLD analysis project Ga0209476, IMG submission 187179) | Active sludge microbial communities from Klosterneuburg, Austria, studying microevolution and ecology of nitrifiers - Klosterneuburg... | ecosystem: Engineered > WWTP > Aerobic digester... | reverse complement strand
GGTCTCGATCGAGTTCACCGGCTGCGCGAGCGCGCGCTTCGCGTGGGATTCGACGGGGCCGGATTCCGCGGGCTTCGGCAGCGGCGCCTACGACGCGCAGCGCTACTTCGACGACGAGAACGCGGCGCGCTGCCGCGCGCAGGGGATCGACGTCGCCGACCGGAGCTGGGTCAACGGCCAGTGGTGGGGGGGCGAGGCGCGCGCCGGGGAAGGCTGGTTCATCGACCGGCGCGCGGACGGGACCGCGTTCTTCGCCTGGTTCACGCACCGGCCGCGGGGGATGCCATGAGGGCGCGCGCGATGCGGGTCGCCGCGCTCGTGTTCGCGGTGGCCGCCGCGCAGGCCGCCGCCAACGGGCCCTGCCGCGACCTCGCCGACCCGGAATGCCGCGCGGAGCGGGAGACGGCTTGCCGGCGTGCCTCCGAGCAGATGCTCGCGATCATGAAGGCCACGCCGCCGGGGGAGTCGGAGAGCCACCGCCGCCGCCACGCGGAGCTGCTGGCCGCCGCCGGGAAGGCGGTTGCCGAAGGGCGCGCGCGCGGCGAGGGCGCGTGCGAGACGCACGCGAGGATCCAGCGGATCGTGACCCACCAGTGAGGCGGGGCGCTAGCTGCGGCGGTGCTCGCCCACCTTCACGATCTTCATCGTGTTGGTGCCGCCGGCCTTGCCGATGGGCTCGCCGATGGTGAGCACGATGAGGTCGCCCTCCTTCACCATGCCGCTCTTCACCAGCACGGCCTCGGCCTCGGCGAGCAGCTCCTCGCGGTCGTGGCCGACGTAGCGAACGGTGAGCGGGACGACGCCGCGGAAAAGGGTCGAGCGGTAGCGCGTCGCCGTCTGCGAGGTGAGGGCGTAGATCGGCACGCCGCAGTTGAGGCGGCTCATCCACAGGGCCGTCGAGCCCGATTCCGTGAGCGAGGCGATGGCCTTCACCTTCAGGTGGAAGGCGGTGAAGAGCGCGGCCATGGCGATCGACTGGTCGACGCGCTGGAAGACGCGGTCGAGGAAGTCGCGGTCGAGCGTGACCGTCTGCGACTTCTCCGCCTCGATGCAGATGCGGGCCATCGCCTCGATCGTCTCCACAGGGTACTGGCCCGAGGCGCTCTCGGCCGAGAGCATCACGGCGTCGGTGCCGTCCAGCACGGCGTTGGCCACGTCGGAGACCTCCGCGCGCGTGGGCACGGGCGAGGAGATCATCGACTCCATCATCTGCGTGGCGGTGATGGTGAGCTTGTTGAGCTCGCGCGCCTGCCGGATCATGCGCTTCTGCAGCGACGGCACCGACGCATCGCCCACCTCCACCGCGAGGTCGCCGCGCGCGACCATGATGCCGTCGCAGGCGCGCATGATCTCCTCCAGCGCTGGGATCGCCTCGGCGCGCTCGATCTTGGCGATGAGGAGCGCGTGCCCGCCGCCGGCGCGCAGCAGCTCGCCGGCCATGTACATGTCCGCCCCGCTCTTGGGGAAGGAGACGGCGAGGTAGTCCACCTTCAGGCGCGCGGCCGTGCGGATGTCCTCGATGTCCTTGGGCGTGAGGGCGGGCGCGGTGAGGCCGCCGCCCTGCCGGTTGATGCCCTTGTTGTTGGAGAGCGCGCCGCCGTGGCGCGTCACCGTGTGGATCTCGTGGCCGCGCACCTCGCGCACGTCCAGCACGATCTTGCCGTCGTCGAGCAGCAGCACGTCGCCCGCCTTCACGTCGCGCGGCAGCTCCTTGTAGTCGAGGCCCACGCGGCCGGCGTCGCCCAGCGCGCAGGCGGCGTCGAGGATGAACGGGTCGCCCGGCTTGAGCGCGACCTTGCCGTCCTTGAACTTGCCGACGCGGATCTTCGGGCCCTGGAGGTCGGCCATGATGCCCACGGTGCGGCCCACCTTGCGGCAGGTCTCGCGCACCAGCTCCGCGCGCGCCTCGTGGTCGGCGGCGGTGCCGTGCGAGAAGTTGAGCCGCACGACGTCCACGCCCGCGCGGATCATGCGCTCGAGCACGGCGGGGTCGCTCGAGGCGGGCCCGAGCGTGGCCACGATCTTGGTGCTTCGCATCTGTTCCGGGGCTCCTCTGTGTCGTCCGACCGTGATGCTACCCCGGGAGCGGGGCGGGGCCTATCCGCCGGCCCTCGACTCGAGCATCGCCACGGCGGGCAGGACCTTGCCCTCGAGGAACTCGAGGAAGGCGCCGCCGCCCGTGGAGATGTAGCCGATGCGGTCGGTGACGCCGTACTTGGCGATGGCCGCGAGCGTGTCGCCGCCGCCGGCGATGGAGAACGCGGGCGAGGCGGCGATCGCCTCGGCCACGGCCTTCGTGCCGGCGCCGAACTGGTCGAACTCGAAGACGCCCACCGGGCCGTTCCAGACGATGGTGCCGGCGGAAGCGAGGATTTCCGCATAGCGCTTCGCGGTCTGCGGTCCGATGTCGAGGATCAGGTCGTCGTCGTCGACGGCCTTCGCGTCCTTGGTCGTCGCGGCCGCGTCGGCGGCGAAGGCCTTGCCGCAGACGGCGTCCACGGGGATGGGAACGGCCGCGCCGCGCGCCTGCATCATCACCGCGATCTCCTTCGCCTCGGGGGCGAGGTCGGCCTCGCACAGCGACTTGCCGATGGGCAGGCCCGCGGCCAGCATGAAGGTGTTGGCGATGCCGCCGCCGACGATGAGCTGGTCGACGCGCTGCGAGAGGCTCTTGAGGATGGTGAGCTTGGTGGAGACCTTGGAGCCCGCGACGATCGCCACCAGCGGGCGCTTCGGGTTCGCGAGCGCGCGCCCGAGGGCGTCCAGCTCGGCGGCGAGCAGCGGCCCGGCGCAGGCGACCTTCGCGAACTTCGCGATGCCGTGCGTGGTCGCCTCGGCCCGGTGCGCGGTGCCGAAGGCGTCGTTGGCGTAGACGTCGCAGAGCGCGGCCATCCGGCGGGCGAGCGACTCGTCGTCCTTCTTCTCGCCCTTGTTGAAGCGGCAGTTCTCGAGGAGCACCACCTGCCCGGGCTGGACCGCGACGCCGTCGACCCAGTCGCGGGCCAGCGACACTTCGCGGCCGAGGAGCTCGCCCAGGCGCCTGGCCACGGGCGCGAGGGAATCGGCTTCCGAGAACTCGCCCTCCTTGGGGCGGCCGAGGTGGGAGGTCACCATCACCGCCGCGCCCTTGTCGAGCGCCATGCGCACGCCGGGCACGGAAGCGCGGATGCGCGTGTCGTCGGTGATCGTGCCGTCGTCGGCCTGCGGGACGTTCAGGTCGGCGCGGATGAAGACGCGCTTGCCCGCGAGGTCGAGGTCGGCGAGCTTGAGGACTTTCATGGTCGTTCTTCCGGGGAAGGGTTCAGGGGTCGGGCGTGAGGAGCTTGAGCCCCGCGATGCCCGCGACGATGAGCGCGATGCAGGCGAGCCGCGCGGCGTCGCGCGACTCGCCGAAGAGGACCATCCCGGCGATCGCCGTGCCGACGGCGCCGATGCCCGTCCACACGGCGTAGCCCGTGCCCAGCGGGATGGTGCGCAGGGCGACCGCCAGCAGCCACACGCTCACCACCATGCCGGCGATCGTGATCGCCGTGGGCAGGGGGCGCGTGAAGCCGTCGGTGTACTTGAGCCCCACCGCCCACCAGACCTCGGCCAGCCCCGCGAGCAGCAGGATCGACCAGGCCAGGGCGGGCGAGGAGGCCACGGCGGGCCTACTTCGCCGCCATCAGCGCGACGGTGGTGTCGAGCATGCGGTTGGAGAAGCCCCACTCGTTGTCGTACCACGCGGAGACCTTCACGAGGCGCCCGGAAACCTTGGTGAGCGTCGCGTCGAAGGTGCTGGAGGCCGGGTCGTGGTTGAAGTCGATCGACACCAGCGGGCCCTTGTTGTAGTTGAGGATGCCCTTGAGCGCGGCGCTCTCGGCGGCCTCCTTCATGATCGCGTTCACCTCGTCCACCGTCGTGTCGCGCGCGGCGACGAACGAAAGGTCGACGAGCGAGACGTTGATGGTCGGCACGCGCACGGCGTAGCCGTCGAGCTTGCCGTTCAGCTCCGGCAGCACCAGGCCCACGGCCGCCGCGGCGCCGGTCTTGGTCGGGATCATGGACATCGTGGCCGAGCGGGCGCGGCGCAGGTCCTCGTGGTAGACGTCGGTGAGCACCTGGTCGTTGGTGTAGGCGTGCACCGTGGTCATGAGGCCGTTCACGAGGCCGATCTTGTCATTGAGCGGCTTCACCAGCGGCGCGAGGCAGTTGGTCGTGCAGGAGGCGTTGGAGATGACGGTGTGGGAAGCCTTCAGCACGCCGTGGTTCACGCCGTAGACGACGGTCGCGTCGACGTCCTTGCCGCCGGGCGCGGAGATGATCACCTTCTTCGCGCCGCCCTTGAGGTGCGCGCCGGCCTTCTCCTTGGAGGTGAAGAAGCCCGTGCACTCGTGCACGACGTCCACGCCCAGCTCGCCCCAGGGCAGCTGCGACGGGTCGCGGTTGGCGAGCACGCGGATGCGGTCGCCGTTCACCACCATGTGGTCGCCGTCCACCGCCACCGTGCCGGGGAACTTGCCGTGCGCCGTGTCGTAGCGCGTGAGGTGCGCGTTCGTCTCGGCGTTGCCGAGGTCGTTCACGGCGACGATCTGGATGTCGTGCTTCTTGCCGCCCTCGTAGTGGGCGCGGAGGATGTTTCGGCCGATGCGGCCGTAGCCGTTGATGGCGACGCGGATGGTCATTTGGGGGCTCCGGTACGGGAAAGGTGCGGGGAAAGCGCTATTTTAAGCCAAAGGGCATACCCCCCTTTGACCCGGGTCAGCGGATGCGCTGGCGGGAGCGCGGCTACAGGACGGATTTCACGGCGGCGACGACGTGGTCGGCGTCGACGCCGAAGTGCTTGTAGACCGCGCCCGCCGGGGCGGACTCGCCGAAGCTGTCCACGCCGATGCAGGCACCGTCGAGGCCCACGTACTTGCGCCAGTAGTCGGTGACGCCCGCCTCGACGGAGACGCGCGGCAGCCCCTTGGGGAGCACGGCGGCCTTCCACGCGGCGTCCTGGCGGTCGAAGGCGCTGGTGCAGGGCATGGAGACCACGCGCACCGGGATGCCCGCCTCGGCGAGGGTCTTCTGGGCGGCGAGGGCGAGCGAGACCTCGGAGCCGGTGGCGATGATCACGGCCTTCGCCGCACCGGCCGCTTCCGAGAGCACGTAGCCGCCGCGGCGGATGGCCGCGACCTGCTCGGACCCGCGCTTCACGAAGGGCACGTTCTGGCGCGAGAGCGCGAGGGCCGAGGGGCCGTTGCGCCGGCCGACCGCCTCGCCCCAGGCCACCGCCGTCTCCACGGTGTCGCAGGGGCGCCAGAGGTCGAGGTGGGGGATGAGGCGAAGGCTCGAAACGTGCTCCACCGCCTGGTGCGTCGGGCCGTCCTCGCCCAGGCCGATGGAATCGTGCGTGAAGACGAGGACGTTCCTCAGCTTCATCAGCGCGGCCATGCGCACGGCGTTGCGCGCGTAGTCGCTGAAGACGAGGAAGGTGCCGGAATAGGGGATGAAGCCGCCGTGCAGCGCGAGCCCGTTGCCGATGGCGACCATGCCGAACTCGCGCACGCCGAAGCTCACGTAGTTGCCGCTGCCGTCGGCCTTCACGGCCTTGGAGCCCGACCAGTTGGTGAGGTTCGACCCGGTGAGGTCCGCCGAGCCGCCGAGGAAGCCGGGCAGGTGCGGGGCGATGGCTTCGATCGCGACCTGGGAAGCCTTGCGGGTCGCGACGGTCTCGCCCTTCTCGACGGCCTTGGCGACCATGGCCTCGACGACCTCCCCCCAGTTGGGCGGCAGGTCCCCGGCCATGCGGCGGCGGAATTCCTTCGCGAGGTCGGGGTGCGCGCGGGCGTAGGCCTCGAAGCGCGCGTTCCAGTCGCCCTCGAGCTCCGCGCCGCGGCCGCGCTGGTCCCAGGCGGCGTAGACGGCGGCCGGGATCTCGAACGGCGCGTGGTGCCAGCCGATGGCCTCGCGGGTGGCGGCCACTTCCTTGTCGCCCAGCGCCGCGCCGTGCACGTCGTGGGTGCCCGCCTTGTTGGGGGAACCCTTGCCGATGACGGTCTTGCAGCAGATGAGCGTCGGGCGCGACTGGTCGGCGCGCGCCTCGGCGATGGCGGCCTCGACCGCCTTCGGGTCGTGGCCGTCGACGCCCGGGATCACGTGCCAGCCGTAGGCGGCGAAGCGCATCGGCGTGTCGTCGGTGAACCAGCCGTCGACGTGGCCGTCGATCGAGATGCCGTTGTCGTCGTAGAGCGCGATGAGCTTGCCCAGCTTCCAGGTGCCGGCAAGCGAGCAGGCCTCGTGCGAGACGCCTTCCATCAGGCAGCCGTCGCCGAGGAAGACGTAGGTCTGGTGGTCGACGACGGTGTGGCCCGGGCGGTTGAACTCGGCGGCCAGCAGCTTCTCCGCGAGCGCCATGCCCACGGCGTTGGCCAGTCCCTGGCCCAGGGGCCCCGTGGTGGTCTCCACGCCCGGCGTCATGCCGTACTCGGGGTGGCCCGGCGTCTTCGAGTGCATCTGCCGGAAGGCCTTGAGGTCCTCCATCGTCACGGCGTAGCCCGTGAGGTGCAGCAGCGCGTACTGCAGCATCGAGCCGTGGCCGTTGGAGAGCACGAAGCGGTCGCGGTCGGCCCACGCGGGGTTGGCCGGGTTGTGGCGCAGGAAGCGGCGCCAGAGGACTTCCGCGATCTCCGCCATGCCCATGGGCATGCCGGGGTGGCCGGAGTTGGCCTTCTGGACGGCGTCCATCGCGAGGGCGCGGATGGCGTTGGCGAGGTCGTGCTGCGTGACGGGAGTGGTGGCCATGCGGGTGGGGGCGAGGGCGGACTGCATGTGGGGGGCCTCTATTTTATCGGATGCGGGGGGGCGGGCCGCCGCTAGCGGGCGCCGGCCTGCTTCTTCCGCTCCATGAGGCGCCAGATCATGGGCGTGAGGATGGTCTGCATGGCGAGGTCCATCTTGCCGCCGGGCACGACGATGGTGTTGGCGCGCGACATGAAGGAGTCGTGCAGCATCGACAGCAGGTACGGGAAGTCGATGCCGCGCGGGTTGGCGAAGCGGATCACGAGGAAGCTCTCGTCGGGCGTGGGGATGAAGCGCGCGACGAAGGGGTTGGAGGTGTCCACCGTCGGCACGCGCTGGAAGTTGATGTGCGTGCGCGAGAACTGCGGCGTGATGTAGTTGATGTAGTCGGGCATGCGCCGGAGGATCGTGTCGGTCACGGCCTCCGTCGAGTAGCCGCGCATCGAGCGGTCGCGGTGCAATTTCTGGATCCACTCGAGGTTGATCACGGGCACCACGCCGATGAGGAGATCCGGGTGCTTCGCGACGTCGAAGCCCTCGCCCGCCACCGCGCCGTGCAGCCCCTCGTAGAAGAGGAGGTCGGTGTCGGCCGGCAGGTCCTCCCAGGGCGTGAAGGTGCCCGGCGGCTGCTTGTAGGGCGCCGCCTCGCGATCGTCGTGCAGGTACTTGCGATGGCGCCCGCGCCCCGTCTCCGCATAGCTGCGGAAGAGCTCCTCCAGCTCCGCGAAGAGGTTGGATTCGGGCCCGAAGTGGCTGAAGTGGCGGTTGCCGGCGGCGAGCGCCTCGGCCATCTTCGCCTTCATCTCGGCGCGGTCGTAGCGGTGGAAGCTGTCGCCCTCGATGAAGGCCGCGTTCACGTTCTCGCGGCGGAAGATCTGCTCGAACGTGCGCATGACGGACGTGGTGCCGGCCCCGGACGAGCCGGTGATGGCGATGATGGGGTGCTTCGCGGACATCGGGGGCTTCCTCCTTTGGTGCGGCTTCTTCAGGCCTTGGTGAAGAGCGAGCGCTCGCCGAAGAGCGGCGGCGGCGTGGGCGGCGACACGCCCGCGTCGTGGTCGTGATGATAGGCCTCGATGCGCGAGACCTCGTCGCGGGATCCGAGGATCACGGGCACGCGCTGGTGCAGCGAGGTGGGCTCGAGCTCGAGGATGCGCCCGCGCCCCGTGGAGGCCGCGCCGCCCGCCTGCTCCACGATCATCGCCATGGGGTTGGCCTCGTACATCAGGCGAAGGCGCCCGGGCTTGGAGGGGTCCTTGGTGTCGCGCGGGTACATGAAGAGCCCGCCGCGAACGAGGATGCGGTGCACCTCGGCCACCATGGAGGCGATCCAGCGCATGTTGAAGTCGGCGCCACGCGGCCCCGCCTTGCCCTGCACGCACTCGGCCACGTAGCGGCGCACGGGTGGCTCCCAGAAGCGCTCGTTGGAGGCGTTGATGGCGAATTCCCGCGTCGCGGCGGGGATCGTCATGTCCGGGTGGGTGAGGATGAACTCCCCCATGTTGCGGTCGAGCGTGAAGCCGTGGGTGCCGCGGCCCAGCGTGAGCACGAGCATCGTCGTCGGCCCGTAGATGGCGTAGCCCGCGGCCACCTGCCGCGTGCCGGGCTGCAGGAAGTCCTTCGCGCGCGGCTCGGTGACGCCCTCGGGGCAGCGCAGCACGGAGAAGATGCTCCCCACGGAGACGTTCACGTCGATGTTGGAGGAGCCGTCGAGCGGGTCGTAGACGAGGAGGTAGCGACCGCGCGGGTGCTCCTCCGGGATCTGCACCGGGTCGTCGCGCTCTTCCGAGACGAGGCCCGCGAGCGTGCCGCTCCACTCGTTGGTGCGCACGAAGATCTCGTCGGCGAGCACGTCCAGCTGCATCTGCGTCTCGCCCTGGACGTTCTGCGAGCCCGCCGTGCCGCCCGCGCCCGAGAGCGCGCCCTGGCCCACGGCGTGGGCGATGCGCTTGCAGGCGAGGCGCACGTTGTTGATCACGGCCGTGAAGGCGCCCGTGGCCGCCGTCGCCTTGCGCTGCTCGCGCAGCAGGAATTCGGTGATCGTGGGCCGGGTCTCTACCTGGATCGTCTGCTTCATCGTCTCGCTCCGGGGGTGGCGGGTCTTCGCGCCCGCTTCGATTCGTGTGTCGGGGCTCAGGCCGCCTGTCTCGCCGCGCCGGCGTGCAGCCGCGCGAGCGCATCCAGGGTGAGGAAGGCGCCGCCGGCGCGCGCGGCGGCGGCCGCGTCGAGCGGCGCCTCCGGGTCGCCCAGGTGCGGGAGCGTGAGGTCGGCCTCGCCGAAGTCCTGGCGGGCCGTCCAGCGCGTGGGCGTGACGACGGTGAAGAGGCCCGCCGCCTTGGCGCTCGCGAGCCCGTTGGCCGAGTCCTCGAACGCGACGGCCTGCGCGGGCGATAGCCCCAGCGTCGAGAGGGCGAGGCGGTAGATGTCCGGGGCGGGTTTCTTGGCCGGGACGACGTCGCCGCAGGCGATCACGGCGAAGCGCTGGTGGGCGTTGCGGCCCAGCTCCGCATCCAGCAGGGCGGCGACGTTGGCCGAGGTCGTGGTGGAGGCGATGCCGACCTTCACGCCGGCGGCGAGCGCCTCGCCGACGAGGCGCTTCACGCCCGGGCGCAGCGGCGAGCCGCCGCTCGCGACGAGCTCCGCGTAGCGCTCGGTCTTCACGCGGTGAAGGCCCGCCACGTTGGCGAGCAGCCGGTCCTTCTCGGCGCGCGGGGCGGCGAGGCCCTCGAAGTAATGGGCCAGGCGCTCCTTGCCGCCGGAGACGTTCAGCAGGACCTCGTACTCGTCGGCGCTCCACGCGTACGGCAGGCGGAACTCGAGGAAGGCCGCGTTGAAGGCCTGGCGGTGGGTTTCCTCGGTGTCGGCGAGCGTGCCGTCGACGTCGAAGAGCAGGGCGGCGATCGCCATGGCGGCGGCCCTACACGGCGTTGCCGCGGTAGATGACCATCGCCGTGCCCTGCGTCTGGCGCAGCTTGTCGTAGCCCACGAGCCGCACGTGGTTGCCGGGGTTGGCCTTGTGGCAGGCCTCGGCCTCCGCGAGCACCTTCTCGACGCTCGTCTCGCCGAACATCGGCAGCTTCCACATGTACCAGTAGCAGCTGAAGGCGTGCGCGGGCTCGGTGTGCTCGATCGCGGGCGACCAGCCCTGGGCGACGAGGTACTCGACCTGCTTGCGGATCGCCTGCGCCGGCATCGGCGGCAGGTAGGAGAAGGTCCCGAACTTGCGGCTGGCGGGGTCCGACAGCCTCGAGTGGTAGTCCTGCATCGTGCTCATGGTCTGCTCCTTCGCGGGCGCTAGGCGTGGGCGACGTCGAGCTTGTCGACGACGTCGAACTCGAACTTGATCTCCTTCCAGGTCTCCATCGCGATCTTGAGCTCGGGGCTCGACCGCGCGGCCTGGGTGAGGATCTCCTTGCCTTCCTTCTCGACCTGGCGGCCGGCGTTCCTCGCCTCCACGCAGGCTTCCAGCGCCACGCGGTTGGCCGCGGCGCCGGCCGCGTTGCCCCAGGGGTGGCCGAGCGTGCCGCCGCCGAACTGCAGCACCGCGTCGTCCCCGAAGATCGCGAGCAGCGCCGGCATGTGCCAGACGTGGATGCCGCCGGAGGCGACCGCGAAGGCGCCGGGCATGGAGCCCCAGTCCTGGTCGAAGAAGATGCCGCGCGAGCGGTCCTCCTTCACGTAGCGGCTGCGCAGCAGGTCGATCCAGCCCAGCGTCGACTGGCGGTCGCCCTCGAGCTTGCCCACCACGGTGCCGGTGTGCAGGTGGTCGCCGCCCGAAAGCCGCAGCGCCTTGGTGAGGACGCGGAAGTGGATGCCGTGGTGCGGGTTGCGGTCCAGCACCGCGTGCATGGCGCGGTGGATGTGCAGCAGCATGCCGTTGTCGCGGCACCAGTTGGCCAGGCCCGTGTTGGCGCAGAAGCCGCCGGTGAGGAAGTCGTGCATGATGATCGGCATGCCGAGCTCCTTGGCGAACTCGGCGCGCTTGTACATCTCTTCCGGCGTGGGGGCGGTCACGTTGAGGTAGTGGCCCTTCCTCTCGCCCGTCTCGGCCTCCGCCTTGCGGATGGCCTCGGCCACGAAGCCGAAGCGGTCGCGCCAGCGCATGAAGGGCTGCGAGTTCACGTTCTCGTCGTCCTTCGTGAAGTCGAGGCCCCCGCGCAGGCACTCGTAGACGGCGCGGCCGTAGTTCTTGGCCGAGAGCCCGAGCTTCGGCTTGATGGTGCAGCCCAGCAGCGGGCGCCCGTACTTGTCCATCTTGTCGCGCTCGACCTGGATGCCGTTGGGCGGGCCGCCGCAGGTCATCACGTAGGCGATGGGGAAGCGCACGTCCTCCAGGCGCAGCGCCCGGATGGCCTTGAAGCCGAAGACGTTGCCCACGAGGGAAGTGAAGACGTTCACCACCGACCCTTCCTCGAAGAGGTCGATGGGGTAGGCGATGAAGGCGTAGAAGCAGGTGTCGTCGCCGGGCACGTCCTCGATGCGGTAGGCGCGGCCCTTGTAGTGGTCGAGGTCGGTGAGGAGATCCGTCCACACCGTGGTCCAGGTGCCGGTCGAGGACTCGGCGGCGACCGCGGCGGCGGCCTCCTCGCGGTCCACGCCGGGCTGGGGCGTGATCTTGAAGCACGCCAGGATGTCGGTGTCCTTGACGTCGTAGTGCGGCTCCCAGTACGTGTGGCGGTATTCCTTCACGCCGGCGCTGTAGGCCTTGGCGGCTGGCTTCATTCGGGGCTCCTCGGGTGGGTGCGGTCTGGGTCCAATTTAAGCGGTCCCTTTCATAAGGGATAGTCACGCTTGTTTATCATTTCCATAAGGTTTTCCTGATTGCCCGCCTCAGCGCAGCAGGCCGAGGGCGAGCATCGGCAGGCGCTCGGGCAGGCGCTCGACGCGGTCGACGACGGCATAGCGGCCGGCGCCGAAGATGCGGCGCACCCAGTCGTCGGCCTGCGCGTCCAGGCTCACGCAGAAGGCGGCGACGCCGTCGCGAGCCAGGGCTTCCACGGCCTTCCTCGCGTCCGCGCGCAGGTAGCCGGGGTCGCGCACGTCGACGTCGGAGGGCGCGCCGTCGGTGAGCACGACCAGCAGGCGCTTCCTCTCGGGGCGGCGGGCGAGAAGGGCGCCCGCGTGGCGCATCGCCGCGCCCATGCGCGTGGACAGCTCGCCCTTCATCGCCGCGAGCCGCGCGCGCGGGGCCGCCCCGTGCGGCTCCTCGAAATCCTTGAACCGCGTGTAGTCCACCTCGTGGCGGCCGTTGGAGCAGAAGCCGTGGATGGCGAAGGGGTCGCCCAGCCCCGCCATGGCGTCGGCCAGCAGCGCCGTCGCCTCGCGCGTGAGGTCGAGCACCGTCGACCGGCCGCCGTGCACGCGCTCGTTGGTGGACTGCGACAGGTCCAGCAGGAAGAGGACGGCGAGGTCGCGCGTGCGGCGCACGTTGCGGCGGTGCACGCGCGTGTCGGGCGTGGCGCCGAGGCGAAGGTCGACGGCGGCGCGCACCGCCGCCTCCAGGTCGAGGTCGTCGCCTTCCTCCTGGCGGCGCAGGCGCTGCACGCCCTCGGGCTGCAACGCCTCGATGAGGCGCCGCAGGCGCCGCGCCAGCGGCTTGTTGGCGGCGACCAGCGCGTCGACCACGGCGGCGTCGCCAGCCGGGGCGCGGCCCTCGACCACCGTGCACCAGTCCGGGCGGTCGACCTGCAGGCGGTAGTCCCACTCCGGGTAGCGCACGGGCTCGGGCGCCGGCGGCCGGCCCTCGCGCTCGTTCCAGCTGCGGCCGTCCTCCTCGTAGGGGAAGAGCTCGGTCGGGAGGATCCACACCTCCTGCGCGTCGTCGCCGGCGCCCTCGGTGTCGACCTCGTTCACGAACTCCATGAGGCTCACGCGCCGGCGGACCTGCCGCTCCTGCCACGGCGCCGCCCCGGCGAGGGCGTCCGCCTCGTCGAAGGACCACAGGTACCGGTTGTCGTCCCGGTAGGGCACGGCCCCCGAATCCTCGCGCGGATGGAAGGGCAGGCGCAGCCGCGCGATCTCGTTGGCGACGGCCACGCCGACTTCCCACGATACGCGGTTGGACTCGCGCGGCAATGCGCACTCGGCCCAATGGCGGCGCGCTGCGGCGACGACGGGATCGGGGTCGGCGTAGGCCGGGTCGGCGAGCGCGCGCGCGATGCGGTCCAGGAAGGCGCCGGCTCGGCCCCCGTCGTCGGGCGTGGCGCGGTGCAGCCGCGCCCAAAGGGTTGCGAGCCCCGGGAAATCGCGCGCGGCGAGCCACTCCACGCGCGCGTCCTCGATCGCGCCGATGGCCGCGACCTGCAGCGGCGCGAGACCCTCGGCGGATATCGCCTCGCGCGTGTACGCGAGGTGCGCCGCCGCGTGCGCGGCCATCGCCCGGTAGAGCTCGAGCCCGGTGGCCTCCGGCGCGTCGTCCAGCGCGTCCGGGAGGTGGATGGTCCAGTCCTCGATGAAGGGCCGCGCCTCCCCGCCCTCGCCGCCGGCCGGGCGCAGCCAGAAGTCGCGGCCCCACAGCGCGCGCAGGTAGGCCGAGAGCCGGCGGTGCGCGTCCACGAGGAGCGTGCCCTTGCGTTCCTTCTGCAGGATGGCGGCGGCGTCCGGGCTCGCCAGCGCGAAGTAGCGCTCCTGCGCGGCGAAGTCGGTCGCGTGCGCCCGCGCGCCCCACTGGGCCCAGCGGCGCAGGCCGCCGAGCGTGAGGACGGCGAGCAGCCGGTCGAGGTTCTCGAGCATCGGGCGCACCCCGCGCGGGGCCTGGGCCGCGAGCTGCGCCACGAGGGCGAGCCAGCCCCGGAAGAGCTCCGCGTCCGCCAGCCGCCGCGCGGCCGTGGGGGCGGCCGAGAGCGTCGCCGCGATGACGGTGCCGCTCGTCTTGGAGGCGAGCGCGAGCGCGGCGTGGCGCAGCTCGGCCGCCGCTTCCTCGCCGGCCTCGCGCGCGACGGCGGGCGCGGCGCGCACCCAGGCCGCCACCGGCTCGGCCCCGCGCCCGAGGGCGTGCATCGCCTCGGCGCCTTCGAGGTAGGCCTCGAGCCCGCGCGGCGAGAAGGCGCGCGACGCCTCCTGCCAGGAAGCGCGCAGGAGGTCGGCCGCGTGCGGCCCGAGGTCCGCCAGCAGCTCGCGGCGCTCGTCGAGGTTCACGCCCACGGCAGGCTCTCCGCGGCGCGGTTCAGAAGTAGGTGGTGACGGCGGCGTCGAGCGCGTCGCGCATGTCGGGGTCGTCGGTGATGGGCCGCACGAGCGCCACCCGGCACGCGGCCACCGCCTCCACGCCGCGGGCCATGAGGGAGCCCGCGTGCACCAGCATGCGGGTGGAGATCCCCTCGTCCAGGCCGTGGCCCTTGAGGTTCCTCGCCCGCTCGGCGACGCTCACCAGCTTCGAGGCGACGGCCGGGTCGACGCCGGCCTCGTGCGTGACGATCTCGGCCTCGACCTCGTGGGCCGGGTAGCCGAAGTCGAGTGCGCCGAAGCGCTGCTTGGTCGAGGGCTTCAGGTCCTTCATCACGCTCTGGTAGCCCGGGTTGTAGGAGATCACGAGCAGGAAGTCCGCGTGCGCGTGCAGGAGCTCCCCCTTCTTCTCCAGCGGCAGGGCGCGGCGCGTGTCGGTGAGCGGGTGGATCACGACGGTCGTGTCCTGGCGCGCCTCGACCACCTCGTCGAGGTAGCAGATCGCGCCGTGGCGCGCGGCGAGGGCGAGCGGGCCGTCCTGCCACCGCGTGCCGCTCGCGTCCAGCAGGTAGCGGCCCACGAGGTCGGCCGCCGTCATGTCCTCGTTGCAGGCGACCGTCACCAGCGGCTTGCCGAGCTTCCACGCCATGTGCTCGACGAAGCGGGTCTTGCCGCAGCCCGTCGGGCCCTTGAGCATCATCGGCATGCGCGCCTGCCAGGCGGCCTCGAAGAGGGCGACCTCGTCGGCGACGGGGCGGTACCAGGGCGCGGCGGCGATGCGGTGGGCGGCGAGCGGGTCGGCCGCGACGGTCTCGGGGGCGTTCATGGCGGGGCTCCGGACGGGGGATGCGGCCAGTCTGGCCCCGATCGTCCATAAGATACACTCAGGAAAATTTATCGTTTCCATAAGCCTTCCCGGAGGCCGCCATGCCCCTTCGCCACATCACGCTGCGCCAGCTCAAGGTCTTCGAGGCGGTGGCGCGCCACCTCTCCTTCTCGCGCGCGGCCGAGGAGCTGCACCTCACGCAGCCGGCGGTGTCCATGCAGGTGAAGGGGCTGGAGGCGCAGGCGGAGCTGCCGCTCTTCGAGCAGGTGGGCAAGAAGATCCACCTCACCGAGGCCGGCACGGAGGTGGCGCGCTTCGCGCTCGAGTTGCTGAGCGGCCTCAAGGACTGCGAGGACACGCTCGCGGCGATCCGCGGGGTGTCCGGCGGGCGACTGCACCTGGCGGTGGTGAGCACGGCCAAGTACTTCGCCCCGCGCCTGCTCGCGGAGTTCTCGCGCCGGCACCCCGGCGTCACCGTAAAGCTCTCGGTGGTGAACCGCGAGGAGGTGATCGCGGCGCTGCAGGCGAACCAGGTGGACCTCGCGATCATGGGGCGGCCGCCGCGCGGGCTGGACGTCGAGGCGACCGCCTTCGCGAAGCACCCGCACGGCATCATCGCCGCCCCCGACCACCCGCTAGCGGCGAAGCGCCGCCTCGACCTCACGCGGCTCGCAAGCGAGAACTTCCTCATCCGCGAGCCGGGGTCGGGCACGCGCATGTCGATGGAGCGCGTCTTCGCCGACCGCGGCGTGAAGCCCGCCTCCAGCATGGAGCTCGCGAGCAACGAGACGATCAAGCAGGCGGTGATGGCCGGGATGGGGCTCGCGTTCCTGTCGCTGCACACCGTGGGGCTGGAACTCGCCGCGGGCAAGCTCGCGCGGCTGGACGTGGTGGGCACGCCCGTCATGCGCGACTGGCACGTGGTGAGCCGCAAGGGCAAGCGCCTGTCGCCGCTGGCGGAAAGCTTCCGGGCCTTCCTCGCCGCCGAGGGCGCCAAGCTCATCGAGGGGACCACGGGGGTGGCTGCGCGCGGCGAGGGCGAGCCCAAGCCCCGGAAAACCTTGAAAAAAGCTGCAAACGGGGTGCAGAATCGCCTATAATTCCCGGCTTCGTTTTCGACGCACGAACTGCTTGTTCATACCACCGCAGAAAGGGTCCCACCCGCCGCCCGGCTGATCCGGGCGCCCGGCCTCGCCACCCGCGAAGGCCGCCGGCGCCCCAGCCCTCGCGACAGTGCCCCCTTTCGCGGCAACCCGCCAAAAGAGGGAGGTAACGGAGTGAAGGGACTGCACATCATCGCCGACCTGTACGGCTGCCGGAACCGCGACATGCTGGCCTCCTCCGCCAGCCTTCGCGACACTTGCGTGGCAGCCTGCAAGGACGTGGGGCTCACGGTCCTCGGGGACCACTTCTACCAGTTCGAGGGTCTCGACGCGACCCAGGCCGGCGGCGCCACGGGCGCGGTCGTCTTCGCGGAGTCGCACCTCGCGATCCACACCTGGCCCGAGCGCGACGGCGCCACGCTCGATGTGTACGTCTGCAACGTCACCTGCGACAACAGCGGCAAGGCGGAGAAGCTCTACGAGACGCTCGCCGCGGCGCTCCAGCCGGCCGACGTGCTGGTCGAGCGCGTGTGGCGCGGGCGCGACCTCCCCATGCGGAAGCAGCGGCTCGCGGCGGTGAAGTAGCGCGCCACGGCCTCTTCCGGCGCCCGCCGCAGGCGGGCGCCTTCATTTCGGGGGTACCACCCATGACCGAACGGATCATCGAGCGCCTCAACGAGGCGAGCGGGGCGTGGTTCGACGGCACGCTCGTCGAGCGCCGGCGCACGCCCTTCCAGCTGCTCGAGGTGTACGACACGCCCGAGCTGGGGCGCATCTTCCGCCTCGACGGCTACAACATGACGAGCGAGCGCGACGAGTTCTTCTACCACGAGAACCTCGTCCACCCGGCGGCGGTGGCGCACCCGGCGCCGCGGCGCGCGCTGGTGATCGGCGGCGGCGACGGCGGCTCCGCGGAGGAGCTCCTCAAGCACGCGACGATGGAGCGCGTGCACATGGCCGAGCTCGACCCGGAGGTGATCGCGATCGCGAAGGCGAGCTTCGGGAAGGTCCACCGCGGCGCCTTCGACGACCCGCGCCTGCAGGTGACGGTGGGCGACGGGCTCGCCTACCTGCGCACGACCTCGGCGCGCTACGATCTCGTGGCCATGGACCTCACCGACCCCGTGGGGCCATCCGAGGCGCTCTACGCGCCCGCCACCTTCGCGCTCGCCAAGGGTGCGATGGCCGAGGGCGCGGCGCTGGTCCTGCACCTGGGCTCGCCCTTCTCGCACCCGCAGCGCGTGCGCCGGACGCTCGCCAACCTGCGCGAGGTCTTCCGGGTCGTGGCGCCCTACTTCGTGCACATCCCGCTCTACGGGTCCATCTGGGGCTTCGCCTGCGCCTCCGACGCGCTGGACCCGCGCGGGCTGGCTCCGGCGGAGGCGGAGCGCCGGCTGGCCGCGCGCGGCGTGCGCGACCTGCAGTACTACAACGGGGAGACCCACCGCGCCGTCTTCGCGCTGCCCAATTACGTCCGGGATCTCGTCGCCTAGCGCGGCGGCAAGCGCTCGCGCACCCAGTCGCGCCACTGCGCGAAGAGCGCCGGCGTGCGCGCGGCGATCACGGAACGGTCCCAGGCCGGGCCGGCCCAGAAGTCGTCCTCGCGCAGCGTGCACAGGGCCGCGCCCGCCTCTCCAGCGATGAGGGCGCCGGCCGCGTAGTCCCAGACCTTCTGCCCCGCGTGCAGGAAGAGGTCGCGGCGGCCGGCCGCGAGGTGGCACCAGGCGAGCGCGGTGGAGCCGCTCGTCAGGCGCTTCGCGAACGGCGGCCGGTGCTTGATCTCGTGGCGCACATGGGCGAGCGAGCGGCGAAGGTCGATCTCGGCCACCGCTTCCGCCATCGGCACCTCGCGCGTTGCCGGGGGGATCGCGAAGCCGTCGCGCCAGGCCCCCGCGCCGCGCACGGCGAAGTAGGCCTCGTCGGCGATGGGGTCGACCACCACGCCGAGCAGCGGCCGGGCGCCTTCCATCAGGGCCACCGAGACGGCGAAATAGGGCACGCCGGCGCTGAAGTTGGCGGTGCCGTCCAGCGGGTCCACGCACCAGAAGCGCCCGCCGGCGTCGCGGACGCGTCGCTGCTCGGCCTCGGGCATCTCCTCGGCGAGGAGGGCGGCGGGCTCGATGGCGTCGAGCGCTGTCGCGAGCGCGTGCTGGGTGGCGAGGTCGGCCTCGGTGACGAGGCTGCCGTCGTCCTTGCGCCGTGCGGCGACGGTGCGGAAGCGCGGCAGGATCTCGGTGGAGGCGACCGCGCGCACGGCGCGCACGACGCGCGAGGTGAACTCGACGGTGAGCGGTGACGCGGCGCCGGGAGGCGCGCCGCCTGGCGGGTCGGTCGGGGGCATGGGAGGCGCCGGGTCGGGCGCGGCCGGTATGTTAGCATCGGGTCGACCGCCGCAACTCCGCCTTCCCCATGGCATCCCCGCGCATCTTCTGCGATTTCCGGCTCGGCCCGGGCGCGCAGTTCCCGCTTCCCGACGACGCCGCGAACCACGTGGGCAAGGCGCTTCGCCTGCGCCCGGGCGACGCGATCGTGGTCTTCGACGGCGCGGGCGGCGAGTACGACGCCGTGATCCAGCGCATGGACCGGGCGCGCGTCGAGGTGAAGACGGGCGCCTGGCGCGAAGCCGACCGCGAGTCGCCGGTCGCCGTGGGGCTCGCCCAGGGCCTTCCCGAGGCCGACAAGATGGACTGGATCCTGCAGAAGGCGGTGGAGCTGGGCGTGGCGTGGATCCAGCCGCTCGCCTGCGAGCGCAGCGTCGTGAGGCTCGCCGGCGAGCGCGCCGCGCGGCGCGAGGCGCACTGGCGGCGCGTGGTGGTCGCCGCCTGCGAGCAGTGCGGGCGCAACCGCGTGCCGGAGCTGCGGCCGACGGCCGCCTTCCGCGACTGGGCTGCGCAGCCCTCCGCCGCCGCCCGTTGGATGCTGGCGCCCGGCGCGGGCGAAAGCCTCGCCGGCCGCGAGGCGCCCGCCGGCCCGGTGGAACTGCTCGTGGGGCCGGAGGGCGGCCTCTCGGAGCGAGAGGTCGACATCGCCCAGACCGTGGGCTTCCTGCCGGTGTCGCTGGGGCCCCGCGTGCTGCGCACGGAGACGGCGCCGCTCGCCGCTCTTGCCGCCATGCAGGCGCTGTGGGGCGACTTCCGCCGGTAGAATCCGCTTCGCGATCCCCGCCCGAGCGCCCGATGCCCAAGCCCCCCGCCCTCAAGACCGAAGCCTTCGTGAAGTGGTTCCGGTCGGCCACGCCCTACATCCACCAGTGGGGCGGGGCGACGTTCGTCATCGCCTTCGGCGGCGAGGTGCTGGCCGACGGCGAGTTCCAGCAGCTCACCCACGACATCAACGTGCTCGTGAGCCTGGAGGTGCGCGTCGTGCTGGTGCACGGCACGCGCCCGCAGGTCGAGGAGCAGATGCGCCAGCACGGGGTCGAGTCGCGCTACGTCGGCGCCCGGCGCGTGACGGACGCGAAGGCCCTCTCCTGCGTGAAGGAGGCCAACGGCATCGTGCGCGTCGAGATGGAGGCGCTGCTCTCGATGGAGCTCGCCAACAGCCCGATGTGGGGGGCCGACATCCGCGTGTCGTCGGGGAACTTCGTCACGGCCAAGCCCGTGGGCGTGGTCGACGGCGTGGACTTCGGCCACACGGGGGAAGTGCGCAAGATCGACGCCGAGGGCATCAGGAGGCGCCTCGACGACCACGAGGTGGTGCTCATCTCGCCCATCGGCTTCTCCCCCACGGGCGACGTCTTCAACTGCACCCTCGAGGACGTGGCCACCTCCACCGCGATCGCGCTGCAGGCCGACAAGCTCATCTTCCTCACCGAGACGGCGGGCGCCACCGACGCGAAGGGCCGGCTCGTCTCGGAGCTCACGGTGAAGCAGGCCGGGGAACTGATCGCGGCCAATGGCGCCCTGCCCGAGGACGTGCGCGTCTACCTGCCGTGCGCGGTGAAGGCCTGCGCCAACGGCGTGCGCCGCTCGCACCTCATCAGCCGGCACGTCGACGGGGCGCTCCTCATCGAGCTCTTCACGCACCACGGCATCGGCACGATGCTGGTGCCGGAGTCGCCGGAGGTGATCCGCGACGCGACCGCCGAGGACATCCCCGGCATCGTGCAGATCATCGAGCCGCTCGAGCAGCAGGGCATCCTCGTGCGCCGCGAGCGCGACCGGCTCGATGGCGAGATCGGGCGGTTCTTCGTGATCGAGAGCGGCGGCAACATCCTCGGCTGCGCGGCGCTCTACCCCTTCCCGGAGGAATCTACCGCGGAGCTCGCCTGCCTCGCCGTGAACCCCTTCTACCGCGACGGGGGCCGCGGCGAGCGCCTGCTCGCCTTCGCCGAGGCGAGGGCGCGCCAGGCGGGGTTCCGCACCCTCTTCGTGCTCTCCACGCGCACCACGCACTGGTTCATCGAGCGCGGCTTCGCCGAGGCCGACATCGCGCGCCTGCCGGCGCGCAAGCAGTCGCTCTACAATTACGAGCGCCGATCCAAGATCTTCATGAAGGGACTCCAGCCATGACCCGGATGGTCAATTGCGTCAAGTTGAAGCGCGAGGCCGAGGGCCTCGATTTCCCCCCTTACCCCGGCGAGCTGGGCAAGAAGCTCTGGGCCGGCGTCTCCAAGGAGGCGTGGAAGCAGTGGCTCGAGCAGCAGAAGATGCTCGTGAACGAGAACCGCCTCAACCTCGCCGACCCGCGGGCGCGCAAGTACCTCGAGGAGCAGATGGTGCGGCACTTCTTCGGCGAGGGGGCCGATACCGCGCAGGGGTATGTGCCGAAGGCTTAGCAGGGCGGGGGAACCGCAGATGAACGCGGATGAACGCAGATGATTCGGGATGATGGGTCCGCGTCAAGTCGGTTGACGGTGAGGACCCCTGCCCCTCCGCGATCCTCCTCCCGGCAGGCGTACGTGCCGAAGGCTTAGCAGGGCGCGGGAACCGCAGATGAACGCGGATGAACGCAGATGATTCGGGATGATGGGTCCGCGTCAAGTCGGTTGACGGTAAGGACCCCTGCCCCTCCGCGATCCTCCTCCCGGCAGGCGTACGTGCCGAAGGCTTAGCAGGGGCGCGGGAACCGCAGATGAACGCGGATGAACGCAGATGATTCGGGATGATGGGTCCGCGTCAAGTCGGGTGACGGTGAGTACCCCTGCCCCTCCGCGATCCTCCTCCCGGACCATCTGCGTTCATCCGCGTTCATCTGCGGCTCCCAAGGAAAAAAGCCGCCGGAAGGCGGCTTTTTCGCTTCCCGCAAGCAAGAGTCAGTCGGAGGAGGAGGTCTCCCGCTCGAACTCCTCCACCGTCACGTGGCGCACGTCCTTGCCCTTGACCAGGTAGACCACGTACTCGCTCATGTTCTTGGAGTGGTCGCCGATGCGCTCGAGCGCCTTGGCCACGAAGAGGATCTCGATGGAGGTGGAGATGGTGCGCGGGTCCTCCATCATGAAGGTGATGAGCTGGCGCATGATGCCGCGGAACTGCTCGTCCAGCACCCGGTCCTGCCGCACCACCGAGGCGGCGGCGGTGATGTCGACGCGCGCGAAGGCGTCGAGCGCCTTCTTGAGCATCTCCAGCGCGTAGCCCGCGGCCACCTTGATCTCGCCGAAGCGCGGCAGCAGCAGCCGCTCGGCCGAGTAGATGAGCTTGGTCATGCGCGCGATCTTCTCGGCCTCGTCGCCGATGCGCTCGAGGTCGGTGATCATCTTGATGATGGTCACGATCATGCGCAGGTCCTGCGCGGCGGGCTGGCGGCGGGCGATGATGTGGGCGCAGTCCTCGTCGATCTGCACCTCGAGCGCGTTCACGCGGTGGTCGTTGGCGATGGTCTGCTCGGCCAGCTGGAGGTTGCCGGTCGAGAGCGCCTCGATGGCGGCGGTGATCTGCGTCTCCACGAGCCCGCCCATCTGCAGCACGCGCGAGCGGACGGTCTCCAGCTCCGCGTCGTAGCGCTTGGAGGTGTGTTCCTGGGTGTTCAGGGGCATGCGCGCGCTCCTCGTGGCGGCTGGCGGCGGGGCGGGCGGCGCCCGTCGCCGGATGGCTGATGCTAGGCGTTCAATGTGACGGGCGCGTGACGGCCCGGTCGATGCGGCGCACGCCCTGCGGCGTCCCGAGCAGCAGGACATCGGCCGGGCGGCGGGCGAAGAGGCCGTTCGTCACCACGCCGGGAAGCTGGTTCAGGTCGGACTCGAGCGCCGCGGGGTCGGTGATCACGAGCCCGTGGACGTCCAGGATCGCGTTGCCGTTGTCGGTGACCACGCCTTCCCGCCACACGGGGCGGCCGCCCAGCCGCACGATCTCGCGCGCGACGAGGCTCCTCGCCATGGGGATCACCTCGACGGGCAGCGGGAAGCGCCCGAGCACGGGCACGAGCTTGGAGGCGTCCGCGATGCAGACGAACTTCCGGCTCGCCTGGGCGACGATCTTCTCGCGCGTGAGGGCCCCGCCGCCGCCCTTCGTCATCGCCAGGTGCTCGGTCACCTCGTCGGCGCCGTCGACGTAGACGTCGCAGCCGCCGGTCGCGTTGAGGTCCATCACGGGGATGCCCGCCTCGCGCAGGCGGGCGGCGCTCGCCTCGGAGCTGGAGACGGTGCCGGCGATGCGGCCGCGGCGCGCGGCCAGCGCGGCGATGAAGTGGTTCACCGTCGAGCCGGTGCCCACGCCCACCATCATGTCGTCCTCGACGAAGGCGAGGGCGGCCTCGGCGCAAAGCTTCTTGAGAGCGTCCTGGTCCATGGCATCAATCATATATTGGTATTCTTGGGGTCTGGGAACATCATGAAGAACGACTACCTGCGCCGCATCCTCGCCGCCCGTGTCTACGACGTGGCGATCGAAAGCCCCCTGGAGCCCGCCCCCGCGATCTCGCGCCGGACCGGCAACCACATCCTCCTCAAGCGCGAGGACAAGCAGCCGGTCTTCTCCTTCAAGCTGCGGGGCGCCTACAACAAGATGGCGCACCTCACGCCGGCGCAGCTCGCGCGCGGGGTGATCTGCGCGAGCGCGGGCAACCACGCGCAGGGCGTGGCCCTCGGCGCGCAGCGCCTGGGCACCTCGGCCACGATCGTGATGCCGGTCACCACGCCGCGCATCAAGGTCTCCGCCGTCGCCGCGCGCGGCGCGAAGGTGGTGCTGCACGGCGACTCCTACCACGAGGCCGCCCAGCACGCCAAGGCGCTCGCCCGCAAGCAGGGCCTTTCCTTCGTCCACCCTTACGACGACCCGCTGGTGATCGCCGGGCAGGGCACCATCGGCATGGAGATCCTGCGCCAGCACCAGCGGCCCATCGACGCGATCTTCGTGCCCGTGGGCGGCGGCGGCCTCATCGCCGGCATCGCGGCCTACGTGAAGGGCCTGTCGCCGGCCACCCGCATCATCGGGGTGGAGCCCGGGGATTCCAACGCCATGACGGCCTCGCTCAAGGCCGGCCGGCGCGTGACGCTGCCGCACGTCAACATATTCGCCGACGGCGTGGCCGTGCGGCAGGTGGGGCGCGAGACCTTCCGGATGTGCCGGGAGCTCGTCGACGAGATGGTGCTCGTCGACACCGACGAGATCTGCGCGGCCATCAAGGACATCTACGAGGACACCCGCACGGTCGTCGAGCCCTCGGGCGCGCTCGCGCTGGCCGGGGCCAAGCGCTGGCTCGCCCGCCGGCGCCTCAAGGGCCGCACCGTCGTGGCCATCGCCTGCGGTGCCAACATGAACTTCGATCGCCTGCGCTTCGTGGCCGAGCGCGCCGAGCTGGGCGAGCACCGCGAGGCGGTGCTGGCGGTGACCATCCCCGAGAAGCCCGGCAGCTTCCGCGCGCTCTGCGAGCTCCTCGGCCGGCGCAACGTGACGGAGTTCAACTACCGCATCGCCGACCCCGCGCAGGCGCACGTCTTCATCGGCGTCACGGTCTCCGGCCGCGAGGAGACGGAGCGGCTCATCGGCCAGCTGCGGCGCGCCGGGCTGGAAGCCGTGGACCTCTCCGACAACGAGATGGCGAAGCTGCACGTGCGCCACCTCGTCGGCGGCCACGCGCCGGACCGGGCGGGGGAGATGGTCTACCGGTTCGAGTTCCCGGAGCGCCCGGGTGCGCTCATGAACTTCCTCAAGCGCATGGGCTCGGGCTGGAACATCTCGCTATTCCACTACCGCAACCACGGCGCGGACGTGGGCCGCGTGCTGGTGGGGCTGCAGGTCCCGGACCAGGACAAGGCGGCGTTCCGGCGGTTCCTGAAGGAGCTGGGCTACGACTACGCGGACGAGACGCGCAACCCGGCCTACCGGCTGTTCCTGAAGTAGGTGCCGCCGGCCGCTACGAGCGCGGCCAGTTCTTGATGTACTGCTTCAGGAGCCTGTTCTCGAACGCGACATCCTTCACCGCGCTGCGGGCGATGTCGTGGAACGAGACGATGCCCACGAGCGTGCCGTCCTTGAGCACCGGCGCGTGGCTCACGTGCCGCTCGGTCATCATCGCGCGCAGGCCGTCGGCGGAATCCTCGGGGTGGACCACGGCCGGCTCCGGGTTCATGACCTCGCGGACCTCCGCCTCCAGCAGGCGCGATCCCTGCCTGTCCAGCCCGCGAAGCAGCTCGCGCAGGGTGACGATGCCCACGAGCCGCCCGCCGTCGAGTATCACCACGGAGCCGATGTCCTCCCGGACCATGGTGGCGACCGCCTCGCGCACGGGCGAGCCCGGCGCCACGCCATGGGTGCGGCCGCCCTTCACGGCCTTGTCATCGAGGATTTCCTGGACCGTCAACGGCATCGGGGGGCTCCTTTTCCTGCATCGGCGACGCGGGGCGCGGCCGCCGCGTGCCCCGGAACGGGGCAGCGGGAATCCTATCCGATTTTCGCGGCGCCACCTGTCGCCCCGTCACGACAAGTGCGCCAGTTCACAGAATCGCGCCGGGGATCGTGGTTCGATCGCGTCCCGGATGTTTCATTTGTAAGGAGGCACGACATGATGCGCGACTGGCTCATGAGCAGGTTCGCGGCCCTTTCCCTCGCGGCGGGCTTCGCATTCCTCGCGGGTTGCGGCGGCGGCGGTGGCGGCGGCGTTTCCGCGGAGGTCGCGGGACCGAAGGCGACCGCGATGGTGCAGGGCACGGTGGATGCGGCGCCCAAGGCGGTGAAGTCCGGCGTTGCGCTCGCCGCGGCGGGCGACCCGATCGTCGTCACGCTGGCGGGCCAGCCCGCCATCACCGCCACGGTGGGCGCGGACGGCACCTTCACGCTGCGCGGCCTGCCCGAGGGCCGCTTCACGCTGGAGTTCCGGCAGGGCGGCGATCTCATCGGCACCCTCGAGTTCGCGGAGGTCGCGGCCAACCAGCAGATCACCATCCGCGTGCGGGTGGTCGACGGCGAGGTGGTCCTCCTCGACGAGGACCGCCGCGGCATCGGCAACGCGGGCATCGAGCTGGAGGGGCTGGTGGAGGCCATCCTGTCGTTCGACCCCGCGGGCGACGGCACCTTCTCGCTCGCCGGGCGCACGGTCATCGTCCGCCCGGGCGTCACGGCGATCCGCAGGGGCGCGGAGAGGAAGACCTTCCAGGACCTGGCGGCCGGCATGCGCGTCCACGTGAAGGGCGCGCGGGTCGAGGGCTCGACCGACGTGCTCGCCCACCAGGTGATCATCCAGGACCCCGGTTCACCGGAGACCGCGGGCGGGGAGCAGATCGAGATCTGCCACGTCCCGCCCGGGAATCCGTCACGGAAGAAGACGATCACGATCGACGCGAGCGCCTGGCCGGCCCACGAGGCCCACGGCGACACGAAGGGCGCCTGCTGACCGGCCGGCAGTCCTCCTGAACGGAAAACGCCGTGGGGAGACCCACGGCGTTTTCGCTTGGCGTTATTCCTGGTGCTGTTGAGTGGATTCGAACCACCGACCTACTGATTACGAATCAGTTGCTCTACCAGCTGAGCTACAACAGCACGCGAGTCGGGCATTATAGCGCGGGAGCCGGCCTTTACGCGAGGGCCGGGCCATGGCGCGCGGGGGCGGGCGGGATGCCCGGGCGCCTTCCGTTCGTCGGCCCCCCGGCGCCTCGCGTCGGGCCGACTGGCGGGCCGCCGCGGGCCTGCCTATATTCGAATCGTCCTGGAGGAACCCCATGAAGAAGGCAAGCGGCTTCACCCTCGTCGAGATCCTGATCGTCGTCGCGATCATCGGCATCCTGTCGGCCATCGCCGTGCCGATGTACACGGAGCACATCACGCGCAGCCAGCTCGTCGAGGCCCACACGGGCCTTTCCGACCTCCGGGTGCGCATGGAGCAGTTCTACCAGGACAACCGCACCTACGACGGGGCGGCGCTCGACAACTGCGGCGCGGGCGCGCCCGGCGTGGCCAAGAACTTCACGTTCAACTGCCGCTCGCTGGGCCAGACCTACACGGCCACGGCCACCGGCAGCGCCGGGCGCATGGTCGGCTTCGGCTTCACGATCAACGAGCAGAACGTGCGCGCCACCACCGCCACCCCGGCCGGCTGGGGCGGCGCGCAGGCGGCCTGCTGGATCTCGAGGAAAGGGCACTGCTGATGCGCCCCGCGGCCCAGTCGGGCATCTCCCTCATCGAGGTCCTGATCACGATCGCCATCGTCGGCATCGTGATCGCGATGGGGGTGCCGGCGTACGGCACGTGGATCCAGAACACGCAGATCCGCACCGCGGCCGATTCCATCCTCGCCGGCATGCAGACGGCGCGCAACGAGGCCATCCGGCGCAATGCCGCCGTCCAGTTCAAGCTCGACGGCGCCGGCAACACGCAGTGGCGCGTGAACTTCTTCTCCGACCCCGACACGAACCCGCTGCAGTCCCGGCCGGCCGAGGAAGGCTCGCCCAACGCGACCATCGTGGTCGCCCCCGGTGGGGCGGACACGGTCACCTTCAGCGCGCTGGGGCGCGTGGTGCCCAATGCGGACGCCTCGCCCTCCATCACCTCGGTCCTGGTCGACAACCCCACGATCACCGTCGTGGCCGACCGGCGGACCCTGCAGATCGTCGTGCCCACGGGCGGCGCCGTCCGGATGTGCGACCCGAAGGTCGCCGCCGGCGACCCGCGGGCCTGCTAGGAGGCACAGCCATGGCACCCAGACCCGGCAACCAGCAGGGCGTCGTGATGCTCGAGGCGCTCATCGGCATCCTCATCTTCTCCCTCGGCGTCCTCGCGCTGGTGGCGATGCAGGCGGTCTCCGTGAGCAACGTCTCGAACGCACGCTACCGGACCGAGGCCGCCTTCCTCGCCAACGAGATCATCAGCGAGATCTGGGTCGACCGGGGCGCGGGCTACTCCAACGTCGCCAATTACGCGGTCTCGTCGGGCGTCGCCTCCTACGTGCCCGCCCAGC
>Ga0209476_10000468_pt1 | contig 27216 bp, 18 predicted proteins | sample KloWWTrecipitate_FD_187179 | JGI IMG/M metagenome (GOLD analysis project Ga0209476, IMG submission 187179) | Active sludge microbial communities from Klosterneuburg, Austria, studying microevolution and ecology of nitrifiers - Klosterneuburg... | ecosystem: Engineered > WWTP > Aerobic digester... | reverse complement strand
GCCGGTCAGTTCTGGATCGACTTCATTCGCGACACCGCGCCCGTGTTCCGCCGGCCGACCATCGAACAGCTGACCGGCTTCGTCCAGCCGACCTGGCAGGCACTGATCGACGGTGCGATGTACTGCCAGGCGCAACTGCAGGAGATCATCGAACGTCAACGGCCGGACGTGATCATCGAGGACAACGTCAACGCCTTCCCCGCGCTCGTCACCGCCGGTGTCCCGTTCGTTCGGTCGGTCAGTTGCCAGCCGCTGGAGATGAAGGGGCCCGACATCCCGCCGTTGTTCAGCGGATACGCCAGCAACGATCGTTCGCAGTGGGCCGAGTTCAACGCCGAGTACGACCGCACGCATCGCGAGATGTGGGCGACCTACGACGAGTGGGTGCAGTCCTGCGGTGCGCCGCCGTTGGCCGACCTCGAGTTCGTGCACGAGGGCGACCTCAACCTGTACCTCTACCCGGAGGTTGCGGACTACACCGACCGTCGACCGCTGGCCAGCACGTGGCACCGGCTGGACTCGTCCGTGCGCACCACCGACGAGCCGTTCGAACTACCCGCATCGATCGCCACCCGTAGCAACCCGAGCAGCAGGTTGGTCTACCTCTCGCTCGGCTCACTGGGCAGTGCAGATGTCGGGCTGATGCGTCGTCTGGTGGCGGTGCTCGGCACCACCCGCCATCGCTACATCGTCTCCAAGGGGCCGCTGGCCGACGAGTACGAGCTGCCCGACAACATGTGGGGTGCCGCGCAGGTGCCACAGACCAATGTGTTGCCGTACGTTGATCTGATCATCACGCATGGCGGCAACAACACGACCACGGAGGCGTTCCACTTCGGCAAGCCGATGATCGTGCTGCCGCTGTTCTGGGACCAGTACGACAACGCGCAACGGGTGCACGAACTTGGCTACGGCGTGCGCCTGGACACCTACGGTTTCGCCGACGACGAACTGACCGGCGCTGTCGACAGGTTGCTGGCCGACGACAACCTGCACACACGGATGGCTGCCGGCGCGGCAGTCATTCGTAGCCGCAACGGCGCCGTCCTCGCCGCCGACCTCATCGAAGGAGCAGCCGCATGACGCCAGGTCTGTCACTCGAGAAACTGCCCTCCTTCAGCGGACGGCCGGGGCCACTGCTACTGGTCATCGCCGACGGCGTCGGTGTCGCGCCGGAAGGGCCCAGCAATGCCGTCACGGAGGCCGACACCCCGGTGCTCGATCAGCTCTACGCCGGCGAGTTGAACACCGAGCTCGCCGCCCACGGGCCCGCAGTGGGCCTGCCGTCCGACGACGACATGGGCAACAGCGAGGTGGGCCACAACGCACTCGGCGCCGGCCGTATCTTCGCCCAGGGCGCAAAGCTGGTGAACGCCGCCATCGCCAGCGGAGCGATGTTCGAGTCACCCGTGTGGAAGCAGGCGATGGCCCACGGTCGTGCCGGCACGCTGCATCTCATCGGCCTGCACTCCGATGGCAACGTGCATTCGAACACCGCGCACCTCTACGCGATGCTGCGCCGTGCAGCGCTCGAGGGCGTGACGAGCGCTGCCGTGCACATTCTCCACGACGGTCGCGATGTGGCAGCCCGTAGCGCGCTCAACTACATCGCGGCCACCGAGGCCGTGCTCGCCGAGATCAATGAGGCTGCACCCGGTCGCAACTTCCGAATCGCCTCGGGTGGCGGGCGCATGCGCATCACGATGGACCGTTACGGTGCGGACTGGGCGATGGTGGCCCGCGGCTATCAGTGCCACACGCACGGCGTCGGTCGACCATTCACGTCCGCTACGGACGCGGTCACGTCGATGTACGCCGAGAGCGCCACCGGTGACCAGTACCTCGCCGAGTTCGTGGTGGTCGACGCCGACGGGCAGCCAGTAGGCATGGTCGTACCCGGTGACGCAGTGCTGCTGTTCAACTTCCGCGGCGACCGGGCCATCGAGATCTCACGGGCCTTCGAGGAGACCGGCTTCGACGTTTTCGATCGCACCGGCCCAGAGGGCCGTCCGGCCCCGACGGTGTACTTCGCCGGCATGTTGCAGTACGACGGCGATGCGCTGATCCCCAAGCAGTACCTGGTCGAGCCACCCACCATCGAGCGCACCATGAGCGAATACCTCTGCGCCGAAGGGGTGCACAGCTTCGCCGTCAGCGAGACCCAGAAGTTCGGGCACGTCACGTACTTCTGGAACGGCAACCGCTCGGGCTACATCGACCGCACACTGGAGACCTACGTCGAGATTCCGTCCGACAACGTCGAGTTCGACACCACGCCGGCGATGAAGGTGCGCGAGATCACCGACGCGGTCATCGACCTGTTGCGCAGCGGCGAATACCGATTCGGTCGCCTCAACTTTCCCAGCGGCGACATGGTCGGGCACACCGGCAACCTCGATGCCACCATCCAGGCAGTCGACATCATCGACGAGTGCATGCGCCGCCTCATCGACGTGATCCGCGAACTCGACGGTGTGCTGGTGTTCACCGCCGACCACGGCAACGCTGATGTCATGTACACCGAGGCCGACGGGGTTCGCTCCCCGAAGACCTCACACACGCTGAGCCCGGTGCCCTTCGCCATCTACGACCCGAACTACGACGGCGAGTACCACATGGCCCCGCCGGCAGACGCAGGCCTGTCCAACGTTGCGGCAACCCTGTTCAACCTGCTCGGCTACGAGGCTCCAGCCGACTACCGCCGCAGCGTCATCGAGTTCTGATTCCGTCACCGCGTCGACGATGATCGACGAATGCGGCAGGAGTCGTCCAGGGCCCGATGAAATGGGAACGTGCCACGGACCTCGCACGTGGTCCGATACGTCATACACGAGTTCACAACCGGGCTACAGTGCCCGACATGGCAAGCAAAAAGGCACAACTCGAGCACCTGCGCAATGCGACCCTGTTCCAGGGTTGCTCCACCAAGGACCTCGAGAGGATCGCGAAAGCCAGCGACGAGATCACGATGCCCGCGGGATCGTTGATCGTTGATCAAGGGCAGACCGGCCGCGAGGCGTTCATCGTGCTCGAGGGCACCGTGCTCGTGAAGCGCAACGGCAAGAAGGTCGGCTCCTTCGGGCCGGGCACGATGGTCGGCGAGTTGTCGCTGCTCGACCATGGGCCGCGTACCGCCACCGTCACCTGCGAGACCGATTGCCAGTTGCTGCTGCTCGACCAGCGCCACTTCATGGGCGTCCTCGACCAGGTGCCCGCGCTGGCACACAAGCTGCTCGCCACCCTGGCCGGTCGCATTCGCGATCTCGACCGCCAGTACTTCGGCTGAAGCACCCACCACAACTTCGGCGTTGACACGCGCCACCGGCGCGCATGAACACCAAAGCTGGGAGAGACGAAAGTGTTGTCATCCGGTGAGCAGCGGCTCACACGGACATGACCACTTCACGCACCACCCACACGTTGCTCGCATTCATTGCCGCGCTCGGCACCCTGGCTGTTCCCATCGGGGCTCAGGCAGCCGACAACCCGATCAGCCCAGTTGCACCGAGCGACCCTGTCACGATCGTGGATCCCGGCGACGGGACCAGCGAGATCGTTTGGGGCAACAACGTCGAGCCAGGCGAGTATCCGTTCTTCGTCCGCATCGAATCGACCCAGAACTCCTGCGGCGCAACACTGATCGATCCGCAGTACATCTTGACAGCGGCACATTGCGTGGATGGTGGGCTGTCGCCGAGCGAGGTGACAGCCCGATACGGCGAGTTCAGTACGTCTCGCGCCTACTTGCGCTCGACACCGGTACTGCAGATCCAGATTCACCCCGGCTGGACCGGCAACGGCACCGACGGCGACGACATGGCGTTGTTGCGGATCGCGCCCGGGGTGATCCCGTACGTGCCGTTGGCGATCGGTGGGCCGAACGAATCAGGGCTATGGGATGCGGGCAGTCCGGCCACGATCATCGGCTACGGCCGGACCGACGTCAACAACAACCAATCGTTTCCCACGATCCTGCAAGAAGCCGACACCCACATCCAGAGCGACAGCACCATGTCAGCCCACTACGGCATCCTGTGGGGCTGGCTCAACTGGTGGGACGACGGTGGAATGATCGGCGCCGGCGATGGCGGCGGGTTGGCCTGCTACGGCGACAGCGGTGGCCCTCTGCTCGTGCGCCGCGGCAACGGGTGGATGCAGGTGGGCATCGCCAGTTTCACCGATGAGACGTTCGGGAACGCCTGCCGGATTCCCGGCGGCTACACGGAAATCGGCGACGGCAGCCAGCTCGCGTGGATCGGCGCCAACGTGCCCAGCGTGAAGGCCACCTGGGGCCAGTGCGAGATCTGGCGCAACGGCTTCGTGTTCGCCATCGGCCGCTGGACCACCACGCTCAACAGCAACGGCACCGCCAACCTGATCTGCGGTTTCGTCGGTGGTCCGTCGACACCCCCGCACCCCTCGGGCCCCGCGCCACGCGTGTGCCTGAGGAAGCCATGGCTGTGCCCCGATGGCCCCGGGATCGACGATGACGACATGTAAGCCCGCCCTGCTGGCACCTTGCGGTCTGAAAGCGCCCTGGACATTGGCTGCCAACTAGAGTTGCGGATGCTATGAGCACGCATACGCCTCCCGCCAACGACACCGACGAAGGCGCCGCCAAGAGCGGCTCCGCGAAGAGCTGGCTGAAGGGATTCAAACCGCACCAGTTGGCCATCGGCCTCGGCATTTTCATGGGCGTGTTCACGCTCGCGTCGGGCATCATCCCGCAGTTCACGCACTGGCATGAGGACAAGACGCCCAGTCGCGAAGTGTTCGGTGGCGTCCCGGGCGCCATTCAGGTCGCGTTCTACACGGTGATCCCGATGCTGCTCATCTGGGGCGCGTTCAAGTTCGCCGACCGCGTACGCAACTGGGAGCGCGGCGCACCCGACCGGCGCCGCACCACTCGCAAGAACATCAAGAACCGCCTGCGCGACTTCCGCGCCGGTGCATACATGCAGACCCTGTTGCGCGACGCCGGCGCCGGTCTCATGCACTCGATGATCTACTTCGGGTTCATGGCGCTGCTGGGCGTCACCACCGTGCTGGAGATCGACCACCAGCTGCCGACGAGCCTGAAGTTCCTGCACGGTCGCACCTACATGGCGTACAGCTTCTTCGGCGACCTCGCCGGCCTGGTGTTCCTCACCGGCGTGCTGTGGGCCATCGCCCGCCGCTACATCCAGCGCCCGTACCGCATTCGCATCAAGAGCAAGCCCGAGCACGTCATCATCCTGTCCACGTTCCTCATCATCGTGGTCACCGGTTTCTTCGCCGAGGCATTCCGAATCGCGTTCATCGACGCACCGAGCTACGAGAAGTGGAGCTTCGTCGGCTACCCCCTCAGCCGCATGTTCAACGGCCTCAGCCCCGACACCTTGACCCTGTGGCACCAGATCACCTGGATCGTGCACGTGGTGGCCTTCGCCGCCTTCTTGATCATGTTGCCCATCACCATGCTGCGGCACATCTTCACCAGTCCGCTCAACATGTACCTGAAGGACCACGAGCGTCCCAAGGGCGCCATGCGAGCCATGCCGAACCTCACCGAGACGTCGCTGGAGAGCTTCGGCGCCAGCGTGGTGGAGGACTTCACCTGGAAGCAACTGCTCGACACCGACGCCTGCACGATGTGTGGCCGCTGCACCAGTGTGTGCCCCGCCCACGCCACCGGCAAGTCGCTCGACCCACGCGAGATCGTGCTCAAGACCGGCGAAGTGATGGCCGCCAGCGCGACCCACGGGCACGTCACCCCGCCGTTGAGCATCGACGCCGAGATCACCATCAGCTCCAACTCGCTGTTCGAGCGCATCACTGCCGAAGAGATCTGGGCCTGCACCACCTGCCGTGCGTGCGACGAGATCTGCCCGGTCAACATCGAGATCGTCGACAAGATCCTCGACATGCGCCGCTACCTGTCGCTGATGGAGAGCAACTTCCCGACCGAACTGGGCAACGCCTACCGCGCCATGGAGAACCAGGGCAACCCGTGGGGCATGAACCAGGGCGAGCGTGGCGACTGGGCCAAGGGGCTCGAGGTGGACATCGTCGATCCGGGCGAGCCGCTGGAAACCGAATACCTCTACTGGGTCGGCTGCGCCGGATCCTTCGACGACAAGAACAAAAAGGTCACGCAGGCCATGGCCAACCTGCTGCGCCGCGCCGGCATCACCGTCGCCATCCTCGGGCCCAGCGAAATGTGCACCGGTGACCCCGCCCGCCGCAGCGGCAACGAGTACCTCTTCCAGATGCTGGCCATCCCCAACATCGAGATGCTCGACGGCATGGGCGTGAAGAAGATCATCACCCAGTGCCCGCACTGCTTCAACACGCTGAAGAACGAATACCCGCAGCTCGGTGGCAACTACGAGGTCATTCACCACACGCAACTGCTCGAGAACCTGATTGCTTCGGGCCAACTCGACGTCAGCCAGGCCACCCTGGAAGAGCGCATCACGTACCACGACAGCTGCTACCTGGGCCGTCACAACGACGTCTACCTGGCGCCACGCAAGGTCGTCGGCAGCATCAAGGGCATCGAGGTCATCGAGATGCCACGCAACGGCACCAAGGGCATGTGCTGCGGCGCCGGTGGTGCGCGGATGTGGATGGAAGAGAACGTCGGCACCAAGGTCAACGACGAGCGTGCGCTGGAAGCCATCAGCACCGGTGCCAGCCGCGTCGCCACTGCCTGCCCGTTCTGCTACATCATGCTCGATGACGGCGTGAAGGCAGCCGGCAAGGAAGAGAACGAGGTGAAGGTGGCCGACATCTCCATCCACCTGCTCGATGCCATCGAAGCCGGCGAGCGTGCCCTCGCCAACCTCGACACACCGCTCGCCTAGATCCATCCAGGTCAAGCCCGCTCTACGGCAGGCTCCGACCACCATCCGAGTGTCACGTCACCGGTCCGAGTACCACGCACGCAGTGCGAGTGGCACAGCTCCGTGCGAGTGCCACGTACGCAGTGCGAGTGGCACAGCTCCGTGCGAGTGGGTACTCGCAACCCGGGGTGCGAGTACCCACTCGCACCCGGGCCGGCACTCGCACCGGAGGCCGGACACTCGCACGGAGACCGGACACTCGGAGCGGGTGTGGGCCTGACAGCGGACGTGGACATGCGGACGAGCCCCGGCCTAGGGCCGGGGCTCGCGCACTTCCGTGAGTGAACTGGGGACTAGCGAACGACCCGGCGGCGGCGCCAGGCAACCAGGACCAGACCTGCCGCCAGCATCATTGCGCCCCACTGCAACATCAGGGCCGCATCGTTACCGGTTGCCGGCAAATCGACGGGCGGCTCGACGGCGGGGCCATCCGTGCGGGTGGTGGTGGAACAGGCGTTGACGCACACCCCACCGGTGTTCGCTTCCGGCGTGGCAACGTTGGTCAACGTTGCGTTGTAGGCACCGGCGTTGATACGCACCGTGTAGGAGATGGCCGCTGAGCCGCCCGGTTGCAGCGTGGGTACGAACCAGGTGAAGTTGGTACCGGCGAGCACCGTGTCGGCGGGTAGTGCTCCCACGACCGTGGCGTTGGCCAGCACCTTCGACATGTCGTCGACGACCACTGCGCCGCTGACCACTGCCGAGGAGGTGTTGATCACCGTCAGCGTGTACGTGATGTCGCTGCCCGGCTGAACCGTGGAGCCGTCTGGCGGGTTGGACACCTTGGAGAGGGACCACGCCGGCACCGGGTGACTGGTCATGCAATCCGCAACCGCGTCTGCGGCAGGGCCGATCGGCAGTGCATCTGGGCATGAACCGCCCGGGGTGAGTGGCGCTGCGACATTTCGCAGGGTGTGGCCCCATGCGGCGGGCAGCAGCGTGACGGTGTACGACACCGAGACGCTGGCACCCGGAACCACGTTCGGCACCGCCCAGCTGAGAGTGGTTCCGTTCAGCGACAGGCTGGCGGCCAACGGTGAGAGCACGGCGTCATCGAGCACGTCGGCGAGGTTGTCGGCGACCATCGCACCGGTGACCAACGCCTGGGAGGTGTTGGTGACCGTCAGCGTGTAGGTCACGGTCTGACCCGGCTTGACAGTTGTTCCCTCGACGGGGTCCGACGTCTTGATGAGTGTCCACTTGGGAACGGGGATCTCGGCGCAGGCATCGTCGGTGACGGTGATGGAGCCGTTGGTTGCCAGCGCGGTGTTGAGGAAGCCTGTGCCGGTTTCCTGCCCGACGAGCGCACAGTCGCGAGCTTCGGTGGTGATGGTCGTCAGCGAAGTGGCCTTGAGGACAACGTCGTAGTCGACCGTTCCCGAAGCGGGCAGAATCCGGTCGGTGACGACACGGGTGTCACCGACGCCGTTCCAGGTCGCCGAAGCGCCCGGGCCCGAGATGGTGGCGGAGGTGACAGTGACACCTGCCCCCGCCTTGAGGACGTCGTCCACCGTTGCCGTGGTGGCGAGCACCGCACTGGTGTTGGTCACTGTGACCTTGTAGCCCACTGTCCAGACCCCAGCGCCATCCTGCGACGGAGCGACGGTGACGTCCTTGACGATGGCAAGGCCGGGTGTTGGCGGCACTTCGCCGCAGTCGCTGGCCGTGTCGGTGTAGCCACCGGTGCTGACGGTCGCCGAGTTACCCAACTGCTGGATTCCGTCACCACCGACCTGACACACCTCTGGGTCGGCAACGCCTGCCGGAGGGGCAGTCAGGTTGAGCACGACGGTGTACTGATGCGACCCGCTGGCCGGCAACACGACAGGCGTTGCGTCAGCGACGATCACCAGCGGCAGTGTCGTGCCGTCCCACGTGATCGGCGTGACCAACTGCGTGCTGGTGACGGTGCCACCGTGGTAGGTCACCCCGGTGATGGCGTGTGGCGAGTCGCTGAGTGAGTAGCTCAGTGGCGCCACAGTGCTCGGGTTGGTGACCACCACGTGATAGGTGGTGTCCCACGTGCCGTCCCACGCTCCAGCGACCAAGTGCTGGGCGGAGCCGACGAAGGTCTTGGTGACCTTCGCCGAGACGGCCAGTTGGTTGGTGGCTGTGACCACGACTGCACCGCTGAGCGGCAGCGTGAACGTGATGGAGCCTGGCCCCGAGACCCCGCCGTTCTCACCAACACCGGTGACGGTGAAGGTGGGTGTGCCCCAGTGGAACGAGGGCTTCGAACCGGGCAGAGTCTGCTCGGTCACCGTGCAGGTGGAAAGCGCCGGCACGTTGGTACCGATCTCACCGGCAGCGCCGCCAGCGGTGCGGTCGGTGACCGTGCCCGAGAAGTGGGTGCCGTCGAGCGCGTCACAGACCCAGGCGAAGCTGTAGGTCGAGCCGGTGACCTCACCGTCGGACGCACCGACTATCGGAGCCTTGGCGATCACGAACGAGCCGAGCACTTGCTGGCTGCGGTTTGTGACCGTGATGGTGCGCCTCGGCGAGTTGACGATCGAGACGGGCGTGCCATTGTCGTTGTTGGCCCACACCCACGAACCGTCGCTGGCAACCGGGTCGGCAGCGGGAAGCCAGGTCTCGACGACCGAGCAGCTCGACTCGAGCAGGATGCCATTGACGTCAACAGGTGCAGCCACGGTGAGGCCGGACCAGTTGGCAGTGACGTTGGCGTCACCGGGGTGTGTGCAGGTGTACGAACCCGAGTAAGTGATGCCGGCATCGGCCTGGCCCACAATGGCCTTGACGATACGGAATCCGCCATAGACACGCTGTGTCGAGTTGGTGATGGTGACCAGGTTGGCGCCTGCGACCAGGGTCACCTTGCCGCCATCAGGTGCGTACTGCGGATCGTTCCAGGTGAATGATGTGTCCAAGAGATCTGTGGCCAGCAGAGTGTCCTCGGTGACGGTGCACTTGGCGGTCAGCGGGACCAGCGCGTCGGACGCTGCGAACAACAGTTGTGTGCCACCCGAGGCGGGCAGGGTCCAGCGACCACCAGCCGAGCCCGCAGTGTCCCAGGTGCACGACCATGCACCCTGCACAGTGGCGTCGGGCTTGAGACCGCCGACACCGCTGAACACCTTCGTGACCGTCAGCGAGCCATAGACGCGGTGAGCGGAGTTGGTCACCGTGAAGGTGGCGGGCGCCTGCGGACCGTCGACCGTGTCGGTGGCGGGGGCGATGACAGCTGCGTTCCACGACCATGATGCATCGGCCAGAAGAGAGTCGGAGGGTGCGTTCTCGGTGATCGTGCACACCGCCGTCACTGGAATGGCCGAGCCGTTGGTGGTGGCGACCAGCGCGGCCAGTTGGCCGATCTTGGCCGACCATGTGCCGGTGTAGAGCAGGTTCCCGTACGAGCACGAGTAGGTGCCGGTGAACGTGACGTTGGCCTGGACCGCATCAGTAGGGGTGTTGGCCAGTGCCTTGGTGATCCCGAGTGTGCCAGTCACCCGGTTGATGGGGTTGTCGACCGCTCGGGCGTACGTGGCACCGGCACTAGCGACGGCGACCGTCGACGACGGCGACCAGACGGGTGTGCCCCATGCATAGGAGGCGTCCAGCAATGCCGGCACCGCTTCGGTGATGGTGCAGTTCCAGCCGACTGGCGCATCGGACACGATGACGACCGCCGCGCCACCGGCAACGACACCGTTGGCCGTGCGGATGATGTCCCCGAAGCCGGCCAGCTTGCACACTGCAGTGAAGTCGAACGTCGAGCCTGCGGGCAAGCCTGCAACCTGGCCGGACACCGTCTTGGCGATGGTGATTGTTGCGGTGCGGCGCACCAATTCGTTGGTGACGGTGAACGTGCGGGTAGGGGTGTCGAACGCGATGACGGGCGTCAGCCACTGGTACGACGGGTCTGCCGACGGGGCCGCCGGTGAGTTCTCTGCCGCCGAGCACGTGGAGCCGACCAGGATTGCCGTCGACGGACCAGTGAGCGTGGCCACACCCGCTCCCGTGACCGACCACGTACCGTTGACGGTCACGCTGTCAGGCGCGTACGTGCAGCTCCAGGTACCGGTGAACACGGTGGTGCCCACGGTGACCACACCGGTGATGCCATTGAGCTTGACAGCCTTGGTGAGTGCAACGTTGGTGTAGACCCGAGTGATCGGGTTGGTCACCGTCAACGAGTTGGCGGCGCCCTCGGTCACCGTGATGGCAGCCGAGTATGTGGGTGTACCCCATGCGAACGAGCCGTCACGCAGGTTGCCGGTGACAGTGCCTTCCGACACGGTGCAGACCTGGCCGACCGGCACAGCGAGGAACGTCACGCTGCCGCCATTGGCGACCGGCTGGCTGCCACGCGAGACCGAGTTGCAAGTGAGCGTGACCGGGAAGACGGCGTTGGTGCCACCGGTGTAGCCGTAGGTTGCGCCGTTGATGACCTTGTTGACCACCACGTTGGCGGTGTGCAGGCTGATGGTGTTGGTGGCGAGCACCTCCACCGATGCGTTTGCGTCGGCGGGCATCGCGAAGCTGACCGAGTTGGAGGTCGTGCTGCCCGTGCCCCCGGTGACCGTGAAGCCGATGCTGTCCCACTGATAGGAGGGATTGGCCGCCGGAACACCGGTTTCGGTGACGACGCACTGCGAGCCGGCGGGAATGTTGGGCACGTCCTGCGTGGCACCGTTGAGGATGGTGACCGAGGGGAACGTTGTCGCCGAGCCGCCGGGCGGCGTGCACACCACGGAGAAGGTGAAGGTGCTGGCGTTGTCGTAGCCAGCGAGCGGGCCGACGACAGTCTTGGTGATGGCCAGCGAGCCCGCATAGCGGACGACCTTGTTGGTGACCTTGATGTTGCCCACGGGCGCCGCAGCCGAGATGGTGGCCGGGCCGGTGATGGCGGTCGAGCCCCAGTGGTACGAGGCATCGGTCGATGACGGGTTGGAGGCAACTGCGGTCTCGAACACCGAGCATGTCGAGCCGAGCAGGATCGCGGTGGACGGACCCGTCAGCGTGGCTGCGCCGGCTCCGACTCGCGACCACGTGCCGTTGACCGTGGTCGAGGCCAAGGTGCATGACCATGTACCCGTGTAGGTGATGCCACCTGTTGCGTTGCCGGCCATCCCGCCGGGGACGTCGAGCAGCTTGTCGATGGTGAGGCTGCCGTAGCGGCGCACGATGTTGTTGGTCAGCGTGGCATCAGCAATCGAACCCGACGACGTGACTGATACGGCTGCCGCAGCCGGGACCGCGCCCCAGCCGTACGACTCACCGATCAGGCCCACCGAGGTTCCGGTGGCACCGGGCAGCGGCGTGCCTGCGTTGTCGACGAGCTCGGTGACCGTGCAGGTGGTGCCGACCGGGAGATCGACGGACGTGTACGGCGTGCCGTCCGCAACCTGCTGCGTGGTGTCGAGACCATTGCTGCACTGCAAGCGCATGCGGAAGGTGGTGCCACCTGCCAGGCCATCCTTCTCACCGGTGACGACCTTGTTGATACGGACCTTGCCGAAGACTGCGACCGTCGGGTTGGTGACGGTGACCGTGGCGGTGCCACTGGGCGCCACCGAGACCGTGCCACTGGTGAGCCCGGTGTAGGTGGGCGTGCCCCAGTCGTACGCCGGCGACAGCAGTGCTTCCGACAACGGCAAGGTTTCAGAGACGGTGCACGGTGTGTTGGCGGGCACGACGACGGTTTGTGAACCCCCCGACGCCAGGGTGACACTGCTGGTGTAGCCGGCGCCGCAGTTGTAGTTGATGGTGAACGGCGTGCCGCTGCCGATGTAACCCGAGCCCTGCACGACCTTGGCCAGCGTCAGGCTGGCGAACTTGCGGATGTAGTAGTTGGTGACCGTGATGGAGGCATTGCCACCGACCGGCACCTTGACCGGGGACATCGTGGAGGCGGTGTAGCCGTCCCATACGAACGACGCATTCAGGAAGTCGCCGGCCGTGGTGGTGACGGTTGCCTCGCTGGCAGTACAGATCGACGTCGCAGGAATGCCCGTGACCTGAACACCGGCAGCAGTGGTGACGTTGCGGGTACCGCTCGCAACCACGGCTGAACCGATCTTGCACTCGTAGGCGATCGGGAAGACCCGGGTGGTCCCACCGGTGTAGCCACCGGCCGAGGCCGCATCACGGGGTGTGACGACCTTGTTCAACGTGAGCGTGCCGAGCTGGCGCGAGACGCTGTTGGTGATGGTGAGCGCCACGGTCGTGTTGTCGGCGATGGTGACCGCGGTTCCCAGCGAGTAGGTAGGGCCGTTCCAGATGTAGGAGGTGTCAAGGAGGTTTCCGGTCGGCTGCGTCTCGGTCACCGTGCACACGGTGCCAGCGGGCAGCAGCGGCGATGTCCAAAGGGTGCCCGTGCTGACGGACTGATTGAGGACCTCAGCGGCGGTGCCGCACTTGTACTTGAAGGTGAAGGGCGTGGTGTCATTACCGGTGAAGCCCGTTGACGGGTTGATGATCTTGGTCACGGTGAACTGGCCGCGGGCGTAACGGTTGTTGACGGTGCACGTGACGTTCTGCCCGTCGGTGAGCGCAACCTGGCCATTGGTGACCGTCACCGCCACATTTGTGGAGGTCTTGCAGGTCCAGGCGCCATTCTGTGCGTAGCCGATCGGACCGGAGCTCTCCGAGAGTGTGTACGTACCGACAACCACCGACTGGTTGGTGACTGCTGCGTTGCCACTCTTACCCGAGATGTTGGTGTTGCCGGCAGCGCCGAGCGTCCAATCGGTGGGATTGGCAGTACCGACACCACCGTTGTCGACCGTCTTCACCAAGGTGAGCGTGGCCCGAGCGGTGTAGGTGTTGGTGAAGGTGCACGAGATCGGCGCCGCGGCGGCCGTGTTGGCATCAGGCACGTTGTTCATCACCAGGCTGCGCGTCGCGGTGTCGTAGGTGACACCCGTGAGCGCGGCACCAACACCGTCGACGCACGCAATGCTGGTCAGCGCCCAATTGGCGGGTGGTGCACCCTCGACGACGGTGAGGTCTTCCGACGACGGCAGGAAATCGCGGGTGGTCGACGACGCCGGCATTGCCACTGTGGGCGTCAGGTTGAAGCTGCCCGTCCACGGGCTGCCGGCCAATGATGAGGTGGGGGTGAAGCCGAACGCCGGGACCGACGACGGAGGGGTCTGCGCCGACGCAACGGCCTTCTTGATCACCAGCGGACGCACCTGCGTGAGCTGCGCGTAGAGGCATCCGTGTGTGTTCGTACCCTCGGCGGTGATGAACTGGTTGGTGATGGTGGCGCCGCTTGCCGCTGTGGCCGGACACGTGGAAGTCGTGTTCGATACAAAGCCGAGCAGCACCATCTTGTAGGACATGCCGTTGATGGTCCACAGCGGCGGCGCAATCTGTGTGGTGAACACGACCTCGTCGTTGCAACCATTGTCCGTGGTGCCGGTGGGGCAGTCGGATCCTGTCAAGCCGTTGTCGGTCTCCCAGAGGGTCCACGGGAACTGCAGTGCGGTGCCACCGAAGTCGACGTTGAGGTTGCCGGTGTAGTGGCTGGCGCTGGAGGTGATCGGGTTGTTGTAGTGAGTCATCCGCCCGATGAGGAAGGTGGCGCCGGTGTTGAACGACGTTGCGGCCGTGGGCTTGAAGCCGATGGCGCTCTGCGACGAGGTGTCCAGCGAGCCGGGGCAGTTGTAGCCGCCCTTGCCGTGAGCCGTCTGGGCTTCTCCGGACGATGTCACCCAAGCACTCGGCGAGTCGCTGTCACCGTTGCCGGAGATGACTGGCGCGTAGCGGATGCAGTTTCCCGACGTTGGCAGATGGTCTGCAAGGTTGGCCTTCACCGTGACGCCGGTGAGGGTTGCCGCGGCGGCGGGCGCGACCGTGACGCCAACGGCCACCGCACTGGCCAACACGATTACCGCTGGCGCTGATCGCAAAAACCGCTTCAGTGAACTCGTCCGCTCGCTCATGTGCCGTCTCCCTCTCGATGCGTCGCCACCTGGCGCGCGACCTTCTACTTGGGAGAACCGGTCTCACCACTAGCTCCAGGCGACTCAGGTGACCGAGTGCAAATCGCCCTTCGACGCTTCTCTTCCCGCCACTGGGTACCCCAGCAACGCCGCAAGTCTAATCCCCGATCACTGCAGTTACAAGGCGCGATGCACCAAATGAGCCGAATGACCTACCCAGAGCAACCGAATTGACGCGAAGGGTGACGGAGCGTGTGCCGTTCGTCCACCGGGTCTTCTCAACCTTGACAATTCACCTCACGTCGTCCGCCAACTCCAGAATGCGGTCAGCGGCGCGCACCACCGCGTCGTCGTGTGTCGCGACGAGTACGGCCGCTCCTTCGCGTGCCAACCGTGCCAGTTCGGCGATCACCGCAGTGGCATGGTGGCCGTCTTGAAAACTGGTTGGCTCGTCCACCAGCAGCACTCGCGGCGACGCGTTGCAGGCGCGAGCCACGGCTGCCCGCTGCTGTTGCCCCATGGAGATCTCGTCGATGCACCGGCCCGCGAACTCGTGCAAGTCGAGTCGCTCCATCATCTCGTGCAGGTGTGCGTCCGACACCAGCGGCGCCGCGTCGCTGATGTTCTCGCGCACCGAGAGTTCCACAGCAAGGGCCAGCGCCTGGGGCACAAATGCCACGTCCGTCCACGGCATGTCGAACGACGGCACGACGCCATCCACCGAAAGGCTGCCCGCGTCGGGCACGCACAGGCCCGCAACCAGCGCCAGCAGCGTGGACTTCCCACTGCCCGAGCGGCCGCGCACCACGACCAGTTCACCCGACTCCACCGTGAAGGTGATCGGGCGCAGACCGGCTTGCGCGGACCACATCTTGGTCAGCTCGACGGCGACGATGCCGCTCATGACACCCTCCGGCCGTGGTCCAGGCGGATCACGTCATCGGCGGCCGCGACCACGCGTGGGTCGTGCGTTGCGACCACCACGGTCGCGCCGTTCGCCACTGCAGTTCGCAAGGCGTCGATCACCGTGGCCGCGCTCGTGGCATCCAGCGCTCCGGTCGGCTCGTCCGCCAACACCAACGGCGGTGCACCCACCAACGCGCACGCCACGGCCAACCGCTGCTGTTCGCCGCCACTCATCGCGCCGCACGGGTTGTCCACAAATCGACCGAGTCCGAGCAGCGTCACCACATTGTGCAGCGCCGACTCCGTGTCGGCTCCGAGCCCGCGGAGCGTGGCGACGCTCAGCAGGTTGCGTCGGCCGGAGAGCGCGAGCAGCAAGTTGTCGGCGGGCTGCGGCAGCACCATCACGGCGGTCGACCTACGGACTCGCCGACGTTCGGCGCGGTCCAGCGACCCGAGGTCGCGCCCTTCCACCGTGACCCTTCCACTCGTGGGACGGTCGAGTGCACCGAGCATCGCCAGCAGCGTCGACTTGCCGGATCCGCTGGGGCCGTTGAGCGCAACCAGGCGACCGGCGGCAATGTCGACGCTGACAGCATCCAGCGCGAGCACCGACGATGCAACGCCGTGTCGTTGAGGCACCTCGAAGCGGCGCGTGATCTCGCTACAGGATGCGATCGGAGCACTCATTGGTCTCCTCTCATGGCGCGCATCGGGTCGGCACGCACGGTTGTGCGCACGATGATGAAGGCGGTTACCAGTACCCACACCGGAGCCACCGCCGCCAGCGTGAGCACCGTGTCCCACGGCATCACGAAGCGGGCAGGCGGAGCCAGGAGTGGCATCGGGTCGAGACGAACGACCGCGAGCGCGGAGGCGACGAGTGCTGAGCCGACACCCAGGACCACGCCGAAGATCAGTGGCGTCGCAGCTTCGACGAGCGCTGCCAGCCACAGCGACCGCGTTCGAAATCCGGTGCGCCGCATCACCACGTTCGCGGCCCGTCGCGTGTCGCGTCGGGCGGCAACGACCAGTAGCTGCACCGCTGCGGCCATGATCGCGAACAGCAGTCCCAGCAGGGCGAGTGGTCGGTAGGCCCAGCGCAGACCACTGAAGTTGGAGGCGTCGAAGGTGGTGGCCGCGTCGAGTACCACCCCCACCCGAGTCCCTCCCGCTCGCAGCGTGTCGACCAGATCAGTGGGCGGATCGCGCACCAGCAATCGACGCACCGAGTACTTCACCTGGGTCGTCACCACCGACTCGTCAACCGCGATCAGGGATGCACCGGTGGTCTTGCCGGGGAAGAAGTCAGCGAGGGCAACCAACTCGACCTTCACCGGCGACGCGTTGCCGGTCACGTCGAGGCTCACCACATCACCGATCGTCCAGCCACCGCCGGTCGCGATGGCCGGTGGTAGGCCACTGGTCGAGGGCAGCTTCAGCAACGCGAGCAACTGCGCGAGGGACTTTGACGCAGCGTCGCCACGCAGTCCTGCGGCGTGGGCGAACGTGGCAGGGTCGATGCCCCACAGGTCCACACGATGTCCCTCGGACTTGGCACGTGCTGTCCACACCAACGTCGAGCGTGACTGCACGTCCGCGGCGAGCACCGGGTCGTCGAAGATCGCCACCGAGAGGTCGCTTCCCGCGTAGACCTGCGCCTTCTCCACAAGCTGTCGCTGCGCGCCGTCGGACAGCGCAGTGGCGGTGATGAGGGAACCGGACGCCAATGCGATGGCGGCGATGGTGGCGACCGTGGGGCCGGCTTCCATCACCACTCGCCGCCAACCCAGGCGCAGCGCGCGGGGCAGCCACGCACCCGACAACCGCGCCGCTGCGATCGCACGTCGCAACACGAACGCCGCAAGCGCAGTGATCGTGAGCAATGCGAAGAGTGGAAAGCCCAATGCCAAGAGATCGCCACCGCGTGCCTCCACGCCGAACGTGCGGATACCCCCACGCGAGTCGAGCCGCTGGAACGACCACACCGTCAGGCCCACCGACAACAACCCGGCCAACGGCAGCAACCACCGGCTGGACTCTGGGCGCGCAGAGCGATCAACCGAACGGTCCGCCACGAACGCGACCGTGCCGACCACCAACGCGAGACCGACCACGAGGCACAGGAACGTCGCCACCACCGCACTGACAACGGCGTGCGTCTCGAGCAGCGCTGCCGGCCCGAACTGCGTGACCAACAGCCAGGCCAAGCCGAAGCCGAGGGCTGCCGCCGGGGCAGCGACAACCGCCACCGACGGGGCAGTGCCCAACGCGATACGCACGGGGTGCACGCCGCGCACCGCCAGGAGCCGCAGATCGCGACGACGTTCGCGGGCCATCAGTACCGCGGCGGCCACCAACACCCCGCCCACGCTGAGCAGGCTGGTCAGTCGCACGGGGGCAAGCGATCGTTCCACCGTCACACCGACCGCCTTCGCACGGGCGAACACGGCCGGCAGTTCGGTACGGCCGCCCTCCAAACTTGCCCCGCTGAACGCCGCCCGCCAGTCATCGTCCGCAGTCTGATAGGCAGCGAGCGCAGCGGAGATGTCGGTCAGCGTCACCGGATCGGTGGTGATGCGGTACTCGATGTAGCTGGATACGTAGGTTGTGCGGACGTTGAACTGTGCCACCGTCGCCTCCGCGACGAGCCCCGAGACTGGCGGCAGGTCGCCGGACGGCTTTGGCTCGACGAGGTTGCGGAGCCCGCACCACGCATCAGGGACCGGTGCGAACGGAATGTCGTCGAAGACGTGTGCGACGGTCAGCACACTGTTGTCGGCCGTGAGCAGTTGATCACCGACGACGACTCCCAATTGCCCGGCGTTCGTACGCGACAGCGCAAGCTCTCCTGGAGCGAGCGGCGCCATTGTCGGCGTCACCTGATCGGTCAACCCCTCCAGATACTCGAGGACGACACCGCGCTCGACGCCGTCCTTGGACGTCACCCGAACTGACGCCGCCGCGCCGTGGCGTTCGCTATCGGTGAACGGCACCTTTGCGCCGATCTTCTCAACGGTTTCTCTCGCCCCCGGAAACTCCGTGGGGATCGGCAACACGAGCGCCGCGTCGCTACGGCAGGTCTGATCGAGTTGTTGACGCATCGCCGCCGAGCCAGCGGACGAGACGTAGAGCGAGGAACCTGCAGCGCAGAATGCGGCGAGCAGAATCGCGAACGCCACAGGCGCCGAGCCCGACCACGACCTGCCTTTCATACGGACAGTTCTAGTTCAGGTCACAGCGAGTTGAGGTTGTACTTGGAGGCAACTGCGCCCTGCTGGTTCTGATACTTGCTCTTCAGATCCGGGTGACCGTAGGGGCGTTCCGCAGGACGGTCGAGTCGCTGGAACACGAGCTGCGCGATCTTCATACCCGGTCGCAGCAAGATGGGCAGATTGCTGACGTTGGAGAGTTCGAGCACCACCGTGCCCTTGAAGCCGGGGTCGATGAAGCCCGCCGTCGCGTGCACTTGGATACCGAGCCGGCCGAGCGACGACTTCCCGTTGACCACGCCTACGATGTCGTCGGGGCAGCCCACCACCTCGGCGGTGTGGCCGAGCGCGAACTCGCCGGGGTGCAGCACGAACGGCTCACCATCGGGCACGATGACCGTGTCCATCAGCTTGTCCTGCGGCTCGAACGGGTCGATGTGGGTGAGGCGGCTGTTGCGCATGACACGAAACTCGGCGCCCAGGCGAACATCGACCGACGCCGGCTGCACCAGATCGGATTCGTACGGGTCGAGCACAATGCGCCCGGCCTCGATCAGCTCACGCAGGGTTGCATCGGAAAGAATCACGGCCCGAGACTAGTGGGGACTCCTCGCGCGCTGGCACTGCGCATCTCTGTGGCGGGCGCCGACACACGGCGGTATCGTGCACGTCTGTTCGCGGGTGTAGTTCAGAGGCAGAACATCAGCTTCCCAAGCTGAGAACGCGGGTTCGATTCCCGTCACCCGCTCCAAGATTTCGAGGCTTAAAGAACCAGGTAGATTGCTCTTTCGGAGATTCGATGCTCGTTCTCCTCTGTTGCCTTCCTCAAGCTCGTGCCTACTATGTGCCTAGAACAGAGGCACACAGGGGGTAAGAATGGCGAAGTCTCGGGCTTTCGGCACGATCAGGACCCTGCCGAGCGGGCGGTTCCAGGCTCGCTACTGGCACCTCGGTAAGCAGACGTCAGCGGGCTCGTCGTTCGCGACGAAGGCCGACGCCAGGGCGTGGCTCGCCAGCGTCGAGACCGACCTCAAGCGTGGCGACCACTTCGATCCCAGCGGCGGTGCGGTGATCTTCGATGCATACGCCCGGGAATGGATGGCCAACCGCTCCCTCCGTCCACGAACGCGAGAGACCTACGACTCGCAACTGCGGCACATTCTTGCGCAGTTCGGTCGCGCCGAGCTGAGAGAGATCAAGCCGGGCGACGTCAGAAACTGGCACGGACGACTGGCGAAGTCGGGACTCAGCCCGAATACGAGCGCAAAGGTGTATCGGATGTTTCGTACGATCATGTCGACGGCGGTCGACGACGGCCTAATCCGATCCAACCCCGTGTCGATCAAGGGCGCCGCCGTCGAGAGCACCATCGAGCGCCCTCTTCTGACGTGGGATGACATCGACGGGCTTGCTCGGGCCATCGAACCGAGGTTCTCAGCGCTGGTGTGGGTGGCCGCGACTTCGGCGCTTCGCTTCGGCGAGCTCACGGGCCTCGATCGGTCGCGTGTCGACATAGAAAGTGGAACGATTCGAGTTGATCGCGCTCTCGCGTTTCAGAAAGGAGAGGGGCCGACGCTCGGACCGCCCAAGTCGGATGCGGCGTACCGCGTCGTCGCGCTGCCTGAGACTGTCACCGATCTCCTTCGGACGCATCTCGCCGAGTACACGGATGCCGCCCCGAGCTCGCTCGTATTCACTTCAGTGCAGGGCAGCCCGTTGCTGAACCGCTACTTCGCGCCATTCTGGGGACGCGCCAAGCGAGCAGCCGGCGTCGACGCGTCCGTACGATTCCACGATCTTCGACACTTCGCAGGCACCGTCGCGGCGTCATCGGGAGCGTCGCTTCGGGAGGTCATGTCGCGCATGGGCCACTCGTCGAGCGATGCATCACTTCGGTACCTCAAAGCCGGCGAGGACCGGGATCGGGAGGTTGCCAACGCCATCGAGCATCGGTTGCTCAACGCTAGCCAACCTTGAGCCAACTCAGTTCACAGCGTCGACCTTGCTTCGAGCCACCCAAACTGTCACCTCTTCGGGCCGGAAGCGAACGAACTTGCCGATCTTGTGGAATGGGATTCGCCGCTCGTCCACGAGTCGTCGTACGAATCGCTCGCTCACGCCGAGCAGTTCGGCCAGTCTCGCCACGTCGAGCAGCCCATCGAGACCACTATTTGCGCTCACAGGCGTCGTCGAACGGGAGCGAGCCGAGGCTTCTACTCGCGAAGCGTTCATCATGGTCGAGTCTCCTCTGGTCGCCAGTTCGTACTGACGGAACACCCCACCCCTATGCTCCGGTCTCAGCAACGCTCAGCGGGTCGTTCGAACTGGAAGCCGACCCCCAAGGGCAGCACCGGGGTTCAACGAAGGCTAATCGCCCGCTGCGATTCGCCGTGCCGACTCCGGCAGCGGTTCTCGCTCTCGGAGGTCTTGACATGAGGCAACAGGGGTGGCGCGGGCTTCGGACCGCTATTTGCGCACCGGTAGGTCGGACACGACGAACGCCACGATTGCAGGACCGTCAGCAACTGCGAGCATGTCGGGCTCACTGAGTACGAAGTAGATGGACGTGCCCACGGCGAGGGTGGTCGCATCGCCGTCGCGGAGTTGCCCTCCGCAATTCGTGCGAGCAACCTTCATCGCGAGCGATCCCAGATCGTCCGGCTCCAGCGTGACGGGATCAGCCGTGTCATCGGACTCGACGTACGTCCGTCCGTCGAACGACAGGGCATCGATGCAGTCCGTGTCCGAGGAGCGACATCCCGTCGAGACCAACAGCCCCGCCCCGAGTGCAACTAGTGCGCCTACGACTCGCAACTGGTGACCGCTGCTTCGGTCCAGAGAATCTCGATCGCTGACTCCCGCGCTGCGATCTCGTCGATCGCTGCTCGCAGGACGTCGTCTCGCATGTCTGCGAGCGCCCCGGCTTCGTCAGAGAGCGCAGCCAATTGCTCCTCGACCCGGATCGGGATCTCCTCGAAGGACGGCCGAATGTCGCCTCTCTCCTGCGAGTCGGTGATGGCCTCGACTCCGGCTCGTGCTCCGTCGAGGGCCTTCTGAATCTTGGCGATCTCGAGCTGTGAGATCGATCCTGCGGTGTAGGCCTTCGTGAGGATGTCACGTATCATTGCCTTCTCGTCGGAGAACTCCACGCAGTACGCTTCGGCGGTGGCGATCCATTCTCGTTCGGTTTCGTTCGGGATCTGATCCGCCGGCGACGGGCTGTCGTCGAGTTGACGGGTCGCCAGCTCCGCGAGCGGGTCATCGGGAATGAGGGTCAGTGGATCTCTCACTCCAATGGCGAACTCGGCAACCGCCGGCAGCCCACCGCTTTCGATCACACGCCAGAGGGCGCCCGTTGTCGGATCATCACCGGCGAGCTGCACGGCATGTGATCCTCCAAGCACGTTGAAGTAGCCCTTGCCGTCTTCGTACCGAATCGCGACGACATAGCGTGAGCCAGTAGCAAGAATCGTTTGGTCAGTCCTGACCTCGACGGGGCCCTGCTTCGTGTCGAAGAGCCCGCCGTCTTGTGCGAGGTACACCTCTTTGGCGGGATAGTCGACCTTCTTGAAGCTCAGCTCCACTGTCGCCGCGAACCGAGTGCGAAATCTGACAGGGTCGATGGCCTCGACTCGCAGCACGTCGACCACCACCACATCGTCCGCGAAGCTCGCGAGCTTCTCGAGTTCGGCAGGATCGAACAAGTAGTCGCGATGGATGTACGTTATGGCCGGCTCTTGTTCGGAATCGCCCCTGATGGCGAGAAACGAGACGACGCCGATGACGAAAGCGCCGACAATCGCGAGTCCGACTCGGGCCGCTGACCTCACGGCGGTGCTACTTGCCTTGGCAGTGACCATCGTCGAACCCCCAACGCTCATGGAACTCACAGTGGGTGAGACCCGTCACTCCGGTAACAGCGAACAATCCCTGCTTCATAATGTCGCCGGCGCCATCGTGATGATCCATGTCCATGCCGTGGCCGAGCTCGTGAGCTGCAACCTTCCGGATCTTGTCCTGGCCACTGGACGTTCCCAACAATGGATCGAGCATGGTTCGGTTCAGGTCGATGAACGTAACCGGAAATGAACAGGTGTAGCGGCCGGTCGTCGTGGAATTCTCGTTCATCGTCCACCACGACACATTGACATTGTTGAGCCAATTGTCATGAAAGACATCGACTGCCTGATGCACGTCCCATTTGTTGTTCGCCCAGTCGCGTGAGAAGTCGTACTGGGACGCCCATGTGCCACCGGTCTCCCAAACCACCTTGTCGGGCTCCGGATCCGCATCCACCGCATCGCAATACCACGTGAGGTGAGCTGAGCTGTTCGCAGGAATCAAAGTGCCGAACAGCGACCCGATTGCTACAGGCGGAAGCGACACTGCCAGATATTTCCGGAGCCGTGGAGTCACGGAGAGGACCCTAACTCCGGTCGATCCTTTCGTCAATGGGGGCGAGATGATTCCCGATCGGTGCGGGGTCGCGGACGAGGATGATCTGCACGGCTGATAGTGTCGAGACAGTGACCTACGATCTGGTTCGGGGAGCGGTCGTCGAAGCGGTACTCACCGTTAGGGGCATCCGCGTTCCGGAGACCGGGGGTGACGAACTGAGCCTGGTCGTCTATGAAATCGACTCGCTCGATCTCGTCGAAATAGGAATGATCGTCGAGCAGGGTCTCGGAGTCGAACTCGATTCGGAACTGTTTGGCGAGGTCGCAACGCTCGGGGATGTCATCGGCGTGATCGCCGCGCAGGTGAAGTCGCAGCGGTGAGCCGAGCCGATGCTCAGCGAGTTGCCGTTGTAGGCGCGGGCTTGTGCACCCCGGCGGGGACGACCTCGTCCGAGTTCTGGCAGCGCGTCTCGAATGGTGTTCCTTCCGCGCAACCGACCGAGGTCGATGGGCTCGACAACTGGCGACGCATGGCCTGTCGAGTCGAATCGATATCCGCCGAGGGCCTTATGGCGCCTCATGAGCTGCGTCGTCTGGATCGGCCGCATCTGTTGGCCATCTCGGCCGCAGATGATGCGCTCGACGCCGTGGCTGGTCGACTTCCTGATCTTGATCGGTGCGCGCTTCAGGTCGGCACCGGCTACGGCGCGGGGCGGTTCTCCGAGACACAGCAACGTGCGCTGATGACCAGCGGGCTTCGCGCCGTCTCGCCGATCGCGATTCCGCTGACCATGCCGAACTCGATCGCCGCCCACCTGTCGATCCGTTATCATTTCCGCGGACCTGCCCTCACTCAGGCGACTGCGTGCGCGTCGGGCGCGAACGCCATCGGGGAAGCCGTCATGATGCTGCAGGCCGATCGTGCCGACCTGATCGTCGCAGGCGGGGTCGATTCGTTGCTGTTTGCGGCACCCTTGGCTGGGTTCGACCGGGCGGGAGCGTTGACACGCCACGATGCCGATCCGTTCGCCAGTCGCCCGTTCGATGTCAAGCGGGACGGATTCGTCATGGGGGAGGGCGCCGGGTTCGTAGTGCTGGTGCGAACAACCGACGCGATTGAGGCCGGTCTCGAAGTGCTGGGGGAAGTTCTTGGGTATGCCGCCAACAGTGACGCCGTCCACTTGGTAGCACCTGACCGAGACGGCCATGCTGCCTCCCGGTGCATGGCGGATGCTCTGCGGCACGCTGGTTTGCATCCGAGCGACATCGGGCACGTCAACGCGCACGGAACGTCGACCGTCCTCAACGATCGAGCGGAAGCGATCGCCATCGGCAGGGTGTTCGGATCGAGCTCACCACCGGTGACGGCGACGAAGGGCGTCACGGGGCACCTCATCGGTGGATCCGGAGCGGTCGAGACGATCGCGACTCTGCTGGCGTGTCGGGAACGAGTGGTGCCCCCTGTGGCCGGACTCACCGAACTCGACGGTGAGATCGACCTCGACGTGGTCCATGGCGACCAAAGATCCGTCAAGCTGAGCACCGCCGTCTCGAACTCTTTCGCATTCGGCGGCCACAATGCATCGTTGGTCGTGAGCGCATGAGGTGGGCGGCGCTCGACGATGTGGAGACGCAAGGACGCGATGTTCTGGTGTCGATGTCGGACACAGAGATGGAGTGGTGGATCCAGGTGCGTTTAGGGGTGGTGAGCACCGGGACGGGCGCTCGGTCAGACGCAAATCTGTTCCTGCGCAGTCGCGCAGGTAGTCCGGTGTTGGACCTGCTCTCTGGCGCACTTCCGGCGAATGATGCTGCCGCCGAGCTGGAGGTCTCCGTACCGGGAGCCGACTGGGCGTCGCATCCCCCTTTCGACCTCGGACCGCCGACCGGCGGAGCGGACATCCCGGGCGCAGACCTCCTAGTGCAGCACGCCAAGCGCGGGTCCGTCGTCGGCACCATCCACTATTGGGAGCGCTACTGCAATGGTCGACTGGTGGAGCGAGTGCCAGGCATCGTGCCGGGGTCGGACGTCGTCGTGGAGAATACGTTCGAGAGCATGGTCGCCTCGTTGCGATCGCCGGGACCGCTCGACGCTACGGGAGGTGCCCGCGTGCGCGGTCGGTCCACGTCGTCGGTGCTCGTCTTGGCTGGGATCTATGCCGACGACTCCCTCCGGGCGTACCTCGCCGGCCGGACCGCAGTCAACATGCAACTCTGCGCGCTCGCGACGTCGACCCGCAGTCCCGCATGGAGACTGGCGGTTGGGCGGGGCATGTTGTGAACCCACGCGTCGATGCCCTACTTGCCATGCTTGTCGAAGGGGTCACGGCGCGGCGGTGGTGCACTGGCTTCCAGGTGTGCGTCATCGTCGGCGGAGCCGTGATCGTCGACGAGGCCTACGGTCGCGACGGACTCGGCCGAGACGTCGTGCAGTCCAGCCTGTTCCCGATCTACTGCGCTGGAAAACCGCTGACAGCGCTCACGATCGGCCGACTCGTGGACGACGGCGAGTTGTCGTTCGATGACGTTCTGGGCGACGTCATCGACAGGCCACTCCACCCAGGACTGCAGCCGCTTCGCCTGGAGCAGTTGCTCGCGCACACCGCTGGGCTCTGGGCGTATCGACCCGAGGTGTACCTCGCTAGCGACGCGCCAGCGAGAGACCGGCTCGTTCGCAGCTCGGTGCCACAACCCCAGGATCCGAGGTTCGGGATCTACAGCGAGTTCGTGTCGTGGGAGCTCCTGCGGTACGCGATCGAGGACGTGACATGCTCGGAGTTCGAGACCGTGCTCAACCGCCAGATCCTGAAGCCGCTGCATCTGGACGAGCAGGTGGCGTTCACGATGGTCTCGAAGGACCCTCGGCTGGATCGGCTCCGGATCAATGTCGATCTCCGTCGACAGAAGGCGACGCCGCTGGTGTGGGAACAGCATCCGGCGAATCTCGCCGACCTTCGCGTTGCCGGGGGCGCCCACGCAAGCATGAACGGGTTGGCCCATCTCTACGCTCACCTACTCGACATCGAGGCGGGCCATGAGCGCTTCGGGCTCACGCGCCGCACCCTGCTTCAAATGACGGCCGCAGCGACCGCCGCCGCACACGATGAGGTGCTCGGCAGAGTCTGCCGGCACGCCCGCGGGTTCATGCCCGACCTAACTCATCATTGCCACGACTCGCGCCATTCAGAGCGCAGCTTCGGCCACTCTGGTCTCCACGGAATGACTTTTGCGGCGGCGGATCCGGCGACTGGGTTGGCCTACGCCGTACACCTGAACGGGGCGACTGCCTTCGACTCCGACGTGGACCCCGACCGATCTCCACAAGAGCGACGGCGCCTGATTTCGGGACGCATTCTCGACCTCGTCGCGTAGGACCTCACGCGCTGGCTCGGCGGAACCAGTGTTGCGTCAGGTCAACGGTGATCAGAGTTCGGTGGTTCAGGACGGCGGGCACAGTGTCCAATTCAAACCCACCAGCGTGCCCCCAAGCGGTGGAAGGTAACCAAGGCTCGACAACAGCCACGACACCGAGGTCCGCCAGCTGCTACGCGCCGACGTCCTCATCATCGATGACTTCGCGGTCCCGTGCGATGGACAGCATCGAGACCGCCGGGGTCTGCCCCCGCGCATCCAGCGCCCGAACGCATCGCGTCGATCATCGTGTTCCCGATCGCATCGCGCCGTGTTCCCGACCGCGCACCCAACGCAATATGGCCCATTGCACAGATTACGACCCAAGGGTGAACAGGCGTCGCGGCCGCATCGACAGCGGGGTGGGGTGCGTCGGTGCACCATGCTGTCGATCGCCAAACTCCGAGTCGGCCAAGAGGCCTACCACCTCTCCGGGGTCGCCCAATCCCTCGACGACTACACCGGCGCCGGCGAATCCGTTGGCCAATGGCTCGGCGGG
>Ga0209476_10000467_pt1 | contig 27250 bp, 24 predicted proteins | sample KloWWTrecipitate_FD_187179 | JGI IMG/M metagenome (GOLD analysis project Ga0209476, IMG submission 187179) | Active sludge microbial communities from Klosterneuburg, Austria, studying microevolution and ecology of nitrifiers - Klosterneuburg... | ecosystem: Engineered > WWTP > Aerobic digester... | reverse complement strand
TGAAATTGAAGGCATGGCCCTGGCGCGCCGCGCGGCGGGCGTAGAGGGCGAGGAGTTCCGCGGCGGTGTCGCGCACCTGCTGCGCGGCCTTGCGCTTGGCGCGGTCCCAGCGGTCGGTGCCGAGCCTGTGCAGCTCGACCAGCTCCGGCTCGGAGGCGCTGTAGCGCGAGATCAGGTGCAGCTGTGCCACCGGCACGTAGAGCTTGTCGCCGCCGGCGTATTCGAGGTGGAGGAATTCCGTCTCGCCCTCGCCGAGGTCGAGGTGCACCAGCCCCTGGTAGCGGCCGATGCCGTGGCTCTCGTGCACCACCGGGTCACCGATCTTCAGTTCGGTGAGGTCGCGCAGCCAGCCTTCGAGGCTGGCGCGGCGGGCGTCGGTCTTGCGCCCGCGCGGACGTGCGGTGGCGGCGTAGAGCTCGTTTTCCGTGACGACGGCAAGGCCGGCCTGCGGCAGCAGGAAGCCGGCCGAGAGCGGCGCCACGGACAGCGTGAGTTTCTCCGTCGCGATCGCGCAGGCGGCAAAATCGGCGCAGGCGGCCGGCGTCAGGCCGTATTCGGCGAGGTATTGCAGCAGGGTCTCGCGCCGGCCGGGCGATTCGGCCAGCAGCAGGATGCGGCCGTCGAAGGAGGCGGCGAAGGCCTTCAACTTGTGCAGCGGATCGTCGGCGCGGCGTTCGACGGCGAGGTCGGGCAGCGGTGCGGCCGGCGCGTCCGCCTCCGCCTGGCCTGCGGTAAAAGTCAGTCTGCCGAAGACGGCGGCGGCGATGAAGAACTGCTCCTCCGTGAGGAACAGTTCGCCGGGCGGCAGCAGCGGCCGGCTGCGGTCGCCACCGAGCAGGCGGTAGCGCGACTGCGTGTCGGCCCAGAACTCGCGGATCGCGCCGGGCACGTCGCGGTGCAGGCACAGCACGGAATCCTTCGGCAGGTAGTCGAAGACCAGCGCTGTCGTGTCGAAGAACAGCGGCAGGTAGTACTCGATGCCGGCCGGCGCGATGCCGTTGGAGACGTCCTTGTAGATCGGCGAGCGCGAGGGGTCGCCCTCGAAGGTCTCGCGGTAGCGGCCGCGGAAGCGCGTGCGGCCGGCTTCATCCAGCGGGAACTCGCGCGCCGGCAGCAGGCGCACCTCCGGCACCGGGAAGACGGTGCGCTGCGAATCGACATCGAAGCTGCGCAGGGTCTCGACCTCCTCGTCGAACAGCTCGATGCGGAAGGGCAGGGCCGAGCCCATCGGGAAGAGGTCGATGAGGCCGCCGCGCACGCTGTATTCGCCCGGCGAGACGACCTGGGTGACGTGCTGGTAGCCGGCCAGGGTGAGCTGGGCGCGCAGGGCGTCGACGTCGAGGCGCGCGCCCTGCTTGAGGAAGAAGGTGTGCGCCGCCAGGTACTCGGCCGGCGGCAGGCGGTGCAGCGCCGTGGTGGCCGGGATCAACGCGATGTCGCAGGCGCCGCGGCTGATCTCGTAGAGCGTCGCCAGCCGTTCGGAAACCAGGTCGTGGTGGGGCGAGAGCGTGTCGTAGGGCAGGGTCTCCCAGTCCGGCAGCAGATGCACGCGCAACGCAGGCTGAAACCAGGCGATCTCCTCCTGCAGGCGCTGCGCGTCGAGCGGATTCGCCGTGACCACCGCCAGCATGCGGCCCGAGCCCGCGGCCTGTGCCAGCGCGAGGGTGTCGGCCGAGCCGGCCAGCACGGGCAAGTCGAGGCGCGCGCCGGGCTTGGGCAATGCGGGCAACTGCGGCAGGAGCGCAGGGGATGCGGCGGTCATTCTGGAAGGATGGGAAGGCGTGCGGGAGGCTGCTTTTCAAAGGCCGAATTATACCGGTCTGGACAGGCGTTCAGGGCGGGGTTAAGGTGCTTCGATCAGAGGGAGGAGCAATGATTTTCAGCAACCGGGAAGAGGCCGCCCGCCGACTGGCCGACAAGCTGGCCGCCTACAAGGGGCAGAACCCGCTGGTGCTGGCCATCCCGCGCGGCGCCGTGCCGATGGCCAGGATCGTCGCCGAGGCGCTGGGCGGCGAGTTCGACGTGGTGCTGGTGCGCAAGCTCGGCGCCCCCGGCAACCCGGAATTCGCCATCGGCGCCATCGACGAGACCGGCTGGGCCACCCTCGGCCCGTACGTCGCCATGGCCGGGGCCGATGAAGGCTATCTCGAGCGCGCCAAGGCCCGCGAGCTGGAAACCATCCGCAAGCGCCGCGCCCAGTATTCGCCGCTGCACCCGCCCATCGATCCGGCTGGCCGCATCGTCATCGTCATAGACGACGGGCTGGCCACCGGCTCGACCATGCTCGCCGCCCTGCATGCCCTGCGCCAGCGCGCGCCGCAGAAGCTGGTCTGCGCCGTGCCGGTGGCGCCGCCCGACACGCTGGAGAAGGTCGGGGAACAGGCCGACGAAGTCGTCTGCCTCTACGCGCCGGAGAACTTCCAGGCCGTCGGCCAGTTCTACGCCGACTTCGGCCAGGTCGAGGACGACGAAGTGATTGCCCTGTTATCTGAAAGGAAGAAGCCATGAGAACACTGATCGTGCTGTTCGCCGCCGCGCTGGCCGCCTGCGGCGTCTCCGAAACCGCCACCGTCGCCGCGACTGCCGGCGCCGCCAAGGCCAAGGAGGCCGAACAGGCGAAGAACGCCCCGGCACAGGTGCAGGGTAAGCTCGACGAATCGTTCAAGCAGGCGGAACAAAAGCGCGAAGGCGCCGACGCGCGCTGATGGCGGGTGCGCTCGCCTGGTTCCGCCGCGACCTGCGGCTCGACGACAACGCCGCGCTCGGCAGGGCGCTCGCCAATGCAGAGCGTGTCTTCTGCGCCTTCGTCTTCGACACCGAGATCCTCGATGCGCTCGAATCGCGCGCCGACCGGCGCGTGGATTTCATCCGGCACTCGGTGCACGAACTGCGCGAGCGGCTGCGCGCGGCTGGCGGCGACCTGATCGTCCTGCACGGCCGCGCACGCGAGGAGGTGCCGCGCCTGGCCGCTACGCTCGGCGTCGATGCGGTGGTGGCGGCGGAGGACTACGAACCGGCGGCGGTGGCGCGAGACGCCGAGGTGGCGGACAGGTTGCGCGCCGACGGCATCGGCTTCACCACCGTCAAGGACACCGTCGTCTTCGCCGGGAGCGAGTTGCTGACGCAGGCCGGGCGGCCGTTCACCGTCTTCACGCCCTACAGGAACGCCTGGCTGAAACTCGTCAGCGAGGCGGAGCTCGCGCCGCGTCTGGCGCGGGAAGACCTGAAGCATCTCGCGCCGCCGCCCATGGCCACGCGCCTGCCGGAACTGCGCGAGCTGGGCTTCGAACCCACCGACCTGGCCGCGGCCGGGCTGCGGCCGGGAGAGCAGGGCGCGCGGGCAACCTTCGAGGCCTTCCTCGCGCGCATCGACGCATATGCGGACACGCGCGACTTCCCGGCGCTCGAAGCCACCTCGGGGCTGGCCACGCACAACCGCTTCGGCACGATCTCCATCCGCCGGCTGGTGCGCGCGGCGCGCGATCGCCGTACTGCGGGGGCTGACTTTTGGCTCGCCGAGCTGATCTGGCGCGACTTCTTCTTCCAGGTGCTGCACCACCATCCGCAGGCCGCGCAGGAAGCCTTCCGGGCCGAGTTCGCGCGCATCGCATGGCCGAACGACGAAACCCTTTTCGCGGCCTGGCGCGAGGGGCGCACCGGCTATCCCCTCGTCGACGCCGCCATGCGCCAGTTGAACAGCACCGGCAACATGCACAACCGCCTGCGCATGGTCGCCGCCTCGTTCCTCGTCAAGGACCTGCTGGTGGACTGGCGCCGGGGCGAGCAATATTTCGCGGCGCAACTGAATGACTTCGACCTCGCCGCCAACAACGGCAACTGGCAGTGGGCGGCGTCGACCGGCTGCGACGCGCAGCCGTACTTCCGCATCTTCAACCCGGTGGCGCAGTCGGAGAAATTCGATGCGCAGGGAACGTTCATCCGCCGCTGGGTGCCGGAACTGGCGAAGGTGCCGGCGAAATCCATCCACGCGCCGTGGAAATTGAGTCCTGCCGAACAAGCCGCCTGCGGCTGCGTCATCGGCCGCGACTATCCCGCGCCCGTCGTCGACCACGCCGTCCAGCGCGAACGCGCCCTGGCCCTCTACAAGAAAGCCCGCCCATGAAAACCCGCCTCGCCGACATTCCCGCCTACGTGACGAAAGACGGCTCCGAAATCCGCGAACTGATGCACCCCGAGCAGCACGGCAACCGCGCCCAGAGCCTGGCCGAGGCCGTCGTGCCGGCCGGCGCGCGCACGCTGCTGCACCGGCACCTGACGAGCGAAGAGCTCTATCACGTCACCGCCGGCGAGGGTATCCTGACCCTCGCCGGCGAGACATTCAAAGTCAGTCCCGGCGATACGGTGCTGATTCCCCCCGGCACGCCGCACTGCATCGAGGCCACCGGCGCGGAGGCGCTGCACATCCTCTGCTGCTGCAGCCCGGCCTACCGGCACGAGGAAACGGAAATTCTTTGAACCATGAGAGGAGAAACAACATGAACGCGGAGACGCTTGCAAGCATTCAGGAAACCGTCGTCAGCACGGCGACGGACCTCGGCATCAAGGTCCTGGCGGCGATTGCCTTCTGGGTGATCGGCCGCTGGCTGATCGGCGTCGCCGTCGGCATGGTGCGCCGCGCGCTCGAGAAGCAGAAGGTCGATCCCACCGTCCTGCGCTATGTCGGCTCGATCGTCACCGTCACCCTGAACATCCTGCTGGTCATCGGCATCCTCGGCTACTTCGGCTTCCAGACGACGACCTTCGCCGCCCTGATCGCCGCCGCCGGCATCGCCATCGGCGCCGCCTGGGCCGGGTTGCTGGCCAACTTCGCCGCCGGCGCCTTCATCATCGTGCTGCGCCCGTTCAAGGTCGGCGACTTCGTCACGGCGGGGGGCATCACCGGCACCATCACGGAAATCGGCCTGTTCGCGACCACCATCAACACGCCGGACAACGTTTCGACCGTGGTCGGCAACAACCGCATCTTCGCCGACACCATCCAGAACTTCACCAACAATCCCTATCGCCGCGTCGACCTGAAGTGCCAGCTCTCCGGCGCCGCGGACCATCGCGCCGCCATGCAATTGCTGCGCGAGAAGGTCGGGGCGATTTCCAATGTGCTGTCCCAGCCCGCCGTGGACGTGGAGATTCTCGATTTCACCCTGGTCGGGCCGGTGCTGGCGGTGCGCCCGTACTGCAACAACGATCACTACTGGCAGGTGTACTTCGACACCAACCGCGTCATCCGCGAGGCGCTGGCGGAGGCCGGCTTCCCGGCACCGATCCCCGCGCAGAACGTGATCGTCACGCAGTCGGCATAGATTTCAATTTGGGAAAGTGAATTCCGGCGACGCCCGCAGGCCCCCTTGGGGGGACGCTCAATGCAGCATCAAATCCGACGGCACCGGCCTCAGACCGATATTGAGGACCAACACCCGGTGGCCGAGCAGCACCACGCTGCCGTTGCGCCGGTTGTCGCCGGTGTCGCTGTACTCGAAGGCATAGACGCGCCGCAGCAGGAGGCGGCCGTCCTCGCCGCGCGCCGGCTTCAGGCCGGCTATGGCGACCGTGTCGTCGAGGAGTTGCAATCCCTCGGACTGGCAGGCCGTCCGCGCGGCGGCGATACCGATATCCCTTGCCTTGAGACTGTCCAGCCAGAGCCAGAAGCCGCCGGCCAGGATCAGCAGGCCGAACAACTCCAGCACGGGCAGGCCGCTCATCGGTTGGAATTTTGCATCAGCCTCGCTTTGCTTTGCGCGTCAGCCTTGTTTTCGGCGCTGACGCGCTTGCCGAAGCCGTCGCGCTCGGCGGTGCTCCGCTTCGTCGCCTGGATGCTCCTGATGCAACGCCAGCGTTTGCCGGCCTTGGTTTCGATCTGCCGCATCTCCGCCCTCGGGTGGTGGATGCCGCAGTGATAGCAGTAGGCGGTTTCGCTCATCTATGCCCTGGTCTTTCGTCGCGTCCGGAATCAGTCTTCGTACTTGAACGACATCGACACGCGCGCCCGGTAGGCAATCACCTTGCCGCCTTCGATTTTCATGTCGAGCTTGGTGATTTCGGCGACGCGCAGGTTGCGCAGGGTCTTGGCAGCCGCTTCGACGGCGGCGCGGGCGGCATCCTCCCACGAGGTCGGGCTGGAGCCGACCACCTCGACGATCTTGTAGACGGTTTCCGCGGATTTCTTCGATGATTTCTTGGCCATTTCAAGTCTCCTGGTAGTTCGATATCGTGGCGGTCCGGCGCCTTGCGGACCGTGTCCGATCATAGCCCTTTTGGGCGGTTTCAGGCAGGGGCTCCTTTGTTAGGATAGGCGACCTGGCCGCACGAGGACACAAGGGATACCGCATGACCCTGAACAGCACGCCCGAATTTCGCACCCTGACCGGCCTTTACGAGCCGTCCGCCATCCAGCAGCTTCCCGATGGGCGTTTCCTCGTCCTCGAAGATGAAAAGGAGCACCCGTTCAGCCTGATCACGATCGGTTCCGACGGCACGGTCGCCAGCACCTCGCTGCGCCCGGGGCCGCAGGAATCTGCCGAGGCCTTCCGGAAGCTGAACGATCTCGAAGGCATCACCCTCGACCGGGCTGGCCATGTCTACGCCATCACCTCGCATTCGCGCGATGGCGACGGCGAGGAGAAGGCGTCCCGCGAAAGGCTGCTCCGCTTCCGCATCGAGGGTGACCGCGCGGTCGCGCCGAAGGTGTCGAACGCGCTGAAACCCGCCCTGCTGGCGGCGCACCCCGTGCTGGCCGCCGCAGCGGAGATACGCGACGTCAAGGCCGGCGGCGGGCTGAACATCGAGGCGCTCGACCTCAGTCCGGACGCGCAGCGCCTGCTGATTGGCTTTCGCAGTCCCTTGCCCGGCAAGCGGGCCCTCGTCGCCTGCGTCGAGAATCCCTCGGCGATCTTCGAGTCGGGCGAGGCGCCTCGCATCTCGGCCAGGCTGGAAACCCTGGACCTCGACGGCAACGGGATTCGCAGCATGTCCTGGTTTCCCTGCCTCGACGGATACCTCCTCATCGGCGGGCCGGTCGCGCGCGAACCCGTCCAATTCCAGCTCTGGTTCTGGAGCGGCCATCCCGGCGCGCCGGCACGCCGCGTCACGATTCCCGGCCTGCCGGGCCTGGAAAGGGCCGAGGGGATCTGTCCGGCGGTGATCGATGGTCGCCAGTGGATCGTGATCGTCAGCGATGACGGCGATCGGAAGGAAGGACGCTACGCCCGTTTCCTGCTGCTCGATGCCAGCCAGATTGAGCAATAAAATACGAATTTAAAAAATGTTTAATCATATAGATAAGAACGTTTTTTAATGTGATTTATCACAAATAAAAGAGTCATCCGCGAAGGACTGGAGCGCCCCTGCTGCGAGCTTATTCTGCCGGGATGCTGATCTCCACCGTGTGTTCCCGACGGTCGTCCACCAAGGGAATCGCCTGGCCGTCCTGCCCGACGCCGTCTACTGTCAGCCGCGCTCCGCCACGTTTTTCGCTACCTTCTTTGCCGGCGCCGGTTTGCACGATGGCGATGTGGTAGACCGTCTCCCGGTAGCGGTAGTGGATCTTCAGCGCGTTCCAGTGCGCCGGCAGGCAGGGCGCGACATGCAGCCGGTCCGCCTCCAGCCGCAGGCCGAGGAGGGATTCGACGATGAGCCGGTACATCCAGCCGGCCGAGCCGGTGTACCAGCTCCAGCCGCCGCGGCCGGTGTGGGGCGCCACCGCGTAGACGTCGGCGGCAATGACGTAGGGTTCCACCTTGTAGGTCTCGATGGCTTCCCGGGAAGTCGCGTGGTTCGCCGGGTTGATCAGGGTCGCCAGTTCCCAGGCGCGCCGGCTGTCGCCCAATGCCGCGAAGGCCATGGCCGCCCAGATGGCGGCGTGGGTGTACTGGCCGCCGTTCTCGCGCACGCCCGGCACATAGCCCTTGATGTAGCCGGGGTCCATCTCCCAGCGGTCGAAGGGCGGATCGAGCAGCTGGATGAGCGCGTGGTCGCGGCGCACCAGGCGCTCGTCCACCGCCTGCATGGCCATGCGCGAGCGCCCGGCGTCGCCCGCCCCGGAGAGCACCGCCCAGCTTTGCGAGATCGAATCGATGCGGCATTCGGGGCTGTCCGCCGAGCCGAGCGGCGTGCCGTCGTCGAACCAGGCGCGCCGATACCAGGCGCCGTCCCAGCCATGCCGCTCCAGGTTCTCGCGCAGGCGCGCGCCCTCGGTCGCGCACAGTTCGGCGAAGTCGGTGTCCTGGCGCAGGCGCGCCAGCGCGCCGAACCGGCGCAGCACTTCATGCAGGAAGAAGCCCAGCCAGACGCTTTCCCCCTTGCCCTGGATGCCGACCCGGTTCATGCCGTCGTTCCAGTCGCCGCCGCCGATCAGCGGCAGGCCGTGCGCACCCATGGCGTCAACGCCCAGCCCGCGCCGGATGGCCAGCACGCAGTGCTGGTAGAGGTTCTCCGCGACCGCGGAACGGCCGGGCAGGTCGTAGTAGGAATCGTCCTCCGCGCTGAGCGGACGGCCCTCCAGGAAGGGGACGGGCTCGTCGAGCACGCCGCTGTCGCCGGTGCTCTGCACATAGCGGCAGGCGGCCAGGGCCAGCCACAGGTAATCGTCGGAGCAATGGGTGCGCACGCCGCGGCCGGAGGGCGGATGCCACCAGTGCTGGACATCGCCTTCGCGGAACTGGCGGCCCGCGCACAACAGCAGTTGTGCGCGCAAGAGCCGGGGCTCGGCGTGCACCAGCGCCATCGTGTCCTGCAACTGGTCGCGGAAGCCGAAGGCGCCGCCCGACTGGTAATAGCCGCTGCGCGCCCACAGGCGGCAGGCCAGGGTCTGGTACAGCAGCCAGCCGTTGGCCAGTACGTTGAGCGACTGGTCGGGCGTGTCCACCTGGACCGCGCCGAGGGTGTGGTTCCAGTACAGCCAGACCGCTTCGAGCGCCCGCCGCGCGGCGTCGGCGCCGCGGAAGCGATGCACCAGGGAGTTTGCATCTTCCCCACCCGCCAGGCCGAGCCTGAAGACGATCTGGCGCTCCTGCCCGTCGGCCAGGTCGAAGCCCACCTGGATTGCGGCGCAGGGATCCAGGCCGGTGCCCAGCCTGCCGGACAGGTGCGTGCGCGCCATCGCCGCCGGATTCTCCAGGCTGCCGTTGCGGCCGATGAATTCGGCGCGATCGCAGGTGACGGTGCGGTCCGCGTCGTCCACGTCGAAGAAGGCAACCCGGTCGGGAAACTCGGTGTTGTACGGGTTGCGCGCGTAGAGCGCGCTGCTGTAGGGATCGACTTCGGTGGCCACATGCATGGCCGATTTCGGCCGCAGGTCGCCCAGTACCCATTCCACGTAGCCGGTGGCGGAAAGCCGGCGTGGCCGGCCGGAGGCGTTGCGCACCTTGAGTACGGAAAACTTGACCGACGCATCCTGCGCCACATAGACCCACAGCTCCGAGCGGATGCCGCCCTCGGCATGCTCGAACACGCTGTAGCCGAAGCCGTGCCGGCTGACGTAGGGCGTCGCACCCCGTCTCGGCAGCGGCGTCGGCGACCAGAAATGACCGCTGTCCTCGTCGCGCAGGTAAAACGCTTCGCCGCTCGCGTCGGACACCGGGTCGTTGTGCCAGGGTGTGAGGCGGAACTCGTGGGCATTCTCGCCCCAGGTATAGGCCTGGCCGCTCTCCGAGATGATGCTGCCGAAGCGCGGATTGGCCAGCACGTTCGCCCAGGGCGCCGGGGTGGTCTGTGCGGGCGTGGTGGTGATGACGTATTCGCGCCCGTCCGGGGTGAAGCCGCCGATGCCGTTGGACAGGATCAGCTCGCGCGGCGGCAGTTCGAAGGCGGCAGGCAGTTCGGCGGGGTGAGGTTTACCCGGCACCAGTCGCGGCACGCGCACCCCTGCCGTGCCGGCGCGACTGACTTGTTCCGCCAGCGTGCCGCGGCTGTCGCTGAGGATGACGCGGGCGACGGTCTGGAACAGCGTGCGGTCTTCCTCCGAGATATGCTCCGCCGAGCGGACGAAGATGCCGCCCGGCCGGTCCATCGCCTGGGTTTCCAGGCCCACCGCCACCAGGCCGAGGATCTGGTCCTGCAGCACCTGCCGGTAACCGGCGCGGTCTTCGTTCCAGATCACCAGGTCCACCGCCAGGCCCTTCAGGCGCCAGTAGGCATGGGCCTGGATGAGCTGGCGCACCAGTTCGATATTGGCCAGGTCGCCGATGCGCAGCAGGACGATGGGCAGGTCGCCGGAAATGGCATAGCCCCACAGGCCGGACTGCCCGCGCCGGTTGCGCATCAGCACGCTGCTCTCGGCGCGCAGCGCGGCATGGGCGTAGAGGATCGAGTTGGCCAGACGCCCGTAGAGTTGCGCGTCCACCTCGCTGGCGTTGATCTGGCGCAGCACCACCTGGGCGTGGGTCCAGGCCAGTTCGAAGACGCGGTCGGCCAGGCGCCGGTCCTGGTATTTCTCGACCAGGCCGAGGGCCGCGTCGCGGCTGCCGCCGATGCCGTACACCAGGTCCACGCAGGCCGATTGCTCCGGATCGAGGGTGATACGGCAGCGTATCGCCGCCACCGGGTCGAGTACCGAGCCCTGGCTGCCGGACAGCGTCGCGCCGTCCTCCATCGCCCGGGGCGCGGCGATGCTCCGGCCGCGGCCGATGAAGCGCGCGCGGTCGGTCTCGTAGGACAGCGCGCCGCCGTCGGCGTCGTGCACCGCCATCAGATGGAACATCCAGGGCACCGCTTCGTCGCCGGAGCGGGGCCGGCGCGTGCACAGGATGGTCCGGCGCGACGCGACGATCTCGGTCTGCACGAAGAGATTACTGAATGCCGGATGCAGTGCGTCCGCGTCGGGCGCCGCCAGCACCACCTCCGCGTAGCTCGTCACCTCGATCGTCCGCCGCGTCGGGGAACGGTTGGTGATGCGCACTCGGCGCAGTTCGATGTCGTCTTCCGGCGAGACGACGATTTCGGTGTGGGTGTCGAATTCGCCGTCGCGGCGGCGAAATTCCGCGCGCCCTTCCGAGAAGATCGCTTCGTAGTTTTCCGTGCGCTTCAAGGTGGGCTGGTGTGCGCTCGACCAGGCAGTTCCGCTCTCGATGTCGCGGAGAAAACAGAACGTGCCCCACGTGTCGCGGGTGCCGTCCTCGCGCCAGCGCGTCACAGCGAGGTCCTTCCAGCGGCTATAGCCGCCGCCCGCGTTGGTGACCATGACGTGGTAGCGGCCGTTCGACAGCAACTGCACTTCCGGCACCGGCGTGTTGGGACTGTTCAGTACGCGTATCGGCATCTGCAGGCTGTCCGCGTCGGCATGGATGCCGGTGAGCTCGTCGGTGCGGGCATAGAACGCCGAAGCTCTGGGGATGCGTTCCTGCAGCAGCAGCAGGGTGGCCTGGAACAGCGGATCCGACGCGAAGCGCTTCTGCATCGGGCGGTCCAGCAAGCGATACGCCAGGGCGAGCAGGCTCATGCCCTGGTGGTGGGCCATGTAGGAATGCACCAGGGCATGGGATTCGCCGCGCCGTTGCCGCGCCGGGGTGTAGTCGATGGCTTCATGGAAGCCGAACTGGCCTTCCGCCCCGGCAGCGGCGAGGCGTTGCAGGTTCGCGCAGGCCGCCTCCGGCGCCACCATCAGCGCCATCACCGTGGCGTAAGGCGAGACGACGAGGTCATCGGCGAGCCCGCGCTTCAGCCCGAGGCCGGGCACGCCGAAGGCGCGATACTGGTAGTTGAGATGCACGTCCACCGTGCTGTAGCCGGATTCCGACATGCCCCAGGGCAGGCCGCACTGGTCGCCGTACTCGATCTGCCGCGCCACCGCCGCCCGTGCGGTCTGGTCGAGCAGCGAGTGGTCGTAGGTCGGCATCACCAGTTGCGGCATCAGGTACTCGAACATCGAGCCGCTCCAGGACACCAGGACCGGCTCGCCGCCGCTGGTCGTCAGCAGGCGCCCGAGGGCGAACCAGCTCTCCTGCGGCAGTTGTCCCTGTGCGATGGCGACGAACACGCACAGGCGGGCTTCCGAGGCCAGCAGGTCGTAGTAGCTCGCATCCCGCCGCCGTTCGTCCACGTTGTAGCCGATGGAGAGCAGGCGCGATGGCTTGTCGTAGAGGAAGCCGTACTCCATCTCCGCGAGTTCGCCGGCCTGCAGGGCCAGGCGCCGGATGTCCGCGATGCGCGCCTGGGCGCGGCCGCTGGCCTGCCCGACGAGATCGTGCGTCGCGGCCAGCGCCGGGTGGCCCGCGAGACGGCTCGATAAGGCTACCTCGAGCCCGGCCAGGGCGCGCAGCGTCGGGATGTTTTCAAGCTCGGGCAACTTGCCGATCCCGCCGTGTCCGTGTACTTCGGTCAGCCCGCTCCAGGGCGCCAGAAAGACCAGCTCTTCCCGCAACGCCGCGCATTGCCGGGCCAGCGTGCCGGCCCACCAGGCCGCCTGGCTGCCGGATTCATCGCCCAGTTCGGCGGCGACCGCCTCGGCGGATCGCGTTAGCCGTTCCAGCAGGGTCAGCGCCGCCGGGAGCGTGGCCGGCCGGGCGTTGCAGGCCGATTCGAGCTTCTTGCGGAATTTTGCCAGCGAGGCGGTACCGGTTTCGCTCGCGGCCTCCTCGATTATCCCCAGGGTGTCGATCAGGCCGGCCAGCCAGCGCGTCTCCAGGATCGGGCGGTCGAGCAGCGCCATCAAACCCGGGCGCAGGGTCAGCAGATGGCCCGCCAGGTTGCCGCTGTCCACCGTCGAGATGTAGGCAGGGTGCAGCGGCCGCAGCGACAGCGTGTCGTACCAGTTGTAGAAATGGCCGCGATGGCGTTCCAGCCCCGCCATCGTCTCCAGGGACTGCGCCGTGCGCTCGATCAGTTGCCCGGCCGGGATGTAGCCGAAATCGTGGGCGGTCAGGTTCGCCAGCAGCGCCAGCCCCATGTTGGTCGGCGAGGTGCGATGGGCCAGCGCGGCCGCGCGGTATTCCTGGTAGTTGTCCGGCGGCAGCCAATGGTCTTCGGCGCCGACGAAGGTCTCGAAGAAGGCCCAGGTCTTGCGCGCGATCCTGCCGAGGAAACGACTCTGCCCGGCCTTCAGGCGGGCCTCGCGGCGGGCCAGCGGCCGGCCGATCCACCAGGCGACGGCGGGGGAAGCCAACCACAGGATCAGGATCGGGCCCGCCACGGCCAGTGCGGCCGGATTGAACGCCGCCAGACAGGCGGCCGTGCCGGCGGCGAGCACGGGGGCGAACCCCATGTCGCGGAACGACGCGGCGAGGTCGCTGCGGCTCTGCCGCTCCTGGTCGCCGGAGGGATTCCATTCCAGCAACCGCTGCTGCGTGAACAGCAGGCGCCCGAGGGTGCGCAGGATCGCATCCAAGCTGTAGTACGCTTCATGCGGCAGCGTCATCAGGGCAAAGCCCGCCTGCGCGAGACGCTGGCCGGCGGCGCGGGCGGCGGCGGCGAAATGCTGGCCCAGCCGCATGTCCTCCGGTTTTCGCAGCACATCCAGCAGGACGGCCAGCAGCGGCGGAATCAGCAGGATGCCGAGCACGGCAACGGTCCACAAGCCGGCCGCGGAAAACACCGTCCAGCCCAGCAGCAGGAGCAGCGTCAGCGCCGCCGGCACCAGGCTGCGGCGCAGGTTGTCGAACAGCTTCCAGCGCGCCAGCGCCGTCAGCGGGTTGCGCAGGCGCCGTCCGTCGGGCCCGGGCACCCGCGGCAGCAGCCAGCCCGCGAGCTGCCAGTCGCCTCGAATCCAGCGATAGCGGCGGTTAACGTCGGCGCCGTAGCGGGCCGGGTAATCCTCGTACAACTGCACGTCGCTCAACAGCCCGGCGCGGGCGTAGCAGCCTTCCAGCAGGTCGTGGCTGAGGATGCGGTTTTCGGGGAAGCGCCCCTTGAGCGACTGCTCGAACGCATCGATGTCGTAGATCCCCTTGCCGATGAACGAGCCTTCCTGGAACGCATCCTGGTAAACGTCGGAGACGGCGCGGGTGTACGGGTCGATGCCCGGCTCGCCGCCGTTCAGGCGCGCATAGCGCGACAGGTTGGTGCTGGGCAGGCTCACGCTGACGCGCGGCTGCAGGATGCCGTAGCCCGTGCAAACCCGCTGCAGGGCCGCGTCGTAGACCGGACGGTTCAGCGGGTGCGCCATGGTGCCGACGAAAAGCCGCGCGGCGTCGCGCGGCAGTTGCGTGTCCGTGTCGAGGGTGATCACGTATTTCACGCCGGCCAGCGCCGCGGTCGCGCCGACGATGAGCGAGAAGCCGTCGCGGTTGCCTTCGCGCAGCAGGGCGTTCAGGTCCGCCAGCTTGCCGCGCTTGCGCTCGTAACCCATCCAGATGCGGTCGTGCGGGTTCCAGCGGCGCGGGCGATGAAACAGGAAGAAGACGTCGTTCCTGCCGTCCGCGTATTGCGCATTCAGGGCCTCGATCCGCTCCCGCGCCAGTTGCAGCAGCGGCGCGTCTTCGGCCAGCGTTTCCTCGGCCGCGTCGCGGAAGTCGGTCAGCAGGCCGAAGTGCAGGTTGCCGTCGCGATTGGCGAGGAAGCGGACTTCCAGCGCTTCGGCGAGGCTGTCGACGTTGCGCGGGCTGGTGAGCATGGTCGGCACCACCACCAGGGTGCGCGATTCCGGCGGGATGCCGGCGGAGAAATCCATGCGCGGCAGCGAATGCGGCGACGCCAGCAGGGTGGTCAGCCAGTTCACCAGCGCCACCGCGAGCTGGCTGGCGGCCAGCAGCGCGAGGAAACCCAGCGGCGCCAGCGCCCAACCGGACCAATTGGCCCAATCGACTGCACCGCCCTCCCAGGCCTCCGCCAGCAGGCCGCCGGCGAGGAGCAGCGCGAGCAGCGCGATCGCGCCCAGGTACAGCAGCAGGGGAGAGCGGCTCGCTTCGCGTCGAAGCGCCACAGCCGCAGGCAGGCGTGCCTGCGTGGTCCTTTCCAGGTCGGGCAGGCCACCGTCGATCAGGTAGAAGCCGACATGCGCCGTCCGATCGTCGCTCCCGCGCCGCGCCGCGCCCGTGCGCGCCAGTGCGATGGCGCGAGCGGCCACATCGCCTTCGGCGAGCCCGCTGGCCCTCGCGACCGATTCGATGACGTGGCGGTAGCGGTCGCGGCTGGCGAAATCCATCGCGGCATAGGCCGCGCCCGGATCCGTGTGCAGCGTCTTTTCGACCGCGCTCATCGCTTCGACGAACTCGCGCCAATCCATCGTGCCGAGAAAGCGCAGGCTGCCGATGCTGTTGCTGATGGAGACCTGGTCGGCAGCCTGCTGCTGGTTCCCCGACCGCACCATCTGCTCGATGGAGAGGCCCGACTCGGCCAGTTGCTGTTCGATCCAGGTCAGCGGCAGGGCCAGGGCGGGGCCCTGTCCCTGCAGGCGGCGCGCCAGTTCCGAGACGAAGGGCGTGGTCATCGGCGGGCTCGATCGCGCCATGTCGGCGATCACCAGGATCAGGTTCTTCGGCTCCTGGCGGGCGGTCTCCGTCAGCTTGTCCGCCCAGTCGAAAGCCAGGTCCCGGTCCCGCCTGCCGGCGGAGATGCGCACCGCGACGCGGCGCAGGTTCTCGATCAGCGCCAGGCGCAGCATGATGGGGATGGCCCACAACTCGCCCAGCCGCAGCGAGGTGACCGTCTGGTACGCCGCGACGAAGCGGCTGAGGCTGTCCGGGTCCACCCGGCCGTCGCCGTGGGAGATGGTCTCCAGCGCGATGTCGTAGACGCGCGGCAGACCGGCCGAAGCGCCTTCGGCCAGGCCCGGCAGCTCCCGGCTGTAATCCTTGGGCAAGTGGCGCCGGGCCGTGCGGATCTGCTCTTCGACGAGATAGAAGTTGTCGAGCAGCCATTCCCCGGCGGGCGTGATGCGGTGGTTCGCCGCGACCGCTTCCGTCAATCGCTTGCAGGTCTCGAGCAGCACGCCCTCGTTTGCTGCCAGCCGCGACAGCAATTGGTCCGGCACGCGCCCCGGCGCCAGGCGGTGGGCCGACGCGAGGCGCACGCCGTGCTGCTCCATCTGGTCGCTGCTGAACAGCTCCGCCCGCAACGGCGGCTCATCCTTGAACGGTTTGCCGGATTTCCAGGCGGGTCCCACGGGGTTCTCCCAGCCTCTCGGCGAATGAATGCAATTGCGACGCGCGGCATGACGCCGCGGCGACGATGAAGAAGCTTGGAATGCGAGGGGCGCTTGGCCCGGACTCCCGTGAAACCTTGGCGGGACAGCGGCGAAGTGATCAGGGCGGAACAAACACCCTGGCATCTCTCCGGATCATACACGCCTCGCGCTGTGACCGCCTGAAAATAAACAGCTATTCCGCCACCACGGGCCTATACTTGAAATGCATACCCCTTAAACACGAGCAGGAGAAACACCATGGCCAAGGTACAGAAGTCCAACAAGGAAACGAAAAAACAACCGGTGCTGACGCCGAAGGAAAAGAAGGCGGCCAAGCAGGCGAAGAAGCACGCCGGGGGAACCACTCCCATGGTTGTCAAAGGTTCCTGAGTTCGCTCTCGGGAAGTTAAAAGTCAGTCGCTGCAGCACGGCACCGCCGCGCCGCCCTTATTTCTGGTACTGCGGGTTCGGCACCGGAGACGGACCGCCCCCGCCCCCGAGCGGTCCTCCCGTGCCGCCGAGCGGCCCACCGGTCAATCCGTCGCGCGGGGGTTGCGTGAGTTCGCTCAGGCGGCCGCGCGTATCCGTCCCCGTGCCTTCGGCGCCGGCGCAGGGATTTGTATTCGAGTCGCCGCAATTCACCACCGCATTCGCACCGACCCTGTTTGTTTCGCCGGGCGCCTGCGACGGAACTTCGCCGCGCCCCGGTTGCGCGATCCTGCCGCCGGAGACAAGCAGATCGTTCCCGCGCTTCCAGTTCGTGTAGAAGTCGTCCATGAGCCAGGGCGCGGATTGATACAGCCAGGCCTCGTCGAAGCCGCGGCCGCTGCTGCCGGTTTCCGGCGGCGTGCCGCGATGTCGTTCGGTGTAGTGGATCCCGGAGCCATCAGGATGCGTAAATTGTATTTTCGCTTGAACCTCGCCGGTTTTGGGGTCACGCGTCCACTCAGTCGTACGCATGGCGCCATTCGAGGATACAGACTCGCCGCTGCCCCCGGTGACATTGCCACGCGCATCTTTTTCCGTTCTGCTGACGCCAGAGCTGCCATCAGCGTCGTTCCAGCTAAACACTGTAGTCGTCGAACCATCGCTGTGACGTGTGACCCTGGTCGATGAGCGGTTGCCGTCCGCATCCGTAGTCTCCGGGAATTCGTCTATCGGTGGGGGATCCGAAGCGGGGCTCTCGCTTGCCTTGCCACCGCGTCCCACCCCTCGTCGCGGATCGGACCATTTGCCCTCGCCGGGCGACCCTCCCGGCCGCCCACCGAAAACCCCGCCGTCATCGGAGGGCCTGCGCGCGGCATCGAACGCGCTGCCGAGTTCCTTCAGCCGGTGGCTCTCGTCCATCAACCGCTGCAGCAGCCTGAAATCGCCGCCGAGTTCGCGGATGCGCGTGGCGATGCCCTTCGGAATCGACGACGATCGGTTCGCCCTGGCCAGCAGCGCAGGCGAGGCGCCGGCAAAAGAGCGGGCTTCGGTGTGAGTCTCCTTGCCACCCTTGCCCGCGCCGGCATACGAATAACGCGTAGCGCCCGGTACGCGCCTGCCTCTCTCACCATCACCGAACGTGATGGAACCTGACTCGCGGTCCAGCACGAACTCGACGCGGCGCCACGACCCGCCGGCCGTGGTCTCGCGCCAGCCGCCGGTGATCTTGCTGCCGGCCAGCCGGACGCTATCGGACACGGTGTGGGCGCCGCTGACCTTCACCGGTTTGGCGGGCGCCTGGGCAAGGACGGTGCCGGCGAGCAGCAGCGCCGCGCCGGCCAGCAGGAGTTGCCGCGCCAGCCCGGCGCGCTGTGGTATCTCGAAGCTGTGGAACAGGGTCGTGCAGGACATGTGCGGACTCCCCGAAGGCAAGGTCAGGAAGCCTCGCCGGAATGACACCATACTAACAGCCTTGCCTTGCAAGGGGGATCAATTAAAATCCGTCTACCCGCCCCAAAGGAGGACCGCCATGACCCCGCTGCCCATCCGCCTCTGCCTCGCACTGCTTGCCGCCGGCCTGTCGACTGCCGCGCTGGCCGACATCCTCTCGCCCGTCGGCGCCTGGACCACCATCGACGACGAATCGAAGAAGCCGAAGTCCGTCGTCCGCATCGTGGAAAGGAACGGCGTCTATTCCGGCATGGTCGAGAAGATCTTCGACCCGGCCAAGCAGGATTCGAAGTGCGACGAATGCGCCGGCGACGATCCGCGCAAGGGCAAGCCGGTGGTCGGCATGACCATCCTCACCGGCCTGAAGCCGGACGGCGACAACGTCTACGCCGGCGGCACCATCCTCGATCCTGCCAACGGCAAGACCTACAACGCCAAGGTGACCGTCATCGAGGGCGGCAGGAAGCTCGAGATGCGCGGCTCCGTCCTCTTCATCGGACGCACGCAGACGTGGGTGCGCGCGGAGTAGGCTGCCGACGATACCCGGGAGAGAAAGAATGCGGTTTATTTATCTGATGCTGCTGGTGCTGGCGCCCTGCGCCCTGGCCCAGAATGTCCCTAAGCAGCCGGCGGCGAACGTTCCGAATCTGCCGCTCAACCTGCCCGCCAGAAACGCTCCGGCCATCGATCAGCCAAGCAGCGCGTTGCCGGCCACAGAGGGACCCGAAGTAGCCCAGCTCAACTTGAGCGCCATGCCCATCGAGGACGCGGTCATGATGATCCTCATGCTCATTTCCGCCGATGCGCATGAGGATCTCCAGGACATGCTGGAGGAGATGGCGAATTCACGCGAAGAACGGGATGCGCTGCGCAGCAAGTACAGGCAGGCGCGGCATGAAGCCCGCCAGCACGATCGCGAACGGCGCGAGCAAAGGCGTGCCCAGCGCAGCCAGATGCGGGACGAGGCGCGCGAAAAACGCGAAGAGCGGCGCGAAGCGCTGCGCGAGGCGCGCGAGAGAAGCCGGGAAGAAGCCCGCGACCGGCGCGAGCAGTTGCGGGAGCAGCGCGCGGCACTGCGCAAGGAGCAGCGGGAAGCGCGCCGCAAAAGGCGCGAGGCCCTGCACATCTACTACGAGGCGCGGGCGCGCCAGGGCCTGCTGGCGGCCAGCCTGGTCACCAGCATGGCGGATCAGTTCAACGTCCCGGAAGGGCCGCAGCCGCGCCGCGTCGGCATCCTGCTCGACCAGATCGACGCGCAAGCCGTCAAACTGAAGGACCCCCCGCCGGAAACCAGGCCGGATGAAAAAGCCAGACGCAATGACGAACTGCTTGCGGCGCACCTGAGCGAGCTGCGCGGCGTCTGGAGAAAATACCTGGCGGCGACGGGAAGCCCCATCGCGCAACGCCAGGACAATTAGGCTGGCCGATTCCCCTCTCCCGTCGGGGAGAGGGCAGGGTGAGGGGCAGTTCAGACCTTCTTCAGGAAGCACGCCTTCAGCATGAAGCTGCCGGCGTCCATCTTGCAGTCCACCTCGTGATCGCCGCTGCCGACCAGGCGGATGCTCTTCACCTTGGTGCCCATCTTCAGCGTGGTGGACGAGCCCTTCACCTTCAGGTCCTTGATCAGCACCACCGAGTCGCCATCGGCCAGCACGTTGCCGTTGGCGTCCCGTACCACCGCCCCGGCATCGCCATCCGCGCCCGCCGCCACCATCGGCCACTCATGGCCGCAATCGGCGCAGACGTAGTTGTCACCGTCCTGGTAGACGTTTTCCATGGCGCATTGGGGGCAGGGCAGGGTGGTGGGCATGGCTCAGTCCAGGTTGGATTCGTTGGGGGCTGCAAGGGTAGCCGGAACTGCCGGAGGAAGGCAATCGAATCGGATGGGAAAAGTCAGTCTGCGTGATACGGCGAGTATCGGTCAATTTATGTTGATCCGCATACACGGTGAAATCTTGTCGGTCAATGAATTACGAGCGCATAATCGTGCATGGATAACAATTCATATCCGAACCCCGGGGGTCCGTCTAAAACTATTGGGCCCCAGCACATGAAGTCCTATACCGTGTCTGAGCCATCTAAATGCGCGAAGTGTGGCGGTGCGCTCGATAAACAAATCGAGCAAAAATACAACCGCTTCGATCTTGTTGCCGCGGCATTTGTTGGCGGCCCTGTCATTGGTGGTCTTGTACTCCTTGGCTTCGCCGGGATGAGGAAACTTGCATTCTTGGCCGCCGCTGCGGTGGCATTCGGGCTCTATTACTTGGTGGCCTCCCGCAACATCGTGCGTTGGAGATGCCGTGCATGTGGTAGCACCACCGATGAAAACCGAGGGAGCTAAAGGGGTCGGGTTCACATTTTTTCTGAGTAAATCGAAGCTGACCCCTGTAGTTTCGCATGGGGTTCTTCAGTCGCTGTTCTGATTTGATTCATGCAAAGAATTCGACTCCGGTACCTTTGATTACCAACATTGACCCACGCTGTTACTAGAGGATAGCGATTTATGAGTGCGCCACACCTTCCCGTTGAACCGCGTGTTGCTGTCTTAGTAGATTGCGATAACACAAGCCCAGAGATTCTGGAATACGCATTGCGAGTCGTAGCCCAATTCGGCCGCGTTGTAATTCGTCGTGGATATGGAAACCACAGCACTCTAGCTAAGACCTGGCAAGAGGCCTTGGTTCGCTTGGCTTTCACACCGTGCCTTCAGTATCAATACGCTGCAGGTAAAAACACTGCTGACATCGCTCTGGCGCTAGATGCAATCGAAGAAATGTTTGATCACCGCGCGGACAAGTTCTGCCTTGTAACGAGCGATTCCGACTTTGCTTACCTCTGCCGGAAGCTTCGGGAACGAGGAGCAATGGTTTTCATTGTCGGCGAGCCAAAGACACCGGATGCACTACGCAATGCGAGCGACCAATTTTTCGAGTGGAAACCTGAGAATACGGCCGAAGCGGGGCAAGCCGACAGTAACCCAGCTCAAGCGAAAACGGAACCGACTAAGTTGCCAACAATCAAGCGCCGGCCGAAATTCGTAGTGGATGCGGTAGCGCTGCTTGCGGATAGCACTTCTGAAGGGCAGGTGCATTTAGGGGCATTGGGGCAATATCTCAAACGCACTGACCCTGGTTTTTCTCCAATCAATTACGGGCATTCTGGGCTGCTGGATATGCTGAAAACGTATGACCTGCTGGTTCTCAAGAAAGCGGAAGGCGGCCACTACACAGTTGGACTGCGTCAACAGGCAGTAGGAGAGGCGGATGGCAAAGCGGAGATCCAACGCTAGCGTGAGTTTGAAGTAAGTCGTAAGGCTGTTTTGGTAAACAGCCCAATCCACCCGCTGCTTATTTGTTCTTACGCTTCATCAACGCCGGCTCCTGCGCATCGGCCGGGGGTTCCTGAGTCCTCGGCGGCCTGACGACGGGCCTGTCGGATCTGATCTGGGGATTGTGCGTGTAGGGACGCGGACGGTTGACGATCACGGTCTGGCCGGTGCCGGCGCCTGTGTCGGCCGGCGCCTCCATCCCGCAGGCTTCGTACATCAGGTGCTTCATCTTCTCGATGGAATCGGGCGAGCGTGATTCGTTCTCGTAGTTCCGCCGTGCGTCCTTGCATTCCTGGCTGGCGCTTTTCTCGGCGCGCAGGTCGGCCGAGGTTCTGCCCGTGACGGTCTGCTGCGCCGCTTGTTGTTCCTTCTCGGCTTCGGCGATCCACTCCCAATGCTGCGCGGTGACGGCCAGCCCCTTGGCGCGCGGCAGGTCGCGGCCGGCGATGGCCGCCTTGACCGCCGCATCGAGTTGGCGCATGACCGGCGAGGTGGCGCTGTCGGCTGGCGCCGGACTTGCCATGCCGGTCCGGGCCGCGTCCGGCGTGCCGACGGTCGGCGCCTGGCCGCAGGGAAAATCCTGGTAGCTGACCTTGCCCTTGGCATCCATGCACTTGTGGAGTTTTCCCTGTGCGGCGGCAGGCGACGGCGCGGCCAGCGGTACGATGAGCAGCGCGAGCAGGAAGGAAAGTGGCAGCTTAACCATGGGAAGATGGAGGGCGGTTAGCGTTCGGAACGAGGCTACACCCGGCCCGGAGTGATGGCAATCCGGGTGGCGGGGATTACTTCTTGCCGGTTTTGGCTTTTTCCAGCAGATCGATGCCGCGAGCCGCCTTGCCCCGGCCGCGTTCGGCACGCAACTGGAAGCGGGTTTCGGCATCGAATTCTGCCAGCATGAGGGTCGCCATTTCGTCGATCAGGCGATTGACACTGGTATGACGGCGCTGGGAGAGTTCCTTCAGGCGCCGGTATTTGTCGTCAGGCAATCGAATGGTCAATGCGCTCATGGTTTCACCTCTCTCAGGAAATGCGCCGGCGTGACAGCCACCAGTCCGGGAAATTTCAGTTCCTTGCCCTGCAAATCACGCAGGTTGTGCGTCACGATGCGTCTGGCACCGCCCGCTACCGCGAGTTCCACCAGATGGTTGTCGCTCTCGTCCGGCAGATTGGGGCGCCAGCCGAAGTAGATCCGCGTCCATTGGCAGGCGGCGAGGAAGATGTCGAGCAGTTCTTCCCGTTCGGCTGCGGTCAGGTGGCTTTTCCGGAACAGCGCCGCCCGGCCCAGGACGTCCCCGTATTCGGCCAGCAGCGCTGTGCCCATCAGCGGCGTGTGCTCGCCGCGCAGGCAGGCGGCAATCACGGCGTTCGACGCGCCAGTCCCCAGGCAGGCACCCACGAATACGTTGGTGTCGACGACGATCAGCATGTGCCGGATGGTATCACTTGTGCCACCATTCGACAATTTATTCTGCTGCGTTTCAGGTGTCTATTTTGGGTTTCCTGTGGCTTTTTGCAAGTGCGCCTCGAACCATTTTGCAGCATGCTCCGCCGCCTGTTCCAGCGTGCCGGGCTCTTCGAAGAGATGCGTCGCGCCCGGCACGATCTCCAGCTCCTTCTCGCAGCGCAGCAGATCGTAGGCCTGCCGGTTGAGGTCGATCACGACGTCGTCGTCGCCGCCGACGATGAGCAGGGTCGGCGCGCGGACCAAAGTCAGTGCCTGCGGGCCGGCGAGGTCGGGGCGTCCGCCGCGCGAGACGACTGCAACGATGGCCGGGTGCTTCGCTGCCGCCTGCAGGGCCGCGGCGGCGCCGGTGCTGGCGCCGAAGCAGCCGATCTTCATTCATGCCGGAGGCGTTGTCGGGGAGGGTCGCCGTGCTGGGGAGACTGACTTTTGGCTCCGGCGTAACGCCCGCTTCGCGGGCATTAGCCTGCACCGAAACGCCGGGGCGTTTTGCGGCGGGGATGAGGACTTCGGCTTGGTGGGCGGGCATGGGTGGTTCCTCTTGATTTGTGGCCCTTCGATATGCCCGCTGCGCGGGCTACTCAGGGCGAACGGTGTGTTTGCTCTTCCCACCCTCACCCGGCCCTCTCCCGCCCAAGCGGGAGAGGGGGTGGATGCTAGGTGCCCATGCGGATTCGGACCGGGATGCGGCGGCGGCCGAACTGGCCTTCGAACTTCTCGAAGCGGCCGGCGATGGGGGTGCCGCAGTGCTCGCAGTGGCCTTCCTCGGTGAGGTCGTAGGCGAGGATCTGGTGCCAGTCGCGCACGATGACGCCCTTGCCGCAGCCGGGGCAGAAGGTGGTGCCGCCCTCGGTGTCGTGCACGTTGCCGGTGTAGACGTAGCGTATCCCTGAGTCGAGCGCGATCCGGCGCGCCTGGTGCAGCGTGGCGGCGGGCGTCGGCGGCAGGTCGTCGAGCTTGTAGTCGGGGTGGAAGGCGGTGAAGTGGATGGGCACGTCGCGGCCGAGTTCCTTGACGATCCACTTCGACATGGCCTCGATCTCGGCGGCGGAGTCGTTCTTGCCGGGGATGAGGAGCGTGGTCAGCTCGAACCAGCAGTCGGTCTCGTGTTTCAGGAAAGTCAGTGTGTCCAGCACGGGTTGCAGGTGGGCGCCGGTGAGCTTGAAGTAGAAATCCTCGGTGAAGGCCTTCAGGTCGACATTGGCGGCGTCCATCTTGGCGAAGAATTCGCGCCGCGCCGCCTCGCCGATGTAGCCGGCGGTGACGGCGACGGTCTGCACGCCGCGTTCGTGGCAGGCGTCGGCGACGTCCATGGCGTACTCGGCGAAGATGACCGGGTCGTTGTAGGTGAAGGCCACGCTTCGGCTGCCGCCCTCGGCGGCGACCCGGGCGATCTCCTCGGGCGAGGCCTGGTCCATCAGGCGGTCCATGTCATGCGACTTGGAGATGTCCCAGTTCTGGCAGAACTTGCAGGCCAGGTTGCAGCCGGCGGTGCCGAAGGAGAAGACGCTGCTGCCGGGGAAGAAATGGTTGAGCGGCTTTTTCTCGATCGGGTCGATGCAGAAGCCGGAACTGCGGCCGTAGGTGGTGAGCACCATGCCGTCGCCGACGCGCTGGCGCACGAAACAGGCGCCGCGCTGGCCGTCGCGCAGCTTGCAGTCGCGCGGGCAGAGGTCGCACTGGATGCGGCCGTCGTCGATCATGTGCCACCAGCGGCCGGGGTACTGGTCGATCACGCCGATTCTTTCCACTTGGTTACCTCGTAGCGCGAGATGCTCACCGTCTCGTGCCAGAAGTTCGGCGGCAGGCCGGCCTTGCGCTTGAGCTGCTGCATGAACTGTTCCGGCTCGGGCAGGCTTTCCCACACCTGCGGCAGGAAGGTGCTGCGGTGGCGGCCGTACTGGAAGACGATGCCGTCCAAGCCGGGGCGGAGTTGGGCCATGAAGTCGGCCTCGTCGCTGAAGGCCAGCGGCATGGCCGGCGTCAGCAGCGACACCTCGACAGAGGTGAATTCGAATTCCTCGACGGCCAGCGGCGAGAAGCGCGGGTCGCGGAAGGCGGCGGCCTGCGCGTTCTCGCGCACGTCCTGCGCGAGGGGCCGGTGCGCTTCGAGCGAGCCGATGCAGCCGCGCAGCTGTCCCTGCTGGGTCAGGGTGACGAAGGTGGCGCCCGGTTCGTGCAGGCGAGCGTGCCGGGCGTCGACCGGCAGCGGTTTGCCGAGCTTTTCGCCGATCGAGGCGCGCGCCAGTCGCAGCAGGGCGGCGCCGAGTTCAGTGTTCGGCATGCGGTTTCTCTTCGCGCAGGGCGAACGAGGCGTAGCCGACGACGCGGGAGCGGTCGCCGGCGGTGTCGCCGGAGTTGCGCAAGTCGAGCAGTTCGATGGACATGCCGCGCCGCCTGGCGGTGAGCAGCAGGCCGTTGATCGGCGTCGCGCCGCAGGCCTGCTCGTGCTCGATGGACGGCTCGAAGGCGAGTATCTCGCCAGCCGTGCCCTGGTCGATGCCCTGCGCCGTGGCGTAGGCATGGAAATGCGAGAGGTCGGAACTGATGAGGATGAGCGTTTCCGGCCCGCCCCAGAGGAGATCGAGCACCTCGGCCGCCTGGGCGGGCGTGGCCGCGCCGACGGCGAAGGGCAGCAGGGTGAAGTCGTCGAGCACCGTCTGCAGGAAAGGCAACTGCACTTCCAGCGAGTGCTCCAGGTTGTGCGCCACGTCGCTGGCGGAAACCTGCGGCAGGGCCAATGCGGCGCGTGCGTCCTCGGCATCGATGGGCACGCCGCCGAGCGGCGTGGCGAAGGCTTCGGCCACCGGCAGGGCGAGGCCGCGGATCGGCACGCGATGCGCCGGGCCGAGCAGCACGACGCGGCGGATGATGCTGCGCGCCGGGGCGAGCAGGGCATAAGCACTGGCGGCGACCGCGCCTGAATAGACGTAGCCGGCGTGGGGGACGATGAGCGCCTTGGGCGCAGGCGCCTGCGCCGGCTCGCAGGCCGCGAGGAAGGCCTGTATGTCCCGGGCGAGTTCGTCCGCCTCGGCCGGGTAGAACATGCCGGCGACGGCGGGCGGGCGGATATGCAGGGATGCGCTCATTGTCATTCCAAGTTGGGGGAATGCCGGGGGAATCAAGCCTCTTCTTTAATTATAGGTAAGCCATTTATGGCATATTGCAGCGCAGCATCAAAAGTTTTCCGGTTTAAGAGAACCTGTTTTACTATGCGGAAAACGCAGCCAAGGTCGCGTCATGCATAAGAAAAACTTTGGGTTGTCATATATAAGACTTTGTTGTTGCAACGCGGCGAAATTCCTATACTCTTGGCAACACGAGCGTAAGTAGCGCAACAACGCTGCTTGCGTGTCACCCGGCCTGACGCACCCCGTCAGGCTGTCCAGTAAGCCGGATTCGATCTCCGGCTGCACCGTGAGTGGCTGCCGCCACCAGTGCCCGCAAGGCCAGGTCCGGCGCCACCAGGTTCCAGAGTCTTTTTTTTTTGCCCGACGCGCGCTCGGTGCGTTCACATGGCATTCAGACCCTGGTCAAGTCATGGTTATTTGAACCTTAAAGGTTTCGACCGGCAGCATGGGATCACTCTCGAATCTTGCTTACGCAGGCGCCTTCATGGCGCTGCTCGGCGTCGTCCTCGCCGGCGTGATCGCCTTCGCCAACCGGCGCCTGTACGTCTACGAAGACCCGCGCATCGACGAGGTCGAGGCGCTGCTGCCGAAATCCAACTGCGGCGCCTGCGGCACGGCCGGTTGCCGCAACTTTGCCGAGAAGGTCGTCGCCGGCGAGATTATGCCGGCGCAGTGCACCGTGAATGCGCCGGCGCAGAACACGGTGATCGCCGACCTGCTCGGCGTCGATGCCGGCTCGGTCGAGAAGCGCGTGGCGCGCCTGGCCTGCGCCGGCGGCAGGCACGTTGCCTTCATGCGCGCCCGCTATGCCGGTCACGACTCCTGCCGCGCCGCGGCGGTGGTGAGCGGCGGCGGCAAGGACTGCGCCTGGGGTTGCCTCGGGCTGGCCGACTGCGCCGAGGTCTGCGACTTCGACGCCATCCACATGGACGCCCACGGCCTGCCGGTGGTGGACGCCGACAAATGCACCGCCTGCAACGACTGCATCGAAGTCTGCCCGAAGGGCTTGTTCTCTCTCGAGCCCGTCTCGCGCAAGCTGTGGGTGGCGTGCAAGAACCTCGCCGACGGCGACACCGCCGAGGCGAGCTGCGAAGTGGCGTGCACCGCTTGCGGCAAGTGCGTCGTCGACTCCGCTCCGGGCGTGATGAAGCTCGACAACAATCTGGCGGCGATCGACTACGCGCAGAACGCGCTGGCGGCGAAGCAGGCCATCGAGCGCTGCCCGACCGGCGCGATCGTCTGGTTCGACAGTCCGAATACACCCATCAAGGGCGCGGAAGCCAAAAAAATCCTGCGCCAGAACGAATTGCCACTTATCTCCGCGTGAGGTGATGCCATGCTGAAAAAGCTGAAGGAATACATGTTGGATACCGGCGCCG
>Ga0209476_10000463_pt1 | contig 27346 bp, 22 predicted proteins | sample KloWWTrecipitate_FD_187179 | JGI IMG/M metagenome (GOLD analysis project Ga0209476, IMG submission 187179) | Active sludge microbial communities from Klosterneuburg, Austria, studying microevolution and ecology of nitrifiers - Klosterneuburg... | ecosystem: Engineered > WWTP > Aerobic digester... | reverse complement strand
CGGTCACGTTGATGCTCAGCACCCGTGCCCACTCGTCGTCGCCGTTCGCGGCGATGTTCCCGATCGAGCCGATGCCCGCGTTGTTGATCACAATGTCGATGCGACCGAAGCGTTCGGCAACGGCCGCGACGGCGGCATCCACCGATGCACGATCAGAGACGTCGGCGGCGAACGCAGCGTGCGCGGGGTCGGCGCCTTCGGGAGCGAGGTCGAGGACTGCAACCTGCGCGCCGCCGACGTGGAGGCGCCGCGCGATGGCGGCTCCGATTCCGGATGCCCCACCCGTGACGATTGCGACGAGTCCAGCGAATTCATCCTGCGTGCTCATGTCATGCCCCCGCTTCGGTGTCGGCGATGCTCGATACGGGCACGGCGCCGTGCGCGACGAACTCCTGTCGCTGGCGACCGAGGCCCTCGATGTCGATCTCGCAGACGTCGCCGTCGCGAAGGTAGGGGAACTTGCCCGAAAGCGCGACGCCCTGCGGCGTGCCGGTGAGTACCAGGTCGCCCGGTTCGAGCGTGAGGTACTGGCTCAGGTGCCAGACGATGTGCTCGACCGAGAAGATCATGTCGCTGGTCGAAGAATCTTGCCGCGGCTCGCCGTTGACGAAGCTGCGCAGGCGCAGGTTGCCGTGGTCGACCTCGTCGGGCGTGACGAGCCACGGTCCGGTCGGGTTGAAGCCGGGGGCGCACTTGCCTTTCGACCACTGCCCGCCCGACACCTCCATCTGAAACGCGCGCTCCGAGATGTCGTTCGCGACGACAAATCCGGCGATGTGCGAGGCGGCTTCCTCGGGCGAGTTCAGGTACGACGCCCGCGCGCCGATCACGATGCCGAGCTCGACCTCCCAGTCGGTCTTCTCGCTGCCGCGCGGAATTTCGACCGTGTCGTTCGGGCCGACAACCGTGTTCGGGGTCTTCAAGAACATGATCGGGATGCTCGGCGGCTCCGATCCAGATTCGGCGGCGTGTGCCGCATAGTTCATGCCGATGCACACGACCGCGCTCGGGCGGACGATGGGGGCGCCGATGCGCAGCTCGTCGGCGTCAGCGAGCTCGGGAAGCGTGCCGGCCGCGAGGGCTTCGGCGACGCGGGGGACCGGGTCTGACGCGAGAAATGCGCCGTCAACATCTGATGTCAACGGGCGGAGGTCGAAGGTGGATGCCCCATCAATCACTACGGGGATCTCGCTGCCAATTTCGCCAAGACGTGCGAATTTCATGATTCTCCTGAGATTGCCGGTCGGAGGCGCTCTCGATGGAGCGCGTCATTGAGCTGGTCATTGACAGTATAGACATCCGATGTTTACACTTCGAGTGCCAATCCCAAGGAGTTCACCGTGAGCAGCATCCTCGCACTCAACACCCTCGACATCCGCTTTCCGACCTCGCTCCAACTCGACGGTTCAGACGCGATGAATCCAGACCCCGACTACTCGGCGGCCTACGTGCAGATCGTGACGGATGCCACTGACGGCGTTGAGGGTCACGCCTTTGTTTTCACGATCGGCCGTGGCAACGATGTGCAGGTCGCGGCCATCGCGGCGCTCACGCCCTACCTGGTTGGCCGCAACGTCGAGGCGCTCCTTGCCGACATGGGCGGGATTTGGCGCGAGCTGGTCTGGGACTCGCAGCTGCGCTGGCTTGGCCCCGAAAAGGGTGTCATGCACATGGCGATTGGCGCCGTCGTGAACGCGCTGTGGGACATCAAGGCGAAGCGCGCGGGGCTGCCGCTGTGGCAGCTCCTCTCGCGGATGACCCCCGAAGAGCTCGTCGCGCTTGTCGACTTCCGCTACCTCACGAACGCGATCACGCCAGATGACGCCCTCGAAATCTTCCGCGCTTCGGAGCCGTTCCGTGCCGAGCGCGAGGCCGAACTCCTGCGCGGCGGCTACCCGGCGTATACGACGTCTCCGGGATGGCTCGGGTACTCCGACGAGAAGCTTGAACGCCTCTGCCACGAGGCCGTCGCCGACGGGTTCGGGCAGATCAAGCTCAAGGTCGGCGGCAACCTCGACGACGACATTCGCCGCTTGCGCATCGCCCGCGCGGCGGTCGGCCCCGGCTACCCGATCGCCATCGACGCCAACCAGCGCTGGGAGGTGAGCGAGGCGATCGAGTGGGTCAAGGCGCTCGAGGAGTTCGACATCGCCTTCATCGAAGAGCCCACGAGCCCGGATGACGTGCTCGGCCACGCCGAAATCGCGCGCGGCGTCGCGCCGATCCGCGTCGCGACGGGCGAGCACGCGCAGAACCGCGTGATCTTCAAGCAGCTGCTCCAGGCCGGTGCGATCGGCGTGCTGCAGATCGATGCGGCCCGCGTCGGCGGCGTCAACGAGAACATTGCCAACCTCTTGCTCGCCGCAAAGTTTGGCGTGCCGGTCTGCCCGCACGCCGGTGGCGTGGGCCTGTGCGAGGCCGTGCAGCACCTTTCGATGTTCGACTTTGTCGCCATCACCGGCAGCACCGAGGGCCGGGTCATCGAGTACGTCGACCACCTCCACGAGCACTTCGTGGTGCCGACCGACGTGCACGACGGCATGTACTGGCCGCCGCTTGCCCCGGGCGCCGGCACCGAGATGCTTGCCGCGAGCCGAGCGGAGTTCACCTTTGGGCGAGCCTGAGGGCGAGGCATCCGCTCGGGGCGCTGAGGGCACCGAACCCATCACCGGCGCCCTCGACCGGGGCTGCCCCGACCCCGGCGCCCTCGAACTCGGCCGCCTCGGTTATGGCGCGGCAAACGTCGGCAACCTCTTTCGCGCGCTCAGCGATGAGCAGTCGTGGGCGATTCTCGACACGGCGTGGGAGGTCGGGGTGCGGTATTTCGATACGGCGCCGCACTACGGCCTCGGCCTGTCGGAACGCCGCCTCGGCGCATTCCTGCAGACCAAGCCGCGCGACGAATTCGTGCTCTCGACGAAGGTCGGACGCCTGCTACGCCCGAACCCCGACTACACCGACCAGCTCGACACCGACAACGATTTCTTCGTGCCGGCGTCGATGCGGCGGGTGTGGGATGCGAGCCCCGAGGGCATCCGCGCCTCGCACGATGAGTCGCTCGAGCGCCTCGGCCTCGATCGCATCGACGTGCTGTATCTGCACGACCCCGAGCGGCACGACCTCGATCAGGCGCTCGCCGAGGCGCTGCCCGCGATGGTCGCGCTGCGCGACGCGGGGCTGGTGCGCGCCGTCGGGGTGGGGTCGATGGATACCTCGGCCCTCCTCGCCTGCACCCTCGCGGCCGACCTCGACCTGTTGATGGTCGCCGGTCGTTACACGCTCGCCGAACAGCCCGCCGCCGCCGACGTGCTGCCCGCGTGCCACGACACGGGAACGGGGGTCGTCACCGCCTCGGTCTTCAACTCGGGCCTGCTCGCGAAAGACAACCCGAGCGCCGACGGCCGCTACGAATATGGCGCCGTGCCGCCCGAGCTCTGGGCCCGGGTGCAGCGCATCAGCGAGGCGTGCCGTGAATTCGGCGTCTCGCTCCCTGCGGCCGCGTTGCAGTACACGCTTCGCGATGACGCGGTGCGCTCCGTCGTGGTGGGCAGCAGTCGCCCCGAGCAGCTGCGCCAGAATGCCGCGCTCATGGATGCCTCGATCCCCGAGTCGTTCTGGGGCGCCCTTGCCGAGCGTGGCCTCGTTGCGGCATCCGACCCCAAAGAAATTGCCACCCCCAAAGAAGCATCCACCCCCAAAGAAGAGGGCTGATCATGTTGCAGGGCATCCATCCGCTTTTGACCGGTGAGTTGCTTCTGCACCTCGACGCGATGGGGCACTCCGACTTGGTTGTCGTCGCCGACGCTCACTTTCCGGCCGCGGCGCTCGGCGCACGGGTCGTGGTGCTCCCCGGCTCCTCCACCCCGGAAGTGCTCGCCGCGATTCGCACCGTGATTCCGCTCGACGACGCACCCTCGCTCGATCTCATGACGTCGGCCGACGGTGTCGTCCTCGACGTGCAGCGTGAGTTGATGGATGCCGCGGGCACAACGCCCACCACGACCCGATTCATCGACCGCTTCGCCTATTACGACGCCGCGCGCGCCGCGTTCTTGATCGTGCGCACGGGTGAAATCCGCAAGTACGGGAATGCGCTGCTGCGCAAGGGCGTGGTCGGGCACGAGTCGGTGGGAGCGATGTGAGCGCGCGTCCGAGGCGGGGTCGGCTAGTGCAGCGCGAGCGTTTCGACCGCGCGAAGGTGGTCGCGAATAAACCTGTTCGCATGCGCCGCGAGGTCGTCGGAGTCGTTCCAGAGGTTGCGCCAGATCCCGAGCGTGTTGCTCAACTCTGGGCTCACCACGGCCGACGAGAAAGATTCGAACACGACCGGACCGTCATAACCCGTGCGAGCGAGGGCCCGAAACAGCTCGTCAAAATTGACGGTGCCGGTGCCGAGGTATCCGCGGTGACTCTCGCCAATGTGCACATAACCGAGGCGATCCCCGGCGTCGAGCACGGGCGAGAACTGATCCGACTCCTCGATGTTCATGTGGTACGTATCGAGGTGCAGCGAGACGTTGTCGTTCGCGATCTGATCGAGAAAGCCGAGCCCCGCGCGGGCGGTATTGATCACGTTGGTCTCGTACCGGTTCACGACCTCAAGGGCGAGGTGGATGCCTCGGGCCCGCGCCTTGTCGGCGAGTCGGCCGAGCGCCGCGGCACTGTGCGCGATGCCCGCCGCGCTCGGTGGCGCCTGGTATTTGCGCATCGCCGAGTAGATCACGCCGCACAGGTATTCGCCGCCCATGGTGGCAACGTGATCGAGGCATCGCTCGAGCGTGCGCTCACCGGCCGCGACGATCGCGGGGTCCTCGCTCGAGAGGTCGGTCTGCTCGGTGAGGCCGAGCGAGGCGGTCACTGCCAGCTCGTTGTCGGCAAGGACGCGGGCGGCAAGGCCGGAGTCGAACGCGTCGGGATCCATCAGAGGAATCTCGATCAGATCGAAGCCCGCGCGCTTGGTGCGTTCGATTGCGTGCCGGATGCCGGATTCGTCAAAGGTGCCGGTGAAGACGAGGGCGTGAGCGCCAATTTGCATGGGATTCCTCTCGAAAAATGGCCGCCATTGGCCATCCGTAATAAAGATGTTATTACAGGGCTTCCCCATTCGGGCGGGAGTAGTTACAGTAGGGTACAACTTGTTTTGGCGGCTGCAGTATGTGCACAATTGCTCCGACCTTTCACAAGTCGCGGGAGCCGAATTTTCGAACCGCAGGATCCTTCAACGAAGTAGGTGAATGAGTGACTGAACCAATCCTCAAAGTCGAGGGAATCAGCAAGGGATTCCCCGGCGTGCAGGCGCTCAGCGATGTGCACCTGTCAGTCAGCGCGGGCGAAGTTCTCGTCCTCGTCGGCGAGAATGGCGCGGGCAAATCCTCCCTGATGAAGATCCTTTCCGGGATCTACACAAAGGACGCGGGCCACATCTACTTCAACGGTGCCGAGGTCGACATCACGAGCCCGTTGCACGCGCAGCAGCTGGGCGTGACGATCATCCACCAAGAGATGAACCTGATGAGCGACCTGACTGTCGCGCAAAACATCTACATCGGGCGCGAGCCGCGCAACGGCATTTTCCTGTCGGAGACGAAACTCAACGCCCAGACGACCGAGCTCCTGCAGCGCCTCGAGATCGCACTCGAGCCCCGCCAGATCGTCGGCGAGCTCACAGTTGCCAAGCAGCAGATGGTCGAGATCGCCAAGGCGCTTTCGTTCGACGCGAAGGTGCTCATCATGGACGAGCCCACCTCCGCGCTCACCGACACCGAGGTTGAAGTGCTCTTCACGCTGATCGAACAGCTGAAGGCGCGTGGCACCGCGATCATCTATATCTCGCACCGAATGGATGAGCTCAAGCGCCTTGCCGACCGGGTCACGGTGCTGCGCGACGGCGAATACATCGGATCGCTGGAGAAAAACGAAATCGACATCCCTCGCATTATCGAAATGATGGTGGGAAGGCACATCGATGAAGGAACACGCCCCGCGGTGCGCGACTACGCCGCCGAACCGGTGGTGCTGAAAGTTTCGGGCATGTCGACAAAGGCGTTGCTCGAAGACGTAAGTTTCGAGCTCCACCGCGGTGAGATTTTGGGCTTCTCGGGGCTCATGGGCGCCGGTCGCACCGAGACCGCCCGCGCGCTCATCGGTGCCGATCCTCACACGGAGGGCGAGATCGAGGTGGCGGGCAAGACCGTCAACATCAAGCAGCCCGCCGACGCAGTGCGCCTTGGCATCGGCTACCTCTCCGAAGACCGCAAGATGCTCGGCCTGATGCTCGAACAGGACGTCACGTTCAACACCACGCTCGCCTCGCTGAGCAATTACGCAAACCGCCTCGGCTGGATGCGCGATGGCAAGGCGAAGGCGCAGACGAAGGAGTACGTCTCGTCGTTGCGCATCAAGACGCCCTCTGTCGGCCAGATGGTCAAGCTGCTGTCGGGCGGCAACCAGCAAAAGGTCGTCATCGCGAAGTGGCTCCTGCGCGACTGCGACGTGCTCATCTTTGACGAGCCCACCCGCGGTATCGACGTCGGTGCGAAGGAGGAGATCTACAAGCTCCTCCAGCAACTCGCCGACGACGGCAAGTCGATCATTGTCATCTCTTCGGAGCTTCCCGAAATCTTGCGGGTGGCAAACCGCATCATCGTCATGGCCAACGGTCGTGTCACAGGCACCCTCCGAAACGAGGATGCAAGTCAGGAGAAAATCATGAAACTCGCGACCTATGGGGAGGACGCCGCATGAGCACCCCAAAGACACCGGGGCCCTCCACGACCACGGTCATCCAAACCGCAATGCAAGAAAAGCCCGTCGGCGCCTTCGCGTTCCTGAAGCGTCAAGCACAGCAGTCGCTGGCGTTCGGCACGCTGATCGTGCTCGTCGTGTTCTTCTCGATCTTCGGCAACAACTTCTTCACCTGGAGCAACATCTCGGGTGTCCTGCTGTCGACGGCGGTCATCGGCATCCTGGCCCTTGGCACGACGTTCGTGATCATCACCGCCGGAATCGACCTCTCGATCGGTACCGGCATGACGCTGGCGGCGGTGATGACCGGTGTGTTCATCACGAATATGGGCGTGCCCATGTGGCTGGGTGTGATCGGTGGTGTTGCGACCGGCGCGCTCATGGGGCTGATCAACGGCCTGAACATCGCGTTCTTGAAACTCCCGCCGTTCATCGCGACGCTGGCGATGATGATGATCGCGCAGGGCCTTGCCCTCGTGATCTCGGGTGTGCGGCCGATCTACTTCTCGACCTCGGCGCCGAACTTCAAGGACATCGCGCTCGGCACCCTGATTCCGGGGCTACCGAACGCCGTGCTCATCACGGGCGTGTTGGCGATCATCGCGTTCTTTGTGCTCGGCAAGACGCTGCTCGGCCGTTACACCTTCGCCATCGGCTCGAACGAAGAGGCAACCCGACTCTCGGGCGTGAACACCCGTCGCTGGCTCGTGCTGATCTACGTGTTCGCCGGCACATTCACCGGTATCGCCGGTGTGGTGATGGCCTCGCGTCTCGACTCGGCGCAGCCGCAGCTTGGTATGGGCTACGAACTGCAGGCGATCGCGGCCGTGATCATCGGTGGCACGTCGCTCATGGGTGGTCGAGGCTCCATCCTTGGCACCGTCATCGGTGCGCTCATCATGAGCGTGCTGATCAACGGCCTGCGCATCATGTCGATCCAGACCGAATGGCAAAACGTCGTGGTCGGCATCGTGATCCTGATCGCGGTGTTCTTCGACGCGCTGCGCAACCGTTCAAGTACATAAGACCTGAGCCGGTGGTTTTGTGCCGCCACCGACTCTTTCGGCGTCTCGCCGATACCCTGCGGCCCGCCGCGCACGGCACACGCACCAATCCATGTCCGAGCCAGTTGATGACTGGCCAGAAAACAACGGAGTTTCCATGAAATTTGGTAAGAAGGCCGCGTTTGCGGCCATCGCGGCAAGCGCCGCGCTCGTCCTCGCTGGATGCTCGGGTGGCGGTGGCGGTGCTGCAAGCCCCGGCGCCTCTGACGGCAACGCCAGCGGCGACGAGATGTACATCGCTCTGGTCTCGAAGGGCTTCCAGCACCAGTTCTGGCAGGCAGTCAAGCAGGGCGCAGAAGAGAAGGCGGCCGAGCTCGGTGTTCGCGTGACCTTCGACGGCCCCGCGGCCGAGACCGAGATCGACGCGCAGTTGCAGATGTTGCAGACCGCGATCGACAAGAAGCCGGCAGCAATCGGCTACGCGGCGCTCGACCCGCAGGCATGCATCCCTCTCTACCGCAAGGCAGAGGAAGCCAACATCCCGATCGTCGAGTTCGACGCACCGTGTGACGACGAGTGGTCGCAGAGCCTTGCAGCCACCGACAGCCTCGTTGCCGGCGCGCTCGCGGCCGAGCACATGGCAGAGCTCATCGGTGGAGAGGGCAAGGTTGCGATCGTCGGTCACAGCCAGATCAACTCGACCGGTGTTGAGCGTCGCGACGGGTTCGTGAACAAGATGAAGGCGGACTTCCCGAAGATCGAGATTGTCGACATCCAGTACGGCGATGGCGACCACCTCAAGTCGGCCGACATCGCGAAGGCGATGCTCGCGGCACACCCTGACCTCAAGGGCCTCTACGGCACCAACGAGGGCTCGGCAATTGGTATCGTGAACGCCGCAAACGAGCTGGGCCTCAAGCCCGGCGCCGTGACGATCATCGGCTTCGACTCGGGTGCCGCACAGATCAACGCGATCAAGAGCGGCCTGATGGCCGGCGCGATCACGCAGGACCCGATCGGCATTGGCAAGTCGGTCGTTCAGGCTGCGTACGACGTCGCCAACGGCAAGAAGGTCGAAGGATTCATCGACACTGGCTCGTACTGGTACGACGCCAAGAACATCGACGACCCGAAGATCGCCGCCGTTCTCTACGAGTAAGACACACTCAGCTCGACGGGAGCCTCGCACCTTTGGGTGCGGGGCTCCTTTGCGTTGGCGCGCGCCTGCGCGCCGCCGCGCCGCCCCGCGCCCGCCGCTCCCCGCCCCGCCCTTCCCTTTGCGCTCAGCAGTCGCGAATCGCCGTGCGGGGGTGGTTTTTGTGACCAATCGCGACGGGGGAACGGGAAGAGGGGGTGCGGAGGCCGCGGGACGGGGAGCGAGAAGAGGGGTGCGGGCGGCGCGGGAGGTCGGGGGCGGGGCGGCGCGGGGCGTGGTGCTCTCACGCTCAGCAGTCGCGAATCGCCGCGTGAGGATCGTTTTTGTGACCGTTTGCGACGGGGGAGCGGGGGAGCGAGGGAGGCGGAGAGCGGCGGAGCGGCGGAGCGGCGGAGCAGGGAAGCGGGGGACGGGGCGCGGAACGAGGTTGGCCGCGGCGCGCACCGGTAGTGAGCCGACTCGGATCGTGACATCGAGTAGTCGCCGTACATACAGTTGATCCGTGACCACCGAACCAACTCGCCCCTGGGCTCCCCGCCGCTATCGCACCGGCCGAATGGAGGCGTTCAGCGACGGCGTCTTTGCGTTTGCTATCACGCTTCTGGTGCTCGACCTCGTCGTGCCCAGCAGTGAAACGCACGATCTCATCGGGGCACTGCTTGCAGGGTGGCCGCAGTATCTCGTGTACGTCGTGAGTTTCGCGACAATCGGTGCGACCTGGCTGGCACACAACGCGATGACCGAACAGCTCGACCATGCGAATTCAACCTTCATTCGCTTGAACCTCATTTTGCTGCTGCTCGTGGCGTTCATGCCGTTCCCGACTCGATTTCTCGCCCAGTACATCAGTTCGGAGGAGTCAGAGCGTGTAGCCGTCGCGCTCTACGGAATCTCGTTCCTACTGATGTTGGTGATGACAATTCTGATGTGGACGTACGCGCGGCGACGTGGTCTTCTGCTTGAGCAAGACGAGAGTGAAGCGACACTCTTCACGCGGCGGCTTTTGCCCGGTCTCGGAATCTATGTCTTGCTGATCTGCGCTGGCATGATCTGGCCGATGATCGCAGTCTTCGGATACCTCACCCTCGCGTTGTTCTTCATCGTGCCCCTGCGCAGGCATCGCGGCTCCCTTCCCCCGAAGCCTGAGATTCTTCCGGAGTGACGATCGTTCTCGGATGCATCTTGTGGGAGCGCGGTGCCCTTGCGCTCCCCACCGCTCGGCATCACGCTCAGCAGTCGCGAATCGCCGTGCGAGGGTCATTTTTGTGACCATTCGCGACGGGGGAACGGGAAGAGGGGGTGCGGCGAGCGCGGGGGAGCAGCGGTGCGGCGAGCGCGGGAGCGGCGCGGCGGTGCGGCGCGCCCTACGCCACGTCGAGGAACTCGGCCGGGTTCGCCGTCAACATCTGCTCGACGGCGGCGTCGCCGACGAGGGCGCGCAGGCGCGGGACGTAGCGCGTGCCGAGGTAGCCGAGCCCGGGCATTCCGCCGTAGGCAAGGTAGCGCGTCGCGCGGGCCACATCGCCGCCGAGGAGCACGCGACCAGCGGCTCCGGCATCCACGATTCGTTTCGTCAGCGTGAGCAGTTCGTCGTCACTGCGGGTGCGCGCGCGGGCCATGCCGTCGTATCCGAGCCAGGCGCCGCGTTCGGCGAGCGAGAGGTGCAGCCCCGGGTCGGGGTCGCGATCGGCGTGCGCGAGCACCACGCGATTGGATGCCACGCCCTCCGCCGCGAGCAGGTCGAGCACTTCGTGGGCAGCGGTGCAAAACTCAAGGTGCACCATCACTGGTCGGCGGGTTGCGCGGTGGGCGGCGGCGACGGCATCGAGGGTGCAGCGCTCGAACGTCGAGATCGCCCAGTAGCCGATGCCCGCCTTGATGAGCCCGGCCTGCACGGTGAGCGACTGCGCGTCGAGGGCGGCCTCGCCCTCGGCAACGCCTGCGGTGCCGGTGCCCGTGCCGGTGCCGGTAACCACGGTCGATAGCGCAGCGGTGACGCTATCGGCGCGCGGCATGCCGCTCTCGATGTCTGAGACGAATGCGGCGGTGCGGGCTGCCAGGTCGAGCGAGTGCACCCAGTGGCCGGCGGGATAGTGCGCCTCGCGGTGCAGCCCCGTCGTCGCGACGATGTGCAGCCCGGTGGTCTCGCTGATGCGGGCGAGCGCCTCGGGCCTGCGTCCGAGCCCGATCGGGGTCGCGTCGATCATCGCGGTGAACCCGCTGTCGTGCAGCAGCGCTGCCTCGGCGCCGGATGCCTCTTCATTGTCGAGCTCATCGCCCGGTAGCAGCGGTGAGACCTGAAACAGGTGCTCGTGATAGTTCGTGCGGCCGAGCGTTTCGGCCGCAATATCGCCGCGTACCGTGCGAATCATGCCGCGCCACCGTTCTGCATCATGCCGCTATTTTCTCGCGAATTCAGCGATGGCGGCCAGCTCTTCGACGCGTTCGGGAGTCATCTCGACGCCGAACACCTCGCCGATCACCTGGGTCCAACCGTGGATGAAATACCGCCACCCGTCGACGACGCGCAGCTCGCGGTCCTGCTCCTGCGCGCGCGCCTGCGCGAAAAACTCGAGCGTGCCGCGGTAGTTGAACTCCCACACATACGCGCGCGCCGGAAACACGGCGTCGTCACCGAGCGGCGACCCCGGCCGGTCTTTGCCGAGCCCGGTTGCGTTGACAATGAGGCTCTGGGGCGCGGCATCCGCAAGCACGGCGTTCGTCGCACCGGGCTCCGAAACGTTCAGGTAGCGAATCAACGAATCGGGGGTGCCGTGGCGGCGGTGCACGTCGTACAGATGAGAGAGCCGTTCGTTGCTGGTGTCAGTGACGGTGATGGATGCCGGTTGGTCGGCCCGCTCCGCAAGGTACCAACTGAGCGCGGTTCCGGCGCCGCCGGCCCCAAGAATCACGGCGTCTGCGCCCGTGTCGGCGAAGTGCGTGGCCGGCAAGAACTCGTCGAGCGCGAGACCCGCGGTGATCGGATCCTTCGCGTGCCCGATCAGGCGACCCTCGCGCTTCGAGATGCTTGAGACCTCGCCGCACAGCGTCGCGAACTCATCGAGCTCGTCGAACATGTCGTGCGCGGCGTCGAACAGGCTCATTTTGTGCGTGGTCACGAGTGCGCCGAGATGTTGCGGGTCGTCGCGGATGAGTTCGACGAGCGCCACGTATTGCGCGGGGCTCGCGTCGACGGGAAGGTCATGGCCGACGAGGGTGTGGGTCGGGAGATCGAGGGCGGCGGCCCAGCGTGGAAACACCGACATAATCGACGACGCCGCCGTGCTCACACCGACAAAACCCATGTATCCGGAGTCACGGGCTGGGACGTGGGCCGTGTCGCGCACTGTGTCGCGGGCGTCGGCGCTCACGCGGCACCAGCCCCGGTCGCACGCCCGGTCGCACGCGCAGCCGCAGCCGCAGCCGCGGTCCCAGTCGCAACCCGCGCCGCAGCGAGGGCCGCGCTGAATTGCCGCGCCCGCCGCGTGATCTCTGCCATATCGCCCGAGGCAAGCGCCGCGGCGGGGAGGAGGTCGCCGCCGGCGCCAACCGCGATCGCGCCCGCCGTGAACCAGGCGAGCAGATTGTCGGGGTTCACGCCGCCGGTCGGCATGAGCGGGGTGTGGGGGAACGGGCCGCGGAGCGCGCCAAGATAGCTCGGGCCACCGAGCGATGCCGGAAACACCTTGACGACGTCGACGCCGAGCGAGATCGCCAGCATCACCTCGCTCGGGGTGAGGGCGCCGGTCATCACGGTCACGCCGGTGGCTCGCATAGCGGCGGTCAGGGGTGCAAGCGTGCCGGGGCTCACCAAGAACTGGGCGCCAGCGCCGGCGGCTTCCTCGGCCTGCGTGGCCGTTGTGACCGTACCGGCGCCGATGTAGGCGGCCTCGCCGTGGCGGCGAACAAGCTCGGCGATCACGGCCGCGGCGTCGGGTGTCGAGTAGGTGACCTCGATGCCTGAGACACCGCCCGCGAGGAGCGCATCGGCCACGTCGAGCGCCGATTCGGCGTGCGGGGCGCGCACCACTGCGAGCACGCCAGTTGCACGCAGCCTCGCCAGGGCATCGGTTTCTGCAGCGGGTGGGTGGGTCATGAACGTTGCTCCTTCGACGGGGCGTTCGCGGATGCCGGTGGCTCAGGGGTCCCGACGGGCACGGAGTTGACGGGGTTTGGGGGCGCGACGCCTTCGAGCACGGCGAGCGCGTTTTGCACCGCGATGCGGCCCATGTTGTCGACCGCCTGCACTGTCTGGGCGCCGAGGTGCGGGGTCACGACCACGCGGTCGGCGAGGTCGGTGGCGAGCAGGGGCGAATCGCGCGAGCCGGCAGTGTCGCCGTTCAGCGTGTCGGCCGCGTAGCCGCCCAGCCCGCCGGAGCGAAGCGCGGCGGCGAGGACCGCCTCGTCAACCAGGTCGGGGCGCGCGGTATTGACCAGCAGCATCCCCGGGCGGGCCGATGCAACCCAGGCGGCGTCGGCAAGCGTGCGTCCACCCGGCGCGTGCAGCGTGACGATGTCGCACTCGCGCGCGATCTCGTCTGGCGAGGAGGGCACGGCGCCAAGCGCGCTGATCTGCTCGGGGGTCATGAACGGGTCGCTTGCGTAGACGCGCGCCTCAAAACCCGAGAGACGGCGGGCGACGGCCTGGCCAATCCGACCGAAGCCGATGATCCCAACCGTCGCGGTGCCGAGTTCGCGGCCGCGCCGCGCGGCCCAGTCTCCCTGCCGCACGCGGCGGTCACCGTCGACCGTGAAGCGCAGCGCGGCAAGCATCAGCCCGATCGCGTGGTCGGCGACGGCATCACTGTTTGCCCCGGGCGTGTTGGTGACGTGGATGCCACGTGCTGTCGCGGCATCCACATCGACGGCTTCGTACCCAACCCCGTAGCGCGCAACCACCCGCAGCCCGGGTGCGGCGGCCAGGTGTTCGGCCCGGACGGGCCCGGTGCCGGCGATCCACGCGTCGGTCTGGGCGAGCAGCGGGGCGAGCGCGGCAAGGTCGTGGTCGCTTGGCCCGCGGAGCACCGTGTAGCCGCGCGACTCGAGCAGCGCGGTGAAGTCGAGGTCGCCGTCGCCGAACGAGCGGCTCGTTGCGAGGATGGTGGGCATTAGCGGGTGCTCCTTGTGAACCATGGTTCGAGGTGTTCGTAGGCGTCGACGAACTCGCCGTGCCGGGTGCGATAGACGCTGTGGCGGCCGGCATCGGGGACGAACTCGGCGGTGACTTCGCTCAGCGCGCGCGCCGCGCTGAAGTCGGCGAGACCGAGCCCGACGGCCGCGGTGACGGCGGCGCCGAGGCTGTTTGCCTCTTCGACGATGCTGCGGCGACGCACGCTCACGCCCCACACATCGGCGAGGACCTGCAGCCAAGTGTCGCCGAGGGCACCGCCGCCGACGGCGTCGATGCGATCGATCGTGGCGCCCGACTCGCGGAACGCTTCGATGCACGTGAGCAGGTTGAACGCGACCCCCTCGAGCACAGCCCGGGTGAGGTGGTCGCGGCCGTGGTGTCGCGAAAGCCCCACGAACGCCGCGCGGGCGTCGGGGTTCCAATAGGGCGCGCGCTCGCCGAGGAGATAGGGGAGAAAGTAGAGGCCCTCGGTATCGAGATCGGCCGAGCCGGCGGCCGCGACGAGGCCCGCGACGTTGGGCGTTGAGGGGTTTTCGGCGAGGGCTTCGGCGATCCACTGCACGGAGCCGCCGCCGGCCTGCATAGTGGCGGTGGGCACGAAGCTGTTCGGCACCACGTTGTTGAACGTGAACGTGCGCATCAGTGGGTCAAGCACGGGCGCGTCGCTCACGAACGAGATCCATGACGAGGTGCCGAGGCACACATAGGCGCCGTCTTCGGGTGCCACGATTCCCGAACCGACGGCCGCGAGCGGCCCGTCGCCCCCGCCCATCACGACGCGGACGGTGGCGGGGAGTCCGAGCGATGCGGCGACGCTCGGGAGGAGGTGCCCGACCACGTGCGTCGACTCGACGATCTCGGGAAACAACCGCACATCGAGCTCGGCGGCGGCCAGGAGCGTGCCCGACCACGTGCCGGCTGCCTGATCGTAGGCGTTTGTGCCCGAGGCATCCGATCGATCAGTGACGAGCTGGCCGGTGAGGCGCTGCACGATGTAGTCCTTGGCCACGCACACGTGGCGCACGCGCGCCCAAGTGTCGGGTTCGTTGTCGCGCACCCACATGATCTTCTCGACCGAGTAGGTGGGGTTCAGGCGGTGCCCAAGCATCCGGTATGCGGCTTCTTCGCCGAGGGATGCCGCAAGCCGCGCCGTCTGCGCAGTGCTTCGCGTGTCGGCCCAGATGATCGCCGGTCGCACGGGCTCGTACTGCGCATCGAGCAGCACGGCGCCCATCATCTGACCGCTCACGACGAGGCCGGTCACCGATGCGGGGTCGACGCCCGACTCGTGCACGAGCCGCCGCGTCGCTTCCACGACCGCGGCCCACCAGTCGCGGGGGTCTTGTTCGGCGATGCCGCCCGCCGCGAAGTGGGCGGGGTACGGCACGGTCACCGACGCGCGCAACCGCGCATCGTCGTCGTGCAGCGAGGCCTTGTTGCCGGTGGTGCCGAGATCGTGGGCGATGATCATGTGCGGGATGCCTCGGCGAATCAGCCGTTGTAGGGGCGACGTTCGAGGGTGCCGCCTGGGCCGCGGTATGCGCGATTGCCCATGCCGTGCTCGAGCACCCAGCCGTAGTCGTGGCCGGCGCCGCCGGGGTAGACGGCGAGGAACGCGTAGGGCTCGTCGCCGGTGTTGATCGAGCGGTGTGCCCAGCCCGGCGGAATGTAGCCGATGACGCCGGGCTTCATGTCGATCCACTCGGTGTCGGTGCCGTCGAACATCAGCAGCCCACCGGTGCCGCGCAGCCCGAGGTAGATCTCACCCTGGGCATCGGGGTGCTGGTGCCCCTTCGTCATCCAGAACTCGCCCGCCGTGGTGCCGGGCATGATCGTCGTGATCGACTGCGGCAGCTCGCGGTTGATCTCGGGCACGGGCGATGACGTCACGGTGTAGACGACCGGATTTTCGCCGGTGGATGCCTCGTGCCACGCATCGCCGTCGGCGAAGAGGCCTTCGAGGTCAGACATCCGGCGCGTAAGGGTCGGACCCTCGGGCGTCAGCGTGAGCGCGTCGGGATCGAACGTGATGGCGAGTGGGCGCAGCGGAGGAACACTGTAGCTGCGGGGGGTCTGGGTGGGCACAGGACTCCTCGGATCGTCGCGGTTGTAATTACAAGGCAACCATACATGTAATGACAGGTTACGCCAAGGGATTTTTCAGGCTGAGGTCGCCGGCACTCGGGTAACCTGAAAGCCGCACGCAAGGGGCGTGGTTCGGGAGGCACGGCGTGTTCGATAGCCCGCTCTCCGCGTCTGCATACGAGGTGCTCGGCACCGCGCCTGACGCGGATGAAGAAGCACTGAAGCGGGCATACCGCCTCCGCCTGCGAGCGACGCACCCCGACACCGGCGGCGACGCGGTTGCATTCATCGCGGTGCAGCGCGCGTGGGAGCTGGTCGGCACCGCCGCCGGCCGCGCCGCGTATGACCGCGGGCACGGGTTTTTTGGTGGTGGGGCTGGTGGTGCTGGGGCCGGGGCTCCCGGCGCTGGGGCTTCCGGTGGTGTGCCCGGTACGGCGCCTTCCGGTGAATCGACCGGTGCCGACTGGTCGGGGTGGCGGACGCGCGGTGCGCAGGCCGACACCCGCCCGAAGGCCCGCATGTACGGACACCCCGGTGGCTGGCGGCGCGAGCGATACCTCCAACTCATGCGGGAGTGGGCAGGCCGCGGCGTCACGCTCGCCGACCCGTACGACCCCGCACTCGTGCGCAGCGCGCCGGTGGCGATTCGCAGCATGCTCGCCGACGCGCTCGCCGAGGAGGCGACCGCGCGCATCGTGTCGACGCTCGGCATTGGATACACGGCCTGGCACGACGTGGCGGCCGGTGGTCGGCGCGAGGCGGGCGACCCGAACGCGAAGCTCGATCACATCGTGCTTGGACCGACCGGCCTGTACGGCGTGCTCTCAGAAGACTTCGGCGCGAGCGTCAACGTGCGACGCGGCGAGCTTTCGGGTGAGTCCGTGCGCGGGCTCACGCCCGTGGCCGATCTGCTCGGCCGCATGCGCGTGATTTCGCGCGCAGCGAAGGTGAAGTTCAGCGGCGCGATCGTCGTCCTCCCCGACGAGGACCTGCCAGAGCTTGTGACTCAGCTCGGTTCGGTGCGAGGCATCCCGGTCGTCGCTGTCGGCCGCTCGGCGCTTGCGAACGTGCTGCGTCAGGGCGTTCCGGGCGCGCGCGACATCGGCGGCAACGAGCTGTTCGACGCGCGGACCCGGCTGCAGGCGACGGTCGCGTTCGTGTAGGGGCGGCCGCGGCGCGCGCTACGCCGAAACCACCGCATGCGCGGCGCACCTGACCGCGTCGCACGACTCGCACACGACGGACTGCGTGCGGCACGAGGCATCCACACAGTTCGCGGTGCGATTGGTGCTGGCACCGCAGCCCGCGCACGTGCCGATGACGGCGGCGCGGTCGCTGAAGTCCATCGAACCGCGCTTATCGAACACGTAGAGCGAGCCGTCCCAGAGGCCGTCGTCGCCGAATTGCTCGCCGTAGCGCACGATTCCGCCGGCGATTTGGTAGACCTCGCCGAATCCGCGCTCGATCATCAGCGACGAGAGCACTTCGCAGCGGATGCCGCCGGTGCAGTACGTCACGATCGGTCGGCCCTTGAGGTGGTCGTAGGCACCCGAGTCGAGCACCTCAACGAAATCGCGCGTCGTCTCGACCGGCGGCACAATGGCGTCACGAAAACGGCCAATCTGCGCTTCGATCTGGTTGCGACCGTCGAAGAACACGACCTCTTCGCCGCGCTGCGCAACCAGTTCGTGCACCTCGGTCGGCGAGAGGGGGATGCCGCCGCCCACAACACCCGAGGCATCCACCGACAGCGATTCTGGCGCACCAAACGAGACGATCTCGTCGCGAACCTTGACGACGAGCCCCGGAAAATCGGTGCTCTGCAACCACGGCACGGGCCGACGCTTGGGGGTGCGCTTGGTGTCTTCGGGCTCGAAGCCGGTGCCTTCGCTCCACTTCAGGTCGAGTCCGGCGAAGGGCGCGTACTCGACGGTGGCTCGGGCGTAGGCCTTGCAGGCCTCAAGTTCGCCGCCGACGGTGCCGTTGATGCCCTGCGACGAGATCAGGATGCGCCCGCGCAGCCCAAGCGACTCGCACAGGGTGCGCTGCCAGAGGCGCACGGCCTCGGGGTCGGCGATGGGGGCGAACGCGTAGTACAGCAGGATCTTGGGCACGGCCATGGATCTATTGTCGTCCAGGCTGCTGTGCGCCGCATCCGCGCGCCAAAACGGGTGAGCGGCGAAACACGTCCGTCCCTGCCCAAAACGCTGGGGCAGGGACGGACGTAGACGAGCGAAAGCGCGAACTACGCCTTGGTGAAGGTCAGCGCCGTCTCGAGCAGGAGGCGCGCGCCGAAGCCGGTGGCACCCTTCGAACGCCACGACTCATCGGCATCGACGGCCATGGTGCCGGCGATGTCGAGGTGCGCCCACGGTGTCTTCCGCGTGAAGTGGTCGAGGAAGAGGGCCGCGGTCGTCGCGCCCGCGTAGCGGCCGCCGATGTTCGCGAGGTCGGCGACATCAGAGTCGAGCTGCGGGCGGTACTTGCGCTCGAGCGGCAGCTGCCACAGCGGCTCGCCCGTGACGGCCGACGCCGCAAGCGTCAGGTCAACCACGCGCTGGTCATTGCCGAGCACCGGCGCGGTCAACTGGCCGAGAGCCATGAGCGCGGCACCCGTGAGCGTCGCGATGTCGATGATCGCGTCGACACCCTCCTCCACAGCCAGGGCGATGGCATCCATCATCACGATCCGGCCCTCGGCGTCGGTGTTCTTCACCTCGACGGTGGTGCCGTCGCGCGCGGTGAGCACGTCGCCCAGCTTGTACGCGGTGCCCGACGGCATGTTGTCGGTGCACATCAACCAGCCGGTGACGGATGCCGCGGCCCCCGCCTCGCGGAGCCCGGTAAACGCACCCAGCACGGCGGCGGCGCCACCCATGTCCATCTTCATGAGCAGGTGCATCGGGTCGGAGGGCTTGAGCGAGATGCCGCCCGAGTCGTACATGATGCCCTTGCCAACGAGGCCAAGGTGCCCGGTCGAGGTGCCCTCGGGCTGGTACGTCAGCTTGATCATGCGCGGCTCTTCGGCGCTGCCCTGGTTGACGCCAAGCAGGCCACCACAGCCGAGTTCGGTGAGGGCCGCCTTGTCGAAGACCTCGACGCCGAAGCCGAAGCGCTCGCCGAGTTCGACGGCGATCTCGCCCATCTTGGTCGCGGTCAGGTGGCTGGGGGGTGTGTTTGCGAGGTCGCGGGCGATCACCGCGGTGCGCGCGCAGACACGCGCGGCGCCGACCGCGGCGGCAACCGCCGCGTCAGCGTCGGCAGCACCGGGCACCGAGAAGGTTGCGGCCTCGAGCGCGATTGCCTTCGGCTCGGTCTTCAGGGCGGTGTAGGTGTAGCGGGCCAGCAGGGTGCCCTCGCTCAGCACTCCGGCCGCGGTGGCGGCATCGGCCGAGCCCAGCGCGCTGACGATGAGCGCGATGCGCGCGTGGCGGGCAGCGGCCCGAGCGAACGTTGCGGCGAGGTCGCGGAGAGCTGCGGCATCCAATTCGCCCTCTTCGCCCGCGCCGACGGCGACGAGCTCTGGGCCCTCAGCCTGCGGGAGCACGAGCGACGAACCGGCCTTGCCCGTGAAGCCTGCACGTTCGAGGGCGGCGCGGTCGAGGCCGAGTTCGGCCGGCACGTCGCCGGTCGTGAATACGGTGAAGCCGAGCGCCTGTGCGTCGCTCGGGGCGGCACCGACCGTCAACGCGACGGCGTCGAGGATGGTGAGGGCGGGAAGGGGGGCAGACGAGCTCATGCGGCAGACTCCGGGTTGAGGGGGATGGTGACATCGACGGTGTCGTTGTCGTTGGGTTCGAGTTGTTTGGGAAGCTCACCGGCGATGCGGCCCGGCATGCGGGTCGCGGGCACGATGGCGAGCAGGGCGAGGGCGCCGAGGCCGAGCAGTGAGATCTGCAGGGCGCGGAGGCGCGCCTCGGCGTTCAGTTCGACCGCCGCGGCGACCTCGCTTGGCGTGGCCGAGGTGCCCTCGAGGGTCTGCTTCAGCTGCTCGTTGGTGAGGAAGTTCGTGTTGTCGAGGTTGACCTCAGAGATCAACTGCGGAGAAATTTCGGGATGCTCCGTGGCCGCGGTCGCGACCATCGACGCCAGCATCCCCACGGCGAAGGCGCTGGCCACGGCGATGCCGACCGAGCCCGCGAGGTTGTGCACAAGCCCGCGCCAGGCACCGACGTCGCCCGCGAGCGCCTTGGGGGCCGACGAGAGCAACGTGTTGAAGACGAGCGCGACGATGGCACCCTGGCCGAGGCCGAGCAGGACGAGGCCGATGACAATGAACAGTTGGCCCCACTCGCCGCGAATTGTGAAGGCGATGAGGGCGAGGGCACCCGCGACGACGATGAATCCCGCGGTCGCAAGGACGCGTGGCGCGAACCGGTTGTAGAGCACCGCGACGAAGGTCGAGGCGAGGAAGATCGAGAGCGTGTAGGGGATGATCGAGAACGACGTCTGGATGCCGGTCAGCCCCTGCACCACCTGCATGTAGAGCGGGATCAGGAAGTTTGCGGCGGTGCCGACAAACAGCATGATCGCCATGCAGGCGGTGATTGCGAGCTCGGAACTGGTGGCGAGCACGCGCAGGTCGAAGATGCGCGAGCGCTTCTGCTTCTGGCGCCGGCTGATCCAGACGAAGAAGATCTGGCCGACGACGAGGCCAAGGATGATCAACAGGGGCGCCAGCGAAATGCCGAGCACATCGAACGGTGCCGCGTCGGTGGCGAGCCAGACGCCCCAGGTCGCGAGGCCCGAGAAGCCGAAGCTGAGCAGGATGATGCCGATGGCGGCGAGGATCGCGCCGGTCCAGTCGATGCCAAGATCCGGCTGCGCGGGCACCTTCTTCAGCCGGAAGCTCAGCAGGAGGTTGACGAGGCCGAGCACCACCACGAGCGCGAAGCTGTAGCGCCACCCGATGCTTTCGGCGAACCAACCTGCAATGAGGAGGGCGAGCACGCCCGCGGCGGGGATGGCGGCCGCGAGGAGGCCAATCGCCCGTGCTTGCTGGGCGCCGTTGTAGTTCGTGGCAATGAACACGGTGAGCGCGGGTGCGATGAGTGCGATCACCGCGCCGGAGGATGCCTGCGCGATGAACAGCATGGCGGGGCTCTGGCTGAGGCCGACGCCCGCCATCGCGGCGGCGTGGATCGCGACGGCGATCTGGAACACGCGGCGCGTGCCAAAGCGCGAACCAATCTTTGCGCCGAGCAGGATGAACGCTGCCATGGCAAAGGTTCCCGCGGTGATTGCGGTACCGACAGAGGTGGCCGGGGTATCCAAATCGCTCGTGATGCCGGCCATCGACACGGTGAGCGCGTTGACCGCGAACGATGCCTGAATCTGCGTCAGCACCACGACGATCAACGGGATCCATGACGTTTTGGTCGCGGATGCGGCCTGCGCCGCCGACGTGCGTGCTGTGCTCATGCGGGTCCGATCGGGTCTGGTGCCTGTGCGGCGGCGAGCCGTGCCACTAATCTGATCCGCGTGGACCCCATTGTCAGCACGCTCCTGATCCTAGTGCTGGCGATCGTTGCATTTGTATCAGGAAAAGTGCCGCTGGGCGTGGCGGCAATCGGCGTCGCGCTCGCGCTGTTCTTCACGGGGGTGCTCACGCTCCCAGAAGCGTTCGCGGGCTTCGGCGACTCGACGGTGATCTTCATCGCGGCGCTCTTTGTCGTCAGCGATGCATTGGATGCCACGGGTGTCACCGCGTGGGCGGGCCAACAGGTCATCGGCCGGGCCGGCACCAAGCGAATGCCGCTGTTGCTGCTGATTTGTCTGCTCGTCGCGCTCGTGACCGCGCTCATCAGCGTGAATGGCGCCGTGGCCGCGTTGCTGCCGCTCGTTGTGGTGGTGGCGACCAGGGCGGGCATTGCGCCGTCGCGCCTGCTCCTGCCGCTCGCGTTCGCCGCCCACGCCGGCTCGCTCCTGCTGCTGACCGGCACGCCCGTGAACATCATCGTTTCGGAGTTTGCGAAGGATGCCGGTGGCCGTGCCTTCGGTTTCTTCGAGTTTGGCGCGGTCGGTGTGCCGCTCGTGGCCGGCACGATCCTGATCATTGCGCTCTTCGGCGACAAGCTCGTGCCCACCCGCCGCGCCGCAGTGATGTCAACCGATCTCAGCCAGCATGCCCAAACGCTGCGCGACGAGTATTCGCTCTCGCTCGATACGGGCACCCTGCTGAGCCCGCACAGCGGGGTGAGCGAGGTCGTGATTCCACCGCGCTCGCCGCTGATCGGCCTCCGGGTGTTTCAGGGCATGTCTACTCCGAGCGGCGATCTTGTGATTCTCGCGGTTCGTCGCGGCGGAGACCCGCTCGAGGGCGTCGACGCGGTGCTGCAATCGGGCGACACTCTGCTCCTGCAGGGCACCTGGGAGCATCTCGACCAACACACCGCGGGCGACGATGTGCTGGTCGTCAACCCGCCGTCGCAGATTCGCCGTGCCGTGCCGCTGGGCAAGGGGGCGAAGCGCGCCATCACGATTCTCGTGCTGATGGTGGTGCTGCTCGCGACGGGCGTCGTGCCCGCGGCTGTTGCCGCCCTGCTCGCGGCGTGCGCGCTAGTGCTTACCAAGACCGTCACCCCGGCGCAGGCGTACCGCTCCATCTCGTGGACGACCATTGTGCTGATCGCCGGCATGATCCCGCTCTCGACGGCGTTCATCCAAACCGGCGCCGCCGAGCTCATCGCCACGTGGATGCTGGGCGTGCTCGGTGATTCGAGCCCGCACACCGTGCTGCTTGCGTTGTGCGCGCTGACCGTCGTGCTGGGGCAGCTGATTAGCAACACGGCGACGGTGCTCATCGTCGCGCCCATCTCGATCTCGGTGGCGCAGACGCTCGATCTCTCGGTGCTGCCGTTCATGATGGCGCTGACAGTCGCCGGGGCGGCCTCATTCCTGACCCCGATCGCGACGCCGGCGAACCTCATGGTGATGGAACCGGCGGGGTATCGCTTCGGCGACTATTGGAAGCTCGGGCTCCCGCTGGCACTGTTTTTCATCGCGATGGCGGTGTTCTACGTGCCGCTGCTTTGGCCGTTCTGACCTGCAGTTCTCTCGGGGGTTGGGCATGTCGGTGGTACGAAGTACCCTTGTGATCTGCGAAGTGATGCCGTGACGAGGCATCCGCTTCTCTTTCACTCCAAATGACCAGTTTTCGGAGACCCCGTGCTTGGCAAACTTCTCTTCCGCTCCCTGAAGCCCTATAAGTGGCTGCTGTTGGGCGTGCTTGTTTTTCAGTTCATCTCAGCGATGGCGTCGCTCTTTTTGCCGCGCCTGAACGCCGACATCATCGACAAGGGCGTGGCAACCGGCGATACCGGTTACATCTGGTCGACCGGTGCCTTCATGCTGGCGATCTCGCTCGGCCAGATCACCTGCTCGATCGTTGCTACCTACTTCGCCGCCCGCGCGGCGATGGCGGCTGGGCGCGACATTCGCCGCGATGTGTACGACAAGGTGAGTGCGTTCTCAGAGCGTGAGGTGTCGCAGTTTGGCCCCGGCTCGCTGATCACCCGCAACACGAACGACGTGCAGCAAGTGCAAATGCTCGCGATGATGGGCGCCACCATGCTGGTGACGGCCCCACTGCTGGCGATCGGTGGCGTGATCATGGCGCTGCAACAAGACGTCGGCCTGAGCTGGCTGATTGCCGTCGCCGTGCCCGGCCTGCTGCTGGTTGCGACGCTGATCGTCAGCCGCATGGTGCCGCTCTTCCGGGCATTTCAGACCAAGTTGGATGCCATCAACCGCATCCTGCGCGAGCAGCTGACCGGTGTGCGCGTGGTGCGCGCCTTCGTGCGTGAAGACATCGAAGCAGAGCGCTTCCGCGGGGCGAACCACGACATCATGGTGGTCGGGCGCAAGGTTGGTTCGCTCTTTGTGCTGTTGTTCCCGCTCGCCATGCTGGTGCTGAACGTCACGGTTGTTGGGGTCATCTGGTTTGGTGGCATCCAGGTCGATGCCGGTGCCGTCGAAATTGGCACGCTCTTCGCGTTCATGCAGTACGTCGGGCAGATTCTGATGGGCGTGCTCATGGCCACGTTCATGACGATCATGATTCCGCGCGCCGCGGTTTCGGCCGAGCGCATCAGCGAGGTGCTCGCGAGCGAGTCAACGTTGACTCGCCCCGAGAACCCCGTGACCGAGTTTCCGACGCCGGGCGCGGTCGCATTTCGCGGCGCCGCGTTCACATACCCGGGTGCTGAGTCGGCGGTGCTGGCCGACATCACGTTCGAAGCGGCGCGCGGCGAGACCGTCGCAATCGTCGGCTCGACCGGTGCTGGCAAGTCCTCGCTGATCTCGCTCATCCCGCGCCTGTTCGATGTGACGGCCGGGAGTGTTTCTGTGGGCGGCGTTGACGTGCGCGAGGCCGACCTCGACCACCTCTGGCGGAGCATTGGGCTCGTGCCACAACGGCCGTTCCTGTTCACCGGGACCGTGGCATCCAATCTGCGTTTCGGGCGCGAAGAAGCCACCGACGAAGATCTGTGGCACGCACTCGAAATCGCGCAGGGTCGCGACTTCGTCGAGGAGATGGAGGGCAAGCTGGATGCCCGGATCTCGCAGGGTGGCACGAACGTTTCGGGTGGCCAGCGCCAGCGCCTCGCGATTGCCCGCGCAATTGTGCACCAGCCCGACATTCTCGTCTTTGACGACTCGTTCTCGGCGCTTGACCTCACAACCGATGCCCGCCTGAGGCAGGCACTGTGGCGGGCGTTACCCCAGACGACCAAGATCGTCGTCGCCCAGCGCGTCTCGACCATCACCGACGCCGACCGCATCGTGGTGCTGGAGGACGGCCGCATGGTCGGACTCGGCACGCACGAAGAGCTGCTGGAGCGCAGCGTCACCTACCGAGAAATCGTCGAGTCGCAGTTGGGGGTCGAAGCATGAGCACGCCAGACCTGATGACTGAAGAAGAACGTCTCGAACTCGAGCTCGCCGAACAGGCGCGTCTGGGGGCCGACGACTGGTCGAGTGTTGCCCCGGGCAAGGCCGCGAACTTTGGCAAGAGCTTCGGGCGACTCGTCGGATTGCTGAAGCCGCACGCCTTCGGCTTCACGTTCGTGTCGCTGCTTGGCGCGATCAGTGTGTTTATGGCAGTGATTGCGCCGAAGGTGCTTGGCGAGGCAACGAACATCATCTTCGAAGGTTCGGTCTCGCGCGCGCTCGGGGGGCAGTTCCCTGCGGGCGCGACACAGGCCGAGGTCGTCGCCGCGTTGCAGGCGGCGGGACAGACCGACTTCGCGAACATGGTCGCCGCGATGAGCCACTTCGCCGTCGGCGCGGGCGTTGACTTCACGGCGCTCGCCGTCGTGATCCGCATCGTGCTGATGCTCTACGTGGCGTCGGCGCTGCTCGGCTGGCTGCAGGGCTTCGTGATCAACATCATCATGGTGCGCACGATGTTCCAGCTGCGCGCCGATGTCGAGGCGAAGATCAATCGGATGCCGCTCGCGTACTTCGACAAGGTGCAGCGCGGCGAGCTGATCTCGCGCGTCACGAACGACATCGACAACATCACCCAGACGATGCAACAGTCGCTTTCGACCGTTGTCACCTCGGTGCTCACGGTCGTGGGTGTGCTCGTGATGATGTTCTCGATCTCGTGGCAGCTCGCGATCGTCGCGCTCGTCTCGTTGCCGCTCATGGCCGTGATCTTCGGCGTGATTGGGCCGCGCTCGCAGAAGGCGTTCGGCATCCAGTGGCGCAAGGTCGGCCGGCTCAACGCCCGCGTCGAAGAGTCATTCTCGGGTCACGCGCTGGTGAAGGTGTTCGGTCGCGAGGCCGACTCGCGCGCCAAGTTTGAGGCCGAGAACGAACAGCTCTTTCAGGCGAGCTTTAAGGCGCAGTTCCTTTCTGGCATCATCATGCCGGGCATGATGTTCATCGGGAACCTGACCTACGTGGGCATCGCGGTGCTCGGTGGGCTCATGGTGGCGAGCGGCCAGCTTCGCCTCGGTGACGTGCAGGCGTTCATCCAGTACTCGCAGCAGTTCACGCAGCCGCTGTCGGAGCTCGGTGGCATGGCAGCTGTCGTGCAGTCGGGCACGGCCTCGGCCGAGCGTGTGTTCGAACTGCTCGATGCCGAAGAGCAGGAGCCTGACGATCCGAACGCACCGGAGCCCGTCGACGGTGAAGGTGTCATCGAGTTCAAGAACGTCAAGTTCTCGTACGACCCCGAGCGCCCGCTGATCACCGACCTTTCGTTCCGGGTCGAGCCCGGGCAGACCGTTGCGATCGTCGGACCAACCGGTGCGGGAAAGACCACGCTGGTCAACCTGATCATGCGGTTCTACGAGCTCGACGGCGGGCAGATCCTGCTCGACGGTCAAGACATCGCCGCGCTGACCCGCGACGACGTGCGCTCGCGCACCGGCATGGTGTTGCAAGACCCGTGGCTGTTCGCTGGCACGATTCGCGACAACATTCGGTATGGGCGGGAATCGGCATCCGATCAAGAAATTGTGGATGCCGCAGTCGCAACCCGCGTCGACCGTTTCGTGCACTCGTTGCCAGACGGCTACGACACGGTGCTCGACGAGGACGCCTCGAACGTCTCGGCGGGTGAGAAGCAGCTGATCACGATCGCACGCGCGTTCGTGGCGCAGCCGTCGGTGCTGATTCTCGACGAGGCGACCTCGTCGGTCGACACCCGCACCGAACTGCTGCTGCAACACGCGATGGCTGCGCTCCGCGAGGGCCGCACGTCGTTCGTGATCGCGCACCGACTTTCGACGATTCGTGATGCCGACCTGATCCTGGTGATGGAACACGGCGACATCGTCGAGAAGGGCACGCACGAAGAACTGATCGCGCGCGAGGGTGCCTACTGGCGCCTCTACGTCTCACAGTTCGAGCAGGCGGCGAGCGATCTCGACGCCGAAGGCGTGTCGCACGAGGGTGCGGGTGAGGGCGACGGCGAGGGCGACGAGGTGGCTGAGGGCGAGGCTGAGGCTGAGGCTGTTTCGGGTGTGATGGGTGCTTCGGGTGTTTCGGACCCCGGGGCGGGGCCCGAAGCGGACGAGCCGACGAGCCACTAGTTCGCGCGAGCACATGCCGCGGCTTGGCAGCACTCACTCAGGAAAACCTGGGGTTGGGGCATCCGGTGCCCGCGTGTTTCCGGGGTTTTGGCGGGGCGCGCCGCCGTTTTTCCTGAGTTGGTGTCGTGCGGCGGTGTCGGCACCGGGGCCCGGCCCGGGAACTGTGCGGCGGTGGCCGCCG
>Ga0209476_10000462_pt1 | contig 27352 bp, 19 predicted proteins | sample KloWWTrecipitate_FD_187179 | JGI IMG/M metagenome (GOLD analysis project Ga0209476, IMG submission 187179) | Active sludge microbial communities from Klosterneuburg, Austria, studying microevolution and ecology of nitrifiers - Klosterneuburg... | ecosystem: Engineered > WWTP > Aerobic digester... | reverse complement strand
CTTCAGCGCCACCGCCTTGCCGGCGATGACATGCATCAGCGGGCCGCCCTGGATGCCGGGGAAGATGGCCGAGTTGATGGCCTTCTCGTGCTCGGCCTTCATGAGGATGAGGCCGCCGCGCGGGCCGCGCAGGGTCTTGTGCGTGGTGGTGGTGACGACATCGGCGTGCGGCACCGGGTTGGGGTACACGCCGGCGGCGATCAGGCCGGCATAGTGCGCCATGTCCACCATGAAGATGGCGCCGACTTCCTTCGCCACCTTGGCGAAGCGCTCGAAGTCGATGCGCAGGGCGTAGGCCGAGGCGCCGGCGATGATCAGCTTCGGCTTGTGTTCGCGCGCCAGCCGCTCCATCTCGGCGTAGTCGATCTCCTCCCTGGCGTCAAGGCCGTAAGGCACGATGTTGAACCACTTGCCGCTGATGTTGAGCGGCATGCCGTGGGTCAGGTGGCCGCCCATTGACAGGTTCATGCCGAGGATGGTGTCGCCCGGCTTGAGGAAGGCGAAGAACACCGCCTGGTTGGCCTGCGAGCCGGAGTTCGGCTGCACATTGGCGCAGTCGGCGCCGAACAGCTTCTTCGCGCGGTCGATGGCCAGCTGCTCGGCGACGTCGACGTGCTCGCAGCCGCCATAGTAGCGCTTGCCGGGATAGCCCTCGGCGTACTTGTTGGTGAGCTGCGAACCCTGCGCCTCGAGCACGGCCTGGCTGACGTAGTTCTCGGAAGCGATCAACTCGATGTGCTCTTCCTGGCGGCGATTCTCGGCTTCGATCGCGGCGAACAGCTCGGCATCGACCTTGGCGAGGGTGTTTTTTCTGGAAAACATGGGTGCAGCCCTAACTGATTGAAGAAAACGCCAATTTTACCACGTGGCGGGAGGGGCTATTGGGGTGGCAGTTCGGGCAGGTAACCGCCCAGGTCGTGCTCGCCGGAGAGCCTGAGCATTTCGGCACGAACGGCCTCGCGCAGGCGCACCGCGGCGGCCCAGTCCGCCCCGTCGGCCCGCAACTCGGCGCCGACCTCGAACACCGGGCAACCCCGGCGCGGCAGCCAGGTTCCAGCCCGCAGCATGAGACGCGTGCCGCGCAATCCGGCCACGACGACCGGCGCGGCGGTGCGGGCCGCCGCAACAAACGTGCCCATGCGGAATGGCTTGAGGCCGGGCTCCCGTGAAAAAGTGCCCTCGGGAAACACCGCCAGGCTCTGGCCGCGCCTGAGGGCGGCCATCATTTCTTCCACATCCCCGGCGCTCCGGGCCGCATCGAAGCGCTCGACAAAGATCGCGCCGAGGCCGCGCAGGAACAGGCGCGGCACCCACTGCCCGACCAGTTCGCGCTTGGCGATAAAGGTATAGCGCGGTGGCAGCAGCGCCACCAGGATCAGCGAATCGAGATAACTGGCATGGTTTACCGCCAGGAGATGCGGGGAGTCCGGCAAGCGGCTATTCGGGAGGGGATCGAGCCCGATGCCGGCAACGCGAAACGCCAGGCGCGCCGCATGGCAGGAGATGATCCGGCCCAGGGAGGGGCGCTGCGGGATGGCCACCGCCAGCCAGACCGGTACGGCGAAGGCGATCAACACCAGCCAGGCATACGCGCCGTAAAGCTTGCGCCCGGCCTGTTTCGCCGTCCCCTGGAGACTGACTGTTGCGGCGGCCAGCCACAGTTTCGCCTGCTGCATCCAGGCCGGCGCCTGCCGCCTGCCCACCTCGCCGCGCTCGAAGGCCTCGCGCGAGGCGGCACGGCGGATCTTGCCGCTGGAAGTCTTCAGCACGCTGTGCGGCGGCGCCAGCACGATTTCGTCGGCCGGCATGCCGACGGCGTCGATGGCGGCTTCGTTGATCTTCTGCCGCAGGGCTTCGCGTGCCGCGGCGTCCTGCTCGCGCGTTTCCGCCATCACCACCAGTCGCTCGGTGGCGTTGGCCGGGTCGGTGCTGGCGAAGACGGCGACGCAGCCCTTGCGGATGCCGGGGATGGCGCCGACCGCCTCCTCCAGCTCGTAGGGGTAGAGGTTGCGGCCGCCGCGGATGATGAGGTCCTTGACGCGGCCGGTGAGGTAGGTCTCGCCCTCGACCATGTAGGCGTAGTCGCCCGAATCGAGCCAGCCGTCGCGGAACAGGCGCTGCGTCGCCTCGGGATTGCGGAAATAGCCGCGCGTCGCCGAGGGGCCGCGGAATTGCAGCCGGCCGACGTGGCGGTCGGGCAGTTCGTCGCCGGCCTCGTCGACGATGCGGATCTGATGCCCGGGCAGGGCGCGGCCGCAGGCCGGCACGCGCATCACGTCAGGGCCGCCCTCCTCGGCCGGCACGGCGCGCGCTTCGCGCATGAACACGTCGCGGCGGATGGCATCGATGCGCGGGCCGCGCTCGAGCGGCGGGAAAGCCAGCCCGACGGAGCATTCGGCCAGGCCGTACACCGGCGTGATCGCCTCCGGCTGCAGGCCGTACGGCACGAAGCGCTCGATGAAGGCCTCCAGCGTCGCCGGGCTCACCGGCTCGGCGCCGTTCAGGGCCAGGCGCAGCGAGGACAGGTCGAGTCCGGCGAGGTCGGCGTCGTCGAGCTTCTTCGCGCACAGCTCGTAGGCGAAGTTGGGCGCCGCCGTCAGGGTACCGCGATGGCGCGAAATCGCCTGCAGCCAGCGGGAAGGGCGTGCGAGGAAGGCCAGCGGCGACATCAGCACCAGCGGCATGGCGAAGTAGAGCGAGCCGAACCAGGCGCCGATCAGGCCCATGTCGTGGTACAGCGGCAGCCAGGAGACGAAGACGTCCTCGCTGGTGACCTTGAAGGCCGGCCCCATGGCGCGCAGGTTGGCGAGCAGGTTGGCATGGGTCAGCACGACGCCCTTCGGGTCCCCCGTGCTGCCCGAGGTGTACTGCAGGAAGGCGATGTCGTTCGGGGAAGCGCGGTAATGGAACGCGACGGGCGCGGCCGCGAGCTCTTCCGGCGTGACGATCCCGGCCAGGCTCGGCACGCGGGCGGAGAGCAGCGCCGCCACCGTCTGTGCCTGCGGCACGGTGACGATGAACACGGCCTGGGCGTTGTCGAGGATGCGCGCATGGCGCTTCAGATGGTCCTCGATCTGCGCCAGCCGCGCCGGCGGGTAGATCGGCACGGGAATGCCGCCGGCAAGGAGGATGCCGAAGAAGCAGGCCAGGTAATCTCGTCCCGTCGGCAGCATCAGGGCCACCGCCTGCTGCGGCTGCAGGCCGCGCGCGACCAGGCCGGCAGCAATGCCGCGGGCGGCGTGGTGAAGGTCCGCATAGGTGATCGCTGCGGCCTGTGCGTCCTCGACGCAGAACAGGACATGCGTGCGATCCGGCGTGCGCGCAGCGTGCCACTCCAGTACCTCGACCAGCGTGGCGGCGGCATCCGGCAGCGGCAGTGCCGCTCCGTGCGGCAGTTCGATGGCTGCTTGCGGCGCGGCGGCGGGCGCAGCGTGACCAAGGTAACGCAGCAGGTCGCGCGGCGTTTCCGCCTCGCCCAGAGCGGCCTCCGGCAGGCTGGCGCCGAATTCCCTGCCAAGCCGCAGCAACAACTCGACGCGCGCCAGGGAATCCAGCCCGAGATCGCGCTCCAGGGAGCTATCCAGCGTGACCGGCGCCTCGCGGCCCGGGTGGGTCTCGCGCACCAGCTGCGCAGTCACGCGCAGCAGGCGCACAGAGGCGTCTTCAACCGGGGAGTTCATCCAGTGTTTCGGCGAGATGACCGCGCTCGGCCCAGGAGACAATCGACCAGCGGCCGCGATCGATTTCCAGCCAGTTCAGGCCGGCGTTGGGAATCTCGAAGTCGCGCGGGAGGGAAAGCGGCTTGCCGCTGGCGCGGCGATGCAGGACGTCTAGCACGCCGCCGTGGGTCACGACCAGGACTTGCCTGCCCGTATGCGCCGCGACGATGGCATCGATGCACTGATTGACGCGAGCGGCGAACTGAAGCAGGCTCTCGCCGCCGCCCGGCAGGGCAAAGGCTTCCTCGCGCGCCAGGAAGCGCGCATGCGCCTGCGGATGGCGCTGCTCGAATTCCGCATAAGTCAGTGTCTGCAGCACGCCGTAGTGGCGCTCGCGCAGGGCAACCTGTTGCCCGATCGGCAGCCTCAGCAGGTGGGCAACCGCCTCCGCGGTGTGCAGCGCCCGCGACAGGTCGCTGGAATAAATCGCCGCGAAGTCCTCCTGCGCCAGCCAGTTGGCGGTGGCGCGCGCCTGGGCGTGGCCCGTCGAGGATAGCGGCACGTCGAGCTGGCCCTGGATGCGGCGCTCCGCATTCCAGGCGGTTTCGCCATGGCGAACGAGGCAAAGTCGGGTGGCGGTCACGAAGCGGATCGGTCCGGATTGATGCGCAAAGAGCCGAATGTTAGGGTTTACCTGCATTTTGCGCCAGTCGGGGCAAAAACGACTGGAATCACGAGGCGTTCCGGATTACGCTTACGCCGCTTCGCTCCGGCCCGCCAAGAGAGGGCCCATGAAAAAAGGGCACGGCCACCGCCGCGGCCGCATAGGAGAATCCATGAACACCTTGCTCAAAGCCTCCACACTGATCGACGCCTTCAGCGAACGCGTCGGCCGCACCGTCATCTGGCTGGTATTGGCCGCCGTGCTGATTTCCGCCGGCAACGCCATCGTGCGCAAGGCCTTCAACACCAGTTCGAACGCCCTGCTGGAGATCCAGTGGTATCTCTTCTCGGCGGTGTTCCTGCTCGGCGCCGGCTACGCCTTCCTGAAGAACGCCCATGTGCGCATCGACTTCATCTCCAACCACCTGTCGCCCAGGGTGCGCAACATCATCGACATCGTCGGCATCCTCGTTTTCCTCGGCCCGCTGTGCATTCTCCTGATCAAGCTGTCCTGGCCGCTGTTCGTGAACGCCTGGACCAGCGGCGAGATGTCGCAGAACGCCGGCGGGCTGATCCGCTGGCCGGTGATGCTGATGATCCCCGCCGGGATGGCCCTGCTGCTGCTGCAGGCCGCCTCCGAGCTGATCAAGCGCTTCGCCTTCCTGCGCGGCGCCCTTCCCGACCCGCTCGGCCACGGCGAAGAGCCCTCGATCGAGGATGAACTGGCGCGCGAGATCGAGGAGCACGCCAAGCATGTACAGGAGGAAGTACGATGATGGCCTTCATCGCGCAGAACTTCACGCCGCTGCTGTTTTGCGGCCTGCTGCTGTTCCTGCTCACCGGCTTCCCGGTCGCCTTCTCGCTGGCCGCCACCGGCCTGTTCTTCGGCTTCCTCGGCATGGAAGCGGACATGTTCCCGCCCAACCTGTTCCAGGCGCTGCCGCTGCGCATCTTCGGCATCATGCAGAACGACACGCTGCTGGCGATTCCCTTCTTCACCTTCATGGGCATCATCCTCGAGCGCAGCGGCATGGCCGAGGACCTGCTGGAGACCATCGGCCAGGTGTTCGGCCCGCTGCGCGGCGGCCTGGCGCTGGCGGTGATCTTCGTCGGCGCCCTGCTGGCCGCCACCACCGGCGTCGTCGCCGCGGCGGTGATCTCGATGGGCCTGATCTCGCTGCCGATCATGCTGCGCTACGGCTACAACCGCACCATTGCCACCGGCGTCATCACCGCCTCGGGCACGCTGGCGCAGGCCATCCCGCCCTCGCTGGTGCTGATCGTCATGGCCGACCAGCTCGGCCGCTCGGTCGGCGACATGTACGCCGGCGGCCTGGTGCCGGGCCTGCTGCTGGTCGCGCTCTACGCGATCTTCGTCATCATCGTCGCCTTTGTGCGGCCGTCCTGGGTGCCGGCGCTCCCCGCCGAGGCGCGCATCTACAAGGAAGCCAACGGCGCCAGCGGCCACAAGTCGCTGCTCCTTCTGATGATCCTCGCCGCGACGGCAGGCATCGTCTGGTCGCAGTTCCACGACGGCATCATCAAGTCGTGGACCGGGCGCGAGAATGCCGCACCGGGGGACGAAATCGTCATCATGTCGATGACCGTCGCCTCGTTCACCGCGCTGGGACTTGCCCTGCTCAACCATTTCACCAGGATGCACCTGCTGTCGAAGCTCTCCGAGCGGGTCACTTTCGTGCTGATCCCGCCGCTGATCCTGATCTTCCTGGTGCTGGGCACGATCTTCCTCGGGCTGGCGACGCCGACGGAGGGTGGCGCCATGGGCGCCCTCGGCGCCTTCATCATGGCCCTGGCCCGGCGCAAGCTCTCCATGAGCCTGCTCAAGCAGGCGCTGGACAACACCACCCGGCTGTCCTGCTTCGTGCTGTTCATCCTGATCGGCTCGACGGTGTTCTCGTTCACCTTCAACGCCGCCGACGGCCAGAAGTGGGTCGAGCACCTGTTCGACAAGCTGCCCGGCGGCGCGCTCGGTTTCCTCATCGTGGTGAACCTGCTGGTGTTCGTCCTCGGCATGTTCATCGACTTCTTCGAGATCGCCTTCATCGTCATCCCGCTGCTGGCGCCGGTGGCGGAGAAGCTCCTCCCCGGCATCCTGCCGCCGGGTTCGGACGCGCTGATCTGGTTCGGCGTCATCATCGCCATCAACCTGCAGACCTCCTTCCTGACGCCGCCGTTCGGCTTCGCCCTGTTCTACCTGCGCAGCGTCGCCGCCAAGGGGGACTACAACGACCGGGTGACCAACCAGCGCATCCCGGCGGTAACCACGGCGCAGATCTACAAGGGCGCCATCGCCTTCATCTGCATCCAGGTCGTCATGGTGGTGGCGGTCATCTCCTGGCCCGGCCTGGTACTGGACAGCCTCGACAAGGGCGCGGTCGTCAACATCGAGGACGTCAATATCGAAATGCCGGTGGATCCGGATGCCGAGGCGAAGGAACAGGAACAGGCCGACGCGGAGGCCGAGGCGCAAGGCGAGAAGAAGGAGGGCGAGGAAGGCGCCGAGAAGGAGGAAGGGAAGGAAGAGGATCCCGCTGCAGCCCTGATGCGTTCAATGAAAAAGTAGCGCACTCCAACTCCAATAAAAAAGCCCCGCCGAATCGGCGGGGCTTTTTGTTGGGCGGCTGACGAATTATTTCTTCTTCGCCGGCGCAGCCTTCTTGTCTTCGCGCCCGGTCTGCATGAAGTTGTCGAAGGTGGCCTCGGTGAAACGGAACCACATGTGCTGGTCGTCGCGGAACTTGGCATAGTCCTCGTAGACCTTCTTCCAGTTCGGGTTCTTTGCCGAGAGTTCGCCGTAGAGCGCCATCGCCGCATCGTGGGCCGCCTTGAGGATTTCGCGGCTGAAGGGGCGCAACTGCGCTCCCGCGGCCACCAGGCGCTTCAACGCGGCGGGGTTCTTGGCGTCATAGCTGGCCTGCATGGTGACGTGGGCATGCGAGGCGGCCGCCTCGACGATGGCCTTGTTCTCGGCCGAGAGTCCTTCCCATGCCTTGTTGTTCACATACAGCGAGAGCTGCGGACCGCCCTCCCACCAGCCCGGATAGTAGTAGTACTTGGCGACCTTGTTGAAGCCGAGCTTCTCGTCGTCGTAGGGCCCGACCCACTCGGTGGCGTCGATAGTGCCCTTTTCCAGCGCCTGGTAGATCTCGCCGCCGGGGATGTTCTGCGGCACGCCGCCAATGCGCTCGAGTACCTTGCCGCCGAAGCCGCCGATGCGCATCTTCAGGCCCTTGATGTCGGCAAGCGACTTGATCTCCTTGCGGTACCAGCCGCCCATCTGGGCGCCGGTGTTGCCCATCGCAAAATTGACGATGTTGTAGTTCTTGTAGAACTCGCGCAGCAGCTTCATGCCGTTGCCCTCGTACATCCATGCCGTCATCTGGCGCGAGTTGAGGCCGAAGGGGATGGCGCAGTCGATGGCGAAGGTCTCGTCCTTGCCGAAGAAGTAGTAGGGCGCGGTGTGGGCGCATTCGACGGTGCCCTGCTGCACGCCATCGACGACGCCGAAGGGGGGCATCAGTTCGCCGCCGGCGTGCACCGAGATCTCGAACTTGCCGCCGGAAGCTTCCTTCACCTTCTTGGCGAAGACGTCGGCCGCGCCGAAGATGGTGTCGAGCGCCTTCGGAAAGCTGGAGGCCAGGCGCCAGCGGATGGTGGCGCCCTGGGCGTGGGCAGCGGGAGCCACGCCCGCCGCCAGGATGCCGGCGATGCCGGCATTTTTAATGAATTGACGACGTTCCATTGAAAAAGTCTCCTCTAGAGGTTCTTCTTTGCCGTTGTGCGGCGGAATGTTCAACCCCCCCTTTGTCCGGGGATCGCCGGGTGATACTACACCAAATGATTTGCCGAAATCACGCGAATCGGGTCGCAAAACGGTAGGGGAAACCCCTATGGGAAAGCCGGCCTAGGCCCCGGCGATGGTCATGCGCTCGAGGAGAATCGAGCCGACCTGCTTGGAACCGCGCACGAGCACGTCGTTGCCGACGGCGACGATGCCGCGCAGCATGTCCTTGAGGTTGCCGGCGATAGTGATTTCCTGCACCGGATGGCGGATTTCGCCGTTCTCCACCCAGTAGCCGGAGGCGCCGCGGGAATAATCGCCGGTGACGTAGTTCACGCCCTGGCCCAGCACTTCGGTGACGAGCAGGCCGCGGCCCATCAGGGCGGCGAGGCCGACGAGGTCGCGCTTGCCCGGCCGCACGATGAGGTTGTGAGAGCCGCCGGCATTGCCGGTGGTGCGCATGCCCAGCTTGCGCGCCGAATAGGTGGACAGGAAATACCCCTTCAGCACACCGGCCTCGACCACCTCGCGATCCTGCGTGGCGACGCCGTCGTCGTCGAAGGGGCTGCTCCCCAGGGCGCGCGGCAGGTGCGGCCGCTCGCTGATGTGCACCTGCGGCGAGAAGACCTGGGTGCCGAGGCTGTCGAGCAGGAAGGAGGACTTGCGATACAGGCTGCCGCCCGAGGCGGCATAGACGAAGTTGCCGATCAGCGTGGCAGCCAGCGGCGCCTCGAACAGCACCGGCACCTCGCAGGTGGCGATCTTGCGCGCGCCCAGGCGCGAGAGCGCGCGGCGCGCGGCGTATTCCCCGACCACTTCGGCTTCGGCCAGATCGGCGGCATCGCGATGGGTGCTGTACCAGTCGTCGCGCTGCATGGCGTCGCCCTCGCCGGCAATCACCGAGCAGGACAGGTAATGGCGCGAGGAGGCGTAGCCGCCCATGAAGCCGAGGCTGTTGGCGGAGACGAAATGCGACTGCTGGCAGGACACGCTGGCGCCTTCGGAATTCTTCACCAGCGGGCTGACGGCAAAGGCCGCCGCCTCGCAGCGCCGGGCGATGTCGATGGCGTCCTCGACCGGCAGGAGCCAGGGATGGTAGAGATCGAGGTCCGTCTCGCCGCGCGCCAGCAGCTCCGCCTCCGGCAGGCCGGCGGCTTCGTCCGGCGCGGTGAAGCGCGCGATCGACAACGCCGCGTCGACCGTCGCCCTCAGGGCGGCAGGCGAGAAATCCGAGGTCGAGGCATAACCGCGCCGCTGGCCGAGATAGACGGTGACGCCGACGCCCTTGTCGCGGTTGTACTCGATGGTTTCGACCTCGCCCAGGCGCACGCTCACCGACTGGCCGAAGCCCTCCGATACATCCGCCTCGCAGGCGCTGGCGCCGCGCGACCTGGCATGCTCGAGTATGTCCTGCGCCATCTGGCGCAAGGTGTCCTGCGGGAAGCTGAAATCGGGGGAAGACATCGCGGAAGGGGAAGATGCAAAGATATAATCATACCAACATGAGGAATCTTGAAGACCTGGACAACCCCGACGCGCCGGAACCCCCGAGCAAGTCGCAGAGGAAGCGCGACATGCACGCCCTGCAGGAAATGGGGGCGGCGCTGGTCGAACTCCCGCCGGAGCGCCTCGGCCGCATCGAGATGCCGGAGGACCTGCGCGCCGCGATCCGCGAGGCGCAGCGGCTCACCCGGCACGAGGCGCGCCGCCGCCAGCTGCAGTACATCGGCCGCCTGATGCGGGATGTCGATCCGGCGCCGATCCGCGAGGCGCTGGATGCCGTCAACGGCGCCTCCGCCGTCGAGACGGCCCGCCAGCACCGCCTGGAGCGGCTGCGCGAGCGGCTGCTGGTGGATGAAACGGTATTGACGGAAATCGGCGCGGCCCATCCCGGCGCCGACCTCACGCGCCTCAGGCAGCTGCGCCGCGGCGCCCTGCACGAACGCGATGCCGGCAAGCCGCCGAAAAGCTTCCGGGAACTGTTCCGCAAGCTGCGGGAGATCGATGGTGAATGAAGAACTCCTGATCGGCCTGGTATCGATCTCCGACCGCGCCTCCAGCGGCGTCTATGAGGATCAGGGCCTCCCTGCCCTGCGTGAGTGGTTCGGCGCGGCGATGGCCTCGCCCTGGCGCATGGAGAACCGGCTGATTCCCGACGAGCAGCCGGTGATCGAGCAGACCCTGATCGAACTGGCCGACACGGTGGGTTGCCATCTCGTCATGACCACCGGCGGCACGGGCCCGGCGCCGCGTGACGTGACGCCGGAAGCCACCCTCGCGGTGGCGCACAGGGTGCTTCCCGGTTTCGGCGAGCAGATGCGCCAGGTGAGCCTGAGGTACGTGCCCACCGCCATCCTTTCTCGCCAGGTCGGCGCGGTGCGGGGAACAACGCTGATCCTCAACCTGCCCGGCCAGCCCAAGGCCATCAAGGAAACGCTGGACGGAGTTTTCGCGGCAGTGCCCTACTGCATCGACCTCATCGGCGGGCCGTACATCGAGACCAACGAGGCGGTGATCAAGGCCTTCCGGCCGAAGTCGGCGATACGGCCGAAGTAGGGCTCAGCTCGGCGGCGCGACGCGGTAGAGCCCGAGGTCGAAGTCGACGCCGGTCTCGAGCTGCTCGATCGGATCGAGCCGCGCCGAGCGGCCCTGCCAGGCGAACACCAGCGGGATGGCCGGCTCGAAGGCAGCACTCGGCAGGACCACCCTGGCCGTATCTCCCGTGTGCAGGGTATCGAGCAGGATGGCATTGCAGTCCATCCCGCCCAGGTCGCCGGCGATGGCCTGCGGGGATTTCGACAGGGTTTCGATGCCGACCGAGCCCTGTGTGGGGGTTTCCCGGCTGAAGCGCCGGACGACGCCGACCAGCCAGTTGCTGCCGCCTTCCGGCTGCATGCCGAGCAGTGCGCCGATGCGCACCCAGTCCGAGGCCGTGAGCGGCACCTGCGCCCCCATGCCGCCAAGGCTGACATCGTCGACGACCCAGGCTTCGCTTTCTTCGCCGCCCCGGTTCGAGAGGCGGGCATGGATGGCGTCCAGGCCATTTACCGCGGTCAGCCGGGATTTGACGCGATGGCGGTCGTGCGAGCGCATCGGCGGTTTCGGCGCCCAGTACATGACCAGGTGCTTGAGCACCGGCAGCACGATTCGTGCCGAATATTGGGCGCCCAGGTTCACTTCAGCCGGCACCTCGCCGCGCTCCACCTGCCGCAGCATGCCTTCCAGCCTGGCCAAGGCCGCGCCGGCGCTGAAAAAGCGCAGGCTGGGCGACATTTGCGGCAGGACGGCAAGCCGCTTCGGCGGCGCCGGCTTGTCGGCATCCACCCAATACACATTCTCCGGACGCACTTCGGCGGTAAACAGGAACTGCGGCAGGAAATGCGCAATGAAGCGTTCGGCGATCTCGATTTCCAGCGGCAGCAGGCTGTCCATGCTCGATGCCTGGAACACCAGCGCCTTCAGGTATTCGAGTTCCACCGTGCTCTCGCCGGGCACGTTCGGATAGGGCGTCAGGGCCTGACGGGAAAACCTGCCCTGCTCGGCGAAAAGATAGGCGCGGCCCATGCGCTGCCAGAGTTCGGCGTTGATCGGACCGTAGCGAAACTGGTCCCATTTCAGCTGCGCTGAAAAGGCGCGCAACATGCGGACGATGAGCAGCGGCACATTGGACTTGATCGCCTCGCTGCCCTTTTCCTGCGTCCGGTAGCGGGCCAGACAACTGCCGTAGGCGCTGCCCAGCTCTGCCCAGAAGTCGTGGTTCGCCTGCCACAGCCTGTATTCCTGCTGCCGGCCGAGCCGCGGCGAGGTCAGGTAGTCGCGGCCCAGCTTGCGCGCATGCGCCTGGACCGCGTCGTCAAGCTGGAAAACCAGGGCCAGCCGGTCGGAGAGATTGATGACTTCATCGCCGGCGACCGATTCGAGCCAGCCGGAAACCTCGTCCAGGGCCGTGGCGGCGTCGCGCATCGAGAGTTCGCCGATGACGCGCCTGGCTTCCTTGGCATCGGCAAGCGGGTGGCCGGATTTCGCTGAGAACAGTCCGAGCATGATAGGTGTCAGTGTATGCGCCCTGTGGGAACGCCTGGATGGTTGCCGGCGGGAAACAGTGCCCGCAGGATGTTTCGCGCTTAAAGAATAGCGTATGCCGGGGGCAAAGTCATCCGAGGCCTGCTTCTGCCTGCCTTCTATCGGTGCGGCGCGGGCGAGGCGGCATGCGCCGCCAGCCATTGTTCGACGAACTCCACGCCCCAGGCGACGCCGAAACCGGTGAGATCGGTGCCCACGGCGCCCAGCCCGCCGCTGCAGCTCGAGGCCGACAGGTCCATGTGCACCCAGGCCAGGTCGTTGGTGAAGCGCTTGAGAAAGCGTGCGGCGAGTATGTGGTCGGCCTCGCCATCGAGGGTGCATTGCTTGATGTCGGCCATCTTGCTCTCCAGTCCGGCCTCGTAGTCGGCGTCGAGCGGGAAGACGCAGACGCGCTCGCCGCTTGCCTCGCCCGCCGCCACCGCCAACCGCGCCAGTTCCGACGTGGTGGCGAACACGCCGGAGTAGCGGCTGCCCAGCGCATAGCCCATGCTGCCGGTGAGCGTGGCAAAGTCCATGACCAGGTCCGGCACGGCGGATGTCCTGCCGCCGCGGCTCGCCAGCGTCAGCGTATCGGCCAGCACCATGCGGCCCTCGGCATCGGTATGCACCACCTCGATGGTGGTGCCGTCGAGCGCCGTGACGATGTCGTTCTGCTTGTAGGCTTCCGGCGAAAGGTGGTTCTGTGCGATCGGCAGCCAGGCATCGATGGCGAGCGGCATGTTGCGCTCGATCATGGCTTGCATGAGGCCAAGCGCCACGGCAGAGCCGTTCATGTCCTCGTGCATGCCGGCCATGTACTTCGCCGGCTTGAGGTTGTGGCCACCGGTGTCGAAGCAGATGCCCTTGCCGACCAGGGCCAGTCGGCCCTGCGGTTTTTTGGGCCGCCAGGCGAGATGCACGATGGCAGCATCCTCCGGCGCGCTGCCCTGGGCGACGGCGACGAAGGCGCCCGCGCCCAGCCGGCGCAGGCGGCGCATGTCGAATTCCTCGAAATCCCATCCGCGGCTGCGCGCGATCTGGCGCAGGCGCTGGCGGTAACCGGCCGGCGTCAGTTCATTGGGCGGCAAGGCGGTCAGTGTGCGGGCGAGCGTATTGGCCTCGGCCACCGCGGCAATCTCCGCGAAACCGGCAGGATCGCGTGCGCCGTAAAGCTGAATCCTGGCCAGCGGCCGGGGCACGGGCTTCTTGCGGCGCGTCGGCAGGCGCACCCCGTTCACCCAGGCCACGTAGACCGCCTCGCGTGCGTTTTCGCGACGCACCTCGGCGCTGCCGAACAGCGCCAGCACCAGCTCGCGCGGCTGCTCTTCCATCAGCGGCGCCATCGCCCGGCGCAACACGTTCTGCCGCTCGAAGGCGCTCTTGCCCCCGTCGAGCATGACGAAGCTGCACAGGCCGCCGTCGGCAAGATTGACGCTGACCGGCGTCTTGGCCAGATCACCGGCCTTCATGTCGCGGCGCTTCAGCGCGGCCCGCAGCCGGTCAAGGGCCGGCACGTCGCGCAGGCCATCGAGTTTTTTCGCAAAAGGCAGAACCATCAGGGCGTGGGTGGCCCGTTCGAGGGCCGTAGCGCCAAGCGGCGCAGCAGTTTGGGTGAGTTTGGCCAGCATCTTCGTTTCCTTTAGAATCGACACCGATTATAGCCTCGCCCGGACAAGCCCCCTCATGCAGCAATACCTCGACTTGATGCGCCACGTGCTCGAGCACGGGCACCCGAAGAGCGACCGCACCGGCACCGGCACGCTGTCCGTCTTCGGCTGGCAGATGCGCTTCGACCTGGAGGCGGGCTTTCCGCTCCTCACCACCAAGAAACTGCACACGAAATCCATCATCCACGAGCTGCTCTGGTTCCTGCAGGGCGACACCAACATCCGCTACCTCAAGGAGCACGGCGTCTCGATCTGGGACGACTGGGCCGACGCCAACGGCGACCTCGGCCCGGTGTATGGCTACCAGTGGCGCAGCTGGCAGACGCCCGACGGCCGCTCAATCGACCAGATCGCGCAACTGGTCGATGGGCTGAAGAAGAACCCCGATTCGCGACGCCACATTGTCAGCGCCTGGAACCCGGCAGACATCGAACGCATGAAGCTGCCGCCCTGCCACGCGCTGTTCCAGTTCTACGTCGCCGACGGTCGGCTCTCCTGCCAGCTCTACCAGCGCAGCGCCGACATCTTCCTGGGCGTGCCTTTCAACATTGCCTCCTACGCCCTGCTCACCTTAATGGTGGCGCAGGTCTGCGGCTACCGGCCGGGCGACTTCGTGCACACCCTCGGCGACGCCCATCTCTACAGCAACCACCTCGTACAGGCGCGCCTGCAGCTGACGCGCGTGCCGCGCCCCCTGCCGCAGCTGCGCATCAACCCGGAGGTGCGCGACCTCTTCGCCTTCCGCTTCGAGGATTTCACGCTGGAAGGCTACGACCCGCATCCGCACATCGCCGCGCCGGTGGCGGTGTGACCGGCGCGCCGCGATGATCCTCGGCGCAGACATCGGCGGCACCAAGACGCTGCTGGCCCTCGCCGGCGACGGCGGCATCGTCTGCGAGCGCCGCTATCCCAGCCGCGACTGGAGCGAATTCGCCGATCTGCTGCGCGCCTTTCTCGGCGAGGCTGGCTGCGCCGCAGGAATCACTTCGGCCTGCCTCGGCGTTGCCGGCCCGGTGGAAGGCAACCGCGCCAAGGTCACCTACCTGCCCTGGTTCATCGATGGCCCGGCGCTGGCGCAGGGTTTCGACATCGGCCGCGTCGAGGTGGTCAACGACTTCGCGGCGGCGGCGCAGGGCGTGGCCTCGCTTCGGCCCGATGATCTCATCTCGCTCCAGGAAGGCCGCCCGCTGGAACCAGCGCCACGGCTGCTGATCGGCGCCGGCACCGGCCTCGGCGTCGCCGCATTGCTGCCCGAGGGCAAGGGCTGGCGCACCGTCAGCGGCGAGGGCGGCCACATCGGCTTCTCTCCTGCCGGCGAGGAACAGCTGGCCGTCTGGCGCCATCTGCACAAGCCCGGCGGGCGCGTCACGGCGGAGAACGTCATCTCCGGCGCCGGCCTCGCCGCCATCTACGCCAGCCTGGCTAAAGTCAGTCCCGGCAGCACGGCGATCGAAGACCCCGCCGGCATCGCCGCGGCGGCGGACGAGAACCCGCTGGCGCGGCAGGCCGTCGACCTCTTCATCGCCGCCTATGGCGCCTTCGCCGGCGACCTCGCCCTGCTGTTCATGGCGCGCGGCGGCGTCTATCTCGGCGGCGGCATCGCGCCGAAGCTGCTCGACCGCCTGCGGCAGGGCGGCTTCGTGCGGGCCTTCGGCGCGCGCGGCGCGCACGCCGGCCTGATGGCGGATTTTCCGATCCGCGTCGTCATCGAGGAACGCCTCGGCCTGCTCGGCGCGCTGGCGATTGCTGCGGCGCACACCAATATAGCTTGACGTTTATCAATCAACCGCAACAAACCCGGCGTAGCATGAAGGCATAGCAACAAGAAGAAATCGCCATCCTGCACCGGAGGAGGTTGCTATGCCGACACGCAGTACGACGAGGACGGTCAAGCCGTCCGTAAAGACCGCCGCCAAACAGCCGCGCGCGAAAAAGGCCAACGGTGTCTCCGCGGAAGAGCGCAGGCGCCTCATCGCCGAGGCCGCCTATTTCAAGGCCGAGCGGCGCGGCTTCCCGGAAGACGGCGCACTGGAAGACTGGGTCGAGGCGGAGGCGGAAATCGATGCCCTGCTCGACGCACGGCAATCCCGCTAGGCGGGAACCAGGATCACCGCCGCCAGCGGCGGCAGGGTGATGTCGAGGCTGGCGGGGAAACCCAGGTGCGCTTCGCGCCGCGCCGCGATGCCGCTGCCGTTGCCGAGGTCGCTGCCGCCGTAGTAAGCGGAATCGCTGTTGAACACCTCGCGATAGCCGCCCGCCCGCGGCACGCCGATGCGATAGGCCGGGCGCGGCACGGGCGTGAAGTTCAGCGCCACCAGAACGAAGGAACCGTCTCGCGCCAAGCGCAGATAGCTGAGGACCGACTGATCGGCATCGTGGCAATCGCTCCAGGCAAATCCGCCCGAATCGAAATCCAGGTCGTGCAGGGCCGGCGTGTCGCGATACAGCCGGTTGAGATCGCGCGCCAGGCGCTGCAGGCCGGCATGCGGCGCATGCTGCAGCAGCCACCAGTCGAGCTCGCCACCGGCATTCCACTCGCTGCGCTGCCCCAGTTCGCTGCCCATGAAGTTGAGCTTCTTCCCGGGGGAAGTCATCTGATAGGCCAGCAGCAGGCGCGCGTTGGCGAATTTCTGCCAGTCGTCGCCGGGCATCTTGCCGAACAGCGAGCCCTTGCCATGCACCACCTCGTCGTGGGAGAGCGGCAGGACGAAATTCTCGGTGTAGGCGTAGAGCTGGCCGAAGGTGAGCCGGCTGTGGTGATAGCGCCGGTGCACCGGATCGTGGGAAAGATAGTCCAGGGTGTCGTTCATCCAGCCCATGTTCCACTTCATCGAGAAACCCAGGCCACCGAGGTGCGTTGGCCGCGACACCATCGGCCAGGCGGTGGACTCCTCGGCAACGGTCAACGCGCCGGGAAACTCGCCGTGCACCATGACGTTGAGCTGGCGCAGGAAGTCGATGGCCTCCAGGTTCTCGCGCCCGCCGTAGCGGTTGGGCAGCCACTCGCCGGCCTTGCGCGAATAGTCGAGGTAGAGCATGGAGGCGACGGCGTCCACGCGCAGGCCGTCGAAATGGAACTCGGACAGCCAGTAGTGGGCGCTCGAGAGCAGGAAGCTCCTGACCTCGTTGCGGCCGTAGTTGAAGACGTGGGTGCCCCAGTCGGGATGGCGCTTCAGGCGCGGATCCTCGTGCTCGTAGAGCGAGCTGCCGTCGAAATGCGCCAGCGCGAACTGATCCTCGGGAAAATGCCCCGGCGCCCAGTCGAGGAGAACGCCGATGCCGGCCCCGTGGCAGGCATCGATGAAGCCGCGCAGGTCATCGGCGCTGCCGAAGCGGCGCGTCGGCGCGAAATAGCCTGTGGTCTGGTAGCCCCAGGACTCGTCGAGGGGATGCTCGGAGACCGGCAGCAGCTCGATGTGCGTAAAGCCCATGTCGAGCACGTAGGGCAACAGGTGCTCGGCCAGCTCGCGGTAGCTGTAGAAGCGCCCGTCCGGATGGCGGCGCCAGGAGCCGGCATGCAGCTCGTAGATCGAGACCGGCGCGTGCAGCCAGTCCCACTGCGCCCGGCGTGCAAGCCAGTCGCCGTCGCTCCAGGCATGCGCCGGCGGCGGCGGCACGCAGGCGGCAGTGGCCGGCCGCAGCTCGAAGCGCTGGCCGTAGGGGTCGCTCTTCACCTGCACTGCGCCGCTGGCGCGGTTGCGGATCTCGTATTTGTAGAGGGTTCCCGCCGCCAGGCCGGGAATGAACAGCTCCCATACGCCGGAGGCGCCGAGCGAGGCCATCGGGTGGATGCGCCCGTCCCAGCGGTTGAATTCGCCGACAACCGAAACGCGCTCGGCATTCGGTGCCCAGACGCGGAAGCAGGTGCCGGACACGCCCCGGCGCGGCTCGATGCGGGCGCCAAGAAGATGGTAGGCTTGGTAATTCCTGCCTTCACTGAAAAGATACAGGTCGTGGGAGGTCGCCGCCGGCGGGAAAGCATAAGGATCGTGGCAGTGCTGCCTGGCGCCCCCTTCCTCGACAAGCAATCGATAAGGCTCGTCTTGCAACGCTGCGCCACGCCACTCGAAAATGCCTGCGGGATCGGTGCATGCAAACGCCTCCATGCCGGTCGGCGTTTCCAGGGCAACGGCCGCGGCCCCGGGGCGAAACACGCGGATACGCCAGCCCCCGGTGTCCCGGGCCGGGCCGAGGCAGGAGAAGGGGTCATACTCGCGCGCCTGCAGCAGGCGCCCCCAGGGACTGGGGGCGGCAGGGTGGCGGGCAACGGGTTTTTTGGTGTTCATAGTCGCATCTGAAAGGACAATCGCATGCAGGACGATAACGAAGCGCTGCACCAGGTCTATAGCACGACACGCGGCGGGCAGGGTCCGCGCTTCGTCAGCCAGCTCACGCGTGAGGCCTTCGCCATCGTGCTCGCCGGCGGGCGCGGCAGCCGCCTGAAGCAGCTCACCGACTGGCGCTCCAAGCCGGCTGTCCCGTTTGCCGGCAAGTTCCGGATTATCGATTTTACGCTATCCAACTGCATCAATTCCGGCATTCGCCGCATCGGCGTCGCCACCCAGTACAAATCGCAAAGCCTGATCCACCACCTGCAGCGCGGCTGGGGCTTCCTCGACGGCCGCCTCAACGAATTCATCGACCTGCTGCCGGCGCAGCAGCAACTGGGCGCCGACTGGTACAAGGGTACCGCCGACGCCGTGTTCCAGAACCTCGACATGCTGCGGCGCAATCATCCGAAGTATGTCGTCGTGCTTGCCGGCGACCATGTCTACAAGATGGACTACGGCCGCATGCTCGCGTTCCACGTCGCCGAGCAGGCCGATCTGACAATAGCCTGCATGGAAGTGCCGCGCGAGGAAGCCAGCGCCTTCGGCATCATCAGCGTGAACGATGACTGGCGCGTCACCCGCTTTACCGAAAAACCGAAGGACCCGGAAGCCATGCCCGGCAAGCCGGATCGCTCCCTGGTCAGCATGGGCGTGTATGTCTTCAACGCCGGCTTTCTTTTCGAGCAGGTCATCCGGGACAGCGACGACCCGAGCTCCTCGCACGACTTCGGCAAGGATGTGATTCCGCATATCGTCGATCGCTACCGCGTCTTCGCCCACGATTTCGCCGAGAGCTGCGTCGGCGGGGAGGAAGGCAGGCCCTACTGGAAGGATGTCGGCACACTGGACGCCTACTGGGAGGCCAACATGGATATCGTCCATGTCACGCCGGAACTGAACCTGTATGACAACAACTGGCCGATCTGGACCTATCAGGAGCAGCTGCCCCCGGCCAAATTCATCTTCGACGACGATGACCGGCGCGGCAAGGCGATCGACTCCATCGTCTCGGGCGGCTGCATCATCAGCGGCGCCGCGGTGCGCCGCTCGCTGCTCTTCTCCGACGTCCGCATCGAGGAGCGCAGCGTGGTCGAGGACTCGGTGATCCTGCCCAAGGTGCGCATCGGCAGGAACGCGGTCATCAAGCGCGCCATCCTCGACAAGCGCTGCCGCATTCCGGACGGCATGAAGATCGGCGTCAATCGCGAAGAGGATGCGCGCCGCTTCCACGTCACCGAGAAGGGCATCACGCTGGTCACGCCCGAGATGCTGGGCCAGCAGGTGCATGGGGTGCGATAGCGACCGTTTGCCGACATGAGCGACATCCGCAATCTGGAACTGGTCTTCCTCTGGCACATGCACCAGCCGGACTATCGCGACCATGCCACGGGCGAATTCCGCCGGCCGTGGACCTACCTGCACGCCCTCAAGGACTACACCGACATGGCGGCGCACCTGGAGCGGCATCCGCAGGTGCGCGCCGTGGTCAACTTCGTGCCGGTGCTGCTCGACCAGATCGAGGACTACGTGCGGCAGTTCGACGCCGGCGACTTTCGCGATCCCCTGCTGCGGCTGCTGGCGCGCGAGTCCCTCGACAACCTGGCGCCGGACGAGCGGTCGCTCCTCCTCACCACCTGCCTTCCCGGCAACCATGCACGCATGGTCGCGCCCTATCCCCGCTTCGAGCGGCTGCACAACCTCTTCCGGCCGATCGCCGGCCAGGGGCTCGCCGCCACCGCCTATCTTTCGGGTGCCTTCTTCGCCGACCTGCTGGTCTGGTATCACCTGGTGTGGACCGGGGAGTCCGCTCGCCGGCAGCAGCCGCTGCTGGCAGAGCTGATGACCAAGGGCGAGGGCTACAGCTTCGACGACCGGCGGCGGCTGCTGGCGCGGATGGGCGATGCCCTGCGCGGCATCATCCCGCGCTACCGGGCCCTGGCCGAACGCGGCCAGGTCGAGCTGTCGACGACGCCGGACACGCATCCGCTGGCACCGCTGCTCCTCGATTTCGCCTCGGCGCACGAAGCGCAGCCCGACCTGCCCCTGCCGCAGTCTCATTTCTACCCGGGCGGACGCTCGCGCATCGACCGGCACATCGCCCTGGCGCGCGACAGCCATGCGAAGCGCTTCGGCCAGGCCCCGGCGGGGATGTGGCCGGCCGAAGGCGCGGTGTCGGGCGCCTTCCTGCAGCAGCTGGCGACGCAGGGCTGCCGCTGGGCCGCGTCGAGCCAGGGCGTGCTCGCCAACAGCCTGCGCCGCAAGCATGCCGATTCGCCGAAGAGCCCGGTCTACCGCCCGTGGCGCATCGAAGCGGCACCCGGCCTCGCCGTGTTCTTCCGCGACGAGAAGCTTTCCGACCTGATCGGCTTCGAGTACGCCAGGTGGCACGGGCGCGATGCCGCCCAGCATTTCGTCGACCAGCTGGCGCGCATCCGCGACGAGGCGCCGGCGGGGGAGACGCCACTGGTCTGCGTCATTCTCGACGGCGAAAATGCCTGGGAGCACTATCCCTACAACGCCTACTTCTTCTTCGAGGATCTGTACGGGCTGATCGCAGAACAGACCTGGCTGACCACCACCACCTGCTCCGACTGGCTCGCCCGTCATCCCGAGCGCACGGAAACGCTGCCCGACCTGGTGGCCGGCAGCTGGGTGTACGGCACGTTCTCCACCTGGATCGGCGATGCGGACAAGAACCGCGCCTGGGACCTGCTCTGCGCCGCCAAGCAGGCGTATGATCTGGTCATGGACAGCGGGCGGCTCGACGACGCCGCGCAGCGCGCCGCCGAGGCGCAGCTGGCGGTGTGCGAAGGCTCGGACTGGTTCTGGTGGTTCGGCGACTACAACCCGAGCGAAGCGGTGGCAAGCTTCGATGCGCTGTTCCGCGCCAATCTCGCCCATCTCTACCGCCTGCTGCGGCTGCCCGAGCCGCCGCAGCTCGCGGTGCCGCTGTCCAGCGGCGGCGGCTCGCCCGAAGGGGGCGGCGCCATGCGGAGAGCCTCATGACCCAACCCGTTTCCCTCCTCCTCGGCGTGCATGCCCACCAGCCGGTCGGCAACTTCTCCTCGGTGCTGGAAGAAGCGCACGAGCGCTGCTACCGTCCCTTCCTGCGCACCCTGCACCGCTACCCGCAGTTCCGCTTCGCCGCGCATTTCTCCGGCTGGCTGCTCGACTGGCTGCTGGCGCAGCACCCGCAGGACATGGCGCTGCTGAAGGAGATGGTGGCGCGCGGCCAGGTCGAGCTGTTCGGCGCCGGCGACTGCGAGCCGGTGCTGGCCTCGATTCCGCAACGCGACCGCATCGGCCAGCTGAACGCCCTGACGGACAAGCTGCAGCGCCGCTTCGGCGCCCTCGTCGAGGGCGCCTGGCTCACCGAGCGTGTCTACATCCCCACCGTGGTGCCGGCACTGGCCGACTGCGGCATGAAGTACGTGACGGTGGATGACTACCACTTCCTGTGCACCGGCAAGGTCGCCGACGAACTCGACGGCTTCTACACCACGGAAGAGGATGGCCGGACCATCGATCTCTTCCCCATCTCGGAGCAGCTGCGCTACCGGCTGCCCTTCTCGCCGGCAGCGGAGGCCGTCGCCTATCTGGAAAGCCTGGCGCGCGAAGGCCACCAGGCCGCCGTCTACTTCGACGACATCGAGAAGTTCGGCATCTGGCCTGAGACCTACGCCTGGGTGTACGAGAAAGGCTGGCTCGAGCAGTTCATCGAAGGCGTGCTCGCCTCGCCGCTGATCCGCACGGAGACGTATAGCGCGTTCCATGCCCGCAGCACGACGCACGGCATCATCTACCTGCCGACCACCTCGTACATCGAGATGAACGAATGGACGCTGCCGGCGCACGCGGCGGCGGTCTACGACGAAGTGGTCGAGCGCGAGAAGCGCGAAGGGCGCTACGAGCGCACCAAGCCCTTCGTGCGCGGCGGCATCTGGAAGAACTTCTTCATGCGCTATCCGGAATCCAACTGGATGCACAAGCGCATGCTCGGCCTGTCCGAACGGCTCGCCGCCCTGCCGTCCAGCGGGCGCACCGCCGCACTCACCGACCACCTCTATCGCGCCCAGGCCAACGACGCCTACTGGCACGGTCTCTTCGGCGGGCTCTACCTGCCGCACCTGCGGCGCGAGGTCTATTGCAACCTGCTGAAGCTGGAAGCGGCGCTCGATGCCGTGGCGCCGCGCCCGCCGCTGGCGGTCAGCGATCAGGATTTCGATGGCGTGCGCGAACTTTTCCTCGGCAACGCCGACGTGCAGGTAGTGGTGAAGCTCGATGCCCACGCCGCGCTGTGCGAACTCGACGCCTACGGGCTGGCCCACAACTTCGGCGATGTCCTGACGCAGCGCGCCGAGCACTACTACCATAAACTCGACGCCGTGCCCGAAGCCGGCAGCGAACAGGCGGGCATCGCCTCCGCCCACGACCGCGTCGCCTTCAAGGATGTCATCGTCCCGGCCGACGTCGCGCCGGATGCACGCCCGCGCCGGCTGTTTGCCGATGCCTGGCACCGGCTCGACGGCGAGACGGCCTGGCCGCAGTACGCGGCGGGAGCATTCAGGGCGCCGCTGATGAGCGCCGCCTTCACTGCCCCGCTCGACGGCGGCGAGGTGACGAAGACCATTACCCTGGCCGGGCGCGCCCTGCAGTTCGCCTACCGGCTGAGCAACGTGCCGGGCGGCCGCTTCTCGGTCGATCTCAATCTCGCCATGCCCAGCTGCGACGGCTACACGGGGCGCTACGTCCTCGCCGACGGCAGCATCCCCTGCGGCTTCGGCCAGGCCCTGGATCTCGCCGCCTCGCAGCGACTGACTCTGGACGACCGCGTGCTCGGGGGCGGACTGGTGCTCAGCGCCAGCCGGCCGGTGGATATCAGGGCGCGGCCGCACTACACCGTCTCGCAGTCGGAAGCCGGCTTCGAGAAGATCATGCAGGCGGCCTGCATCACCCTCTCCTGGCCGATCGACGCCGTATCGCAGGAACTGACTATTTCCCTGGAAATCCTCGCCGACAAGTGAATAACCGCATGCGGCTGCTCGGCACCCTGCTCATCGGTCTCGTGCTCGGCTACGCCGCGCTTGCCGCCCTGCTGTATGCCTTCCAGTCGCGCTTCATCTATTTCCCCGAAATGGGGCGCCAGGACCGCGCCACGCCGGCGCAACTGCGGCTGCCCTTCGAGGAGGTGCGCATCGCCACCGCCGACGGCGAGTCCCTGCACGGCTGGTTCGTGCCGGCGCCCGGTGCGCGCGCCACGGTGCTGTTCCTGCACGGCAACGCCGGCAGCATCGCCCATCGGCTCGACTGGCTGCCGATGTTCCAGCGCCTGCGCCTGTCCGTTCTGCTGGCGGACTATCGCGGTTTCGGCCAGTCGACCGGCAGCCCCTCCGAGGCCGGCACCCATGCCGATGCCGACGCCGCCTGGCGGCACCTGACCGAAGCGCGCCGCCTGCCGCCCGGGCGCATCGTCGTCTTCGGCGAATCGCTCGGCGGCGCCGTCGCCGCGCAGCTCGCCGCCCGCGTCGGTCCGGCGGCGCTGGTGCTGCACTCCGCCTTCACCTCGGCGCCGGACCTCGCCGCCGACCTCTACCCCTTCCTGCCAGCGCGGCTGCTGACGCGCTACCGCTACGACACGCTGGCCGCGGTGAAGGCGCTGCGCTGCCCGCTGCTGGTGGCGCACAGCCCGCGGGACGAGATCGTCCCCGTCTCTCACGGCCGCCGGCTGTACGAGGCTGCGGCCGTTCCCAGGCAGTGGCTCGAACTGGCCGGCGGACACAACGACGGTTTCATCTTCATGCGCGCCGAATGGGTGCATCAATTCGGCGAATTCCTGCAGCGTCACCTGCCTGTCTGAGCGGCGGTGGTAAGATTGACATTGCACAAAGCACGGAGGCCAACATGACCGACATCGTCAAACTCCTCGGCGACGAGGCCGAGAAGCTCCTCAAGCATGAATGCCGCGGCATACCGAAGTCCCGGCTGCATCTGCCTGGCGCGGATTTCGTCGACCGCGTCGTCGCCCAATCCGACCGCAAGCCGGCGGTGCTGAAGAACCTCGCCGCGCTGTTCGACCACGGGCGCCTGGCCGGCAGCGGCTATCTGTCGCTGCTGCCGGTGGATCAGGGCATCGAGCACTCCGCCGGCGCTTCCTTCGCGCCCAATCCGAATTTCTTCGACCCCGAGAACATCGTCAAACTGGCCATCGAGGGCGGCTGCAACGGCGTCGCCTCGACGCTCGGCGTGCTGGGCGCGGTGTCGCGCAAGTATGCCCACAAGATCCCCTTCGTCGTGAAGTTCAACCACAACGAATTCCTCTCCTACCCGAACACCTACGACCAGACGCTGTTCGCCGATGTCGAGCAGGCCTTCGAGATGGGGGCGTGCGCGGTGGGGGCGACGGTCTATTTCGGCTCGCCGGAATCGCGCCGCCAGATCTGGGAGGTGTCGCAGATGTTCAAGCGCGCCCACGAGCTCGGCATGGCGACCATCCTCTGGTGCTATCTGCGCAACGGCGCCTTCAAGCAGGGCGACACGGACTACCACGTCTCGGCCGACATGTCCGGCCAGGCCAACCACCTCGGCGTCACCATCGAGGCCGACATCATCAAGCAGAAGATGGCGGAGAACAACGGCGGCTTCAATGCGCTGAAGTTCAGCAAGACCAGTTCCAAGGTGTACTCCGAACTGACCACCGACCATCCGATCGACCTGGTGCGCTACCAGGTCGCCTGCTGCTACATGGGCCGCGCCGGCATGATCAATTCCGGCGGCGAGTCGAAGGGTTCAGGAGATCTTGCCCAGGCGGTGCGCACGGCGGTGATCAACAAGCGCGCCGGCGGCATGGGCCTGATTTCCGGCCGCAAGGCCTTCCAGAAGCCGATGAAGGAAGGCATCGAGTTGCTCAACGCCATCCAGGACGTGTATCTCTCGAAGGACGTGACGATCGCCTAATCGCTGACCATGCCCGGCACCCCCTTTCATCTCGAAGTCAATCCGCAGATTCCGGCGCGCCTGGCGCGGCTGGAGGAGCTCGCCAACAACCTCTGGTACAGCTGGGACCGGCCGACGCGCACGCTGTTCGCGCGCCTGCACCCCAGCCTGTGGGGCGCCGTCGGGCACAGCCCGAAGGCTTTCCTCAAGCGCGTCGACCAGCAGCGCCTGCTCGATGCCGCCGACGATCCGGTGTTCCTCGGCAATTACGCCCGCGTCCTTTCGGCCTACGACACTTACCACGAAGAGCCGGGGCGCAGCAACGGCGCGCAGCATCTGCGCCACAACGACCTCGTCGCCTATTTCTGCTTCGAGTTCGGCTTCCATGAGAGCCTGCCGATCTATTCGGGCGGCCTCGGCATCCTCGCCGGCGACCACTGCAAGGGAGCCAGCGACCTGCGCATGCCCTTCATCGCCGTCGGCCTGCTGTTCCGCCAGGGGTATTTCCTGCAGACCATCGATGGCGAGGGTACCCAGCACGCCTTCTATCGCGACGCCGATTTCGACGACCTGCCGATCACGTCGGTGATGCAGGCGGATGGTTCGGAGCTGCATGTGCAAGTTGAAATGCCCGACCGCAATATCGCGATCAAGGTCTGGCAGGCCCGCGTCGGGCACGTCACTCTCTACCTGCTCGATACCGACCTGGAAGAGAACAGCGCCCACGATCGCGACATCGCCCACCGTCTCTACGGCGGCGATCGCACCACGCGCATCGAGCAGGAAATCGTGCTCGGCGTCGGCGGTGTGCGGGCACTGGTGGCGATGGGCCTCAAGCCGACGGTGTGGCACATCAACGAAGGCCACGCAGCCTTCATGATCCTCGAACGCATCCGCCACCTCACCACGCAGGGCATCGATATCGCCGCGGCCGTCGAGGCCGTCGCAGTGCACACGGTATTCACCACGCACACCGCGGTCCCGGCCGGCCATGATCATTTCAGCGAAGAGATGATCCGCCGCTATTTCGAGCATGCCTGCAAGGAGCTCGGGGTATCGAATGAACAGCTGCTGGCGCTGGGTCGGGTGCCGGGAGGACACGAGTTCAACATGACCGCGCTGGCGATCCGCGGTTCACGCTTCCACAATGGCGTCTCGCGCATCCACGGCGGCGTCTCGGCGCGCATCCTGTCGAGCCTGTGGCCGCAGATCGAGGCCGACGACAATCCCGTGACCCATGTCACCAACGGCGTGCACGTGTCGACCTTTCTCTCCAGCGAATGGAACGAACTGTTCGATCGCTTCCTCGGCCCCGGCTGGAGCCAGCGCGTCACCGACCGCAACTGCTGGGAGGGCATCCATACCATTCCCGATCACCAGTTCTGGAGCGTGCACCAATCGCTCAAGGCGCAGATGCTGCATCTGGTGCGGCATCGCATCTCGGAGCAGCATGCCCGCAACCATGGTTCGGAGGCGCACCTCGACCGGTTGCTGAAGCTCGCCAATCCGGACAACCCGAACGTCCTCACCATCGGCTTCGCCCGCCGTTTCGCCACCTACAAGCGCGCCGGCCTGCTGTTCGAGAACCTTAACTGGCTGCGCGAGATCCTCTGTGATCCGCAGCGTCCCGTGCTGTTCCTGTTCGCCGGCAAGGCCCATCCGGCCGACCAGCCGGGGCAGGCCCTGATCCGCCGCGTCATCGAAGTGGCGCGCATGCCCGAATTCGAGGGCAAGATCCTGCTGGTGGAAGGCTACGACCTGCGCTTTGCACGGCGCCTCGTTTCCGGCGTCGACGTCTGGCTCAACAACCCGCAGTACCCGCTGGAAGCCTGTGGCACCTCGGGCATGAAGGCGGCAATGAACGGCATCCCCAATCTGTCGGTGCTGGACGGCTGGTGGGGTGAAGGCTACGACGGCAAGAACGGCTGGGGCATCAAGCCGGCTTCCGACACGCTGGATGAGGCGCGCCGCAACCACGAGGAAGCGCGCACGCTTTACGAAATCCTGCAGGACAGCGTGGTTCCGCTGTATTACAACCTGGGGCCGATGGGCTACTCGCCCGGCTGGGTGGCGATGGCCAAGCACTCGATCGCCACCCTGCTGCCGCGCTTCAACACGACGCGCATGCTCTCGGACTATCTTTCCCGCTTTTACGTGCCGGCCTCGCATCAGTACCGGCGCTATTCACAGGACAACTACGCCGGCGCCAAAGCCGTGGCGCAATGGAAGTCGCGC
>Ga0209476_10000461_pt1 | contig 27367 bp, 28 predicted proteins | sample KloWWTrecipitate_FD_187179 | JGI IMG/M metagenome (GOLD analysis project Ga0209476, IMG submission 187179) | Active sludge microbial communities from Klosterneuburg, Austria, studying microevolution and ecology of nitrifiers - Klosterneuburg... | ecosystem: Engineered > WWTP > Aerobic digester... | reverse complement strand
ACAAAGTACTTAAGTTGTTTCAAATTCGCCAAAACGTGTAATTAATTTGAAACACTTTCCGACCGTAACGCACAGCAAACGCACGGCTTAGCGTTACACAATATGTAAGCTGACTGTTTCAAATTAAATTGACCTAATTTGAAAAGTGGCGTCAGACTTGTAATGGCGCAATTCTTACGGTGTATAGCGTGATCTGTATTCCCTATTGGTATTTTCCACTTCCTCCGCCATTGTGCGATCGTCGGCCATCGGGCTCTTGGCGGCATCGTGGCGGCGGATTTCGCTTGAATGGGTTATAACCAAGTACGTCGGATTTCTCCGCCAGCGACGAAATCTTCAAAACGAGAATTGCATCACTTGGAAACCAGGTTCCTCCTTGTAGTCGTTCGGATAAGTGGCTCTCGCATCTGTACCATCGGCAAATTTTAGAGTGAGCTTATTTCCTTCGAATTTATAGATGCCGACCGTGGGAACGCTTTTAGCATCGTTGCTAACATTTGGAGTCGAATCGCCCGCACCCAAGATCATATCGATACGTTTGGGTGATTTGCTATCGTCAGTTTTATAAGTTCCCTTCATAAAACTTTTACCTTCAGATGAGAGACTGAAATGTCCATCACTAGTGAATTCAATATCGCTTTTTGTTGAATCGATATTTTTATATTTGCCCACGAGACCGGTTCGGCCACAATTGACAAGCAAAAAGGAAAGAGCAATTAAACCAATTAGAAATACCTGCTTCATTTTCTGACTCCTACTAGAATTTGTTATGTGTTACTTCAGCCGATCTGCATTCTCAAAAAGCGGAATGGTGCCGGGCTCTTGCTGCATTTACCCAAATTCCCGAAATCATTCCTAGAAAAGATTTATTTCTACAGATAACATATACGACCTTTCAGTCCGTAGCAAAGATTTTATAACCACATACGGAAGATCAGGGTCACCACACTGCAGAGAAATATCGAATGCGAAAGACAGAATCGCCCGATCAGAATGAATCACGGTACTCGGATACGCAGAATACTAGTGTTAAACAGCAGACTACTGCTAACTGCTGCGAACACGCGAGTTACGACATTTTCGGGCACATTTTGCAAAAAGCCCGAGGGGAAGGAAATTAATTAGGGACACTTTGGGAGGTTAACTTATTTATTCAGAGTATTTAGCCTGTCCCAAATTCGCCAAAAACTCGAAATTAATTAGGGACACTTTTCGGCCGTAACTTGCTGCAGAAACACGTCTTAGCGTTACACAATATGTAAGCTGACTGTTTCAAATTAAATTAACCTAATTTGGGACACTCGCGGAAAGTGAGATTCGAATTGAAAAAGAGCCGCGAGTTTGAGGCTCGCGGCCGAGTAAGGTATTTGATAGTTAGCTGCCCGGTCTATGCCATTGTGAGCATCGCGGCGGTGATGCGGTTGGCGGCGGCCTCGACCTTGGCGAGTTGGTCACGGACTTGTGAAATGTTCTCGGATTTTAGCATTTCGTCGGCTTCGGACAGCACACCGTTGATCGATTGCTGTTCGGCTAGCTCAAATGACTTGCCGATCTCCATCATTGCCCGGCGGGCGTTCCTGATCAGCGAATCGAGGCGGTTGCGTTCGTTGATAAGCTCACGCTCGTCGCGATCACGGTCGATCGACGTTTCGGCCTCGATAATGAGGCGTTCGATCTCGTCCGGCGAGAGGCCCGACGAAGGGGTGATCTGCAGAGCTTGTTCGAGCCCGGTCATCTTATCCTTGGCCGAAACGCTGACGATGCCGTTGGCGTCGATCTCAAACGATACGTCGACCTGCGGCACGCCGCGTGGAGCCGGCGGGATGCCGACCAGTTCGAATTTGGCAAGGCTGCGGTTAGCCGAGGCGATCTCGCGTTCACCCTGGAGGATGTGGATCTCGACCGACTGCTGATTATCAACGACGGTGGTAAACGTCATCGTATTTTTAAGCGGAATGGTCGAGTTTCGCGGGATAAGTTTGACGTACAATCCGCCGCGAGTCTCGAGGCCGAGACTGAGCGGCAGTACGTCGAGCAGGACAATATCCTTGACCTCACCGGTCAGCACGCCGCCCTGAATGGCTGCACCCATTGCGACGACCTCGTCCGGATTGATCTCCGACGAAGGCTCTTTGCCGAATACTTCGGTGACCGTACGGGCGATGATCGGCGAACGCGTCTGGCCACCGACGAGGATCACCTTGTCGATATCAGACGGTTGCAGTTTGGCATCCCAGAGAGCCTTTTGGCACGGTTCAACCGATGCCTCGACCAGATCTGCAACCAGACTTTCAAAGACCGCACGCGTGAGCGTCGCGTTGATATGTTTGGGTCCGGTCGAGTCGGCCGCGATAAAGGGCAGGCTGATGTTGGTCTCGGACACGCTCGAGAGTTCGCATTTGGCTCGTTCGGCCGCTTCCTTGAGCCTTTGCAGGGCAAGACGGTCGTTTTTGAGGTCGATGCCGTGCTCTTTTGCAAAGCCATCGACGAGCCAAGTGATGATACGTTCGTCGAAGTCCTCGCCACCGAGAAACGTATTGCCGGAGGTCGATAGTACTTCGAAAACGCCATCGTTGATCTCCATTATCGAGATATCGAAGGTACCGCCGCCGAGATCGTAAACGGCGACCTTTTCATTCTTGTTCTTGCCAAAACCGTAGGCAAGGGCAGCGGCGGTCGGCTCATTAATGATGCGCTCGACCTCTAGACCGGCGATCTTGCCCGAGTCGCGGGTCGCCTGACGCTGCATATCGTCAAAATATGCCGGAACCGTGATAATGGCTTCGGTGATCTTATCGCCCAGAAACTCCTCGGCCGCGAGTTTGAGCCGCTGGAGCACGATCGCCGAGATCTCTGGCGGACTGTAGATACGGTCTAACACGCGAATATGTGCGTCGCCATTCGGAGCCTTGACGATCTCAAACGGCACGGTCGAACGCATTTTTTCGACCTCCGGAGCGTCAAACTTGCGGCCGATCAGGCGTTTGACCGCATAGAGCGTGTTTGCCGAGTTGGTGACCGCCTGACGCTTGGCGATCTGACCGACCAGACGCTCGTCCTTGTCTGTAAATCCGACGACCGACGGCGTAGTGCGGCCGCCTTCTTTGTTTGAGATGATCTGGACGGTGCCGCCTTCCAGAACAGAAACGCAGCAGTTCGTAGTGCCGAGATCGATGCCAATAACTTTGCTCATAACTATTTTTCCTTGAAATGTAGATCAGTGGGGGACAAATTCAGGCCTCGTAGGCCTATTCGGATGTAGCATCCGTTTCGGGAATGTCGGCCGGAGCCGTTGCGGGAATTTCAGATGGTGCTGCGGCCTGGCCGGGCAGTACTATCACCTTAACCATCGAGTGACGGATCACTCTATTGCCGATGCGGTAGCCTCGGAGTAACTCGTCAGAAATTGTGTTGGCCGGCATTTCAGGCCTAACTTCAGTAGCGACAGCCTCGTGAAAATGGGGATCAAACTGCTCACCGACCGTTGCGATCGGCGTTACGCCCATTCCGGCAAAAATGTCGTTCAGCTGTTGATTGACCAGCACGATGCCGTCAAAAAACTGCTGAAAATCACGGCCGCGTTCGCCGCCGATCTCATCGGCTGCATCGATCGCCCGATGTAGGTTATCGAGCACGGGCAGCATTTGGCCCGCAAGATTTCCGATCTGATCGATAAAGGATCCGCGGCGTTCGCGATCCATACGATATTTGAAATTTTCAAAGTCCTTGAGCCGCCTATCGCTCTTTTCCTGCATATCGCTACGCTCGGTCTTGAGCTCCAAGACGCGGACCTTAAGGGCTGCGATCTCGCTTTCGAGCTCGTGATTGCGGGCCTTGGTCACCGGCGATAGCACGGGCGGCAGCTTTACGGCAGGTTTAACTGACAATTCTTGCTGGACGAAGCCGGGCACAGCCGAGATCTCAAAATCGGCATCTTCGATCTCGATCCTCAGATCGGATGTGATATGCAGATCTTTTTCCTTGGCCTCGAGCTCTCGGATAAAATCATCGACCGACGATGTCTCGTCGGCCTCGATCATTTCGAGCGGATCCTGTGGCTGGTCCATGTTTTCGTCAAGGTTCATTTTGTTATTGCCGTACGCCGGCCTAATTTAGCTTGATGTCGGCAGACATCATCTTTTCGAGCGTACGAGCGACATAGGACACGATCGAGATCATTCGGGCGTACTCGATGCGGGTGGGCCCGAGGACGCTCAAGGTGCCGATCGCCGAACTGTTGCCGATCCGGTACGGAGCCGAGATCAGCGTACAGTTTTGAAATGATGGCGTACGGTTTTCGCTGCCGATAAAGACCTGAACGTCTCCCTTGGCGGCCTTATCGCGTTCGATACATTCGGTCAAGATCTGCATCAAACGAGATTTTTCACCGATGGTCCTGAGCAATTCCCGCAGCCTTTCGAGATCGGCAAAGTCGCTCTTTGACAAGATATTCGACGTACCGTCTACAAAAACTTCGCCCAGCCTGTTATCGTCGCGCTCGATGCTTTCCGAACAGAGGATAACGGCAGTTTGAAGCAGTTTGTCGAACAATGCCTTTTCTTCGTGCATAAGAGTTAGTATCTCGGCACGGATCTCGGCAAGGCTCTTTCCGGCAAACTCGGCATTTAGGTAATTAGCCGTGCGTTCGAGTTCATCGCGGGTAAAGGTAACGTTAAGCCTAATTATCTTGTTATGGACAATATTGGGCGCCGATACCAGTACCACGAGAATGCGATTGTCAGAAAGATTGACAAACTCAATGTGCTGCAGGCGATCACTCGCCAGAGACGGCGAGACCACGATGCCAACATTATTAGAAAGAGCAGAGAGCAACTGGGAAGTACGCTCCATCAACCGGTCAGGCGTATCCGAAAGATCGCCCAGATCCTGGGGTTTCAAACCGTAACCTTCGCCAATTCGGAAAAGGTCATCGTTTGAGATACTCAGGACGCCCAGTAGATTGTCAACGTAAAACCGATAGCCTTTATCAGTGGGAACGCGTCCTGCGGAAGTGTGCGGCTGCTCAAGCATACCCATTTCCTCAAGTTCGCCCATCACATTGCGGATCGTCGCCGAGCTCAAACCCGAAGCGTTAGCAAACTTTTCGGCGAGTGTTTTTGACCCGACCGGTTCGCCTGTGACGAAATGTTCGTTGATAATGGCTGATAGGATGACTTGCCCGCGGGAATCGGGAAATACTTGAATTCTCTCGTTTCCTTGGGGATTTTGCCGGACAGACATCCTTTTTCAGGGAGGGTTTGTATCATACCGTTTGTTGACGGTATGCTTTCCCCATAAAAAGAAATAACATTTTCTACCTCAAAATGTCAAGAATTTTCGTTAAACTACGACAAACATCTTTGTGACTCAAACAACCGACGAGCTCCGTGAGATATATGAGGAAGCATTTAGCTGGTACGACCCCAAACGGTCAGTCCCGGCGATCGCGGTCACATTCTATCCCTACGTAGGTATCAATCATACGATCCGCATCCGCGACGGCAATATTTTGGTCAAGATCGGCGAGATATGCCGAGATATGCCGCGGCCTTGCCATAAGGGCCTTGCCTTCATACTTGTCGGAAAGCTTTTGCGAAAAAAAATACCGGCCGGGGCACGCGAGGTATATTCTGCGTATTCCAAATCAGATGCGATCCGCCTGCGAGCGGCCGACAGTAAACGCACCCGCGGCCGCAAGGTCGTGACGACGCCCCAGGGCTCGGTGTACGATCTGGAAGAAATATTTGCATCACTCAATCGTAAATACTTTGGCGAACTAATCCCGAAACCGGTTCTGACGTGGTCGGTTCGGAAAACATATCGGATACTTGGCCATCACGATGCCACGCACGATCACATTACGATCAGCAAGTCTCTGGACGCTTATGATGTGCCGCGATATGTCGTCGAATATGTCGTATTTCACGAAATGCTACACATACACCATCCGACCAAACATATAAATGGCCGCCGTTACAACCACACTGCTGAATTTCGCCGCGATGAACGCAAATTTGCGTTCTATACGCAGGCTGAAAACTGGATCGAACGGAATGTGAGGAAACTTAGACGGGCAGCCAAGAAATAAGGTCAGTCCTGAGCAAGTTGGGCGATGATCGAGCCGATGAAGCCGAAGTCCGATGTCGTCGTACGCTGCATACCGGACTTTGTAAATCGAGTTTCGGTCGTGTAGTTGGAGAGAGCTTTCATTTCCGAACTCTTTTTTGCGGAGAGAATGTCTGCGATCGCACCGGCGGTGACGTTGTCTGTTCCGAACGTCGTTATTGCAGATGTCGCCCCATCCTTGACTATCTCATTCAGTTCTTTGCTCTTTGAAAGATCGCGTTGTCCGCCTAAGTAGGCCATCGCCGTTTCGGTGTCGCCCAAAACAAGCCTTCCACGAGAAATGTCGGCGGTAAATTCCCCGTCAGTGGATCGAAGCACAACCAACTTGCCATCAGCGTTTTCGACGGTGAATGGTTTGAAGTCGGATCCAAGCGAACGCTTGAGATCAAGTTCATTGCGGATCTTTGCAATGATTAGATGCTTATCTGAATCATCATTGTATTTGGCAACAATGATCTCCGGACCGACGGACCTTAGAAATGTTTCACTGTCCTTGACCCCGTAAGGCTCGAACATAACCGAGGACAGAGTTTGTATCATCTTGCCTGCCAGAGGGTGCACTTGCCTCATCGTCGTCAAGACGATCGAACGCCACGCGACCTGTGCATCATGAAAGTTGTATGTTGTGAATTCATCGGCATCGGTCGGAATTCCTAAGGAAACGAAGTCAGAGTTTCGAGACTCCTTCATTGTTTCGCTGAAAACGTTCGACAGGTCGGGCGGCATCGAGATCAAGAATTTATCTTCGATTCCGCTTTTGGACTTTGTTGCAGTCCAACTGATCTCTGTGATCGAATTTCGAACGAGTGTAGGCAAGAGACCGGCGATTGCACTTTGAACCTCGGAGTCCTCGCCGGCTTCGGATGCAAATTTTAGACCGATGATGTTGGCGATCTGGGCGACGCCGTCGGTTGATACATAGCCGGAAGCGATAGTCTTCGGATCGGAAGCGGGCACTTTCCCGCTTTTTGCAACGCTGTCAGCACCGCCGGTTCTGACTACGAGGCATTTATCGATCGCGGATTCGTCATTGCCGAAAAATATTAGGCTGTCGACGGCCAGAGCGAATGCTTTGCGGCCGTCCTTTGCGGTCCAGGTGAAGTATTTGCCGCCGCTCTTATCAGTCATTTCCAGTGTCGGTTGGCTATCATAGATCTCAGCGACAAATGAACCGAGTTTCTGTTCTGCAAAGGCGACGGTTTGGTAATTCCAGGCGTGAGTGTCGGCGATGACGACAAAATGCGGCTGAACGCGGCCGACCGAGTGCTCATCCGTCAGCTTTTCTTCAAGGGTTTCCAAACCGGTGACCGCAACAGCGACCTGAACACCGCTGAGAGCGGAGAGATCCGGCCTGTTTTTAGCGATCTCGACGAACGGCCTGCTTTCAATTATAGGTTGCAGTGCCGCCGCTAAATCATTCGTTTCGAGGTATACAAGTGCATCGGCCGGAGCAAGCGTCCGAAGATCCGTTATTTTATGGGAGCAGGAAGAAAGGAGTATAAGGCACAGATAAGCAAAGATCGCCCCTAATACGATCAAGATGCGTCGGGCCGAGCCCATATAGATGCTCGCTTTTACCGGTCTGTGATTATCTGCGTTCATCTGCCGTCAATTTCTTATGCTAAAATCCAAACAAATATTATGACCCAAGTATTCAATACTGACATCTTAAAGGACAAGGTAGCGTTTGTAACGGGCGGTGGTACGGGAATCACGGGCGGCGTTGCTCGTGCATTTGCTGAGCACGGGGCAAAGCTCGCTATCACGAGCCGCAAAGATGAGAATCTAGCGGCGATGAAAGCTGAAGTCGAGGCGTTCGGCGGCGAGTGTTTTGCAATAGCTGCCGACGTCCGTGATTACGAGGCGGTCGAGCGAGCGATCGCTGCGACGGTCGAGCATTACGGGCGGATCGACATCGTTGTAAACGGAGCGGCAGGCAACTTTCTCTGTGCCGCCAGCGAACTTTCGTCTAATGGTTTCGGCACCGTTGTAGATATCGACACCAAGGGCACGTTCAACGTCTGCCGAGCGGCATTTGGCGAATTGAAAAAGTCTAAGGGCCAAATTCTCAATATCTCGGCTACACTCCACTACCTTGCTACGCCAATGCAGATCCACGTTTCGGCCGCTAAGGCCGGCGTTGACGCCATTACTCGGAACCTATCGGCGGAGTGGGGACGTTACGGCATCCGCGTTAATGGCATCGCTCCCGGCCCGATCGAAGATACCGAAGGAATGAAACGACTTTTGCCCGAAGGCCTCAAGGAAAAGATCACCCGTAAAATACCGCTCGGCCGTTTTGGCCGTATCGCCGATATTGAAAATTCAGCTCTGTTCCTAGCGTCGGACGCCGCAAGTTATATAAATGGCGTGACACTCGTCGTCGATGGAGGGCAATGGCTAATGGGTACGAGTTTGGGCTAGTTTTGCGGCATAGGAACCGCCGTTACCGGGACTGATACTGCCTCCGCCTTGACTTCTGAATCGTCGGGCCTACGATCGTCGAGGATCGCTCGTAAGACCATCATTTTTGCCAAAACTCGGATCTCTATCCGGTCGAATCGATTGGTCAATGCCCGCGTCTTGGCAAAATCCGTTTTGACAAGCGAATTGATCGTGCCGTTGGCGACACCGAGTTCCTTGGTCAAACCGGTTATCATCGATCCGCCAAATGCCCCGACCTGAACCTCGCCATTGTCGACCAGTTCGTCCGCAGTGTCGATAAACTCAGCAACTTTGACGAAGGCCGCCAGTGTGTCATTAGTTCGCGATATAACGTCGTCAAGCAACGTAAACGCCTTGTCCGGATCAGCCTCGGCGAATCCGCTGACGAGCATCAAACTGAACATAAAATCACGATAATTCTTTGGCTGAGGATTTACCAACCGTTCCGCATCGCGCATTATCTCCGCGGCCAGTTCTTTGTCGCCAAGTCGGGCGACCTGGGCCGCGAGCAGGCTGAGGCCCAACAATTTGCGCTCCTTGCCGGGAGTTTGAGATATGATCTTGCGGGCCTCGGCGACGATCTTGGCCCGTTCCTCATCCGGCAATGGCTTCGTCAAAAGGCCATTGACCTTGTCCATCGCCTCTTTCTCAGCCTTTGCGCGCAGATCACGAGCCTCGCGATCCGGATCGGCGGTGTTCGAATTTACATCCGAATCGATCGCTCCCGCGGAGCCAAGACCTGCAGCATTTACGGCCGTGTTGGCTCCCATTTTCAAAACCGCTTTAGTCCCGGGAAATTTTGAGCGTATCTGTGCAGCCCGCGACGGCGAAAATTTACCGATCTGATCCGCCCAAGATGTCGGTAGAGCATCTTCGTTATTACCGTCGAGCACCATTTGTCCGAACTGGTCAGCAATATCACGGAGGTCGTTTTGAGAATAGACGGCCTTTTTCCCGCCGGTCTTTTTTGACGCCTCGAGATTCTCAGCACCGAAGGTAAGCAAACTCGAATATAGGTAACCACTCTTGATTTTTGATCGGTCCGTTTTGATTTTACTTAATATCGCCGCCCCAAATTCGATTCCGTTATCCGCGTCTTTAGCGTAGATCTTTCGGAGCAGGTCGATGTGTTGGTACTCGAAACCTTCTTTAAGCGAGGCGGTCGCGAATTTCAACGCCTTGGTAGCGTTGGACGCGGCGATCTGCGTAATTAGCTGAAATTCAAAATATTTATCACTACTTTCCTGTTGTTTGCGCCGTGACGGATCGGTGATCAGATCGAGGCTGTCGGCGTAAAAACTGTACGCAAGTTCGGGTTCGTGTTCAGCTAGGCTCATCGATATTTGCTGACGCACGGCCATCGCAACACGAAATTTGCGTTCGACCGGGAGAAGTCCGCCTCTGCCCGTCAAAAATCCACCGGGAGCGTCCTCGTCCACCATCGACATATCCGGCGAGTTCAGCATTTGGTCGTAATCGATCAGTAGCTGACGAAAATCGCCGATCACAGCAGCGTACATCGCCTTTGCTTCCTTTTCGTCGCGAAACCACATCAGCGACGCGAGTTCGGCATTAAAAGTGATCCGGTTTTCGACCGATCGCATATTACCAACGTCGGCGGATGTCTCACGCAAAAATTCGAGAGTTTCGGCAGCGAATTTTTCGGCCGCGTCTTTCTTTATGGTCCCTGCGTTCGTTTGGGCTCCCACACATATGGCGGTCGCGACAATTAGAACTGTGGCAATGAGTGTCTTTCGCATTGTTTGGGCATCTCCGGCTAGACTCGATTATGATAGAGTGAATATTCGCAATAGTAAACAAAAAGAACGTTGGACGCTCGGTATTGTTGCAATCGAAGCATTATGTTGCTCGTCATCGATAATTACGATTCATTCACCTACAACCTCGTGCAGTATTTGGGCGAGATGGGTACGGAGATGCGCATTTTTCGCAATGACGAAGTAACCATTGATGCTGTCGAAAGCGAACTTCGGCCCGAACGGATATTGATCTCGCCCGGCCCCGGAACTCCGGATGATGCCGGCATCACGCTCGGAGTCATCGAGAGATTTGCGGGCAAAGTGCCCATATTAGGCGTCTGTCTCGGCCATCAGGCGATCGGACAGCATTTTGGCGGTACCGTTATGCGGGCCCCCGAACCGGTTCATGGCAAACCGGTCGAGATACTACACGACGGCAAAACCATCTTCAATGAAATTCCGAACCGTTTCGCTGCCGGGCGCTATCACTCGCTGATAGTCGATCGGAAGGAGTTGCCCGATTGTATGGAAATATCTGCCGAGTCGCCCGATGGATTGATAATGGGTTTGCGCCATCGAGAATGGAGGGTCGAGGGCGTGCAGTTTCACCCTGAGTCGATCCTCACTGAACACGGCCGGACGCTTTTGCGTAATTTCCTTGAACTTTGAGATATTATTCTGAGTGTACGGCGGTTGATCAAAATGGAAGTAAAAAAGACCGATTGGGTGAGATCCGCATCCGCGACGGCGACAAACACAAAGGCTGACACGCCGCTGTTTCCTTTCCTAACTCGCTTGATTCGCGGTGAAGATCTCTCGACCGCTGAATCCGCTGCTTTTTTTAACGCTCTCACCGATTCCGAAGCCAATCAGGCACAGATCGCCGGGGCATTGACCGCGTTGACGATCAAGGGAGAAACGCAAGAAGAACTGGCTGGAATGGCGAGCATAATGCGTAAGCATTCGATCAAGGTCAAATCTTCAAAAAAGAACGTTGTTGATATTACCGGCACGGGTTCTTCTACCGCAAAAACATTTAACATCTCGACTGCGGCCGCATTGGTTGCCGCCGGTGCGGGCCTTTCGATCGCCAAACAGAGCAATAAGGGCGGGATGAGCAGTTCTGGCAGTGCGGATGTACTTGCGGAGTTTGGCGTTAAGATCGCGAACGAACCCGCTGAGGCCGAAATGATGCTGAGCGGCGTCGGTCTGTGCTTTCTCTACGCGGCCAAATTTCATCCCGCGTTGGGACGTATTGGTACGGTCCGCGGTAGCCTCGGCATCAGGACGTGTCTCAACTTGCTCGGCATGATCGCCAATCCGGTTAACGTTGATCGCCATTTGATCGGCGTTTGGCATTCGTCGTTGGTCGAACCGATTGCCGGAGCACTATCGCTATTAAATGCTGAAAAAGCGTGGGTCGTCCACGGATGTGACGGTCTCGACGAGATAACCGCGACGGGCGAGACCTTGATCTGTGAGGCTGTCAGAGGCTCGATCCGGACGTTTTCGGTCTCGCCAAAGGACTTTGGCCTTAAGCGCGGAAAGATCGATCATTTGCGGACAAAAACGGCGGAAGGGAGTGCTGAGATAATTCGTGCAGTACTGGCCAGCAAACGACGCGATGAGGCCCGGACGTTGATAGTGATGAATGCCGCGGCCGCTCTCGTGGTCGGCGGCCTTGCCGACGAACCGATGCACGCAGCTCGAATGGCCGAGCAGAGCATCGACAGCGGCCAAGCTCAGAATAAACTAGATCGAATGATCCAAACCTCTAACAAAAAATAAACTAACTTTACTCGATTACAAGACACCGCTCTATTACGACGACAATTGACCTTTATGCCTCTCGGTTGGATATACGGAAAGATAGCAGATATTAGAAATGCTAAGTTCGATCGGGGCAAGCTTCCGACCCGCGAATTGGGTGTTCGCACCATCAGCATTGGCAATATCACTGCCGGCGGCACCGGCAAGACACCGCTCGTCATTTTAACGTGCCAGTTGCTAGCCGCGAGAGGAAAACGAGTGTGCGTTCTGACTCGCGGTTATGGGCGTAAAGATGTCAAAACCCGTGTCGTCGTCTCCAACGGGAAAAAGCTACTTTCTGACACATTAAACGCCGGCGACGAACCGGTTGAGATAGCCAAACGTCTGCTCGGAAAAGCGGTCGTTGTCGCCGACGCTGATCGTGTCGCTGCGGCGGAGTGGGCACGGGGCGAGTATGGAGTTACGTCGTTTGTATTGGACGACGGCTTTCAGCACCGCTACGCCAAACGCGATGTGGACATCGTCTGCATCGACGCACTCGATCCATTTGGACGCGGCAAGATGCTGCCATTTGGCCGACTCCGCGAACCCCTCCACAATCTTAAGCGAGCTGATGCTATAGTGATCACCCGCTCGGACCTTGGCGGTGATATTGCCGTAATCAAGGCCAAGATCCGGGAGCACAATCCGGACTGCCCCATTTTTACGGCCAGGACAAAGGCCGCTGACCTACAACTGATCGACAGGTTTCTCGTGGATGGAGCTCAAGGAACGGCGGCAACGGATATCGATTTTCGGAGCCTGGCTCACGCTAAGGCATTTGCGTTTTGCGGCATTGGCAAGCCGGCAGCATTTTTCGAGCAACTGCGGCACGATAATTATCAAATGGCGGGAACCTATTCTTTCGCCGACCATTACGTTTATAGCCAAGACGACGCGAACGCTATCGACGCGAAGGCATTGGCGGCGGGGGCGGGATTTTTGTTAACAACACCGAAGGACGGCGTAAAACTCGCGGCTCTTAAGTTTTCAATCCCGTGCTTTGTGGTAATAAGTGAGCTAGTACTAGAAGACCGCGATTCATTCGCGGCCCTTCTCTAATGTTTTTTATCGACAGCCCTTAGCGATCGTCCAATATGCGATGTCTTAGATATTCTCCTCTGGCATTCGGCCATCTTCGTCGATGAGTCCGGAAATAAGGCCGCGTCGTCCGTGATGCTCGAGAACGTGGCGATAGAACACCGTCAGTATAGCGACTATCGGAATAGCCAAGAAAACTCCGGGAATACCCGCGACCTGCTCGCCTGCGAGTACTGAGAGAATAATGACCAGTGGGTGAAGATGGATACCTCCGCGGACAATACGCGGGTAGGTCACATAATCGTGGATTATCCGCAATACAACCAGAAAGATCGCCGAGTAAAGTGCCTTCCACGGGTCATCGGACGCCGCCGCAGTCAAGATCACGATCAAACCGATCGACGCGGGCCCGAGCAGCGGGACAAATTCAAATATACCCGCGAGAATTCCGAGTAGAAGAGCATATTTCAGCCCCAATAGATAAAAGCCGGATGTGCAGATCAGTCCAATGAGAAAGCACGAAATAAGCTGAGCCCGCGTATATGCGGCTAGCGTCGTATTTACGTCTTGCATCACCATTTCCGCTCTAAACCGCCAACGTCCGGCCGGGAACGCCCGCAATACGCCGAGTCGAAGTAGGTTAACATCCTTCAGAAAAAAGAACGCAAGTATCGGTATCAGCAACAACCACGGCACAAATGTCACCGACGACAAAACGAAACTTCCAAGCGTTAGAGTGCTCGCCTCTCCAAAAGACGTGACCTTTTCGTTAATCTTTGCCTGAACCTCGTCAGGGATTTTCAATCGGTCAAATCGTTGATTTAATTGGTTAGCCTGTTGCTGTATCGCTTTTGTGTATGCAGGGAGATTGGTGCCAAATTCTTTCCCCTGTTCGATCACCCGTGGTGCGATATTTGAAATAGCAACGCCGACCCCGGCGAAAACAACAACGTAGGCGATCCCGATCGCCAACGAACGCGGCATGAACCGTTCGATCGACGCGAACTTAAAGGGCTTGCGGATCAGTTTAACAATGGGGTCGATCAGATACGCGAAAAATACAGAAAGCACAACGAGAAAGAAAAGGTAAGTAAGCGATGAAATGACATTTTGGAGGTAGCTCGCTATACCGACCAGGATCAGCGTTACAATGACGACCCGAGCAATCGACATTATCGATGGCGATGACGGATCAAGCACCACGCTTTGGGAAGAGTTAGCCTTATCACCCAACCGCAGAAAACTTGGCTTCAATTCTTCTTCAAGTAATTCCTTTTCAGACATAGTGTCTCTCATTGCTCGATCTGGTTTACATCACTTAATAGGTGTTGCACTGATAACGGCGTCAGGCTTGGAAAAGCTCTCGATATCAAATCTATCACGAAGTGCCGCATACTTTTCCGGCAAAAGCGGAAAATTAGAGCCAATGACGACTGCCCGTCCGCCGTCTGAACTCACTCGGCGGTTCACCTGGTCAGTCTGTTGTCGGATAACTGACCGATCATCGGCGTCGATAGGCGAAGCGTCCCGCCGCCTCAAAACCAATACGATCGCAAAGTCCGCCGTCTGCATATCAGCTACATCCTTTTCGATCGACGAGACGACCGGAGCTGAATTTATCGGCGGCCTCACGTCCTTTCCCGAACGCAGGATCGTTTCATTCGCTCCGCAGGATGCAGTAAAAGCTAGTGTCGCGGTAGCAAGAAGCGACAATACTGATTTATTAAAGTCATTTATGTTCAACACACTAATCCCATTACTCGCTGGACATAAAAGTTTTAACACAAATACTTGTCTTCTCGCGATTCTCAGAACTCCAAAAATGTTTTAACCCGGAGAAGATACCGACATTGCCGGCGACGGCGGTTTCGCATCGTGTGTGGTCACGGCGATCCTTATCTTGTATTCAATTGCTCTCGATGGTACATTTTCCGGCCTGACCTGCTGAAAACTTATGAGAATATTATATTTCGATCACTTCTGACCAACCTGCTTTGTGTAACCGCAGAGGCTCAAACTTATAACAATTACGAAAAACAGTATAATTTCAAATCGCAGACCAGTAGTTTGTTCGAGTCTGAGCACACACACAGAAGGTTGCTTTCTAATTCCCAACCGACGGGACGTGGGGTTCAATCGGCTAGATCAGCGTAAATTTGTTTTCATTGTATGTACGAGAAAAATTTGGACTTCCGACAAAATTGGGGTCAAGGAAGGTAATAGCACCTACACGACCTTTGAAAAAGCTCGCAAATATCTGGCTCAGCCCAACAAGGATCATCTTTTACTAAACAAAGCTGATTACAACGAGCTCTTTGCGAAACTCGTGAAGTTTCATTAGTTAAAGCGAGTTTACGGTTGGAATTCCATCAAAAAACTCAAGCAATACTTCCGCAAAAAACCGTTAGCGTCAAACGAACGAACTACAGAAGCTGAGAAGCCAAATAAGTTCATTTTAGCAATGTGCGTCATTACAATGAAGAATGAGATGCCGTTTTTTGCGAAATAAGAACTGTCAACGAATGCCGATACTGCCATACGTATCAACGGTTTAAGATTGCCGTACCCAGCCAACGACCCGTCACTGATCTTCGAGTAGTCGGTCAGCCACGCACCCAATGGCGGCGTTGTCGGCATATATTGTCAAGGCCGCATTAGTTACTATCTAAACCGTCGTCGTCGTTCGAATTTTTGCTTTTCGCGTCATTCTTTTCCATATCGTCCAGGATCTTCTGCTCATCCGGTGTCGCAGGTGGTTCATCGGCGGATGAGTCATACGGATCGCCCTTGACGTCGCGGATCTTGAGCAGACGAGCTTCGTCATCCTCATAAATGATCTCGGCCCAACCGCTGTCTAGCGCTTTGGCGATCATTTCAGTGTTTTCTTTCGCATCGGCAAAGATGTACTTCGCCCCGAACTTATCGCGAATGACCGGGGCCGGATCATCGATCTTGCCTTCGGTCAGATCCTTGAGCGTTTTGTACAACTCCGGATTTTCCGAATAGAGGTAGTTCGGATCGAGTCCGTAAACGTAGCGATGCTTAGTGTTATAGAAGAACAGTTTTGGAAAATCATCCCATGTACAGTTAAAGATGAGCTCGTTTTTGGGAATATTATCGGCTCCCGTCTCATCGAGTGCGGTCGCCCACTCCATCGACCGGCGATATTTATCATTCGGCTCGTTACTGGTTATATTGTCGATCATCCCGGACTCATCAAAACCAAACTTGTGCAGGCCGATCAGATTGTAGACCCAAAAGATACATAGAGCGATCCCGATGATCCAAACGGCCGATGACCGGGCGGCCTGAAGCCACGCTTGCTTTTCGGTTGGCTTTTCGACGTCGAGATAAGGGTCGATCTCCCGCTGGAACTCGTCCGGCAGTTCGACCGCCTTCGGTGCTGTGAATGCATTCCAGGCAAAGGCCGCAAAAAGGATTGCGAACGGCGGAAAGTACTCGGCAAAACGCTTAGAGCGGAACTGTGCTGCAAGCAATATCGATGTAAACGCGAGAAAAAATGCCGCCTTTTCAGGCAACTTGCTATTCTTTGGCACGAACAAGACGTAGCCGATCAGCATCGCGATCAATGCGATCGGAAAGTTCATCAGCAGTTCCTTCCCGTCGTACGGATACCACTCGCCGCCAACCGCAACGGCAAAGTCGCTGCCAACCTTGAATTTCGTTATGAAATGCTCAAAGAAGAGCCCGAGATTGTCCGGAAAATAAGGATTGATGACATTGCCCAGGATCATCCCTGCCGTCGTATATGCCAAAGGCCGCCATTCAAAACGGCGTTCGTTGATGGCAATGATCACAGTCCATATAAAAGCCGCAAACCATAGGAGCGGAAACAAGCTGTAAGTCCAGACAAACGCAAACATTAGCGGCAGCAGCCACAGGTATTTGCGTTGAAATAAAAGATGGATCCCGAGTACGGTGATGATAATGGTCAACGGCGGTGCCTTGCCCATATTCATCCGATAGTAAAATGCATTAGCACACGTCAGAAGAGCAGCGAGCCAAATTAGCTGATGCTTAATGCCGTACCGATAGACCAGCCAATAAACCGAAAATACGGCAAATGTCGCGTAGAAAACAGTCGATACCTTTGCCGCCATCACCGGTTCAAAGAACCAGAGGAAAGGTATCTGTAGAAGATGGAAAAGGAAATGGTGATCAGCGTAATCCTGTGGGTTGAGCACCGTCAACGGCAGCCATTCAAATGAAGGAAGCCATTTTCCGTGTTTGAAATTTTCCCACAGAAGCGACGACCATTTTATGTGGTAATAACCGTCCCAATCACCGCAGCAGATGGCATCTGTACGTGACTGCAAAAACGTCAGCACCATCAGGATCGCGCAAAACCCAAAAATTAAATAGATGACCCGGACCGCATTCTCGGACTCGAGAAATTCGCTCCAGCTTTGCTTTTTCGCAACCGCGGCCGAGGGTGTCGTCTCGGGCTTTTCGTTTATGATCTCGTCCATTGAATTTAGTGCCAGATAAATTGAAAAAGTATCACGAATGCAGGGTGCAAATCTAATCACAGCGACACCGTAGTGCGTTCGGCTGCTATCCTGCCTGACATAAGAGGTAGAAGTGGCGATCCACGGTGGACGAGGAAAGGAAAGTATTTGCTAAGCTTGCCGGGAAATCTTAGAATCAAAGATTCGATTATGTATCCAAAAGGCAACCTTGATATACCAGCGTCCCACGGTCACCTTGAAGCGATCGTTAAAGAACCGCACAGCCCACGTCAAGGTGTCGGCGTAGTGTGCCATCCGCACCCGCTCGGCGGCGGCACGATGCACAATAAAGTCGTTTTTCGGGCGGCGGCGGGAATGCTCGACGCGGGACTTCTAACCGTAAAATTTAACTTTCGCGGCGTGGGCGGATCAACGGGCGTCCACAATGAGATCGAAGGCGGCCGCGAAGATGTCGGCGACGTGCTCGAGTACGTTGAACAGCAATATCCGGGCGAAGACCTGACGCTTGCGGGCTTTTCGTTCGGTTCGCGGACCGGACTGGAGGTCGGGTTTGACGACCCGAAGGTCAAACGCCTCATTTCGATCGGGACGCCTATCGACAAATACGGTGATTACGATTTTCTGATCGGATTGCGAAAGCCGATCTTGTTCATTCACGGCGACCAAGACGAATTTGGCTCCCTTAAGAATCTCCGGCCGCTGATCGACGAGGTCGCAAAGACCGCGGACACAGAACTCGTCGTCTTTGAGAATTGCGGACATTTTTTTGATGAGCATTTGAATGAATTGCGCGAGGCGATACGGTCGTGGGTAATAACTAAACTAACCGAAGCTCAGGCGAGCAGAGAAGCTTAAAACTATCGCCCTCATACGGGGCTATAAACTTCGCGAAAGATCCAACATTATGGAACAAAAACCAATACGAGATGCGGCCATTCGGCTAACGATGATGCCGCGAGATACCAATGCTCACGGAACCGTCTTTGGCGGCGTGATATTGAGTTATATCGACGTCGCCGGTGGTGTCGAGGCAGTTCGCCACACAAAACACAACCGATTTGTTACCGTCGCGATGAAAGAGGTGATCTTTCACGAACCCGTTTTCATCGGTGATCTTGTCAGTTTTTATGCGGAGACAATGAAGGTTGGAAATACATCGATCAGTATCCACGTCGTCGTCGAAGCCGAACGCTTCGGATCGCCGGGTGTGATCGCTAAGGTCACTGAGGCCGAAATGACCTTTGTTGCCATTGACGAAGCCCGTAAAAAGGTGAGGATCGGAGGTTAAGAATGCCAACCTGGAAACTCGAGGTCGAATACGAAGGAACGCGCTACCGCGGGTGGCAGATGCAGCACAATGCCAAGTCGATTCAGGGCGAACTGATGGAAGTAACACGACAACTATTCGTGTCAAAGGTCGACCTCTTTGGAGCCGGATGGACTGATGCTGGCGTCCACGCCCTGCGCCAGATCGTACACGTCAAGGTACCCGAATTGTCCGTCAATCTAACGCCGCGGCAGATCCAATTCGGATTTAACGACCTGCTGCCACACGACATCAACGTCATCAAGGTGATGAACGCCCCGGACGATTTTCACGCCCGTCACGATGCTGTCCAACAATACTATCTTTATCAAATTTCAACGCGGCGGACGGCGTTCGGCAAAAATCTCGTCTGGTGGATCAAGGACAACCTTGATGCCAAAGCGATGTGTGAAGCTGCAAAAATGCTTGTCGGAAAGCACGATTTTCGTTCGTTTTGCGAAACGGAAGAGGGCAAGAATAAATCGACGTTCGTTGACGTCAGTCATGCAGATGTATTTACCGATGGCGATTTGATCTGTTTTCGCATCGGCGCAAGCCAATTTTTATGGAAAATGGTCCGGCGGATAGTCGGAATGCTCGCAGAGGTCGGCCGCGGTAATACTACGTATGATGCGTTCGAGCGATTGTTGAGGTTTGAGTCGAACGTCCCGGCTCAGTTTACCGCTCCACCTTCAGGGCTATTCCTTGAAAAGGTATTATATAAGGGCGATTCGCCGCCAAGGGATCGCCGGGCGGCGTTTACGCTGGGTTAACTCACTGGTGCTTGCTTTCACGTACACGTTGTGACAAATTAAATCTATACGGTTTTGTAAGGTTTAGAAAAAAGGGAGACATATTTGATGCCACATATTATTGCCGAGACGGCAACAGGCACTATTTCGTTTGAGGCCATCGTCGGCCAAAAGCTCGTTTTGGCACTTGAGGACAACGGTGTCGATATTTTGCACCGCTGCGGCGGGAACGCACGTTGTACGACCTGCCGCGTGGAATTGATCGTCGGTGACGCGGGCGAAATGGGCCCTAATGAGCAAGCGATCCTCTCGACAAAAGAGGGGCTCAATGAGAATACTCGGCTTTCGTGCCAGATCAGAGTCAATGGCGATATGGAAGTCAAGGTTATCAATCAGGCGAGCGTCGCCGGGATCGAACCCGGAACACGGCCGGAAGACTAAACAGTTGCAATTTACAAGGAGAAAAAAATGTTTGAAAAACTGAAAGAGCGAATTGTTCCGATTTTAGAAACAGCCGAAGCACATTGCGACGGACCGTGCGGCGTATATGACCCGGCTTCCGCCCGGATCGCCGCCGAGGCGGCCGTGTCGATGACTAAAAAACTCGTCGACCTCAAAGCGCCGGACGGCTCCGATGCGAAAGCGTCAATCGCATATCACAATACATTTTCACGCTACGTCACGATCAAAGAGGAACAGGCGGACATTGCAAAGAAAGAGTTGCTGATCCTCTGGACCGATTATTTCAAGCCGGTTCACCTCGAAAAATTTCCAAACCTGCACGACACGTTCTGGAAAGCCGCCAAGCTCTGTTCGTCGGTCAAGGTCGAGGTCAGCCTCGAACACGCCACCGAATTGATGGACGCTATCAAAGATATCCACGACATTTTCTGGTCGTCGAAAGACCTTAACGTCGAGTGGTACACGGCGTCATAGTCTAATTGATCGATTAGTTCTGCGGCGGAAGATCGAACAGGTTTTCCGCCGTTCGGCTTTTCCTATGAATGGCACTTTGCGAAAGTCGACCTGGCAGGAACGCTTACGATTTTACTCCGGTTTCTATTTTGGATTTCCGAGGTTGCGGCAGCTCAAGATTCAGGGAAACTCGATGTCGCCAACAATCGAGGATGGCGAGATCGTACTGTACGTTCCGCGAGTAGAGGTGAAGGTCGGGGACATTGTCCTGATGCCGCACCCCTTTAAGAAAAGCGTTAAGATCGTAAAGCGGCTCAGCGAGATCCATCCCGGTGGCAGGTTGACGCTCGTTGGCGACAACCCGGCCGAGAGCACCGACAGTCGCACTTTCGGGACGATTTCGATAAACTCAGTTCAAGGACGCATCGAGTGCAAGTGGTGACCCAATGATCGAAGAAAAGGTACTGATTCAGAAATTTGTTAATCGTAAAGGTCGTGAGCGGCTCAAGAAGCCCGATTGGCTCAAGATCAAGCTCGGCGATCCGTCAAATCAGAACGCCGTTTTGAATCTCATCGACGGGCTAAATCTTCACACGGTCTGCCAGGAGGCCAAATGTCCAAATATTTTTGAGTGCTGGACGGATAAGACCGCAACATTTATGCTCGGTGGCGACACCTGCACGCGGCATTGCGGCTTTTGTGCGGTCAATAAAGGCAAGCCGATGGACCTAGACCCGATGGAGCCGACCCACGTCGCTGAGGCTGTCAAACATCTAGATCTCAAACACGCCGTCATTACTTCGGTAAATCGTGACGACCTCGCCGACGGCGGTTCGATGCACTGGGCAGAGACGATCACTAAGGTTCGAGAATTTAGTCCCGACTGTAAGGTCGAGGTTCTCATCCCTGATTTCAACGGCGACGAGATCGCCCTAAATAATGTGCTCAACGCTCGACCCGACGTTCTCAACCACAACACCGAGACCATCGCCCGGCTTTACCGTCGCGTCCGCCCCGACGCAAAGTACGCCCAAACGCTCGAATTGCTCGAACGGTCGGCAAACTGGCGTGACACCGTTCAGCCGTCGATGAAGACGAAAAGCGGCATTATGGCCGGTCTCGGTGAGGGCTTTGAAGAGGTCGTCGAACTGATGAAAGACCTCCGTTCGGTCTCGTGCGATATTATGACCATCGGCCAGTACCTCCAGCCTTACGAAAAACGTCTGCCCGTCGAGCGATACGTCACACCGGACGAGTTCGCCGAGTGGAAGCGAATTGGGCTCGATTTAGGTTTTAAGCACGTCGAATCATCGCCGCTGACTAGGTCTTCATATCACGCCCGAGAACAGACCGAGAGCAAATAAGCTTGTTCTCCGGCTTTCGCTAATTAATGAGGCGGCGTTTGAATTGACAGAAACTCGTGAGTGTTGTGAGGCTGACAACCCACACACATCAAATTTACAGGCAGTTGAAGGCTATTTCATTGGATATTTTGGAACGGCCCGATGCTCTCATCACGAATATTATGAACCAAGCTGAAAAACAAAATGCGATCGAGGTTCTAAACAAGATCCTCGAATTGGAATTAGCCGGGGTTGTGCGTTATACGCATTATGCGTTGATGGTTTTCGGGTATAACCGGATACCGATCGTCTCGTGGCTGCAGAGCAATGGCGACGAGTCGCTAATGCACGCTCGCAAGGCAGGCGAGTTTGTCACGATGCTGGGCGGACATCCGAGTCTGAGGATCGGCCCTCTACTTGAAACCGAGAAGCACGATATCGGCGACATCCTGCGCGAAAGTCTGGAGCAGGAAAGTACGACTCTCGCGGCATACTACGAGCTACTCAAGCTGTCCGAGGGCAACTCGGTTGCGCTTGAGGAATACGCCCGAGAAATGATCCTGCTCGAGGAAATGCATCTGGACGAGGTCAACAAGATGCTTCGCAAACCGGGTGAGATCGAGCCATTTTCTGAATGAAGTTGATCGCCGAAACTCAGCGTTTAGTTATTCGCGAAATGGACTCTGCTGTCGATGCAGAGTTCATTTTTGCGATTTTAAATACACCGAAGTTTATACGCTTTATCGGCGATCGAGGCGTTCGAAGCGTTGAACAAGCTGAAGATTTCATCGAAGATCGTTATCGGCAGAGCTATCGCGAGCACGGTTTTGGGTTATGGACAGTAACCCTTAAACACGGCGTGCAGATCGGAATGTGCGGTTTCGTAAAACGACCGCATCTCGACCACGCTGATCTCGGATTTGCATTCCTGCCTGATTACGAACGGCAAGGTTTCGGTTTCGAATCAGCATCGGCAATACTTAAGGTCGGAAAAGAAGAGTTGAATTTTTCTACTGTTTTAGCCATCACTTCACTCGAAAATAAAGCATCAGGCAATTTGCTCAAAAAGCTGAATTTCAATTTTAACGGCATCGAAACGATGCCCGACGGCGAACAACTCAAGATTTTCTCGACGACATTATGAATAACGGCATAAATTTTGGGCTGATAGCCGGAAACGGCCAGTTCCCCTTTCTCGTTCTGGAGGGTGCTAGGCGGCAAGGCGTCGAGCTTTCGGTCATCGCCATCAAAGAAGAAACGGAAAGAAGTATCGAAGAAAGCTCGAATGACGTCCGGTGGGTCGGTATTGGCCAACTAGGCAAGATGATCTCGTTTTTCAAGGACCGCGGCGTCTCAAAGGTGATAATGGCCGGCCAAGTCAAGCACGTACAGATTTTTTCAAGTTCGATGCCGGATATGCGGATGGTCAAGATGCTTTGGAAACTACCCAGACGCAACACCAACGCTCTAATTGGCGGCGTGGCCGCTGAACTTGCGAAAGACGGGATCGAATTGGTCGATTCCACGCTTTTCATCCGGGATCACTTAGCGGGTGAAGGTGTGCTAACAAAGCGGCAACCAAGCGATCTTGAGCTAGAGAATATCGAGTATGGGCTGCAGATCGCCCGCGAAATAGCGAGACTTGATCTCGGACAGACGATCGTCGTCCGCGGCAAAGCGTGTGTCGCGGTCGAAGCTATGGAAGGCACGGACGAGACGATCAAACGGGCGGGCGAATTGGTACGTGGCAAACTCACCGTTATCAAGGTGGCCAAGCCCGAGCAGGATATGCGTTTTGATGTTCCCGTAGTCGGTGTACCTACGATCGAAGTAATGATCGCGGCGGGGGCGACCTGTCTTTCGATCACAACCGGCAAAACATTGATATTTGATGGCCCGTCGATGCTCGCCTTAGCTGACCGAAACAAGATATGCGTTGTAGGGTCTCCATTTGAAACCTTTACTACCAATAGGGCGTAAATAACAGCATTGTCCGTACCAAATCCAGGAGAAAGAATGAGAAGAAATCTATTTGTAATTTTAATACTGTCGGCGTTTGTTTTTCAGACCGCGGCATTTGCTCAGACCGCCGCAGTTAAGATCACACCGGCGGAGAAAAAGATCGCTGAGGCCATCACTGCGGCGCAGCTTAAAGACTATCTTTATTTCGTCGCCGCAGACGAAATGGAAGGCCGCGACACGCCGTCTAGAGGCCTAGATATAACTGCCAAATTCATCGGGATGAATCTTTCACGCTGGGGATTTAAGCCGGCGGGTGACGACGGTACGTTTTATCAGAGGATCGCTTTGAAGAAAGATGCGATCGATCCGGCCGCAACATCAGTCGAGGTCGGCGGACAGAAATATTCGTACGGCGATGATCTGGTACGTGTTTCCGGCAATTCGACAGCCGCGATCTCGGCTCCGATCGTCTTTGCCGGTGACGGATGGATGATCAAATCGAAGGGATTGGATCCCTATCAGAATATCGACGTTAAGGGTAAGCTGATTGCTGTCTACAGCGAAGGGCAATCTTCGGGTCGCAACATCGTCGCCCTTCCACAAGGAATCACGCAGGCAGACCTTACCGGCGAACGCGGCAAGGACTGGGCGGATGTTACAGCCTATGCTCGTGCACACGGTGCCGCGGGCATACTCGTATTGCCGTCAAAGTTTTTAGCAGATAATTGGGGAATGGTCAGTCAGATGTTTGGACGCACCCGAATGGTCGTCGAAAAACTTGCCCCGGCCACGCCGGCACAGATCGCAAGTGCTCCGTCCGTCTTTATCGCTTCGCAGAAACTCGCTGCTGCTATATTTGCGGGCGAGGCAAATGACCCGATGAGCGGATCGAAAACGTCATTTGACCTTAGCTCGGGTAAAAAATTCAATTTCACCATCGCCACCAAAACCGAAACGGCATGGACGCAGAACGTCGTTGCACTTTGGGAAGGCAGCGATCCGACGTTAAAGAGTGAAATGGTCGCAATTGGTGCCCACTACGACCACGTAGGTGTCAACCCGAATGCTCCGGGACCAGATAAGATATTTAACGGTGCCGATGACGATGGCTCCGGAACGGTTGCCGTACTCTCGATCGCCGAAGCATTGGCTAAGGCACCCAAGCGGCCCAAACGCTCAATCCTCTTCGTATGGCATTGCGGCGAAGAAAAGGGTTTATGGGGCAGCGAATATTTTAACAAGTTTCCGACCGTTGACATCAAAAAGGTCGTTGCTCAGCTTAACATTGATATGATCGGCCGCAGCAGAAAGCCCGATGATACTAACCCTAAGAACAAGGAATTATCGGGCGAAAACACGATCTACGTGATCGGAGCGGATATGATGAGCTCGACTCTTGGAACTGTCGTGAAGGGTACGAACTCGGGATATCTCAAGATGGACTACGATTTCCGTTACGACGACCCGAAAGATCCAAATCGTTTCTTTTTCCGTTCGGATCACTTCAATTATGCAGTAAATGGCATCCCGGTCGCCTTTTGGTTTGATGGCGTCCACGAAGATTACCATCAGGCGGGCGACCACGCCGATAAGATCGACTATGTCCGAATGGAGAAGATCACCCGCACGATCTTTCTCACCCTTCTTAAACTCGGTGAACTTAAAGAAAGGCCCCACATCGACAAGCAATTACCGGCCGAATTGACCAGACAATAATTGCTTGATAACCAGAATGCCCTGCGGTCACTGCCACTTAGGCTGAACCGCAGGGCATTTTTCTTTGATCTCGATCAACGCTCACATTTCCAGAATAGATCTTGGGCCATTATTCCCTTTGTTTCGTATGCAGTTGTGCTCCGAGACGCGGCTTTCGTGATGGCGTCCACACGATCCATCTGCATAACCGCTCGGGCATTTTGCCGATTTGCAGAAAGTGTGGAATGTACTCGCGATCATTTTTTGGTTAATACGAGTAGTCGGTAGGCTTCGGATTTGCTGAGGCCTAGCTCTTTGGCAGCCTTTTTGAGAGCTGAACGGTTGTCGACACCCTCTGCCTCGAGTTCAGCGACCCGGTCGGCAAGCGAGTCGGGCGGTGGTACGGCAACTGGGCCTCTTGCTCGATCGATTACCAAAACGATCTCGCCCCGCACGCCCGCATCTGCATACTCCGCGGCTAGCGTCGACAAGCTTCCAAACGCAAAGGCCTCGTGAAGTTTTGTGATCTCGCGGGCTACGGCCGAGCGTCTATCGCCCAGAACAGCCAGACAATCTGACAGCGATCGGGCGAGGCGGTGAGGAGTTTCATAGAGAACCAGCGTCGCAGGAATGTCCCGGATCTCCTCAAGGCGCTTCCGGCGTTCACCACTCTTGGACGGTAAAAATCCACCAAAAAAGATTGAATCGGTCGGGAGTCCGGATGCTACGACTGCCGCGACGAATGCCGCGGGTCCCGGAACTGGCACGACAAGAATGCCGTTTTCGATCGCTAATTCGACCACGCGGAAACTCGGGTCAGCGATGCCCGGAGTACCCGCATCTGAAACCACCGCGATCGATGTGCCGACTTTGAGCTTTTCGATAAAGCTCGGGGCCCGTTCGTTTTCATTATGTTCGTGATAGCTGACCAGCTTTGCCGTGATCTCAAAATGGTTCAGCAGTTTACGGGTGTGCCGCGTGTCCTCGCAGGCGATAATGTCCACCGACCTCAAAACGTCCAAGGCGCGGAGCGTGATGTCCTTCAAGTTGCCGATCGGCGTAGTAACAAGGTAAAGCGTTCCCGACATATCGAGAATATAGCGAACTTGCGCGAAAAATGGAAAAAGCCCGGGCCGTTTGAGGCCCGGGACTTCAGTTTGATACGCGAAGATTCGCTTAGAAGGGCAGCCGGATCGGTAGTCGGTCACGCCAATTGCCGTTGCTGTTACCGCGGTTATTTCGATTGTTTCGATTGTTTCGATCGCCGTAGTAGTTAATCCCGTAGGCGTTCGCAATTATCCGCAGATCATTGCTGATCTCGTTCCACTGGTTTTGAAGTACATCATTGCCCCGCGAGTTATATATTTGGCTATCGATCCTGGAACCGATCTCGATCACTCGACGTGCTTCATCAGCACTGTTGTCCATATTACGTCCACGGCCATACTTATCCTCAAATTTATTAGCCGCTTTCTGGAATTGATCCGCGAGGTCTTCGATATTGCCATTGCTATAGTTACCATAACGACCGTTCTGATCGGTCATCCGTTCAAAGTTCTTCGCACGCATCTTTAGATTCTGCACGGTAGAACGGATATTGCCGTAATTTGTGTTGTTACCATAACCGCCATTGCCGTAACCGCCGTTTTGCCCATAGGGACCGTTCTGCCCGCCCCACTGAGCCGAAGCGATGGCCGGTAAACCCAGAACCAATAACGAAAAT
>Ga0209476_10000457_pt1 | contig 27412 bp, 26 predicted proteins | sample KloWWTrecipitate_FD_187179 | JGI IMG/M metagenome (GOLD analysis project Ga0209476, IMG submission 187179) | Active sludge microbial communities from Klosterneuburg, Austria, studying microevolution and ecology of nitrifiers - Klosterneuburg... | ecosystem: Engineered > WWTP > Aerobic digester... | reverse complement strand
GCACGTTGGTGAGGTAGAACACATTGATATTGGGAGGTATCGACGGCAGGCAGCTCAACGGCAGGTTCGTGATCTCCAACCACTCCAAGGTTTCGGGCAGCTCCGGCAGCTCCATCACCGGCAAGTCGTACAGGAACATCGAATACAATGTGGAAGGGAATGGTGGCAGGGTGTCGATCTGCTCGCATCCGTTCAGGTTCAGTGTGTATAGCGACGGTGGTAATTCGGTTGGAATGTCCATTGAACTGGACTGCATGAGCAATAGTAAAAGGCCAGAAGGCAACGCGGGTAGCTCGGGCCAGAACATGTCCGAGACCTCGAAGAACTCCAAGCTGGCGGGCAGCACCGGAGGTGGCATGAGTGGACATCCTTGGATCGAGAGCCCCTCCAATCCGGTTGGTATTGCGCCCAGGTCGCTCAAGGCATCGAGATACGAGATCACGATAGACTTACAATCCGCACCAACGACGAATTCACTGAGAAGAGGTGAGTAATAAATGGATACCGAGTTCACCCCCGTGCCCAGGTCGACGCTCTCCAATTGCTCGTTCAGGTCGGAGACCACCTGTGCATCGCTCAGTTCCGGAATCGCCAAGGAGACAAGCCCGGTGCTGTTCATAACGAGCGAATCCACTGTATTCGGGATGGCAGGCAGTGCAGCGAACGACGGTGCAAATTCCACCATCAAATTACGCAGGCCGATAGGCAACGCAGGCAATGTGGTCAATTGTGGAGCATCACTGACCCAAAGCCGTTGCAGCGTACTGCTTGATACCAATGGAAGTTCAACAGAGGGATAGCTATATAAGACCAGTTGCTCCAATGGGGCACCCACACTGGTCCATGTCAGCTCCATGCTTGGATCGAAGAAAGTGATGCGCAGTATATCCAACCCCGCCAAGGACTCCAATCCGGTAAGATCACAGGGCGACCAACCCACTCCGAGATCCCACTCGTTGGGTGTCAGCGTGGCGTTGTCGGTGGGCATGTTGCCATCGATATCCACCAGCCCCGGCGCCCAATCGTTCAGTGCTGTACGGAAGTCCACATCAGGGATGAAGACCGTTTGGGCACGAAGGCCAAGAACTGCGAAGAGCATGAAAAGAAGGACGGAGCTGCGCATCATGTGGTTGGATCTTGTAACGAATATAGCGCAGGGAATGATCCCTTATCCATTGTCACTTCAACCACCGATCTTCGCACCCTAGCCGCTCAGTGATCATCTGATTTTCTGACCATCTAATTATCTGATCCTCTACCATGGCCCAAAAGATCGACATCGAAGCCTCAAAGAACGAAGACCGGAGGAAGGATCATGTCACAAGGAACAAGTGTCAATTGATCAAGGTTTCATTATAAAACACACTCAGCGCCTCCGCTTGAGGCCTGCATTCTACTTTCGCACCTATGGCAGAGAAGATCGATATCGAAGCGAGTAAGAACGAAGACCACAACAAGCTTGCGGTAAGCGACCTCAACAAGCGATTGCATAAGATCCACCAAGGAGGTGGTGAAAAGCGCATAGCCAAGCAGCATGAGCAAGGCAAAATGACCGCCCGCGAGCGCATCGATACCCTGCTGGATAAAGGCAGTCCGCGCATTGAAGTGGGTGCCTTCGCGGCCGATGGCATGTACAAAGAGTACGGCGGCGCACCCAGTGCAGGTGTGGTGGTGGTGATGGGTTACGTTAGCAAACGCCAATGCATTGTGGTGGCCAATGACGCCACGGTGAAGGCCGGGGCCTGGTTCCCGATGGCCGGCAAGAAGAACCTGCGCGCACAGGAGATCGCGATGGAGAATCGCTTGCCGATCATCTACTTGGTGGACAGCGCGGGCGTTTTCCTGCCGATGCAGGATGAGATCTTCCCGGACAAGGAGCATTTCGGACGCATCTTCCGCAACAACGCGGTGATGAGCAGCATGGGCATTACGCAGATCAGCGCCGTGATGGGCAGCTGTGTGGCGGGTGGCGCCTATTTGCCGATCATGAGCGACGAGGCCCTGATCGTTGAAGGCACCGGCAGCATTTTCCTTGCGGGCAGCTACTTGGTGAAGGCCGCCATTGGTGAGGACATCGACAACGAGACCCTCGGCGGTGCCACTACGCACAGCCAGATCAGTGGCGTTACTGACTACCAGTGCAAGGACGATGCGGAGTGTTTGAAGACCATTCGCAGCCTTATGGACAAGCTGGGCAAGCCGAAGGACGCGGGTTTCAGTAGAGAGAAGGCCGTTGCTCCAAAAGCCGACCCGAAGGAGATCTACAGCCTACTCCCCATGGAGCGCACCAAGCCTTACGACATGCGCGAGATGATCGCACGCTTGGTGGACGATAGCGAATTCACCGAATACAAAGAGGGCTACGGCCAAAGCATCCTCACCGTCTATGCCCGCATCGATGGCTGGGCAGTGGGCATCGTGGCCAACCAGCGCAAAGTGGTGAAGAGCAAGAAGGGCGAGATGCAATTCGGTGGCGTGATCTACAGCGACAGCGCCGACAAGGCCACGCGCTTTATTGCCAACTGCAACCAGAAGAACATTCCGCTGGTCTTTTTGCAGGACGTCACCGGCTTTATGGTGGGCAGCCGCAGCGAACATGGCGGCATCATCAAGGACGGTGCGAAAATGGTGAATGCCGTGGCCAACAGCGTCGTACCAAAATTCACCATCATCATCGGCAACAGTTACGGCGCCGGCAACTACGCCATGTGCGGCAAAGCCTACGACCCGCGCTTGATAGTAGGTTGGCCCAGCGCCCAAGTAGCGGTTATGGGTGGCGACCAAGCCGCGAAAGTCTTGTTGCAGATCGAAGTCGCATCGCTCAAGAAAAAGGGCGAAGTCATTACCGCGGAACGCGAAGAAGAGATCCTTGGCAACATCCGCCAGAATTACTTGGACAGCACTACACCCTACTACGCCGCAGCACGGTTGTGGTTGGATGCGATCATTGATCCGCTGGATACGCGGACTTGGATTTCGATGGGTATTGAGGCTGCGGCGCAATCTCCGGCGACGAGGGAGTTTAATATGGGGGTTTTGCAGACGTGATGAAGAAATCAACTCTTGCAGTCATTGTTCTTCTTGCTGGAATTCTAGCGCTCATCGCCCTGGGGTTCTGGGGAGCATCCTATATGGCAAGTGCATCTCCTACCCTGCTCACACTTTTGGCCGGCGGGATTGGGTACATGGTGAGCCGACTGATTGAGTCATGGAAAGAAAGCAGAACACGGCTGCATGAAAAGAAGCGCGAGGTGTACAAGAACCTCATGGCGATGTGGCAGAATGTTCTCGTCAAATCCATTTCAAACAAAGCCAACAAGCAAGAACATCAACTCAGTCCGAAGGAAATCGAACAAGGTGTCCATGCCGCCTTTGAATCGGTGCTCTATGCCTCGGACGGTGTTGTGAAGAGCTACGGAACCTTACGCAATCTGGACTTCGCGAATAGTCCACCCGAGCAAACACTTTTCAAAGTTGCCGGGGTCTACATGGAGATGCGCAAAGACCTTGGGCATTCGTTCTCCACCGTCGATGAGGTCGATATCCTCAAGATGTTCATCAACCTCAGTTCTGCTGAGCAGGAACGTTATCGCTCAATGCTCAAGACCAAGTGACTTTGGGCGTGCTACCGCGCAAAGCCTCGGGTCGCGCTTTTCGTTCCAAGTCCTCGCCGGAATACCGGCTCCGGGCTTTCCACTGCAATCGCTCACGCGGAATTCGTCACTATTTTGCGATCATGAAGTACCAAAGCCTCGTTCTCCTCCTACTGTTCGTGACTTGCACTCTGACGACATCGGCCCAGAAGCTAGACGAAGACAAAGTGGATGAATTCACCAAGGTCGCCATCAAGCGAACCACTTGGGAGAAGTTTGTTGGTGGTGGAGGCATGGCTACGCTTTCAACGCACATTCGATTGTCAAAGCTCAACGAACGCGTTGTCATTGAACTCAAGATGATCCGCAGCAACACGGTCTATTCGATTGACGAAAGCGCCAACCTCATGTTCTTGTTTGCCAATGGCGATGTGGTCACCCTGCACAATAACGAGTTCGCGTTGACGTGTTCGGGTTGCGGAGCCACAGGCTTCGTTGGAAGCACCGGAATGGGAACGCACACACGATATCCAATCGGCGAGGAAGACATCGCGAAGATGTCCAAGGACACAATCGCAAAGGTGCGCATCTACACGAACGACGGTTACATCGAACGCGATGTCAGCAATAAGGAGAGTGCGATGGTTCAGAAGATGCTTGCCTTAGTCACACAGTAACGCGCCCCTGTCATGCCCAAATACAACAACTACCTTGCTGGTCGCGAACTCGAAGACCATCAAATCAAGAGCAAGACTGACAATTCCGTTTTAGGCTGGATTTGTGTAAAGCAATCAGGCATCGTGTCGTACCCGAAGAACATGACCTACGGTTACGCTTTCACCTTGGACGAACTGAACGAATAGATTCCCGATCGAAAGACGAAAGCCAAATGTCCAAAATACTGACGGTCACCGGTTGAACATGTCCCCTTTCCAATTGGCGGGGTTGTCCTGATTTGGGAGGTCAGGTCTTCCTCCAGCGCTTGTATGGTTCTTGTCCATTGAACCAGATGTCCTTACTATCGAAAACGAAGTAGTACATTCCTGCCGTTGTGAAGAACCATAGGACGTAGCTCTCCCAGTCAGTACCATGGTGCCATAAAATCTCTCTGACAATCCAGAACCAAGCGTAGACGTTGAACGCAACGACGTACAGTCTCTTGAACCAACTGTTGACGCTAGGAGCGGTTCGATCGAACGCCTTAGCATATCGTTCTCTGTATGATGACATAGTGCTAGTTAAACGGTGACAGCGACATGATCTATTACTGCCGCAGACTCTTCCACGACCATGGATCTCTTCTTACCCTTCCTTGAAGACACCTCCAACGGTATGCCTCTTTCCCGTAGCACTTTGTGCGCTGTCCCGTCATCCAGAATCTTAAAGATCTTCGACTTAGCATCCTCCAAGGACTGATGCGATTTCGCCCGGTGTCCTTGCACATAGACACGGAATACACCGTGTTCCTTTGCAATGCGGAAGCGCATCTGTGATCGCTTGATATGCCAACCATCGGATTGTAGCCTCCACTGTGGAGAGGCGACGAAGCGATTGCACCTTCCGATTTGCCGCATCATTCTGCTCGCCTCATTCGTACCAGTAAGGTCATCACAACAGAAGGTACCAACCGTCATACTTTCCCAATTCGGATGATCGACATTAAACCTTGGCAGGGTCTCCCGTTTATAGGGGACCCTGACATGGCAAAGTACTACAATAAACTACTCGTCGTTCCTCCTCGCTTGTGGGCTTTCCGCTACGATCGCTCACGCGGAATACGGCGATATCCGATGATCCGGCATATCCCAAAACATTCGTTCGCACGATATGGTCCGGTTCCATGCGGAACGTGTTCGCACAACGGTACGCATTGCGGCATCCCGTTCATGGCATGCCATGTCGGGTCGACCATGGTCGACCCTTACCGGTGGAACCGATCCTTCCCCCAATTCGCCGGGTTGCCCCGGATGTATTTCGCGATGCGCATCCATTCCGCCTGATCGCGGATGATGCGGTCCCAATAATTGTGTTGCCATACAGGTGTACCACGGGGTAACGATGCATCGCGGTACGCGATGCGTGTAACCGACGATTTGAATGCCCGCACGATCCGTCCCAACGAACCGTGGGCCACGATGGGCATGACACGCGTTGTCGGTGCCGGTGGGTCCGTGGGCAGGCGTAGGGACCGATCATGATCGGTCCGGGTTTGTGCGTAGGGCGCGTTCCCGGTGTCATCATTCGTTGATGTTCCATGGTCACCGTGATCCGCGTTTTCGGGTGGTGGTACATCGGGCGTTGCATCGGGCGTTGCCGTATCGTGCGTCACGACGTCGGACGTTATGGTGTCGGACGTTATGGTATCGGCCCGATCATGATCGGGCCCTACGCGTTCCGGTTGTTGCAACCGTTCCCGTATCACCACGATCCCGTGCACATGGTTGGGCATCACCACGAACGCATCGATGTCCATATGCGGCATGTGTTCCGGTATGGCATCCCAACACCGTTGCGCCAATTCGCCGATGGGCGATCGATGCATTACACCATCCGCAATGTGTCCAAACAAATGGCGTCGGTCATCGGTACAGATGGTCAGGTAACCTACCTGTCGGCAGGCAGGTACGCGCCTTGTTGGGCGTAATCGTATCCCCGCATGCGGATGGTGCGGCGTTGCGGCAATTCGTTGGACATGAACGAATATCGGGATCAACCCTCACGCCTACAATTCACAACCAAGATCGCGCCCCCTCACCCCACCAAATACGTCAGCCCGTCGTTCACGCCTTCGTAGAGGTCGCGCACCCGGTATTCCTCGCACAGATTGCGGAACTGCTCGCGGATGGGCTTGAAGCCATCGTGGAACGGACACGGATGGCTGTCGCTGCATTTGCTAAGGCCCAGGCCGCATTGCTTGAAAACGTCATCGCCGTCCATGGTGTGTACGATCCGGATCACTGGCAGGTCCGCCTGTTCGGGTGAGATGTAGAATCCGCCACGCGGTCCTTTTAGGCTGCAGATCAGGTCCGCCTTCACCAGCCGTTGCAGCAGCTTGCCCACGGTGTGTTCGTTCTCACCGATGAAGACGGACACATCCTTCAGGCTCACCCGTTCACCGGAAGAGAGCTTGGAGCCGAGGAAGACCACGGCCTTGATGGCGGCTTTGCAGCTGAGGCTCAACATTGAACTAGTTGCCCAGGAACAGGTGACCCAGCTCCGAGATCATTTCTTGGGTCCAGGGTGGATCGAAGGTGATGTTCACGGTCACCTCGTAGCCCGGGAACGCCATCTTCAGCGCTTCCATGGTGTTGGCTTGAATGGATTCGCCCATGGGGCAGAATTCCGTGGTGAAGGTCATGGTGCAGGTCACTTTGCGCGCGTCGTTCTCACCGAATTCCAGTTCGTACACTAGACCGAGGTCCACGATGTTCAACCCGATCTCCGGGTCGTCCACGAACCGCAAGGCCTCGAGGCCGGTTTCGCACTTTTCGTTGTTGTTGGTCTTGATGTTCATTTCCGGAAGGGCTTGTGGATCACCAATTGCATGACGTTCCAGTTGTAAAGTACGGCGGTGGCCAGCAGTGCGATACTGCCAGCAGAGAGCAGGATCTTGGAGGAGAAGAGGATACCGCAACCGAAGAGGACGAAGCCCAACAGATAGGCCAGCGCCATGGCTTGGTATACGGGTTCGCTGAACAAGTCCTTCGGGCTGGGCATCTTGCCCATGGAAGCGCGGTGGCGATACACCTTGTTCCACACGATAAAGGGCAGCGTCTTGAAGGTCATACCCAAGATGATCGCGGTAAGCCAGCCGAAGAAGATGGTGAAACCATAGAGCAGCACCACGTTGGTCTGTGCTCCAGAGGTGGTCAGCAGCACGCCGATCAACGCCAGCAACACCAGCGTTGGTAGCAGCAACAGCGCAACCGCCAGTAGCGATGTTTTCATCTGGTCGTCCACCTTCTTCCGGATGCGTTCGTTGTAGGTCTGCTTGCAGTAGTAGGCGAAGAGCAGCAACGCCAGCAGCACCATGCCTGCGGGGATGAAGCTGAGGCTTGGGCTCCACCGGAAGAGGAACAGCAAACCGTAGAGCACCAGTCCCGCGTTCACTAATAAGTACACGACCCACAGCAGTTTCGGAGAGCTGTACTTGGAGATCAGGAACATGGGGATCAGCCGCGAGCCGACGCCCAGCACCAGCAGCAGGAACCAGCCCACCAGACCAAGGTGCGCGTGCAGGGAGAGGAAGTACAGCGAGTTTTGGGGCAGCACGAACATCGTAAAGTTGAACAGCATCGCGAGCCCGAGCGACACCGTGAGCAGCAACCAAATGGTGGCCGTAAAGACGAACACCGCGTGGACGTTCATCCGCTTACTCTCCGAAATACTGAAGGCGATATTGATGCTGTAAGCAAGCACGGCACCCGTAACCAGCGAGCCGCCCAATTGCGCTATCCAGCCCAAGTTGAAGGTGTAGAAACCATACACCAGCAGCGGGATTCCCACGGCGGCCAAGGCAAAGGACGCATGCCCCAACTTGGTGCTGTAGAGGTCGTTCTCGATCAGCACCGGCACCAGCTGATGGCTGGCGCCCAGTATGATCATGGTGGCCCAACCCAGCGCCATCACATGGGTAATGGCCAAGATGTGCGGCTGGAAATAATGCCCGGTGAACGCATCGCCGGAAGTAAGCAGCAGTAAGGTGGCCACAAGGAACGAGACCGCCCCGTAGACATAGAACGGGATCACCACCTTGTGCGAGGTGGTGCGGGCCACATTGCTGCTCAGGGCCGGACCCATCATTCAGGGCTTGAAGATGAAGAGCTTCACGTTGCCCTCGCTGATCTCCTTGGCGCGGTACTCGAATTTGCGTTCTTCCAATTCGGGCAGCAGGAACACGGGGATCCGCTTGTGGTCCACGAAAAGCGCTTGGCCCTCGGGAAGCTTATCCAACTCGTCCAAGATGGTGAGCATGGGCAAAGGCATCTCCAAATGACGCACGTCGATGGTGGTGGTGTGGCCCTCGAATTTCTTCACCCAAGTTTCGAAGTCATCGTCATTGCCCTTCACGGTGGCGTCGGGGATGGTGCTGGCTTCCGACTTGAAAAACCACGTGTGGTACGTACCGTCGTCCACCACTTCCGAGTAGGTTTTGAAGCCTTGTTTTTCCAACAGCAGGATCAGCGGGATCGGTTCAAAGTCGTTGATGATCTTCAGCGTTTGCAGGGGCTCCAAGGCCTTCACCTTTCCAAGGATCAGATTGAAGGGATCCTTGCCTTCGTTGAGGATGGGCCGCACGTCCAGTTCCAGCACGTTCTCCGGCGTGACCTGCTTCATGAAATCCGGCATGGGCGCAAGTGTCTTGACCTCCTCCCCGTTCACGGATCGGTCTATGCCGAAACCCAGCGGTTCCATTTTGGCGAAGAAGTCCTCCGGCGTTACGCCGCCGATCTTGCTGGCCATGCGAATGGTGGCGCGCGAGGCGATCAGTTTGCGCAGCAGCGGATTGCGCAGCTTGGTGTACTTGGGCGAAAGGCTGATGATCGCCTCCAAGGCCGCTGGGTGCTCCTTCAGCAGCGTTGCGATCTTGGTATTGGCGTTGATCGTGATCATAAGAGAAGATCGAACCGCAGATGAACGCTGATACACATGGATGTCGGACAGTAGCGTCCGCTCAATAACTGGTCCATTTCAGGCTGATCGGTGTTGATCCTTTTCATGTGTTCAGTGCATCGAACGTTCCAATTCCGCGGCCTTGGGGAAGAGGATATTGTTCTCCAAGTGGATGTGCACGTGGGTATCATCCTCCAACTCGTGCAGCGTGCGGTAGAGCAAGGTGTAGCTCGCGCAGGCGTCGCTCGGCAAGGTGTAGCCTTGGGTCACCTCGTTGATCTCGTCGAGCTTTCCGCCGACCGAAGCATGCTCTTTCATCAAGGTTTCCATGTTGTCCTTGAAGCGGCCCATGGTGCTCGCGGGCAAAGGCTGTCCGCTGTTCTTGGCAGCCACCAATTGCTTGATGTAGGGGAACATGTTGCGCTCCTCTTCGGGCAGATGTGCGTTGAATTCCGCAGCCACCTCGTCCACCAACTTGCGCACTTGGTGCAGTTCAGGATGGTTGTGCGCGTGTACTTGCTCCACCTTGGCCGCATACTGCTGCAGGTCGGGGATGGTCTTGCGCAGGTAGGCGTGGTGCGTGTTCACAATGAAGTCCGCCAGGAAATCGATGTTCCAATCGTTGTAAGGCAGCGCAGCTGAAGTGTTCGCGTGGTTCCCTTCGCGCAGCTCCTGCTCTATCCGGACGACATCCAGACCCTTGGCAGCGCATGCTTCCCGCACGGTGAGGTGGCCGTTGCAGCAGAAATCAAGGCCGTACTTCTTGAAGACCTCCGCCTTCCCCATGTCCTTGGTCACGATCTCCGCAAGAGTTTCAGATCCTACGCCGGTAGGCCGCTTGGTGATCTTCACCCTCCACCACGCAGGGCCTTGTTCCAGATATTCCCAGGTGAAGACATCGCCCATCTCGCCTTGCATCTGGTAGTACAAGGGCTTAGGGTCGTGGTCGTTGTGGATGGTGAGGCTCTCCCCTTCTTTCAGGGCATGGTAGCGTGCGAAAATGGTGGCGTGCTTTTCCCGTGGCGCCAGCTTCGTAACGTCCAAGTTGTTCCCTTCGGAAGTGTTCCCACCAGCGATGCGTTTGGTGATCTTCACCTTCCACCATTCAGGTCCTTCCTCCAAATACTCCCAGCCGATGGCATCGCCGTGTTCGGCCTCCAAGTGGTAACGCAGCGGCTTGGGGTCGTGGTCATTATGAATGGTAAGGCTCTCCCCTTCCTGCAACTGGTCAATGCGCCCGAAAATGGTGGAGTGTTTGATCGCCGGTGGCAGCTGGGTCACGTCCAAGATGTTCCGGCCGGCCTCGTTGTTGCGGGGTGCTTGCTTGGTGAGTTTCACCCTCCACGACACAGGTCCTTTTTCCAAGTACTCCCAGCCGATGGTGTCTTGGTGCGTGTGACCCAACTGGTGGCGCAGCGGTGCTGGATCGTGATCGTTGTGGAGGATCAGGCTTTCACCTTCCTTGAGTTCGGCAATGCGTGCGAAGATGGTGGAGTGCTTCACCTGCGGCGCCAGCTGGGTAGCGTCCAGGATGTTTTCGGTTGTTGTTTCCATGGTTTGCTTGATGATCGGTAGCGGATGCAAAGGTAGGAAGTAAAAGTCATTAAAAGTATTTTAATGCTTTTATCCGGCACGAGGCAGAAGGACCGATCGACGACCTTCGATCAATACGCATTGAGGAGTCAAAAAAAGTGTGCTTCGGTCAGGCCTTCGATACCTTCACCTGCCACACCTCCGGCCCGGCTTGCAAGTACTCCCAAGTGAAGGGCAACTTGTTCTCCGCCTCGATCTGGTAATAGAGCGGCTTGGGGTCGTGGTCGTTGGTGAAGATAAAGGCCTCACCGGGCTTCAATTCAGCGAACGAATCGAAGACCATGTCATGGCGCTTCGCCGGGTGGAACGGGCGCACATCGAAGGTGTTCACCACCATGCTCGTTGCCTCCTCCGGGGGCTTCTTCCCTATCTCCTTGCGGATATGCACCACGTACTCGCCGGGTTCCTTTTTGAGGTAGGTCCAGCTGAACTGTCCTTCGAAACTGTCGCAGAAAATGTTGTGGATCTCGGTGGGATCGGTGGCCGCGATAAGCTCCATGATGTGCCCCTCCTCCATCATGCCGTAACGGTGGAAGACCACGTGCCGCAGGTCCGACGGATCCATTTTGCGCAGGTCCATCAGTGTGGAGATGTCCGTGAACTCACGTCCCACGGAGTCCTCTTGGCGCGTCACCATCACCTTCCAATCGCGACCGCCACGCTGTAGGTATTCCCAACCCACCACATCGCCGTGGATGGAACGGAACTCATAGTACAGTGGCAAAGGGTCGTGGTCGTTGATGAAGATGAAGCGCTCACCAACGGGCAGTTCCTTGAACAATTTCAACAGGGTACGGTGGCGGTCCATAGGCACCATTACGCGCACATCGAGTTCTTGGGGAAGATGGGCTGAGTCGGTCATGTTCGCTTGCGGCAGTAGCTCGTTGCCGCCGGGCAAAGTACAAGTCGACGATGATCTATGGGCTGACGTTCATCAGCAGGCGGAGCGTGAACTAGAGCATATGGTCCGCCGCCATCAGTTGGCGTATGGCCTCGGATCTTCGGATCAGAATGATTCCGGTCTGGTGATAATTGCTGGCAACAAAGCGTTGTGTTTTGTCCGCATGCGTGATGGAGCAGAGGCGGAACAGATCTGCTTTCAGAAAGCCTACTGCTTGATGAACCAACACGCCTTCGGTTGCGGACCCATGGTGCGCGCGCAGTACGATCCTGCGGGTAGCGATGCGATGTTGAGGTCAACGGTGCTACCGATCCGTTCTTGGGCAATGGCCATTGACTGGCCGAGCGCATTGAAGATCTGGGCAGAAGGGTCCGACTCATCCAGCCGGATCGTTAACTGATCAGAGGCTGGGTTAGGCCATACCAAAAGTGTGTTCCGGTCTGGTGTATAGGTTACGGAACGCACCTCGGAAATGGCCTCCGTACCGTCATGATCGATCTGCTTCAAGCGGTAATAGGAAACGCCTTCCAAAGGTGATGGGTCCCGTGTGCCATAGGTATTCATCAGTTGGCCATCGCCTACTCCATCCACTTCAGAAACGGACTCCCACACTACGAGATCAGCACTTCGCTGCACTTCGAAACCGGCATTATTATGCTCACTTGCTGTTGCCCATTCGATAGCAACCCCGTTGGTCGCCGGCTTGGCATCAAAACGCACCAGTTCTATGGGGAGCGGACTGGACACGTAGACACTGAAGTTGTCGAACAACATGCCATACGATGTGGTGAAGTCGGGCTTGATGCGTAGCGCATGGCTCGTGGATGTTGCGGTGAAGAACAACCGTTCGCGTAGCATGTTCCACCCACCTGTACGGGTAACGACAGCACTGAGCGCACCTGCAACAGATACCGTTACGGAAACTGTAGTGGGCGTGCTGGGACTGGCCCGGCGCGTTGCGTCAAATTCGAGGGCATAGACGGCACCCACTATGAAACCGGTAATGGTCTGGCACAACAAGCGATCGTCTGCTGTAGAGCTTGCATTGGTATGCCCGTCCACCTCGGCTACTTTGTCCGATCCGGTGCCGCCATAAACACTGGCTGCGTTGACCTCCATATCGCAGGTCCATCCCGTAGTACCGCTTTCAAAGCCGGGGTTGGTAACGGTTTGTGCAAATACAACTCCATGGCTGAACATAACAAAGCCTAGCAAAAGCCACGCAATGAAGGTGTCATGTAGGTACTTGAAGAGGATGGTCCGGAATTTCACGTTGCCTTCTACGGCAGGGCCAGATGAAGGTTCGGAGGAATCGAGGATTCCTTGATGGCCGCTCCTTAGTACTCCGATGACACGGAAGAGCCTATTTGATCGTTGACCGATCGATTTTCAAGCCGGATCCTGGGAGGGCATCACATTAAGGTGCATCTACTATTAACTGACCATGACATTGGTCATTATCAGAAGCAACAACGCGCCATAACTTTAGTGGAATACAACCCGAAACCATGATCAAGCGCGTCCTTTTAATTGCACTCGGTATTTTCTTGGTGGCCCAATTGGCCCAACCGGATCGGAGCGTTCCCGCTATCGATCCAGCACAGGACATGTTGACGGTTACCGGGGCTCCTGCGGAGATACAGCAGCTCGTGATCGGTGCGTGCTATGATTGCCATAGCTATAAGGTGAACTATCCGATGTGGGCCTACATCACACCCGTGAATTTCTGGGTACAGGACCATATCAACGAAGGGCGCGAAAAGGTGAACTACTCGCGCTGGGACCAATTCGCAGGAAACCACGAGGCAGCGGAGAGTGGAGAAACCGTCGCAGAAGGTGAGATGCCGCCGAACAACTACGAAGTCATGCACGGCCATGCACAGTTGACGGCTGCGCAGAAGGAGACACTCGTTGCTTGGTTCGATGCCAACATACGGGGCGGCAAAAAATCCAGTTCACACAAGGAGAAAGAGAAGGACTGATAGTGTCAATTTAGAAATGGTCATGGGTTTCTCTGGATGCAATAGCAATCATCCAGCTAGCATAAAAAACGCTTACCATCCTTACTTCCCGAACGCAAAGAACCCCGGACAGCGCCGGGGTTCGTTCTTCGTAAATTGTTGTTGATCAACGGCTAGAACCAGTTGATCGAAAGGAAACTTTAACGCGATACCAAGTGCAGTTCGAGACCTCCTCCGTTGTCCTGCAGCCAAAGCTCGTCCTCTTTCAAGCGTAGTATCTCATACGTCCTATCGGCGGCGTCGTTCTCGAAATCCAAGCGCAGGTCTTCCTTGCTATCTTCAAAGGACCATGTTCCGGTGGTCTCAAATTCGAAACTTAGCGATCCCAAGCTGTAAAGTGCCGCCAAGGTGGCGTCACCATTACTCAGGAGCTGAAGTTCATATTGATCGAATGAGGAGGTAACATCATTGCCACCATTGGTCGCCTTATCAACGCGCCAAGTATTGGATATGCGTTCGGTCTTGGATCGCAGGCTGAACATTGGGCCGTCATCGTATTTCTTGCAACTCGTGGCGAGCAAGGTCACCGTAAAGGCAAGAAGAAGTGTTGTGCGTGTATTGATCATAATGCAAGTTCTTATCTGTTAGTTTGAATAGATCGGGTCACTGTGATTTCAAGTGAAGTTCAAGGTCATCACCCACCTTATGCAACCAAAGTTGGCTTTCAGTAAGTCGACGGATCTGATAGGTACCATCCGCAGCATTGTCCTCGAAGTCAAGCACCAGCTCTTCATCGTCGTTCTGGAAAGCCCACGTACCATTGGTATCATACGTAAAATCTGTACCGAATACGGTGTATGTTGCCAAGAGCGTAGCATCTCCACCGGTGGTAAGGGTGAGTACGTAATTGTCGAAATCCGCTGTCACATCATCACCATCAGCAGTAGCTTCCTCTATGACCCATGTATTGGCGACACGTTCGTTGCGTGGTGTAAGATTGATCAGTGGACCTTCATCGTACTTCTTACAACCTGTAACGAAGATGGTGAGCAGAGCGGCTCCACATAGGAACCCGAGTGGTCTAAGTTGTTTCATGATGCTGCTAGCATAGCAATCTTCACGCCACGGTCCAAATGGCCTTTAAACTTCCTAGTTCCCCCGTGATCATTGCGCATGGAACACTATCCATGAAGACCTTGCCCGTTGTTCGTTGGGGTATGAAAGGAACAACTGGTGGCGATCATTCCACAATTCAGCAAGCACCCACTAGTGCCTTCACAGGGTCGGAGACCGATGCTACACCAACAGATCGTTCTAGTGCATCGAAAATGGACGTCCAATTCAATTCCACTTCTACATACGCCATCTTTGTAAGATCGTTGTGCAGTGTGTGGGGTAAGTTGGTAGCGCGCGCAACTTCTAGCAGCTCTATCAGCACCAATTTCGCTCCGGTTAAGTATCTGATCCTGTAAAATGCACATACTCCAAAAGCTCCGGTTCGCGGACCTTCAGCACACGACCATATTCCTCGTAGGAATTGTTCTTCCACTTCCCGATCCTAACACTGCAACCCCTTCCCTTCCGATCTGTTTACGTGCGCGTTCTCATCATGAAGCGTGCTAGCTCATCGGGTTCGATAAGGCATTCCATGCACGACCGATATCGAAACGGAAGATCGCGGTAACCTCTGCTCTATGAGTACTACCATCGGTATTGTTTCAGATACTATAAGACAACGATGGGTGCACAGTACCGCGACCCATTTTCCGCTCACGATACAACCTGCCTGAACTATCCATACGATCTTGAACCACGCAGCTGATGTATATCCTCATGGACTAATTCCGAGCTGCATTATTATTGCGGTCGGCTTTTTGTTGGTCTGTGACCATGGACTATGCATACGAAAGAGAGCTCTGGATATTGCTTGATGTAGGCATTGCAGCACTGCTCGCGGGCGCAGTTGGCTTGGAACGCGAACTCGATAAGAAACCAGCTGGCCTACGCACCAATATGGTGATCGGTGCGGTTGCTGCACTATTCATACTACTGGGCAAGATCGTCATTACCATCTACGACACCAGCCTATCTGAAAATGTGGAGATCACCACTGATCCTGTACGTGTGTTCGAGGCTATTGTGGTCGGGGTCAGTTTCATCGGGGCCGGCACCATAATGCGATCCTCGAATGGAAATGGAGTGCAGAATTTGACCACAGCGGCTTCACTTCTCCTAAGCGCAGGTATCGGCATCTCAGTAGCGCTTCATTTATATGTTCTTGCTGTTGGCGTGGCACTACTTGCATGGGTGATCAATCACTTCATGGGCATATTCGAGCGAAGAATGATCCATGATGAGATCGATAAATGAACCCGAGCACATCTTTTGATCGTTCGTGAAATGCTAGCAACAAGATAATCCTCGACGAATTGGCTATTGGATGGACACCTTTAACCTGATCCCAGTTCCAGTGATGCAGCCATTAGCAGCTCAGTTGAATTGAAGACGACTTCCGACAGAAGAACCTAGATGGTCATTCGAATGATATAGCGATGCTATCCACCGTATCCTGTCGTGATCAGTACATCCTTTTTATGAGACGGGCCCGTCAAGCTTGAAGAAGTAATAGATGGCGACTATCGCAACTGCGAACACTCCTATGCAAAGTAGCCAGAACGTTCTCGCACTCAGTTCTTTCCCCCGCCATCTGGGTCTTCCCCAGAGCCTATCGGTATTTTTGGCTGCACGCTTGTTACTTTCCATGGTGATGGTTGCGTGCAACAAGGATGCCGCGCTGAAGACCAATGAAAAGGGTCGTGTAACACTACATTAAATAGGACCGTCCAGATACGCAGTATGTTATGACGGCATTCCACGCTGCTGCCCGTTGCTAAGCTTAATTCTTTATCCATGCCGTTTTCACAACAAAAGGGGAATGGATTGCCCCATCCGTGTCATCGCCACCTCACTCTTTGAATAAGGTGGACTAGTCGTAATAATGCATGCAAGCGAAGCTCAGCCTAAAAAATAAGGTAAGCTTCAGCGTGAGAAGCCCCCAGGCACACCATTCGCTAATGGAGGGCATGCGCCTTCTAGCCCCTACCCTTGTACTTGTCGCATTAATGGCGACCAGTTGCGTCAGCAAACGAAAGTATGTTTCGGCTACTGATACGGTAGATCGTTTGCGAGCCGATAGTACCGCTATGGCCGCTGAGGATCATGCTTTGCGCACTCAGCTTTATGGTCTGCAGGACTATGCCAAGCTTACGGCTGATGAATTGGAGCAACGCAAAAGCGAATTGAGCGCAACGCAAGCAGAGCTTAAGACAAAAGCGCAACGCATGGATGAATTGGACCGTCGCCTGAATGCACAGAATGAAGCCATGGATCGTCTACGCAAAAAAGTGAGTGATGCATTGATCAACTTCAAAGCTGAGGACCTAAGCGTAACCCTGAAAGATGGTAAAGTATACGTGACCTTGAGCGAGCAATTGTTGTTCGCCAGCGGTAGTGCCAAGGTAGATCCCAAGGGCAAAGAAGCGTTGAGCAAACTCGCTGATGTTCTGCGAGCCAACTCGGATATCAGTGTAATGGTGGAAGGCCATACCGACACTATTCCCATACGAACGAGCAACTTCAAGGATAATTGGGACCTGAGCACGGCCCGTGCAACAAGCATAGTACGGATGTTGACTGACACATATACTGTTCCAGCACAACGCGTGCAGGCTTCAGGACGAGGTGAGTACATGCCTATCGCCAGCAATGCAACAACTGAAGGCCGCGCAAAGAACCGCCGCACAGAGATCATACTCGTTCCGAAGCTTGACGAACTCTTTGAGATCGTGGGTTCCGGACCCGCATCCACCAAACCAAAAACACCTTGAACCAAACGAACATGAACATCCGCATAACAACTGGCGCATTAGCGCTTTGCATCGGTCTATTGACCATTATTCCAGCGTGTAATACATCCAAAGGTGTGAAAGGCGGGGCCATTGGTGCCGGTGCAGGTGCCGGGATCGGTGCGGTCATCGGGAATCAATTCCCTGGCCAGAATGGAACTGCTATCGGAGCCATCATCGGTGCCGCAGTTGGTGGCACCACAGGAGCGCTTATCGGTCGACATATGGATAAGCAGGCGGAGGAATTACAACGCGATCTTGAAGGCGCTACGGTAACGCGTGTCGGCGAAGGGATCAAGATCACCTTTGATAGCGGCTTATTGTTCGCTGTGGATCAAAGCGATCTTAGCAGTACTGCGAAATCAAACTTGGATGAGCTGGCAACCACGTTGAATAAATACGACGATACGGATATCCTTGTTGAAGGCCATACGGATGCGGATGGGAGTGATGATCACAACCAGGCACTATCCATTCGAAGGGCGCAGAGCGTAGGAAACTACCTGATGGGAAAAACAGTTAGTGTAGGCCGTTTGAGCACTAGCGGCTACGGTGAAACCCAACCCGTAGCAGAGAACACTACGGATGCAGGAAAAGCGGCGAACCGCCGTGTGGATATCGCCATCTTCGCGAACAAGCGAATGAAGAAGGCTGCTGAGAAAGGCGAGCTTTAGTTCCGTGACCTTTTCTCCGAACTTCGATCTTCTTCGTATGCAATGCAACAGCCCCATGGAATTCTGGGGCTGTTGCATTCTGTGGTCCATCCAGCATCAACAAGTGGATCACGCATCTGTGAACTTCGCATTGAATGAACAAAAATAGGAATGGCACCGCCTTCTTCAGTGCCATGTTCAGCACCGAAGTTCCTTTACGGATGAAGCAAGAGGTCTACTGTTGATACGCCATCCGTGTTCTATCTTTCAACCGCGATCCGTAGAACAACGCTGGATCTTCTCTTACCAAGGACATGATCCGATCCACCTGACCAATAACTCCATTGCTTTTTATCATCTCGCTTCGATCACTGCTGCGCGTTCGCGAACAGGGGATAATGACATACCGCAGTGTTATTTTCTGTGTTGCCTTTGGTTCGTGCACCTATGCAGTCGCGCAAGCACGTAATGAATTCCTCAAGGACACGCACACCTTGGCTTCGCGCTGGGAACTTGTGGACAGTGTGCGCAATGGCACCTTCGTTCTTACCTCCTACAAACCCGTGTTCGTGCTTCCTTTTAATTGGAGCAGTGCACCGAATGGGAGACCTTATCGCTCGGACCAGACCATACCTACGGATCCGGAGCCCATTGCGTTGAATGCGGTGGAGTGCAAGTTCCAATTCAGTTTCAAGACCAAGGTGGTGCAAGGCTTGTTCAAGAACAAGGGTGATATTTGGGTTTCGTACACGCAAAGCTCGCGCTGGCAAGTGTATAACAAGGACCTTAGCCGTCCGTTCCGCGATACGAATTTCGAGCCTGAAGTGATGGTGGTATTTCCGCTGAATATCCGACTCCTTGGTCTACGCGTGCGCATGCTTAGCGGCGGGCTGGATCACCAAAGCAATGGAAGCCCGGATCCGAACAGCCGTAGTTGGAATCGCGTCATTGGGCAAGTGGGACTGGAGCGCGGACGTTTTACCGTATTGCTGCGGCCTTGGTGGCGCTTTCCTGAAGGAAAGAATGATGATAATCCCGGAATAACCGGGCTGATAGGCAATGGCGAAATGATCTTCATATACCAGCATCGCAGCCACGTTATTTCCGCGCAGGTCCGCAGCGCGTTCATAGATGCACCGTTCAAGGGAGGTTCATTGCAGGGCGACTGGTCCTTCACCATCAGCGGCCACCTGAAGGCGCACCTCCAAGTGTTCCACGGGAAGGGCGAGAACCTGTTGGACTATGACCACCGGCAGACCACCATTGGCTTGGGCGTTTCGCTCTTGGATTGGTTGTAAAGTCTAGGTCCAAAGATCTCCCACCTGCATAGCTGCAAATCGCAACTAGCATCCTGTTCTATCCGTTGCATACACTGCAAAAGGATCGGGCAGTTGGCAAAATCGGCAACGATCACCCCGTTGGTTCATAGGACTTCTTCGTGGTTCTGGGCGTTCGAAGATCGGCACGGTTTTGCCGGCTAAAATGAAAAAGCTGGGTCGTTATTGATCCGTGTGCTATCTATCATTAAACCACCAAACAGATGTTACAGAAGAAGACCGCATTGATCACCGGCGCAGGTTCCGGGATCGGAGAAGCAACAACATTACTCTTCGCACGCAGTGGAGCCAGTGTTATGCTGGCCGATATGGATATGGCGGGGGCGGAACGGGTACTCGCGGAAGTGAAGAAGAACGGAGGCAAGGGTGCTGTGGTGAAGGCGGATGTATCCAACCCAAAGGACTGTGAACACATGGTGGCAGAGACCGTAAAGCAATTCGGTCGGTTGGATATCGCGGTGAACAACGCGGGCATCGGAGGACCACAGGCCATGATCGGAGACTACCCGATAGATGGTTGGGACAAGGTCATCAGCATCAACCTGAGTGGTGTTTTCTATGGCATGCGCTACCAGATCCCTGCAATGCTGAAGAACAAAAGCGGCTCTATCATCAATATGGCATCCATCCTTGCCAAAGTGGGTTTCCCATCATCCGGCGCGTACGTTGCGGCAAAGCATGGTGTCATTGGCCTTACGGAGAATGCAGCGCTGGAATATGCCACACAAGGTATTCGCGTGAATGCTGTAGGACCGGGTTTCATTAAAACACCGTTGCTGGATCAGAACCTGAAAAAGGAGGAAATGGAGGGCATTGCTGCACTACACCCCATGAAACGCATGGGCACACCCGAAGAAGTGGCCGAACTGGTGTTGTGGCTCGCTTCGGAAAAGTCTTCGTTCGTTACAGGATCCTACTACAATGTGGATGGTGGATACCTCGCCCAATAAAGGGACCCTACCACACTAACTCTCTCACCTGAACATGCCCACCTTTGATGAGCTTTATGATAAGCATGCTCCCATGCTTTATGGAATTGCCTTGCGGTTCACCGGTGTGCCGTGTGCAAAACGGGCTTTAAGCAGTACGTGTCTAGAGTTGTGGGGAACGGCTGCGAAACGCGATCTACCCATAACCGTGCTGCCCATGGTCCGCGTGATGGTGTCTCATTTGCGGAAGCAGTGCATTAACGATGGTAAGCGTAAACAGTTCGAAAGACAGCTTTCCATCGTAATGGCGGAGTTGAAGGAGCGTGGCGTTAGATCGTCACAAGGATGATCATCCGGTTGGAATTCCTATTGATCTGAGCGATGGATATTTTAGTAGTTGAAGTGGTTCCTCTGTTCGGAAGTGCCTGTTCCTGAACAATGGGTGGTGTGAAGGTTTCTAAGGAACACGTAAGCGACTATCTCTTTATTGGGACCCTACTAGTCCATTAAGCTGAACTAGTTTCGCCGATAAACTCCCTCTCCATGTCCTGGAAGATCGCCATCGTTGTCGCTTTGCTCACCGCGTTCATAACTGCGATCACCTCCATTATTGTAACCAATTATGTGGCGGATAAATGCGGAGTCAGCGATCAGGACGGTGGGCGAAGTATGGGCATCTTCTTCTTCTTAGGACCGGGCGCCTTCGTTATGGGTCTTTTGTTCGGTCTGTTGGTCAGTTACCTGATGCACGCTGTGGAATGGGCACATTTCTGGAAAGCAGTGGGCGCATCCGTGGGCATAGCGTTGGGCGCCATTGTGATCATCGCCGGCTATTTCTTGCTTGATGCGCCGATCAGGCATGTTGAAGGTGGTTCGCCGTTGGTTCTGGAAGTCGAGATCCACATACCCCTAGAGCGGATCCCCGAACATCGGGAGGAGTTGGATCCGATGCGCATCAGTCTCTACGCGGGGCCAAGGGATAATTCATTCGGAGACATTGACACCGCTCTCAACCGGACCGAGAACGGCAAACTGATCGTAACGGGAAAACTTGGTCTTAACAGTACCTCTCACACACGAACGGTATCCTTCCATGTCGACCAGAATACGTGGTTGGCACTGGATCACTTGCCCATTACGGCCAAGCCGAGTGAAAAGGACTCCGCATGGAGCACCCTGCTGCCGATGCGCGATGCCACCATCGCTGAAGCACATTATTCCGATGTGCAGGCACGCGTTCGGGTGGTGAAGCGGGTCCGGGTATTGTGAAGGGCACCACGCTTCTATTCCTCCAGCATTGATTGAAAGCGCACGATCCAAGCTTGTACACCTTGTTAATCCTGTTGTTCAATTCGGCATGTACTACACTCTTCGCAATCATTGGCTTTGCCCAACTAAGTTTTTTGCCAGAGAGAACGCACTACGACGTATTTCTGGAACGGATCGCACAAGATCCCTTGATATCCCACGTTGCCGAAACCCTTCTCTTACTGCCTCAATTCAACCCATCTCTAATTTGAAAAGGACAGGTGCATTGAAAATGTGAGTGCGCGATCTACTTTGTATCCACTTTAGAGCAATGCGCACTTTTCTGCCTCTCCTGCTGAATGCCTTTGGTATGGTTTGCTTGGCGCAAAACCAGAGCACCGTGCAACGCGATAGTTTGCAGGTGATCTGGTCGGATGAAAGGATACCGGATACTGCGCGCTTTGATGCAGGGATCGAATTGGTACGTGATATCATTTACAGCGCTCCGCCCGACAGTGGTCTACAACTGGCACGTGAATTACTGTATTTCGCTCAAGAACACCACTTGGATCCACAACGCGCCGAGGCCCATATACTTTGCGGCACATTCAACAACCGGTTGAGCCGGTGGGACAGTGCAGAGTCACACCTGCTTCGGGCGTTCGACCTGTATGAACGCCTCGGCCAGAACCGCGGTAAGGCGAAGGTGATGAACAGTTTGGGAAATGCCCTTGCCTACAAAGGCGACCACGTGAAGTCCATTGACTATTACACGCAAGGACTTCGCATCGCCGAAGCTGAAAATGACAGTAATTTGATCGCAAGACTGCTGGGTAACATCGGCGTCTCGCACTACGAACAAGGAGATCTCGAACGAGGACTTGAATACTTCAATCGAAGGATCGCTGTGGCCGATCGTATCGGTGACCGTCAATGCGCCCTAGAAGCTTACATCTGCATTGGTATAACACGCCAGAAACAGGGGCGGCTGATCGATGCACGCGCCGAGTTCATCAAGAGTTTGGGCATTGCGCGTGAGATCAACGATGTCCTGAGCATACAGGTCGTGCAAGGAAACTTGGGTACCGTGTACATCGACCAAGGCGACTACCCAAAAGCGTTGGCCTATCTGGACAGCAGTTTGGTATTGGCCGAGCGGCAGGAAGACCCTATGCAGATCGCCAATATCTACAGCGAAATGGCGCGCGCACATCATCTGCAAGGCAATGAAAGCGCTGCACTCGACGCCGCGCGTAAGGCATTGTCTTCAGCAGAAATAGCTGGGGTATTGGAGAATTGGCGCGATGCCGCGAAGATCAATTACACGGTGCTGAAGGCAATGGGAAGGAAAAGCGAAGCATTGGATATGCACGAACTCTACATCACCATGCGCGATAGCATGACGAACGATGATAACAAGAAGCGCATGATGAGCCAGAGCTTCGAGTATGAGTTCGACAAGAAAGAAGCGCTACTTACTGCTGAGCAAGAAAAGAAAGATGCGGTAGCGACAGAGGAACTCCGACGCAAGAACCTGCAACGCAATGCATTTATCGGGGGATTCGGGCTGATGATGTTATTGGCCGGGACCTTTTTCTTCCAACGAAACCGCATCAGCAAAGCCCGAAAGCGCAGCGATGAACTCTTGCTCAATATCCTACCAGAAGAAATAGCAGAAGAATTGAAAGAAAAAGGTTCGGCAGAGGCTGTGCAGATCGATCAGGTCACCGTGCTCTTCACGGATTTCAAAGGCTTCACGGCTATGAGCGAAGTGCTTACCCCAAAACAACTTGTAAAAGACCTGCACGAATGCTTCAGTGCATTCGATCACATTTGCGAGAAGCATGGGCTTGAAAAAATAAAGACCATCGGCGATGCCTACATGGCCGCCGGTGGATTACCTACGCCCAATAGCACGCACGCCACTGATGTGATCAAAGCGGCCTTCGAAATGCGCGACTTCATCGCCGCGGGAAAAGCCCACAAGATCACCGCCGGCCTCCCCTACTTCGAGATCCGAATCGGTATCCATACCGGTCCGGTGGTGGCCGGTATCGTGGGCGTCAAGAAGTTCCAGTACGACATCTGGGGCGATACGGTAAATACTGCCAGCCGCATGGAGAGCAGCGGTGAAGTTGGACAGGTTAACATCAGCGAGGCGACTTATGCACTCGTGAAGGATGAACCGGGGCTTTCATTCACCTCACGCGGCAAAGTGCAGGCGAAGGGAAAGGGGGAATTGGAGATGTACTTTGTTCAGCTGGCTTAGATCTTAACCGCTCGCTCGCAACGAAAACGCCGAACGTTCGGGAGCAGTGCACCACCCTACTAATCGTCCAGCACAAATTGGATGCGCACGATGGATCTAATGTTCCGGAAAACGGCCAACGGATCTAAGGAACCACCTGTGAACCATTCCTTCAATAGTGTGTGCAGAGACTTCGTATCGCCAACGAGCCAGGATACCTTTGCGACATGCGAATTCAAACTGCTCTACTCTTCTGGCTTTTCTTTACAGCCGCTAACGCGCAGCCGTTCACATGGAACTGGAGCGTAAGCGACACCAGTACCTTGAGTACACCCGATGTGCAAGGCATGGCCACCGATGCGTTGGGCAACAGCTACATCACCGGCCAATTCTACGGAACAGCCAGCTTTGGTAACCTGCCGCCGATCACCAGTGTGGGCCAGAGCGATGTGTTCATAGTGAAGTATGACAATAGCGGAACGGCTTTGTGGGCAATGCACGGTGGTGGTACGGATTTCGACGATCCGAGCGACTTGGCATTGGATGCCGAAGGCAACGTGCTGATCACGGGAACCTTTTACAGTCCTACGGCCACCTTTGGTGCGGATACGCATACGCGCGTGGGTGCAATGGACATCTTTGTTGCGAAAGTGAACGGAGCCGATGGCAGCTTCCTGTGGAGCCACCGTTTTGGCAGCAACGATTTCCAGTCCGGCCATGCCGAGCACGGCAATGCTGTTGCATGTGACAGTGATGGCAACATATACCTGAGCGGCGCCTTCAAGTACACATTGGAAGTTGTTGGCCTGCCCACGTTGGATGGCTGCAGCCAATACTACACGAGCTTCCTGATGAAGCTGGACCCCGATGGCAATGGCATCTGGAGCCGCCGTACGGACTGCACACGGCATTGGAGCTATGGTGCTGTGGAGGGGCAACAGCTTACGGTTAGCTCGGCGGGTGATCTCTATTTGGGTCTGCGCGCCCGTGGCGATACGATCTTCTACGAGACCGATACCATCATTAACCAACAGCTCAGCGGACAGGCGCACGATGTGATCCTTGCGAAGTACGACCTCGATGGTAACTACCAATGGGCACGGCAGATCGGCGGTTACGGTTATGATGATGCACAGGCCCTTGCTGCGGATGCGGAAGGGAATATCTACATCGCCGTGCACCGCGAGGGTTCTTACGGGTACTTGGGCATACCGGGCATTGACTTCTCTGGCAGCCTTGGAACATATAGGAATGTGGTATTGAAGTACACGGCAGAAGGAAACCTCTTGTGGGGTGTGCGCTTAGGCAATTCGACATACGACCATGACATTGAAGCAATGCTCTTGGAAGGTCCGGAGCAGATCGTAGTGGCCGGTTGGCACCAAGGCAATTTCCAGTTCGATGATGTGGTACCCAACCCCGGCACAGGCGGCAGTTACGGCCTCTTTGTTGCACGCTATGACAGCAGTGGCGTTCTCGGCGACTACCACGCAGCGCGCTACCAGTATCCGCGTGGTATCCGGGGCATGGGTTGCGATGGTGGCGGCAACCTCTACCTCGCAGGCTATTTCCAGGATTCGCTCAGCTTCCCCGGTCTACCCGTGATGGACCTTGCGACCTCCAGTAGCAGCGCACTCTTTGTGGCACGGAGCGGTAACTTCCCGACAAGCTTGACCGAACGCAACGCAGCAACGAGTATGTGCTACCCTAACCCATCGAACGGGACATTCACCATGCAAAGTGAACAGCCGTTCACCGAACTGCGCATTGTGAACACGTTGGGCGCGGTAGTGTACCATGAACGTTTTGCACCCACCACAAGCCATGCGCTGGAACTCGTTCCACAAGGCGTATTCGCTTACTCGCTTTTGCACAAGGGCTCGGTCGTTGCTCACGGGCGGATGGTAGTGCAGCGTTGAACGAGACTTTTTAACGGTCTTCATCCTAAAGTATTTCAGGGTAGTCCGCCGAACGGCTGACAGACTTATTCTATGTTAAAAACAAGCATAACGTAAAGTTTTTTTCAGGCATTAGGACTCCAGCCATGAACCAAGGATGAGGCCCACCCTTGATCCATGTTGTTGGCCGTTGCCATCATGCCTATCCCTGTTAGGTTGCTCTTCAGCAGAGCCTGCTTCCGTTTGGACACGACATACGAAGTACGGCAATCCGATCAATTCTGCACTAATTGCCGCTGCTCATAGGGCCGGTTGTTGCGGATCACGGCGCAAACACAATGGATGATCTTATTACGGACCGCATTGACAACCAATATCGGCTTCTTGCCTTCAGATACTTTGCGTTGGAAGTAGACCTTTAATTCTCCTTCGCGTTGCACGTTGGCAAGTGCAGCCATGTGGAGCATGGTCTTAAGGATCTTGTTGGCTTGATGTGATACTTGCGTTCGTCCGCGAATACTGCTACCAGAACTACGCTCAAATGGAGCTACACCAGCATGACATGCCAGTTCGCGTGGGTTCGTAAATCGATGGAAGCCATCGGTGAGCGCGATCAAATAGCTCGCTAATTGTGGGCCTACGCCGGGGATCGTGAGCAACAGGTTGTATTGTTCACTGGTTATATCATCGGCTTTGATCTGTGCCATGATCAGTTGCTCTACGCGTATCACGGCACGATCCGAAGCAACGATCAAACGCTTGTCAAGTTGGTCGAACGCCTTTTTAATGTCCTTGTCCATGTAGCGGTTCAGGTCCGAGAGATGCTTCTTGTACATGGCTCTGACGCGAACCAAGTGTTGCCTACGTGTGAGCAGGTGCTTGAGTTTATCGAGCTTGAGGTTCTGTGCTGTGAACAAACGTGTTTTCTCTCGAAATGTGCGTGCGTATTGCGCGATCCGCAAAGCGTCCACTTTGTCGTTCTTCACACGCTTGATGCCCATGCTCTTTTGTATATCGAGCGGGTGCGCCAACCAAGCATGCCAGTGCTGCTCCACGATCAGATTAAGCAACATCAACGTATAGTGCCCGGTAGGTTCCAAACACACTAGGCATTCCCCGGTGTCAACTCCGTATCGTTTCTTCCAGCTGTTCATTAGCGTCATTACGGCTGTACGACCATTGCTTACTTGCAAGCTCTCCAAGTGAACACCGTGTTCATCGAGCAATGCGAAATCCAAGGTTGCACTGCTCACATCGATACCGATCCAATGCTTCATTTTCGTTTACTTTGAGGTTCAACAAATGATCGCTGTTGAGGCTGAGCGACAGGTCCGATGCTCCATGACTCTAATAGGCCCTTACGCCTAGCATTCTATCCGAGCCTTAGACCTGAGAAAGCCAGAGGTACCCATAAGTCTCTTAGGGCTTTAACCCTAGCTGCGGAGTTGGTTCACCCCTGGCTTGGCTCAGTTCTCTTCAGTGATCTATCGACATCTAAGAAAATAGTTCCTTAGTGACGATGCAATACTAGAG
>Ga0209476_10000455_pt1 | contig 27448 bp, 30 predicted proteins | sample KloWWTrecipitate_FD_187179 | JGI IMG/M metagenome (GOLD analysis project Ga0209476, IMG submission 187179) | Active sludge microbial communities from Klosterneuburg, Austria, studying microevolution and ecology of nitrifiers - Klosterneuburg... | ecosystem: Engineered > WWTP > Aerobic digester... | reverse complement strand
ACAAGGTTGGGCGCGATTCGATCCAGTGCATGGCGCTCGGCGCTGGCGTGCCGCACCGTCGCGAAATTGCCCGTCTCGATATAGCGCACACCGCCGTGGGCGACCCGGGCCGAGTGGCTGCTGGCGCCATGGGCAAAGTCGCGCCGCTCGACCAGCGCGGCACGCAGCCCGCGCAGGGCGGCGTCGCGGGCGATCCCGGCTCCGGTAATGCCGCCCCCGATCACCAAAAGATCAAACGGCCGCGCCGCCAACGCATCGATGATCTCGGGCCGGTCCTGGGCGGAGAATCCAGACATGCCCCGCACCTAGCCCAGCACCTGCCAGGCCCCCGGCAGCGCCTCGACGGTGAGCTGGCGGGTGGCTTCCGCCACGATTTCGCCGTCGATCTGGACGGCGAAGGGCCGCGCACTACTAATCTCAAACCGTTTTGCGCGGGCCATCCGCACCCGCGGGTCGCGGGCGTGCGCCCCGCTGGCCGCCTTGGGCACGATCTGCATGAAGGTGAAGCGGCTCATGGCCGGCACCAGACAGGCATCCAGGACCCCGTCGTCGATCCGGGCGCCGGGGGTGAGCTGAAAGCTGCCGCCCGAGTGGATGCCGTTGTTGATCGTGAGCATGGCCACGCCAAGAGTCTGGGCAGCCCCATCCATGCCGATCGTCATGGGCGGGGCTCGATACGACAGCAGGGCCCGCGCCAGGGCCAGCCCATACACCGCCGGGCCGCGCAGGAACCGGGCATCCCGGCGCAGGTTCCGGGCCTGAATGCCCACCTGCGCGTCAAAGCCGATCCCCAGCGTGTTGACCATGTAGCGGTCGCCGGCCCGGGCCGCGTCAATTCTCCGCGGCGGGGTCTCGAGAAAGAAGCGGGCCAGGGCGCCGATGTCCTCGGGCTGATTGAGCATCTTGACAAAGTCGCTGCCCGTGCCCGAGGGGAGAATCCCGACGGCCGGTTCCAGGCCGCGCCCAGGCTCGCTCAACAGCCCGTGAGCAACCTCGTGCACCGTGCCGTCGCCGCCGGCCACGATGAGCCGCTCGCAGCCATGTTCGCGGGCAGCCTGGGCCAGCGCGCTTGCATGGCCAGGACGATTGGTCTGGTGTGTCTCGGCGGCCACGCCGAGCGCGGTGAGGGCCTCGGCCAGCGCGCTCAGGCGGACCTGGGCGGCGCCGTGGCCGGCCGCGGGATTGGCGATGATGGTGACGTTTGGCATGGGCAGGTTGTATCACTTCGCCGTCAGAACGGGGGTTCCGTTCGGTCGGCCGGATTACTCGGGCGGATAGTGATCATGCTGAAGACCCAGTTCCTCGTAGGGGCGCATGTCTCCGGGCGGCCAGGTCTTTTCCAGCAGGAGTAACTGGGCCAGCCCGTCGTAGTAGCGCTCGATTCCTCCCGGCGACGCGAACATGAGGAAGCGGGTCGTGGAATCCGTGACGTTGGCGAAGGTGTGGGTGAGCCCGGGCCTGGCCAGGACAAACCCGCCTGAGCCGATGTCCATCGACTGGTCGCCGGCGACGAAACGAAGAGTCCCCTCGACAACGTAGTAGGCCTCGGTCGCCCGGCGGTGGCAATGGGCGGGCGGGCCGTCGGTCCGCGGCGGAAGGGTGTACTCCAGAAGCGACCAGGCGCCGAAGGTGTCGTCGCTCATCGCCTTGAAGGCGACAACGACATCGCGCAGATCGAGGCGTTCGTCTTCCCCGAATGGGATGACGATGGCGCGGGGCGATGGCGTGGGATGCGTCATGAAGGGAGGGTAAAGGAGATGACTGCCGATCCTGCCGGCGTACGGATCAAAGCACATCAGATTGCTTTGCGATAGCGCCACGCTGGTACTCCGACCGGTACAACCGCTGCGACACCGGCCGCTTGTCGCCAGTCGCCGAACGGATAAAATGAATTTGTTCATGGCAAACACGCTTGGCGCATGGCTGGTGGACAGGCGGAAGGCCCTCGACCTTACGCGCGAAGAACTGGCCCGGAAAGCGAGCGTCTCGGTCGCGATGCTGGCCAAGGTCGAGTCCGGGGCGCGGCGGCCCTCCAAGGAATTGGCCCGTGGCCTTGCCGCAGCCGTGGGGGTTCCGGACGCGCAACTCGACGCCTTCGTCGCCTTCGCCCGCGCCGACGAGCGGGCCTTTGACGCGCCCTCGGATCCGAACCTGTCCGCCGCCCATGTTCCACGCTTCGCCCTGCCGCCCGAGACCGCCCCGCCGGGCAATCTGCAAGCGTCCCTGCTGCCCTTCTTTGGCCGCGAAGCGGACCTCGCCCGCCTGGATGAGCGCATTCTGCGTGATGACGCGCGTCTTGTCACCCTTGTCGGACCGCCTGGGATTGGCAAGACCAGCCTGGCCGTTGACTTCGCGCGCCGGCACGCGCGTGAATTCACCGATGGGGTGTTCTTCGTCAACCTCGCGCCCGTGTCGCAACCCGAGCGCGTGCCAAACCAGATCCTGCAATCGCTTGGCATCTCCACCGACACAAGCCAACCTGTGCTTCAGTCCCTGAAGTTCGCCCTTCGAGATCACCATACGTTGCTGATCCTGGACAACTTCGAGCAGGTCCTGGACGCCGCGACTGCCATCGCGGACATGCTTGCGGACTGCCCGTATGTCAAGGTCCTCGTCACGAGTCAGGCCGTTCTCGGGCTCCGCGGCGAACGCCAGATCAGTGTCGGCCCGCTCGGAAGTGAAGATGCGCTGATGCTATTTGTGGAGCGCGCCCAGGCAAGCGACGCCACGTTTACGCTATCGGAGCAAAACCGCCCCGCAATCGCGTCCATCTGTCACACGCTGGACAATCTTCCCCTGGGCATTGAACTCGCAGCGTCGTGGGTGGGCATACTGGGTTGTGATGAGATCGCGCGCGAGATCGGCCGCGATCTCGACTTTGTCGCGACAAATATGCGCGACCTGCCCGAACGGCATCGCAGCTTGCGCGCCGCATTTGAACATTCGTGGCGCCTGTTGTCTTCCGAAGAACAGCACACCCTGGTCCAACTCTCGATCTTCCACGGCGGTTTCACTCGCGAGGCTGCCCACGCCATTGCGGACGCGCCCATTGAGGTGCTGGCCCGGCTGGTGGCCAAGGCGCTGGTCCGGCGTGCCGGCGCCCATCATTTCGATCTGCACGAGTTCATACGCTTTTATGCAGCCAGCAAACGTTCGGACGACGCCGAGGCCGCCAACGCCCTCGCCCGATCGCACAGCCGTTACTACCTTTCCTGGCTCGCAAGCCTGGAACACGGAATCAAACGGAAGGGCCACGCTAGTGTGGTCGCGATGATCAACGCCGAAAAGGAAAACCTTCGCGCGGCGTGGACAAACGCGGCGTATGCCCGAGACATGGTCCCGATGGCCTGCGCAACGCCCGCCCTGTACTACTGGCTGGAGACGGTCTACGAAGTGCGGGAGGGAGCCCGGATGTTTGGCGAGGCGATGGCGGTCCTGGGGGACCATGGCTGGACGGCAGACGCGCCACACGCGCTGCGAGTCGCCGCGGCGACGCTGCTCGGCGCTCACGGCTACTACGCCGACCGGATTGGCGACGCTCACATCGGCGGGCCGGCCACGGAGCGCAGTGTCGCGGCGCTTCGAACGCTTGAGGCCCCGCGTGCGCTCGCCGATGCGCTGCTATTCCGAGTCTCGGTGCTATACACCCAGGGGAATAGCGATGAAGCGTGCAACCTTGCGGTGGAGGCGCAGCGTCTCTACGAGAGTCTTGAGGACGTCCGGAGTCAGGGTTTCGCCGCCTCGTGGGCGGGCAGTGTGTTGATGTATGGGCGGCGCCTCGAAGCCGCTCACGAGCGCTTGGCAGAAGCGATCTCTCTTCTTGAGGCGGCAGGCTCGGACGAGTTCGCGTTGTGGCGAACACAGTCGTTGAGGGCCAGTGTGGCGTTTGAACTCGACCGCCAGGATGAGGCCCGCAGCTTCGCCGAGGGTGTGATTTCCAGCGCCGGCCAGATTGCCGACCGCTACTCGGCAGCAGTTGCCTATCGAATTCTGGCCGAATCGTTCAGCCGACAGGGCGACACCAAGAAAGCGATGGGCTACATTCGGGAGAGCATATTGCGCATCGAGGAGATAGGACTGTCGTTCGCCCTTGCGCAGGCCTGGAGTTGGCTGGGCGAACACGCCCTGCGTATTCCTGATCCGGCTGAGGCCAAATTGGCGTTTCGGAAGAGTCTGGATGTCGCACTCGGCTGCAGATCCTCGCCCGGCGTGGGCCGCGCATTGCTCGGCCTGAGCGCAATGTGGCGCAACCAGGGCAACGCCACTCAGGCGCTGGCGGCCGCAGTATTCGTCGAGCGCAAGGATACATTTCCTGAGCCCATGCGAGAGCAGGCGCACATCCTGTCGGCGGCGCTTAGCGCCACCCTGGAGCCAGATCAGATGCGGCAGGCCGAGGCCCGCGCAGCCCAGTTGGATGTTGGCCCGTCGCTCCTGCAATTCGCCCGCGAAGGATGACGGCGTCCGACCCGGAGGACTAGCGCGATCAGCCTCCCCTTGCGAAGCAAAAGGAGGCTGATCGCGCACAGGAAATTCTGGTGGCGCCTAACGAAAAGTTGGCATCAGCCCCGTCGCGGCGTGCGCGTCAAGGAGCTCGTCAACCAGGGCCACAATCTGATCCAGGCTGAGCTCGGCCGCCGTGTGCGGATCCAGAAATGCGGCGTGATAGACATGCTCGCGCTTGCCGGTCAGGGCGGCCTCAACGGTCAGGCTCTGCACGTTGATGTTGGTCTGCATCAGGGCCGCAAGCTGGGGCGGCAACGCCCCGATCCGGGTGGGTTGCAGCCCGTTCTTGTCCACCAGAACCGGCACCTCAACACAGCAGCCCTGCGGCAAATTGTCGATGAGCCCTGTGTTCGGCACGTTGCCGTAGATCACCCGCGGTTGGCCGGTCGTCATGGCGTGGATGATGCCGCTGCCGTACTCATGGCTGCGCGTGTGACTCAGCCCTTCGCCGCGCTCGAACGTGGCCTTCATCGCCTGCCACCCGGCGATCTGCGTCTCGCAGCGGCGCAGATATTCGTCGAGCGGGATGTTCAACGCCTCAATCATGTCAGGCCGATCGCGCTTGATAAACCAGGGCGCGTACTCCGCAAAGTGCTCGCTGCTCTCCGTGACGAAGTACCCAAAGCGCCGTAGAACCTCATAGCGCACCCGATTCCAATGGGGTTGCTTCCCGTCCTCGAGGACCTTGCGAATTCGCGGATACAGGTCCACCCCATCCCGCTCGAAGCGCAGATAGAAGGCCATGTGGTTGATGCCCGCCGAGATGAAGTTGATCTCCTCGAGGGGGACGCCAATGTCCTTTGCAAGCTGCCCTGCCGTGCCCTGCACGCTATGACATAGCCCAACGGTCTTGATTGGCGTGGCCCGCGAGATCGCCCAGCAATTCATCGCCATCGGGTTGACATACTGGAGAAAAGTCACGTCGGGGCAGACCTCGGCCATGTCCGCCGCGATGTCGAGAAACACAGGGATGGTGCGCAGCCCGCGCATGATCCCGCCAATGCCCAGGGTGTCCGCAATGGTCTGGCGCAGGCCGTATTTGCGCGGAATGTCGAAATCAATGACAGTGCTTGGCTTGTATCCGCCGACCTGAAACATGCTGATGGCGAAGTCGGCTTTGTCCAACGCTTTTTTGCGATCTAGGGTGGCGGTGATCACCGGCTTGGCGTTAAGCGCGAGGGCGAGTTGGCGCGCCATCAGTTCGCTTGTGCGCAACCGATCGGCGTCGATGTCGAAGAGGGCAATCTCGGTATTCGAGAGCTCGGGATAGCTCAGAATGTCGCCAATGAGGTTCTTGGCAAAGACCGTGCTCCCGGCCCCAATCAGAGTGGTTTTTGGCATGTCCTCAAGTATCGCCCAACCGAGCGACGTTGTTTCGGAGGCGATATCCCGGTCCCGCGCATCCGCCAATTGGCGCATTCGGACTTGGCCAGCAGGTCGATTGCCGGATCGCGCGGACATGCCGAAAAGGTGTAAGCTGATCGAAACGAGCGAGCGCGCAGTGCGCCCAAGAGCTGCAGATGGACAGTTCCGTTTCTGTGATCCGGCGCTTTGAGGACCGACGCGCGGCCGGCGAGGCCGTGGCGACTTTGTTGCTGGAGTACGCTGGCCGCCCGGACGTCACCGTGCTCGGCCTGCCTCGCGGCGGGATTGTCGTCGCAGCGGCTGTGGCGCGCCGGTTGGCGGCGCCGTTGGACGCCCTGGTGGTCCGCAAACTGGGCCACCCCCACCAGCCCGAACTCGCCATCGGCGCTATCGCGACAGGCGGCATCCTCGAGATGAACACTGGCGCGGACCTTGGCAGGGTGTCGGCCGCAGACCGCGCCCAAGTCATCGCGCGCGAACAGGTCGAACTCGAACGGCGAGAACAGGTTTATCGCAGGGGACGACCGGCCCTGGATCTGTCAGGTTGTGTCGCCATCCTCGTTGACGATGGGCTGGCGACCGGGGCGACGATGCGGGCAGCAATTCTCGCGGCCTGGCAATTTGGCGCGCGAGAGGTTGTGGTGGGCGTCCCCGTCGGGCATACGGCCGGCCTCGACGCCCTCACCCGGCCGCCATACCGGGCCCGGGTGGTGTCCGCCCTCCGCGTTGCGGCGTTGCAGTCGATCAGTCAGCATTACGCCGCTTTCGGACAGGTCAGCGACGATGAGGTCGGCACCCTAATGGCGGCCACGCGCTGGCCGGGCGAAGGCCGGACCACACGGGAGAAACATGACCACAACCCACAATGAGAGCCTCCGCAGCCGCGCCATTGGGCGCGAGTCCATTGGCGCACGGGCGACCGGCGCAACTGCGTTGGGCGCGCTATCCGTCGGATCGGGCGTGCTCGCCGCCCTGGCGGTGGGTGCCGGCGCGGTCGGCGCGCTGGCCATCGGCCGATTGGCCATAGGCGTGCTCGTCGCCCGCAGGGTCCGCATCCACACTCTGGAGATCGACACGTTGCGGGTGCGGCGATTGGAAATCATCGACCCGGTGACCAATCCACCAACGATCAACGGCGAGTGACCGCAGGGCGGGCCCGCTGCCTCGCCAAGTGGCCAGTATCCACCTGGCCAGTCGGCTCATTTTCTCCCCGCCAACCGGCGGGCGCATCGCCGCCGGCGACACGTTACAGTAATCTCGTTCGACTGACCGGGAGACTTTAAGTAATGGAACAATTCTTGGGTTTGCTGGCCTCAACGAAGGGCCGTATTGCGCGGATAGTTGTCGGGTCACTTTTGGTGATTCTTGGCCTCTTCGTCGTAAATGGCAGTTCGATTGTTCAAGTCCTGCTTGTCGTCGTTGGCTTGGTGCCGCTTTTGGCCGGCGCCTTCGATGTGTGCCTCTTTGCCGCGCTTAACAAGTTGCCTTTTAAGGGCGCTGACCTGCGCAAAGCGCTCACCAAGTAATGCAGCGCGCCTGACCCGGCGCTGCACGCAGACCACCTGTCCCCCCCGGTGGTCTGCGTTTATTTTTCCACCCAGCGCGCATGGCGCGCTGCGCAACAGCCAACAGGCCAGCCCGTGCTTACCCGTCTGACTGATGCGCGGGACACGCACACGGATTAGGATACCCATGCGCGCAGGTGCCGCGGCGACGGAAGGGCAACTTGTCCGACCAGATGTCGCTGGCGCGTCGGCGGAATTCGTGCATTGGAACAACCCTTTGGGCCGGCAGCGCGCAGGAGCATTCGATGAGCGCAAAGAACACGATTCGGACGATTGGAGGCGTGGCGGGCGCGTTGGCCGGGATTGGCGCTGCAGCGACCGCCTATGCGTTGGCGGCGCGGCCGCGAATGTTGCGCTGGGGAGCCAGGCCCGAGGAAGTAGAGCGCGTCTTTACTGGCGATGAGTTTGTGCTAAATCCGCAGATCAAGGCCACCCATGCCGTCACTGTGCACGCTCCGGTGGATAAGGTCTTCCCGTGGCTCGTCCAGATGGGCCAGGGTCGAGGTGGCTTTTACAGTGTCGAAGCCATTGAGAACGGGATCTTCGAGCTCGACATTCACAACGCCGATCGGATACTGCCAGAGTATCAAGAACTGCGTGTGGGCGATCGCGTCTCCCTCGGACGTGGTGTTTTCGCCCGAGTTGCCGTAATCGAGCCGCTCAAGCACCTCATCCTGCGCGCCACAGCCCACGGCGACGAGCACGAGGAAGGCGCGCTGCCGTTGAAAAAGGGCGAGACCCTGAATATGACCTGGGCGTTCTTCACTGAAACGATGGACGATGGCGACACCCGATTGATCGAGCGCTTCCGAGTCGAGTTCACCCCCACCCTCGCCAACAGCGTCATGTTCTACGGGTTCATCGAGCCCGGCGCGTTCTTCATGGAGCGCAGCATGTTGCTGGGGATCAAGGCACGGGCCGAGGGCGTATTTGACAAGAAGTTAGTCGAAGCGCCGGTCTTTATGGATCACTTCCCCAGGACGTTGCGCGACAAGTTCGAGACGGTATGGCAGCGCGCCAACAACCTGGTGCCGGCGGGCACGCCCATTGCGCCGGTAACTGAATTGGATGAGGTTGTCCCTTAACGCGGTGCGACCTCGATCCCGTTGCGCCCGCAGATGCCCGTATGGGTGTCAGAATCGCGCTACTACAGGTGCCGGATGGCGCGTTAAGGTCATCCGGCGGGAGGCCAATCATGCGTTCGAAGTCCGATGCAACCCTTCATGGTGATGTGCTGGCGGCGCTGCAGTTTGAGCCCAGCCTGAACGAAACGCGGATCGCCATCAATGTGCGCAAGGGCGTTGTCACCTTGCTTGGCAAGGTGGACAGCTACGCCGATAAGGCAACCGCAGAGCGCGTTGTGCGGCGCGTCGACGGCGTGCGCGGGATCGCCAACGATCTCGAGGTCGAGGTGCCCGAGCATCACGTCCGCACGGACACCGACGTTGCCCAGTCCGCTCTCGACGCATTGCGCTGGGATGTCACTGTGCCTGCCCAGGCGCTGCAGGTGAAAGTGGAAAAGGGCTGGCTCACCCTCAGCGGCGAAGTCGAGTGGCACTTCCAGAAACGCCACGCCGAAGATGCAGTCCGCCGGCTGCGCGGCTTGCGCGGCGTGATCAACCTCATCACCGTCAAGGCCCGCTTGACCGCCGTTGACATCAAGCGCAAGATCGAAGGCGCGTTCGAACGGAACGCCCGGATTCACGCGGGCGGCATCCGGGTTGAGGTTGACGGCAGCCGGGTGACGCTGACCGGAATGGCCGCCACGCTCGGCGAGATGCGCGAGGCCGAAGCTGCCGCCTGGGCGGCCGCCGGCGTAACCGAGGTCGTCAACACAATTCAGGTGTCGGAGGCGCAGCCCGCCTAGTCGACGCTCGGTTCTCTCCTGTTCGGGGGCCCGCGGGTGGCGCTCTGGCCTGAAACCTGGCGCCTTTGCGCCGGGTTGCCACCCGCGCTGCCGTAGAATCACCAAACCCGCATGCCAGCCAAGCCCCACGCGCGCCCGGCGTTTTCCGCCACCCGTTACGTCATGTTGTCCATCGCGGCCGCGTTGGCGACGATCACCCTCAAAGGCCTGGCCTGGCTTCTGACCGGGTCTGTGGGCTTGTTGTCCGACGCGCTCGAGTCATTCGTCAACCTTGCCGCGGCGACTCTGACCCTCATTCTTTTGCGTTATGCAGCCCGCCCGCCGGATGAGGAGCATACCTACGGCCACGGCAAAGCCGAATACTTCGCGAGCGGGGCCGAAGGGGCGCTGATCATCTTCGCGGCGATCAGCATCATCGCCAGCGCCCTGCCCCGTTTGACCAATCCGCGCGCAATTGAGCAGGTCAGCTTCGGCGTGCTGCTCTCGGCGGCGGCGTCAATCATCAATCTCGTCGTGGCCCGGATCCTGCTTCGGGCCGGGACCGCCCATGGTTCAATTGCGCTGGAGGCCGACGCTCACCATCTCATGACCGATGTATGGACCTCGGCGGCCGTCATCGTCGGCATTCTGGCGGCGACGCTCACGGGCTGGGTGATCCTGGATCCGATCATCGCCCTGCTGATGGGGGCCAATATCATCTGGACCGGCGTTCAACTGCTGCGACGCTCGGCCCTGGGCTTGCTCGATTCCGCCATCAGCCGGGAAGACTTCACCCATGTCCAGTCGGTGTTGGCCCAGTATCGGGCCGAGGGCATCCAATTCCATGCCCTGCGCACGCGCCAGGCCGGCGGTCGATCGTTCGTGTCAATGCATGTGCTGGTGCCACCGGATTGGACCGTGCTGCGCGGGCACCAATTGCTGGAACGCATCGAACGCGATATCCGGCGGGCCATGCGCCAAGTTACCGTCTTCACCCATCTCGAGCCTCAGGGCGACCCAACCGCGCTGGACGACGTCGGCCTGGCGCGGGATGAGTAAAGCGACCCGAAAGGGCCCGTCCCCAGCTGCGCCGGGGACGGGCCCTAACGAAATGTCGGGGACGGAATGTCTAGGTCGTCGCCCGCCGCATGGCGACCGACAGCGCGCCATACGCGGCGATCCACGCGTCTTTCACCTCAGGGGTGAATGCCGGGCCCAGCGATTGTTCAAGGGCCCAGATCAGGGCCGCCCCGAACGTGTTGACATCGCGAGGCTGAACGCCGTAGGTGATGTGGCGCGTGCCAAGCGACTTAACCTGATCCTGAAGCCCTTCGGGCTTGTCAAGACCGCTCACGGCCAGCCCAATGGCGGTGATCACCATTTTTGCCTGGGTCTTGATGTCGCCCTTGAACAACGGCTGAAGCGACGGGTCGATCTCGAACAGCTTGTTGTATAGCATTTCACCCGTTTCCTGCGCCATGGGCTCAATGGCCTTGAATGTCTCTCGAAGTAGTTTGACCTGTTCCGCGTTCATATTGCCTCCAAGTATTGCGCAAAGGCTAACCGGGCAGCTCGCGCGCTTCAACTGGCCGGAAGGCCAAATCTCGCTGGCCAAGTGGACGATTGACGCTGGCCATTCACCGCGTAGACTTGACCCAGTTCGCCATGAAACTACAAACCCGCGCCTTTGTCCGCACCGCTTTTGTGAATCTGATGGTAGGGGCGCTACTTTTCGCCATCGGGCTCGTTGCAGATGCGGCGGGTTTCGACGGGCGACTGGCCGTGCTGCGCTATCCGGCCATTCATTTGCTCGTCGTCGGTTGGCTCACCCAGCTCATTGTCGGCGTCGCAATCTGGCTGTTTCCACTGCCCGAGCGTCCCGGATCGCCCTGGATGAATCGGTTGGGCTGGATTGGCTTTGGCCTGTTGAACGGCGGACTCGTCCTGAGGCTGGCTGGTGAAGTCGGCCCGGCCTTCGGCGGCGCTGTCTGGGCGGGCTGGGCGCTGGCCGCGTCAGCGACCGCGCAGGCCATCGCAGCCTGGCTCTTTGCGGCGCTGCTGATGCCGCGGCTGCGGCCACGTACGGGCCCGCATGCCAGCGCCGGGGCCCCGCGATGATGCCCCCTCCGTCGCGCGCCATGGCCGGCGCGGCGACCGTTCATCTCGCGTTAGGGTTCAGCCTGGGCGCGCTCGTTCTTGTGGCCAAGGCCACCAGCGGGGCCAGTCCCCTGTGGCTGTTGCGCGAGACACACATCCACCTCTTGCTTTTTGGCTGGCTGGTCCAGTTCGCGATGGGTGTGGCGCTGGCCATCTTCCCACGCCTTGCCTCCGGTCCACCGCGCGGCGATCCGCGGGCCGCCTGGCTTGTCTTCTGGCTGATCAATACAGGCGTGGTGAGCGGCGCGCTCCAGCCGCTTGCCGCGGACAGCGCGCCAGCGGTTTCTGGGGTGATGCTGGTCGTTGCGGGCCTGTGCGACCTCGCCGCCATCGCGGTCTTCGCGCGCGTGATGTGGGCGCGCATTCGGACCGTCAATCCGGTATGGCCAACGAATCTCCCAGTGATGCGGGGACGGCCATGACGCCCGGGCAATCGACCCTCCAGCGCCGCTCTATGACCGCAAAATAGGCGCGCCCGGCTCGACTGAGCCGGGCGCCTTTGTCCGGGCCTACACCGCGAAAAGCGGGGGCTACTGCACGATCAGCACGGTGACCATGCCAAACATGCCGCTCGGCGCCTCGGCATGGGTGAGAACGTGACAATGATAGGCCCACATACCCTCGGTGTGGGCGGTAATGATCACATCCCAGCGCTCGCCGGGCGCGACGTTGAGCGTGTCACAGAAAAACGGCTGGGGGAGGTTCCAGCCGTCCTTGGCGAACACGAGCTGCTCCAGGCCATGCAGGTGCATCGGGTGAATCATCAGACCCTCATTCATGTAGCGCACCCGAATGACCTCACCCTTCTTGGCGATGATGGGTTGGGTGTATGGAAAACCCTTGCCGTTCAGGGTGTAACCACCCACCGTGTCATTCAGAATGATGGTGTAGTCGCTATCGTGCTTCGGGTCTTTCGACTTGTCCTTCGGTTCGATGATGAAGGCGCCCAGCAGACCGGCGGTTACCTGAGCGGCCGAATTGTAGTGAGAATGATACATGTGCGAGCCCGGGTTCACGGCGGTGAACTCGTAGGCGAAGGTCTGGCCGGTCTTGACCACGGGCTGGGTGAGAAACGGCACGCCGTCGACCTTGTTTGGCAGGATCACGCCATGGAAGTGGATGGCGGTGCTCTCTTTCATCTTGTTGGTCAGCACAATCCGGATCTTGTCCCCCTCGGTGACTCGTATCTCGGGACCAGGAACGGAGCCGTTATAACCCAAGCCCTGCACGGTGCTGCCGGCCATAACCTCCCACTTGACCTCGCTGGACGTGAGCTCAAAGACCTTGACGTCGCCATCCATCTTGGGTTCCAGGCGATTCTTCCAGAACTTGGCATCCTTGCCGATGTTGTCGACGAACTTCTTGACGCCAGCCTCATGCATGGCATCCATGTCGTATTCCTGCATCTGGGGCGAGGCGGCAACACCATGAGCCGTGCTGGCGTTGGCGGTCGCAGCCGCATTGGCCTGTTCGTCGCTGGCGCGGGCGGTGGCCACAGCCGGGGCATTTCGGGTCGCCAGGCTGGCAGGCGTAGCGCAAGCGGCGGTGCCCAGGCCGACACCGGCGAGGCCAGCCATGCGAATGAAGTCTCTGCGAGTGGGGGTCTTCTTTTCCATTTGAGATGTTTTTACCATATGAATCTTAGGGAACGCTTTTCATGCCGGGTGGGTGAATTGCGTGCCAGGCGGCGACGGGAACTTAAGTATCACAGGCGCAATAACGGCGAAATGGCCAGTCGGCCAGGTTTGAACTGGCCAACTGGCCAAAAGGTCCGCCGCCACGTCAGGTCAGTGCCCTAAGCCCGCAATATCCGCCGGGCCGCATCGATGCCGTCAATCAGCGCGTCGATCTCCCAGCGCTCGGTGTAAACATAGAAACTGGCCCGGGCCGAGGCTGTGATGCCCAGGCGTTCGTGCAGAGGCTGCGCGCAATGATGCCCTGCCCGAATTGAGATCCCGCGCTGATCCAACAACGAGGCCAGGTCATGCGGATGAATCCGGTCAATCACAAACGCAGCCACGCCGCCATGCCGTTCGGCGTCCAGCGGGCCCAGAATCCGCGCGCCCGGCACCTCGCTCAGCCGCTCGAGGGCGTAGGCCGTCATCTCGCGCTCGTGGGCCCGCACTTCGCCCATCCCGAGCTTCTCGAGGTACCCTACCGCGGCGCCCAGCCCGATCGCCTCGACAAAGGCCGGCGTGCCCGCCTCGAACTTGAGCGGCACCTCGTTCCAGGTCGCACCCGAAAAGGTCACGCTCGAAATCATGTCACCGCCGGTAAGAAACGGCGGCATCGCCGCGAGCAGTTCGGCCCGCCCGTACAGCACCCCGATCCCGGTCGGCCCCAACATCTTGTGCCCCGAGCACACAAAGAAGTCGGCCCCGAGCTCGGCCACATTCACCGGCATGTGCGGCGCCGACTGCGAGCCATCGACAATCACTCGCGCCCCAACGGCGCGCGCGCGCGCGACCACTGGAACGGGATCCGTGATCGTGCCGAGCACATTTGAGACCTGGGCAAAGGTGATGAGTTTCGTCCGGGGCGTGATCAGGGCGTCGAGCGCATCCAACTCGAGCGTGCCCTGCGCGCTAATCGGCCAGAATTTCAGGGTTACCCCGCGCTCGCGGGCCAGCTCCAGCCACGGCACGAAATTGGCGTGGTGCTCGAGCTCAGTCAGGATGACCTCGTCGCCTTTTCCCAGAAAGGTCCGCCCATAGCTGTACGCGAGAAGGTTGAGAGATTCCGTTGCGTTGCGGGTGAAGACGATCTGCTCCGGAGTGGGCGATCCCAGAAATCGGGCTACTGCCGCGCGCGCGGCATCATAGCGGGCGGTCGCGTCCTCGCTCCAGGCATACACCCCGCGGTGGACGTTGGCATACCCGCCGCGATACACGTCCTCCATCGCCTTCAGAACCGCCTCCGGTTTCTGGGAAGAGGCGGCTGAATCGAGGAACGCCGCCCGGGGGCTGGCGCTCGAAAATATAGGAAAGTCTTGCCGAATCTGGCTGGCGTTATACATGGCATCCTGACCGCGCAGCGCGCGGAGGAGATCATTGTATGCGGCCACTCACTGCGATCGGGACAAAGACGGTTGACTTCCTGAAGTCATCCTGAAAATCATTGGCGAGAACACCATCCCCGCGCGGAGCGCGGGGATGGTGTTCTCGCCGGATGATCTAGGATGACCTCGAGTCACCTGGTCGCACAAGCAGGACGGGCACGCTCGTGTGGTGGCTGATCCGGTCGGCAACGCTGCCGAGCAGCGCGCGTGACAGGCCGCCCCGCCCGTGCGTGCACATGACGACGGCGTCGGCGCCGATCGACTCGATTCGCGTCAACAGGGCGTGCGCGACGTTTCCCTCCAGCACTTCAGTCTGCGCCCGGATGCCGCCGGCCAGCAACGTCCGCGCGGTTGCGCGAAGGTATTCCTCAGCCGGGCCCACGAGTGGATTTGGCACATGCGCGGTGAGTTGGCGGGCCGACCACACTGGATCATAGTGTCCGCCTTCGTACTCAACCGGGGGGCTCACGAACATCGTCTGCTCAACGCCCGATACGACCTGGGCCAAAATGAGCTCCGCACCAAAGCACCGGGCGAGGGTCTCGGCATGCCTGAGCGCCGTCTCAGCAAACGCTGAGCCGTCCAGGGGCACGAATATCTTCTTGAACATGATCTGCACGCTCCTTTGCGCGTCTTGGCGCACGAAGCGGTTTTACGCGAGGCGATTCGCGCCCCGCGTAAGCTGCAACACGTGAGCGTCACGCGACTGCCCGCCCCAAACGAGATTAACTCAGGCGACGGTCATCGCCTCGGACTTCGACTCGGTCTTGCGCGGGCCAGACTCTGACCGCACGAGAATGACTGGAACCTCGGCATGGGCCGTCACCCGGTCGGCGACGCTCCCCAACAGGAAGCGCCCGATTCCAGATCGGCCGTGGGTGGCCATCGCGATCAGGTCGGCCGACTCGGTATTGGCCACATCCAGGATCGCATCGGCCACCGCGCCGTCCATGACCCGGGTCACGACAGTCAGGCCGTCGAGTCGCAGCTGCGCGGCGATGGCGTCCAGATAGTCCCGGGCGCGCTCGGCATCCCGCGAACGCAGATCGGCCAGGACCACGGGCTGGTCGATGTAGTACTCCATCATCGGGTGATCCGGCACCCGAATCAGAGTCAGGGAAGCGCCCGTACAACGCGCGATGTCAACTGCCGTTGGCAACGCGGCTTCACCCAGTTCGCTGCCGTCCAGTGGCACAAGAATGTTCTGATACATGGCTTCCTCCGGAAGTGAAACAAGCTGGCCCTGCTCGCTCACGCCCCCTCTGGTTTCGCTTCAGACGCTTGCCCGTCGTGACGGCGGACGAGCAGAACCGGCACATGCGCGCCCTGAGAGACCCGATCCGCCACGCTTCCCAGCATCCAACGGCCCAGCCCGCTCCGGCCGTGGGTTGCAATCACGATCAGATTGACCTTGTTGACTTCAGCCTGGCGCAATATCTCGTCCGCCGCCATGCCCTGGCCGATGAAGAAGTCGCTGTCGATGCCTTCCCCGTCGAGTCTTCGGCTGATCTCAGCAAGGTACGCGGCGCTGTGCTCCACCGAATCATCATTCGGAATCGCGACGACATCGGTGGCCTCAACATAGAAGTGCGTGACAGGATGTCCGGCCACCCGCACCAGGATCAGTTTTGCGCCGCATCGGCGGGCGATCTCGATGGCCGCGTCGAGGGCCAACTCGGAATGGGCCGAACCGTCCAACGGCACAAGAATACGCTCATACATGTCGACCTCCGTACGCGATCGCGAGCAGCTCAGGGGCTTATGGCTCGCGAAGATCGGGCCGGACGAGCAAGACTGGCATCTTGGCCGAGTGCACCATCCGATCCGCCACACTGCCCATCAAGAAGCGGGTCAGGCCGCTCCGCCCGTGGGTCGACATCGCGATCAGATCGACACCATTGTGGTCGGCATAGTCAAGCAGCGCCCCAGCAACGCTGGGGCCCTCAACCGTGACCGCATGAGCCTTCACACCCCGCTCGAGCAGCAACTCGACCTGTTCGTGGACATAGTGCGTCGCCTCCGCCCGCGCATCATTCAGCGCGGCCTGGATTACACCCGCATCAGTGGGGTAGTAGCGAAGCGGGAGGTCCTCGTGCACGGTCGCCAACACAATCTCCGCGCCCATGCAACTGGCGAATTCAAGCGCCGGCCGTAGCGCGGCTTCGGACATTTTCGATCCGTCCAGGGGTACCAGTATCTTGGTGAACATGGGTCACCTCCGATTCACAGACTACACTGAATTTCGTGGGCGCGCGTCATTCTCCCGAATGAGGCCGGACTGTCCAGATGGCTACTCCGTGGACGCCAAGTGGCCAAACAAACGATTCCGATAGCGACATTCCCGGGATCAGGGGTCTTTTTTGACCAATAGATTGCGCCGCAGGGCCAGCGTCACCGCTTCGACCCGATTCGCCACACCCAGCTTGGAGAGCACCGCGCTGACATGGAACTTGACCGTAGATGCGCTCAAGTGCATCCGCACCGAAATATCGGTGTTGTTGAGGCCTTCCACCATCAGCGCCAGGATATCCCGCTCGCGTTCAGTCAGATCGCTGCCAACCTCGGGCGGGCGATTCAGGTTGCGCACAAGCGCGTCGGCAGCTTCTGGCCCAAGCGTGCGCCGGCCAACGTGGGCGGACCGGATCGCCTTGGCCAACTCCTCGGCCGAGGAATTCTTGAGCAGATAGCCGGTGGCGCCGGCCTGCAGCGAACGCTGAACGAGATCGTCCGTGTCAAAACTGGTCAGCGCGATGATTTTGGCCTCGGGATAGCGCTCGCGAATGTTTTTGATCGCCTCGATCCCGTCCATGCGCGGCATGAGCATGTCCATCAGCACCACGTCCGGCCGAGTATGTTCGTACAGCAGAACGGCTTGTTCGCCATCCGGCGCTTCTCCGGCCAGGGTAAGGTCTTCGTAGGCCTCAAGCAAGGAGACGAGGCCCTTGCGCACCATCACATGGTCGTCCACAACAAGCACACGGATCATTTTTCCTTCCACTCCCAGGTCAGCAGGACGTCGGTGCCCAAGTTCACCTGGCTGTCGATTTCGAGGCTGGCCCCGATCTCGGCCGAACGCTCGCGCATGATGCGCAGGCCAAAACTTGTGCCAGCCGCCGCTCCAGGATCGAAGCCCGCTCCATTATCGTGCACCAGCATCATGGCCCCGTCGGGCCGGGTGCTGAGTTGGATGCTGGCCTCCGTTGCGCGGCTGTGCTTTGAAACATTGTGCAGGGCCTCTTGCGCAATCCTGTAAAAAGCAACTTGAACATCGGCCGGCAGGCGGGTGTGTTCCTCGGCCACGACCTCGATCTGGATGCCCAGGCGCGAAGATGAGGCATTTGCAAGCTGTTTCAGGAGCTCGGACAGCTTGCTCTCAGTCAGCGCGGACGGGCGCAATTCGACCAGCAGCGAGCGCATTTCGGCCAGGGCGCTGCGGCTGAGCCGGCGCACATCCTCCAGTTGGCGACGGCCGGCGGCCGGGTCTTTGTCCCACACCTGGGGGAGGAGCTCCGCCATGATGCTGGCCGAGAACAACGATTGCGTCACAGCGTCGTGAAGTTCGCGGGCGAGCCGAGTGCGCTCCGACAGAATCGCAAGCTGGTTGGACTTCAAGCGCAGTTCGTCCTCGCGCTGTCTGCGCTCAGAGACGTCGCGAAGAATGACGCCGTAACGAACCGCGCCCTCGGACGCTATCCGGGTAATACCGGCCTCGGCGGGAAACTCCTCGCCGGTGCGGCGCTGCCCAACCACGTCGCGCCGCTCGCCCATCCGACGCGATGTTTCGCCGCTGCGGCCAAACGATCGCACATGGTCGGCATGGCGCGGAACATGGCGCTCAGGAATCAGAATCGTCAGCGACCGTCCCGTCAGTTCGTCCAACTGATAACCAAACATCGCCGACGCACCGGCGTTGGCGTAGACGATGCGCTGGTCCTGGTCGATGACCAGCACGGCATCGCTGGTGCCCTCCACGACCTGCGCAATCAAACTGGCATTTTCTGGAGTTAGTTCCACAATTCAAGCCTGGGGCGAATTATCCCATCGACGGAACTAGCCAGGTGGCCAGTCCAAAACCGGCCACTTGCGGGGGGACGGTCCGGACCCAGACTCGTAACCTTTCCGCCTATGCAGGCCAACGGCAAGGTCGGGGTTCTGATCGCGGATGATCATCCCGATGTGGCGAACGCGCTGACCGCGTTGCTGCTCGCCCAGTCCGACTTCGTGCCCCTCGGCGCGGTGGCCACTGCGCGCGACCTGTTCGAGGCGGTGGAGGCCACCCACCCCGAGATTGTGATGGTGGATTGGGAACTCCCCGGGTTTGACCCACGTCAGGCCGTCGCGGCGCTCCGAGAACACGGCAATGGCCCGCAAATCGTGGCGATGAGCGCGTACTTGCTGGCGGCCCGGGCCGCTCTGGCAGCCGGGGCCGACGTGTTTATCAGCAAGACCGACCCGCCCGATTCGGTACTGGCCATCCTGCGCCGGCTGCGCGGCGTGCCGCCTTCCACCGGCGCTCCGGCGCCCGGGGAGCGCCCCAATGGCGCGCGCCCGATCTTCCCGCGACGACCTGGCCAGGCAAACACCTAGCCAGTTGGCCAGTTACAATCCGTCTGCGTGGTTGGGGCGATTCAGCGTCCAACCTTTAGAGTCTCACCAGCGAGGTTTTATAAAAATGGCAAAACTACAGATTCCCGTAAGCAAAGGTCGACTCATTGATGAACCACCGATCGCGAAGTTCTTGTTCTCGGACAGGCGCATGGCGATCTTCTGGGTGGTTGTTCGCGTCCTGATCGCAATTGATTGGATCAACGCAGGCATACACAAGGTGGAGGATCCGGCCTGGCTGAACGGATCGGCCATCAAGGCGTTCTGGGCACGCATCGTGGTGATTCCGGCCGCTCCGGCCAGCCCGACGATCAAGTTCGACTGGTATCGCGACTTCATCAACGGCCTCTTGAATTCGGGCAGCCACACTTGGTTTGGACCCCTGGTCGCCTGGGGCGAGTTGCTGATCGGGATCGCGCTACTGATTGGCGCGTTCACCGGCATCGCCGCCTTCTTCGGCGCGTTGCTGAACTGGAACTTCATCATGGCCGGCAGCGCGAGCACGAATGGCCTGCTCTTGATCGCCGCAGTCGGAATCATGCTGGCCTGGAAGATCGCTGGCTACATCGGCGCCGACTTCTTCCTGCTCCGCCTGATCGGAGTCCCCTGGAAGGGCGAAGAAGTCAAGCCAAAAGAAAGCCCAACGCCTGCCGCAGGCAAATAACACAACAGAATAGCGCGTTTGCGCAAAATGGGCAGCGGACGGTAAATCGTCCGCTGTTCCGTTTTTCCTGAGGCGATGCGCCCCAGGATTCCAGTCAGGTGCGAAAGCGTATCGCGCCGAAAGCAATATCCCCGCCCGGCCTAAGCCGGGCGGGGATATTGCTTTGAGAAACCTATCGGTTAAGGCTCAGGGCTTCGTCGGCTCAGGCAGCATCTCGCGCACAAGCATGCGGAATATGTCGGACTCGGTGATGACCCCGACCAGCCGGTCGTGCTCGAGCACCGGCAGACCACTGACCTTGTGGGCGAGCATCATCGCGGCCGCATCGCGGATGCTGGTGTGCGGCGAAACCGTCAGCACGTTCCGGCGCATGATCTTGTCAATCGTCAGAGTATCGAGCAGGTAGTTCAGCTCCCACACGCTGAGCGACGTGGCCGCCGACGGCTCCGCCTCGCGGATATCACCCAGGGTGACAACGCCGACCAGCCGGCCATCCTCGAGGACGGGCAACCGGCGAATCTTGCGCTCCTTCATCAGCCGATGGGCCTCCGGAAGCGTTGTCTTTGGTGTGATGGTCACGGGATTTGGCGTCATCCAATCCAGCACCTGGTAATTTGTCATGGCTTTATGGCCTCCTGGTTTCCTTCACCATACGCCTGAATACCGTCTTGCGCGCCCACCAGTTGAATAGTTTCCTCTAGTCCACTGGCCAGCCTGGAAGCTATCGCAGCAATTGGTGGCAAGACCACGACCCCCGCGCTTCGCGCGGGGGTCGTGGTCTTGCCATCGTTTTGAGGATGACTTCTGGTCACGATAGCCAACTGGCTAGTCAGTTTGTACCCAGACGACTGGGACGCGCCGGATCGTCCCCAATATCATGGTTGCCAGGTTCAATCAACGTTCATTTTTTCAGAGGAGGAGTCCTGATGACTGAGTCCGATCACCCGCTGTCTGAACGGGATCAGGCTGACGACGACAAGGTCACGCCGCGCGGCGCAACCGCGTTCGTCTTTGTCATGCTCGCCGGTTACATCATTTATTGGGCGTATCTGTGGTACACGACCATCATCGAACGGGGCGTCGGCGGCTAAGGGCTCCTACCAGCGCCAAAGGGAATCATCATGCATATTGATCGCTATGAACGGGCCTGGCTCACCGCCGTGGGGATCGCCCTGGGGGCGTTCGCGGCCGCGATCGCGGCGGGCTTCATTTTGTTCGGCATTCGCCTGCCCTCTCCGGTGGCCAGAATCAATCCGAACACCTTCGCCGGAACGCCCTACGCAAATCCCGGCATCAAATCGCTTGGCGGCGGCCGCTACGAGGTCTTCATGACCGCCAAGATGTGGAGTTTTGACGCCGGCCGCGACAGTGGGCCGGTGGGCGTGCCGCCCAGGGTCAAGATCCCGCGCGGTTCGGAAGTGACGTTCTATGTGACGAGCCTGGACGTTGACCATGGCTTCTATATCGAGGGTCATGCCATCAATCTGGAAGTGATCCCCGGCCAGGTCGCGCGGGCAACAGTCACCTTCATGCAGGCGGGCGAGTTCAACATCATCTGCAACCAGTACTGCGGGGTCGGTCACCAGGTTATGTATGGCTCCGTCGTCGTCCAGTAAACCAGGCAACACCATGCAACTATCCAAAGAAACACCGGCAGTTCTGCCCGTGCTTGAGCTTCCGCGGCTCGCGATGCTGCGTGACGAACGCTTCCTTGTCGGCGCCCACATCATCACCGCGTTCGCCGCCCTATCCATTGGCGCGTTGATGGGGCCGTTTCAGGCCTTTCATCGCGCGCCGGCGTTTGTCGAGGCGTTTCCAGACGCCACCATTCCGGTGTTCAGCTATTACTACCAGGCGCTTACCGCGCACGGCACGTTGAACGCGCTCTTCTTTACCTTTATCTTCATCTCGGGCTTCAGCTACTTTATGGTTGGCCGCTCGCTCAGGCGAAAACTATGGAGCCTGCCCCTGGCCTGGGCTGGCTTTGGCGCGATGCTGGTCGGTCTGCTGATGATGCTGTTCGTGCTTGTCACGGAACCGCAGCGCTCTTCCGTCCTCTACACGTTCTATCCACCGCTGATCGCGCCGCCGACCTTCTATCTTGGGTTGGTCCTGCTGGTACTGGGTTGCTGGATCACGGCCGCCAACGTCATCGTGACGGCCAACCTGTGGCGCAAGGAGCACCCCGGCGAGCGTCTGCCGCTGGCCGTCTTCGCGGCCGTCGCCAACCATTGGATGTTTATCGTGTCCAGCATCGGCGTTGCGGTGGAAGTGGTTTTCCTGCTCCTGCCAGCGTCGCTCGGCATCATCGACCGGACAGATCCCCAGCTTTCGCGGGTGCTGTTCTGGTTCTTTGGTCATCCATTGGTCTACTACTGGCTGGTCCCGGCCTATATCAGCATCTACACCGTGTTGCCGCAGCAAGCGGGCGGAAAACTCTTCAGCGATCCACTCGCTCGAGTCGCGTTCCTCATGTTGATGATTCTCGCCCTCCCGACCGGCGTTCATCACCTGTTCGCCGATCCGGGCGTGAGCGAAGTCAATAAGGCCATTCATACCTTCTTCACCCTGCTGGTTTCCATCCCAAGCTTCATGACCGCCTTCAACATCGGAGCCACGCTCGAGCGGGCCGGTCGCGCTCGGGGTGGCAAGGGCCTGTTTGGCTGGATGTTCACCCAGAAGTGGACCGATCCTTCGGTCGCCGCGCAGTTGGTCGCCCTGATTCTCTTCATCAGCGGCGGTATCAGCGGCATCATCAACGCGTCGGCCCAACTCAATATCACCGTGCACAACACGTCGTGGGTGCCCGGCCACTTCCACCAGACCGTCGGTGGCATCGTGGCGCTGACTTATATTGGCATCGCCTACTGGTTAATTCCGATGATCCGCGGCCGCGCGTTATTCAGCAAGAAGATGGCCCTGGCGCAGGTCTACACCTGGGGGCTGGGGATGATGCTGTTCGGCCATACCATGGCCGAGGCGGGTCTGGCCGGCGTGCCGCGCCGCTCGCTCACGGGCATTTCGCCTTTCCTGGACGAAGCCAGCAAATACTGGCTCAACGGCGCGGCGATCAGCGGCGTGATCCTGCTCATCAGCGTCACTCTGCTATTCACCAACCTGGTCCTGACCCTGGCCGGCAGCCCGAAGCCGCTGGCCGATGTGCCCGAAATCCAAACCAAGGGCGACCCGCGTTCGCCCATGCTGCTGGAACGATGGGGGCTGTGGGTGGGCATCCTGGCCGTCCTCACCCTTGTGGCCTGGGCCCCCGTTTTTGCCGAGGCAATCAGCGCAACCCAGGGCTTCCAAATCCTGCGGTTCCTGCCGACGGGCGTGCCGATGCCATAGAATCATGACCAACTCACCTCTCATCCTCTTCATCGCCATCCTCGTCGTCGCGGCCTTGCTGATCAGCACCGTTGTCGCCATGGGTTACCTCGGCAGCCTGTTCGTGCAGTGGCTGACCCGTTTCCTCAATCGGAACATCCCCAAAACGGATATCCTCGGCGAGTACGATGCGCTGACTCTCAAGAAGATCACGGCCAATGCCGCGCCTGCACTGACTTCGATTCGGCCCGCGCCCGACGGGCCGGCGCCGTATCCGCTGGATCAATTCGTCGCCAAGGCGTTTCTGGTGAGCACCGTTCTGCTCGTTGCTGTCCCCCTGGCGTTCGCGCCGGAGGGCCGGCATGTGAGCCTTGCCGCGATCCTGCGCCTGTATCAGCCCGAGCCCTTCGCCGCGGCGCCGACACCGACGCCGCAGCCCATCGTCGACAGTGAGCCCGGCGTGCTGCCAAAGACGGCCGCGGGCTTGCCGGCCGGAAACGCGGCGCGCGGCAAGACGCTGTTCGCGTCGAACGCCTGCTCAAGCTGTCATGCCATCGCCAGGGACCAGGTCCTGGTCGGGCCGAGCCTATATGGCGTCTGGAACACAGCCGCAACGCGGGAGCCCGGCGTGGCGACGAAGGACTACATGTTCGAGAGCATCCTCGCCCCAAACAAGTTCGTCGTGAACGGCTTTGCCCAGGGCCTGATGCCGGCGAGTTTTGCCCAATCGTTGACAACCCAGCAGTTGGCCGATCTCCTTGCGTACATGGAGAAGGATCTGAGTCAGAAATAGGCGCTGGGCAGACTCCCAGCGGAACTTGGAAGCTCTCCCCAAACCTTTTTCTGAAGTGAGAGCCCCGGCGGAGCCGGGGCTCTCACTTCAGGTGAATTCCCGGAATGAACACGCCAAACCCAAGTCCCGGTCCGCAGCGCGGCATGGTGAGAAGTCTCGCCGGCTGGACGATCCTCAGCTTTGGCCTGACGTTCACCTTGTTCGGCGCGCTGTATGCCCAGGACATGCGCATGCTCAGCCGCGCGCCCGAGATCCTGTGGTACGCCATGTGCGGTCAGCCCCTCCCCGACGGTTCGACGGGCCCCCTGCTTTTCGGGATTGGCTTCGCCGGAGCCATGGCAGGCGCGCTGCTCCTGATGATCCGCTCGAAGCGCTAGAAACCATTCTGGACAGGAGAAGCGAGGACGCAATTCCCGCGCTTCGCGCGGGAATTGCGTCCTCGCTGAATCATGATTCTCAGAATTCTCGGCGGGCAAGTCTCAAATGGTAGAATCTTGTCTCAAGATTAGTTTTTTGAATCGCTTGGTCGTTGGTATTGGTTCCCGCGCGCGCGGCGCATCGGGGTGTTGCACCCGGATGAACGCCCTGTTTCGGCATCTTCCGTCAGCGTCTGCTCAGCATTGGGCTCCCGAACGGGCTCCCTCCCCACGACGGCGATTTTCATTCGATACGGAGTAAACAACAGACATAACCTATGGCTACGCAAGCAATGAAATGGACGCCCATCGGCGGACTCGGCGAGGTCGGCAAGAACATGATGGCCCTCGAGTACAACAACAACATATTGATCATCGACACGGGAATCATGTTCCCCGAGTCGGACATGCACGGGATCGACAGCGTCATCCCTGACTACGGCTTCTTGAGCGACCGGCGCGACCAGGTCAAGGGTATCGTCATCACCCACGGGCACGAAGACCACATCGGCGCGATCGAGTTCGTCGTCAAGGACTTTCCGGGCGTGCCCATCTATGCCACGCCCCTTACCAAGGGGCTCATCGAGAACAAGCTGCGCGAGGCCAAGCTGATGGACCGCACAACGGTGACGAGCGTCGCAACCGACGCGACGTTCAACGTTGGGCCGTTCAAAGTCGAGATGTTCCGGATGTGTCACAGCATCCCCGACAACTGCGGAATCGGCGTGACGACGCCGGCCGGCCTGATCGTTCACAGCGGCGACTTCAAATTTGATCACTCGCCGGTGGACGGCGAGACCAGCGATTTCGCCAAGTTGGCCGAGTTCTCGGCCCGGGGCGTGCTGGCCCTTTTCTCCGACAGCACCAACGCCGAAGTTCCGGGCATCACCCCCAGCGAGCGCGAGATCGAGCCGGCGCTGGAGCACGTCTTTCGCGACGCGCCCGGGCGGATCTTTGTCGCGACCTTTGCCTCGCTGATCTCGCGCGTGCAGCAGGTCATCAACGTGTGCGAGATCTACGGGCGCAAGCTCGCGGTCGCCGGCGCAAGCATGACCGACAACGTGCGCCTGGCCCAGAAAATGGGCTATCTGAACGTGCCCGAAGGCCTGCTCGTCAGGCTCGAAGACGCGCTGAAGATGCCGCCCCAGGAAGTTGCATTCATGGCGACCGGCACCCAGGGCGAGCCCACCGCCGCACTCGGCCGGATTGCGACCGGCAAACATCCGCAGATCACCGCCCAGCCGGGCGACACCTTCGTGCTGTCTGCCCACCCCATCCCCGGCAACGAGGAGTACGTCCATCGCATCATCAACCGGCTATACCAGAAGGGCGCGACGGTGGTCACCACCGCGCACTCGAAGGTACACGTATCGGGCCATGCCTGCCAGGAAGAGCAGAAGCTGCTCATGAGCCTGGTCAAGCCGAAGTTCTTCGTCCCGATCCACGGCGAGCTGCGCATGCTCCACGCGCATCGGCGCCTGGCGCTGGATGTCGGCATTCCGGCCGAGAACATCTTCATCGGTGAAAACGGCACCCCGATCGAGTTCGTCGACGGCCAGGCGAAGCAGATTGAGCGCGTCCCGGGCAGCTACATCTACGTCGACGGGAATACCGTGGGCGAAATTGGCCAGGCCGTGCTGAACGATCGCGCATCCCTTGCCCGGGATGGTTTCGTCATCGTCGTGGTTCGGCGGAATGAGGAAGGCGGCCTGGCCGGCAAGCCCGAACTCATCTCGCGGGGATTCACCTACGCCACGGACACCAAGGATCTGCTCGATCGCATCGCCCAGACCGCGGCCGAGGGCCTGTCGGGAATCAACGGCGGCTCGGCCGCGTCAACAATCCGCGACAAGGCCGCCGAGCTCGTCCAACGAGCGATCTCCAGCCAAACCCGGCGCAAGCCGATGGTGATGGCCGTCGTGGTCTAGATTTGGAAAAACGAATACTCCCAGGCTTCGCCTGGGAGTATTCGTTTTTCCCTTAGCGGCGGCAGCCCACCGAATTGGCGCTGATCTTGCACGGCAGGGTAACCGCCCCGCCAAAATACGCCTTGACCAGCGGCCCGATGTTTTGCGCGCTTCTGGCCGCCAGCGCGTCAAAAAAGGCATCCTGCGAGGCCGACCGATTCACGGTCCTGGCGTAGTAATCGCGCATGGCGGCGTCGAATGACGCATCGCCCACTGTTCGGCGCACTTCGTTGAGGAAGACAAATCCGCGCCGATACACCGAGTCGATATAGGCGCGCGAATCAGAAAACGCCGTGATCGGGAGATCGATGGCGCCCTTGACGTCGGAATAGGTGATGAAGTACTTCATCCACCAGTCCGCGTCGGCGGGATAGTAACGCTGGTAGAAGCGGTATTCGGACATGCGGGCGAAGGACTCGTCTAGCCAGGGGGTGCGAATTTGATCATTCCCTACCGCCTGGAACCACCACTGGTGCGACACCTCGTGGGCGGTGGTCGCGATCAGGTCATGGCGCGAGCCGTTGCCGGAGTAACCCTGGAAAAGGGCCTGCCCGATTCCGACCAGGCCGCTGTACTCCTGCCCCTGCGCGCGGCCGGTCTCGACCAGGCGCAGCGTCTTGTAGGCATACGGCCCATACAGCTCGCCGTACAGTTTCACGGCCCGTTCGGCCGTAATCAGCACGTCTTCGGCGTATTTTTGATGGGCCGGATAGGTGTAAAGCGAGAATTGAACACCGTTGACGTTGGACGTGTCCACCCTGAAAACGTCGCTCGCCGCAAACGCAAAAACACGCGCCGCGGGCAGGCGATAACGCCACAGCCGGCCCTCGCGAGTCTCGTCGCCCGCCCCGGCGACGATGATGCCCTCGGGCGCAAGAATGTTGGCCGCGTAGTCGGCCAGCTCGCCGGTATAGGGATCTCCAATGGGCACAAACTCCGGCGTGTCCCAGCCTGCCCCTTCGCGCCAGGGCGCCAGCATCACATACCAGTGCCCGGCGGTCAAACTTTGCGGGCCGCGCGAGCTGTCATCCCCGCCGATGCCGGTCGTCGCTTCCTGGAGCGGAATCTTGACCGTGAAATCGAGGGCAATGGCGATGGCGTCGCGGGCGGGCAGTGGCCCAGGCAAGGTGACGATCAACACGGTGTTGCTCAATGCCAAAGTCCAACTCAGCGGCTTGGACTCGC
>Ga0209476_10000451_pt1 | contig 27560 bp, 27 predicted proteins | sample KloWWTrecipitate_FD_187179 | JGI IMG/M metagenome (GOLD analysis project Ga0209476, IMG submission 187179) | Active sludge microbial communities from Klosterneuburg, Austria, studying microevolution and ecology of nitrifiers - Klosterneuburg... | ecosystem: Engineered > WWTP > Aerobic digester... | reverse complement strand
ACTGGTCGCCTGGGAGCGTTCCGTGGCGCAGGAGGACGAAGCCGAGCGCCAGGCCGCGCTGCGCGAGCATCTGCTCTCGTTGCGGCGCCACATCGATGGACTTGCCGGCAAGAACTACAGCGACATACCCGGCATGCGCACGCTGGATTTCGTGCTGCTGTTCGTGCCCGTCGAAGCGGCCTTCATCGAGGCCGTGCGCGCCGACGCCGGACTCTACGACTATGCGTTGCAGCGGAGGATTTCGCTGGTCAGCCCGAGCACCTTGCTGGCGACGCTGCGCACGGTGGCCTACCTGTGGCGCATGGAGAACCGCAATAACAATGCCATCGAGATTGCCCGGCGTGCGGCCAACCTGCACGACAACTTCGCCATCCTGGTCAATGAACTGGATACACTCGGCACACAACTGGAAAAGGCCCAGGGCGCACACGCCAGCGTCATGCGTCGCCTCACCGTGGGCGGCAAGGGCAGCGTGATCCTGCAGGTGAACAGCCTGGCCGAAATGGGTGTATCGGTGAAGAAATCCCTGCCGACCTCGCTGATCGAAGCCGCCGGTGCCGAACAGGATGTGCCGGACGACGACGCGCCAACACTTCCCGACGCCGAAGCCTAGACAGCCGTTCTTCTCGTTTAACAGCTTAAACCGCGGCAGTCACGGTTTCGGCCACGCGTGCAAGTCCCAGCGTGCGCCTATGGCGTCCCGCGACGGTTTTCCGCCGCCAGTTTGCTGTGGCGATATCCGTAGAAGAAATAAATCGCGAAGCCGAACAGGGTCCAGCCAATCATCAGCATCCAGTTGTGCGCAGTCATCGTCGACAGCAGGACCAGGCAACTGGCTACTCCGGACAGGCAGATCAGCGGGGCGAACTTGATGCGGAACGGGCGCGGCAGGTCCGGCTGGGTACGACGCAGGATCAGCACGCCGCCACAGACTGCGCCAAACGCGATCAGGGTACCCATCGAGGTCAGGTCGCCGAGGACATCGAGTGGAAAGATGGCGGCAAGCAAGGCGATGCCGATGCCGGTGATCACGGTATTGACATGCGGCGTGCGGTATTTCGGATGGATGCGCGTGAACACCGGCGGCAGCAGGCCGTCGCGGCCCATGATCATGAAGATGCGCGGCTGGCCGATCACCATCACCAGCACCACCGAAGCGAGCCCGATGAGGGCACCGATTTCGACGATCACGCGCAACCATGCGAGTTGCGGGTGGCTGGCCACGGCGGTGACCACCGGTTCGGCGGTGCCGAGTTCGGTGTAAGGCGTCAGTCCCGTCATCACCAGTGCCATGCCGATATACAGCACGGTGCATATTGCCAGCGAGGCAAGCATGCCGATCGGCAGGTTGCGGCTTGGATTGTGCGATTCCTGCGCGGCCACCGAGACGGCCTCGAAACCGATGTAGGCAAAAAACACCATGGAGGCCCCGCGCAGCACGCCCTCCCAACCGTATTTGCCGGGCGCGACGTTTTCGGGAATGAATGGATGCCAGTTCGAGGTGTCGACGTAGAAGCTGCCGGCAACGATCACCAGCACGATCAGGGCGGTCTTGAGGATCACCATGGCCATGTTGGCACCGGCCGATTTGCGGATGCCGACATAGCAAAGCCAGGTCAGCAACAGGACGAGCATTGCCGCCGGCACATTGGCGATGGCTCCGGTCGGATTGAGCTGGGCATCGAGCGGCGCATTCACCAGCGCGGCCGGCAGCACGATATCGAAATGCTTGAGAAAACTGAGGAAATAGCCGGTCCAGCTCACCGCAACTGCGGATGCGGAAACGCCGTATTCAAGGACAAGCATCCAGCCGATGAACCACGCGGCCAGTTCGCCGAGCGTGGCATAGGCATACGAATACGCGCTGCCTGACACCGGCACCATCGCCGCGAATTCGGCATAGGCGAGGGCGCAGAACGTGCAGCAGATGGCGGCAAAGATGAAGGACAGCACGATCGCGGGGCCGGCGTGCTCGGCAGCGGCCACGCCGGTGATGACGAAGATGCCGCCGCCGATGACTGCGCCGATGCCGAGCGCGGTCAGGCCCCATGGGCCCAGCGTGCGATCAAGGCTCAAGCCCTCCGCATCGGAATGTGCCGCATGCGGATGTTTGGTCGCGAGGAGCTGATTGGCCATGGTGGTTTTCCTGTGCATCACGCGTTCAGGCGGAGGTCGCCGGGGCCCTGACCCCGTGTGAATGAGCAAAGCCGGCACGAAGCCGGCTCTGGATGGGCGTCAGCCGCGCTGGCACGGGCGGCTGTTGCGAAAAGCGTTGGCAGCGTAGAGCAGGAGTCCGATTGCAGTCCAGCCCGTCGAGTCATTCTGCATAGGCGGCACCACGGGTTGCAGACCGACAATTCCGGGCAGGCAACGCTGGCTGTGTGCACGCAGCAAAAAGAACGGCGCCCGAAGGCGCCGTTGCGGAAGTTGCAGGATGCCGGATCAGGCCTGCGGGCCTTCGTGGAACGGTGGCTCCGGCGGCAAAACTTCACCGCCCTCGGCCGTCGTGATGCCACGCGCCAGGTCACTGTGCCGGTAGCCATAGAGCCGGTAGACAACCAGGCCAATCGCCGCCCAGATGAAGAACAGGCCGATCGTGTACAGCGACAGGTTGAAGAACAGCAACAGGCAGCCGGCTACCGCCAGCGGGCAGACCACCCAGACCAGCGGGGTGCGGAACGGACGATGACGGTTCGGCTGCTGTTTGCGCAGGATCATCACGCCAATCGAGACCATGATGAAGGCGAACAAGGTGCCGGAATTGGAGATGTCGGCGAGAATGCCGACCGGAAACATGGCGCCGAACAAGGCCACGAACACGCCGGTGATGATGGTGATCACGTGCGGCGTGTGGTACTTCGGATGCACCCGCGAGAGCACCTCCGGCAGCAGGCCGTCACGCGACATGGTGAAGAAGATGCGGGTCTGGCCGTAGACCATCATCAACACCACCGATGGCAGCGCCAAAGCTGCGGCAAGGCCGATCATGTTGCCCACGCCACCGAAGCCGATCATGCGCATGACGTGCGCCAGCGGTTCCTTGCTGCACACCAGCGCATCGGCATTGGAAACCAGGGCGCAAGCCGCAGCCATTTCCGGCGTACCCGGCGAAAGCGCCTTGCCGTCCGCACCGAACAACGGCGTGGAACCGGCGGCGCCCACCGCGCCATATCCCACCAGCAGATAGAAGATGGTGCAGATCAGCAGCGAGCCGATCAGGCCGATCGGGATGTTGCGGTTGGGGTTCCTGGTTTCTTCCGAGGCGGTCGATACTGCATCGAAGCCGACATAGGCGAAGAAGATCGAGGCCGCCGCGCCGAGGACGCCGATGCCGCCCATCGGGCTGCCCCAACCGGTAGGGAAAAACGGTTCAAAGTTCGCGCTTTGCACGGCCGGCAGGGAGATGGCGATGAAAGCCATCAGTGCGGCGACCTTGATCGAGACGAGCACGGCGTTGACCTTTGCCGACTTCGAGGTGCCGATCAACAACAGCCAGGTCACGACCAGGGCGATCATGCAGGCCAGCACGTTGAATGCGCCGCCATCGAAGGGGCCGGTGCGCAGGGCACGCGGCAGGGCCAGCGAACCCTTTTCCACCAGCCCGAACAGATCTGTGTGCATGAGCAGACCGTTCATGTAACCGGACCAGCCCACCGACACCGCACCTGCCGCCACCGCATACTCAAGCACCAGCGCCCAGCCCACGATCCAGGCCAGCGCCTCGCCGAGCACGCCATACGTGTAGGTATATGCGGAACCCGCAACGGGCACCATCGAAGCCAGTTCGGCGTAGGCCAACGCAGCAAGTGCGCAGACCACGGCGGCGATGATGAACGCAATCATCATTGCCGGGCCGGCCTTCTGTCCCGCCTCGGCAGTGAGCACGAAGATGCCGGTGCCGATCACCGCGCCGATACCGAGCATGGTCAGCTGGAACGCACCGAGTTGCCGGGTCAGCGCCTTCTTGCCGGCGGTTTCCAGGATCTTGTCCAGCGGCTTTACGCGCCAAAAAAGCATGTGTAGTTTCCCCAGGGTCTGCGAATGGCAGTGGGCGACATTACAGGCGGCAGGGTCAGATGTACAAGCGCCGATCCGCAGTCGGGCAGGGCGCGGTCCATAATCGGTCTCCTTGATTGTGGATGCCTTGCGCCATGTCACCCGAACGGGAGCCCCTTGCCGCCGCCCTGATTGCCTGCCGTCAGGCATGGCCCGCGCAAGCCGCTGCGGCGGATCTGTTCCTCGACTTGCTGCAGGAAGGGGGGCATGCCTTCCTGCGTGAACGCCTGGGTGGCCACTTCACCGGATCCGCCTGGCTGGTCAGCGCCGACGGACAACGTGTGCTCCTGACCCACCATCGCAAGCTCGATCGGTGGCTGCAACTGGGTGGCCATGCCGATGGCGATGTCGATCTCGGCCGTGTCGCCCTGCGCGAGGCCGAAGAAGAATCCGGACTGGCGGATCTCGTCGTCGAACCCGAAATCTTCGATCTCGATCGCCACTGGATTCCCGCCCGCGCCGAAGTGCCGGGGCACTGGCATTACGACGTGCGCTTTGTGGTCCGCGCCACGGGCAGCGAGGATTTCGTCGTCAGCGCAGAATCACACGCGCTCGCCTGGCGCGAAATCGGAGCGATCGCCGCAGATTCCGATGCCGATGAGTCACTGCGACGCATGGCCCGGCGTTGGCTGGAGCGCTAGTCGAGGGCAAGGTTGGAGTGGGGAATCGGGACGACCCGCCATTCGGCGGTTGAAAGCCGGGATTCGGGAAGCGCCTGTTGCTCTTGCCATTCCCCATTCCCGATCTTCAAGCACGCCCGCCAAACTCGCCGGTCACGGTGCTGACGTGGATCTTTTCGCCGGTGCGCACGTACTCGGGAACCTGGATCTCGATGCCCGTTGAAAGTTTGGCCGGTTTGGGTCGCTTGGTTGCGGTGGCGCCCTTCATCTCCGGCGCGGTGTCGATGACTTCCAGAATCACCGATGGCGGCAACTGCACGGCGACGGGGACATCGTCGATGATCTGCATGTAACACCCTTCGATGCCATCAACGATGTAACCGGCGGCATCACCGACGACCTCGGCATCGAGCGTGTACTGGGTGTAATCCTCGCTGTCCATGAAGACGAACGCGTCGCCGTCCTTGTACGAAAAACTGACCGCGCGACGGGTCACCTCGGTTTCCTTGATCTCGTCCTCCGAGCGCAGCGAGAGATCGCATTTCACCCCGCCAGGGACGCTGTACATGATGAAACGGAAGGTCACATTGCCGCTGCGGCCCTGTGCCGAGCTGCGCTCGATGTCACGGATCTGGTAAACCTTGCCGTCATGTTCAACGACGTTGCCACGCTTTGCTTCGGATGCTTTCATGGGGGGAAGAGCCGGGAATGGAGAATAGGGAGTGGAGAATGGGATTGATGCTGGAAATCGTGGATGAGAATCGGGAATGGATCGAAGCGCGAGCAGGGCCTCGGGATAGGTAAGGGTGAAAAGAGTCAGATTCGGGTAAGCGGAGAATGGCTCTTGCCAAGAACTGCTGTGCCCGTTCCCGATTCTCGATTCCCCATTCCCGGCCCCAGGCTATTTGGGTGCCAACCGCACCGCGCCATCGAGGCGGATGGTTTCGCCATTGAGGTAGCGGTTGCCGAGGATGTGGCCTGCGAGTTCGGCGAACTCCTTCGAGGTGCCGAGGCGCGAGGGGAACGGGATGGAGGCGCTGAGGGATTCCTGCACGCTGGCGGGCATGCCATCGACCATCGGCGTCCAGAATATGCCCGGTGCGATGGTCATCACGCGGATGCCGAAGCGGGCAAGCTCGCGGGCCATGGGCAGGGTCATGCCGACGACACCGCCCTTCGATGCCGAATATGCAGCCTGGCCGATCTGGCCCTCGAACGCGGCGACTGAAGCAGTGTTGATGATGACGCCACGTTCGCCGTCGTCGCCGGGATCATTGTCTTGCATCAGCTCGGCGGCGGCCTTGGCCACGTTGAACGAACCCACCAGGTTGACCATGATCGTGCCGGCGAAATTCTTCAGCGGCATCGCGCCATCGCGACCGAGCATGCGTCCGGCACCGAGGATGCCCGCGCAGTTGACCGCGACATTGAGTCCGCCGAGGAAATCGCGTGCCTTCGCGACGTTGCCGCGTACGCCATCCTCGTCGGTCACGTCGGTGCGCAGGAACGTGGCCTTGTCCGGCCCCAGTGCGGCAACCGCGGCAGCACCCTTTTCATCATTGACGTCGAACAAGGCGACCTTGCCGCCGTGCGCCACGACATGTTCGGCGACGCTGAGGCCGAGTCCGGATACCCCGCCGCTGATGACGGCCTTGACGTTTTCGAGTTGCATGCCCTTCCTCCGCTGACGCAGGCTTCTGCAGCCCGCGCAAAGAGGCGGATTCTACAAGGTTCAGATGTCGAGGAGGCTCTTGAATTGCCTGGAGCGGCCGTCGAGCGGATCGACGAAGGCGAGCGAGCGCGCCAGCAATTTGAGCGGGCGGGTGTAATCGTCCGTCGCCGCCTCGGCCAGTTGCGGATAGAGCGGGTCATTCAGGATCGGCGCGCCGAGGCTGGCCATGTGCACGCGCAACTGGTGCTTGCGACCGCTGACTGGCTGCAGTGCATATCGCCAGGATCGCCCGCCACGATCGATGACTCCGATCCGCGTTTCGCTGTTGCTCGCGCCAGGTTCCTCCTGCATGCGAAAAAACGGCTCCCCGCCAACGATGCGGGAACGAAGATGCAACGGGAAGGACAATTCGGGCAATGCCGGGGCAAGTGCCTCGTAGTTTTTTTCAATGCACTGTTGGCGAAACAACGCCTGGTAGCGGGATCGCGTCGCCGGATTCGCCGAAAACATGACCAGGCCCGCCGTGCCGCGATCGATGCGATGCAAGGGCACCAGATGCGGATTGTCCAGTTGGCGCATCAGCCGGCGCAGCAGGGTTTCCTCGACAAAGCGACCGGCCGGCATGACGGCGAGGAAATGCGGCTTGTCGGCAATCACGATTTCCTTGTCGACATGAATGATGCTCGCCTCGAACGGAATGCGTGGTTCATCGGCAACTTCACGGAAGTAGCGGATGGTCAGGCCGTTCCGATAGGCCGCGTCGATGGCCAGCGGCACGCCGGCGGCGTCAAGCACGCGCGCGCGGGCAAAACGATCCCGCCATTCAACGCGGTCAATCCCGGGAAAATGCGCACACAGGCAATCGAGCACGGTCGCCCATGCGCCGGGCGGCAGGCGCAGGGTGCTGGCATGGCTCAGTGGCGGGGCGCGCGGTTCGGCGTCAATCGGCATCGGGCTATTATGCAATCAGCATCGAACCCGGGAGGCGCGCCGCATGTGGGAAGTAATCGGATCAACCATTGCGCACGAATTTTCCGACATTCCGGACATGGCGGAACTGACGCGCCTGTCCCTGCGTCTGCTGCTCGCCGCGCTTCTCGGTGGCTTGCTCGGCTATGAGCGGGAAACCAAGGGCAAGGCCGCTGGCATCAAGACGCACATGCTCGTCGCGCTGGGTTCGGCCATTTTCATGGTCATTCCGCTGCAGATCGGAGTCGAGGTCGGCGACCTGACCCGGGTCATGCAGGGCATGGTCACCGGCATCGGCTTCCTTGGCGCCGGCACCATTCTCAAGGGACGTGACGAGGAGAGCGTCAAGGGCCTGACCACGGCGGCCGGATTGTGGATGACCTCGGCCATCGGCATGACCGTGGGTCTGGGACAGGCGGGTTCGGCCTTGCTCTGCACGGGCTTCGCCCTGCTGGTGTTTGCGCTGATGCCACGTTTCATGCGACTCGCCGCGTCAACCGGGCAGCACGAGAAATGAGCAGGCACCTGCTTCTCAACCTGCGCCACGTCCCCGAGGACGAGAGCGCCGAGATCCGCGCGCTGCTTGCCCAGCATGAAATCGCGTTTTATGAAACCGAGCCCAACCGCTGGGGCATATCCGCGGGCGCGATCTGGATCAGGCAGGACGGCGATATTGCGCAGGCCAGAGCGTTGCTAGCGAATTACCAGGCCGAGCGCCAGCTGCGCGCTCAAAGCGAATTTGCAACCGCGAAACGCGAAGGCCGGGTTGAATCCTTCTGGCAGCAAATGCGTCGCGAACCCCTGCGCCTGGTCATGATCCTGTTCGCCATAGCGATCTTCATCGCCTTGAGCCTGTGGCCATTGCTGCTTGCCGGTTGAGGCCTCACTGGCCCGACGCATTGTCGCGGGTGAGCCACCGACCGCCGTGGTGTGGGAGGCAGGTACGCCGATGCCGGTCAAACTGGCGCGGATCGGCGTGGAGGATTCCGATGCGGCCATTCTGGTTGTGACAAGTCAATCCGCGTTGGATCGCGACTCAATATCCTCCTGGAATAAAACTCGGCATCACACTGCAGTAGGACTCGTGTTTGATCGGAGGTTATATGCTGCAAACTCCGCGTAAAGCGGGTGGATCGCTGGTGATAACCGTGCCCAAGGCATTCATCGAGCAAAATGGCTTGAATGACGGTTCCCGGGTCGAATTGCACCTGGCCGGCAAGAAGATGACGGTCGAGGCGCGGAACCGGCCCCGCTACAAATCGGCCAATCTGATGGCTGAAATGCCGGAGGGTCTGCCACGTATCGAGGGATGGGATGAAACGCCTTCGGTTGGCCTGGAGGGCGGTGGATGGCGTATGTGCCGAATCGCGGGGACATTGTTCACCTCGAATTGGACCCCGCATCCGGGCGGGAAATGAAAGGCCCGCATTTCGGGCTGGTGCTCAGTGGCAAGGTCTTCAACCAACAGGGATTGGCAATGATCTGCCCCATTTCGCAGGGAACGGCCGCAGCGGCGCGTACCTAAGGCACCATTGTTACCCTGATGGGATCGGGCACGGATACGCAAGGGGCTGTCCATTGCCACCAGTTGAAATCCCTTTACTGGCGGGGGCGTCAAGTCAGGTTCAAGGAGGTGGTGTCGCCGAGCATCGTCGATGACGTGCTGGCCCGCGTGGAAGCGATTTTGTTTGAATGAACTCAGCCACGCTGGTCGCGTGGATTGTTGCCGTGTCCGGCCATGGTGAAACGGGATGACAGGCGCGGTAATCGCGCTCCGCATGGCGTTCGCTGAGGCGCGACTCGACGGATACTCGTCTGACCGTTCAATAACAAGGGTCAGCCAGTGATGGTCAAAGGCAACACAGCGCGCCGGGTAGGGCGTGCACTCATCGCGGCAATGGTGCTGGTCACCGCAAACTTCGCGGCGGCGCAATCCAGGCCGGCCGTCAGCGTCATCAGCGTTGCCCTAGCCCTGCAGCGCGCGCGCCGCAGGGTCGAAGGTGCTCGATTCAGATGCCGCCGATGAAATCCGGCTTGCCCAGCTCGACGCCGTTGTGGCGAAGGATGTCGTATGCGGTCACCGTATGGAAATACACATTGGGCGTGACAAAGCCGAGCAGGTAGGGCAAGCCGAGGAATTGCAGTTCATTGCCACCAATGGTCAGGCTGATCGATCTGGCTTCGCTGCCATCGATCTGTTCGGGTTTGATCGATTCGGCGAAATCAATCGTCTTCTGGATGCGCTGCTGCAGTTGTTCGAAGGTGGTCTCCTTGTCCTCGTGGACCGGCCGCTCGACACCCGCAAGTCGCGCGACACCGCCATTGACCATGTCGGCCGCGATTTGCACCTGGCGCTTCAGCGGGAACATGTTCGGGTAAAGGCGTGAGTCGAGCAGCACCGACGGGTCGATCTTGTGTTGCTCGGCATGCGCCTGGGCTTTCTTGAGGATGTTGGACAAATTGCCAAGCGCGCGCACGAAGACCGGAACGGAGGCTTGATACATGGAAAGGGTCATGGTGGATTCCAGGATGGGGAGAATCGGAGAAGGCCGTCGACTCGCTGCATTTGATTGCGACCGGGCGAGCCGTGCAGACAGTGGAGCCGATCCGGCAACTCGCAAGGGCCAGCGGCAAACATGTTCGGCATGCGATCATGGCGCATGACTACCTTCACTTCGCTCGCCCTTGATCCTTCCCTGCTCAGCGCCCTCGACGCGCTCGAGTACACCGAAATGACGCCCGTGCAGGCATTGAGCCTGCCGCCCATTCTTGAAAAAAGGGATGTCATTGCCCAGGCGCCTACCGGCAGCGGCAAGACCGCCGCGTTCGGGCTCGGTCTGATCGCACGGCTCGATACGGCCGTGGCCAGCGTACAGGGCATCGTGCTCTGCCCGACGCGGGAACTCGCCGATCAGGTCAGCAAGGAGATCCGCCGACTCGCCAGTTTCGTGCCCAACGTGAAACTGCTGACGCTCTGTGGCGGCATTCCCTTGCGCCCGCAATTGGCCTCCCTGGCACACCCGCCGCATATCGTCGTCGGCACGCCGGGGCGCATCCAGGAATTGATCGATCAGGGTGCCCTGTCGCTCGCAGCGGTGCGGGTGTTTGTCCTCGATGAGGTCGACCGCATGCTCGACATGGGTTTCCAGGATGCGATCACCAGTCTGCTCAAGCAGAGTCCGAAATCGCGGCAGACGCTATTATTCTCGGCAACGATTCCCGACGAGATCCGCACGATCAGTCGCAGCCTGCAGCGCGATCCGGTTGCCGTCGCCACCGATGCCGGCGCGGAGCTGCCCGGCATCGAGCAGCAGTTTTTCGAGGTGGACGGCTCGCGCCGGTTCGATGCCTTGCTGCGCCTGCTGAGCACCCATCGGCCCGAGTCCACGCTGATCTTCTGCAACATGCGCCGCGATACCCAGGATCTTGCCGATGGCCTGGCCCAGCGTGGATTCTCGGCGCTGGCCTTGCATGGCGATCTCGAACAGCGTGATCGCGACGAGGTGCTGATGCGCTTCGCCAATCGCAGCTGCGCGATTCTCGTGGCCACGGACGTCGCCGCCCGCGGGCTCGATATCGAGGATTTGCCGGCCGTGGTCAACTGGGAAATCTCGACGGATCCGGATGTGCACGTGCATCGCATTGGTCGCACCGGTCGAGCCGGGCGCAAGGGCCAGGCCTGGAGCCTGGTTGCCGCTGCCGAGATGCCCCGGATTGCGGCCATCGAGTCGCGTATCGGCGAGAAGATCGGTTGGTCGAACCTGCCGTCGATGAGCGACGCGGGCAAACCCATCACGGCTACGATGAGCACGCTTTGCATCGACGGCGGCCGTCAGGAAAAAGTGCGGCCGGGCGACATTCTCGGTGCCCTGACCGGCGATGCCGGGATCGCCGGCGAAGCGGTCGGCAAGATCGGCATCTTCGCCACGCGCTCGTATGTCGCGATCCGCCGCGATCAGGCAGCGACCGCACTCAAGCGTCTGCGCGAGGGCAAGATCAAGGGCCGCAAGTTCCGCGTACGCGCCATCGATTGACGAGGCTCAGCTCAGGCTGAGCAGGCGCCAGCTGACCAGGCCGGTAGCGACGGCCAGCAGCATCAGCACAGCGGCGGCGGCATTCAGCCAGTGCCCGATCGAGCGTGCCGCAGGGCCGCGCCGGACCGGCGTATCGCGCAGCACGCGTACGCCCGGCAAGGGCCACTGCTGAAAAACTTTCACCTTGGCCGCCTTGCGTGCGGAATACCAGGCAAGCACGGCGAGACACAGCGCCGAGCCGGTCATGCCGATGCCGATCAGGCGGCGCAGGCGCAGGAGCAACAGATCGGTGCCGGGGATTGCCGCGATTCCGCTCAACCAGTCATGGAAAAGAAGCACCGTGACGACGGCAAGAATGGCGGCAAGAGCCAGGGCAACCAGGGTCTGGCGACGCAGAAGCGGGTCTGCGCGAAGCATGTCGTCAGTCAAGAATGTCTCCCTCGTTTTGCCCGACGAGGATAGCGGGGTCGTCAGCTCGTCGTATCGCCGTATATCGCCGAATCCCTGCGCCGGTCTATCCTTGTCCGATGAACAAGCCGAATTCGATACCGCTTCTCCCGTTGCTTGCTGCCTTCCTGCTCGGTGCCTGCCAGAGCAATCCCTTGCGCAGCACGCCGGATTTCGTCGCACCCGATGCGCAGCGCGCATGGTTTGATGGCGAGTACGACAACCACGAGCAGGTCGCCCGCTCCGATGCCACGCTGGTGCCGCGTGTGAAGTTCGAGATCACGCCGTTGTCAAAGGCGGGCTGGTACCTCTGGAAAGTACGTGTTTCCGGCAGCAGCGATTTGACCGCGACCTGGATCATGCGCTCGCTCAAGTCGGTCGATGGCTCGTTGCAGTTGACGCCGTACCGCGCACTGACGGCAAACCCCGCGCTCGGCAAGGACTTCGATGTCGAGCAATGGGTGGCACTCGATGCCTGTGCCTTGCGTGGCGCGGCCAGCGCCTCGGGACTCAACGTGCGTGCCGACCTGGCCAGTTGCGTCACCGTGGCTCCCGGCATCGGCGCCATGGCAGCGTTGTTGCCGTTGTCGATCGAGCATGATGGCGACGCCCTGCGCGTGCGCCTGTACGCGGACCAGGCGCGTGGCCCCGATGCGCGTGCCGAGGCACGGCGCGTGCGCTGGTATGCGGGTTGGGCTGCCATCAACGGTGCCGGGCCCGATGCGCGGGCCGAAAGCACCGATTGGCACATGAATCGCGAACTGCGCATTGGCAACGAAGGCGGTCGCGCCGCGCTGCTGTGGCGGGATGGAAAGAACTCGGGTTACTCGCTGGAGCTGGAACGCGCGACTTATCGCGATGGCAATGTGCCGGTGGTCAAGCTGTCGGTGATCGAGGATGCCAGTGGTCGAACCCTTGCCTATGCCTGGGCGAATCCCGAGGCCACCCGGATCGGCATCAATCTCGGCTGGTTGCAGGTCGGCCTCGACAGCGCCGCTCCTGCTCCAAGCCGCTGACGTGAACGGCGAGCCGCTCACTTGGAGCGAATTCGAGCGCGTGCACATGGTTGCCGGCACGATCACGCGAGTCGAGCGCTTCGCCGAAGCACGCAAGCCCGCCTACAAGATCTGGGTGGATTTCGGCCCCTACGGCGAGCTCCGGACCAGCGCGCAGGTCGCGACCTTGTACACACCCGCTGAATTGATCGGCCGTCAGATTGTCGGCGTGATCAATTTCCCCGAAAAGCAAATCGGCCCGCTGCGCTCGCAGTTCCTGCTGACCGGATTTCCAACCGCAGCCGGCGTCGTCATCACCACCACCGAACGCCCGGTACCCAACGGTAGCCGCCTCGCCTGAGCACAACGCCGCGAATCCCGCCATCCAGCAGGCGAATGGCTGGTTATCCCGAAACCCTAATCCCGAATCCTGCCATTAAGCCATCCATACGTCCAAAGGCTTCGGAAAATGTTGCGCTTGCAACTACCGAAACAATCGCTTGACAGGGGCTTTTGACATCGGTTACGGTCGATCCATGTCGCAGCGCAACACAATCTCCCAACTCCCCGATTTCCAGCGAGTCGCTCGAATCGGCGGCTGTTCGCGCGTCGAAAACCCGTCTGTTGTTCTCATTTCGCTCGTACTTATTAGCTGCGGAGGCGCGGGCTAGGGTATTCATTGAGCAATCGAACCCCGAAACCCCGCCCCGGCAACGAGGCGGGGTTTTTTTTGGCCTTGTTTTTCCGCATCAACCCCACGGAACCTGAAATGCACAGTGATCCAGCGCCAGCCGCGACGACGCGCGACAAGCCTGCCAGCACGGACAATCGCGTGTTGGTCTTCGATACCACTCTGCGTGATGGCGAGCAGGCACCGGGCTTTTCGATGAGCCGCACGCAGAAGCTGCGCATGGCGCAGGCGCTTGCCGATCTTGGCGTGGATATCCTCGAAGCGGGTTTTCCGCAGGCGTCCGCCGACGATTTCGCCTCGGTCAAGGCGATTGCTGCCACGTTGCGGGGGCCGCGTATTTGTGGCCTTGCCCGTTGTCAGCAGCCCGATATCGAGAGTGTCGCCCGAGCGATCGAACCAGCGCAAAAGGGTCGCATCCATGTCTTCCTTGCGACCAGTCCGCTGCATCGCGAGTTCAAGTTGCAGATGAGCCGACAGCAGGTCATCGATACCGCGGTGGCCGCAGTCCGGCGTGCGCGTTCGCTCTGCGAGGATGTGGAGTTTTCTGCCGAGGACGCCATGCGCACCGAGCCGGATTTCCTCGCCGAAGTGTTCTCGGCGGTGATCGAGGCGGGCGCGGGCACGGTCAACGTGCCCGATACGGTCGGCTATACGACACCGGTCGAGATTGCGGAACGCTTCACCTGGCTGCGCGCCCATGTGCGCGGCGCCGACAAGGTCGTTTTCAGCGCGCATTGCCATGATGATCTCGGCATGGCCGTGGCCAACAGCCTGGCGGCAATTTCGGCGGGTGCGCGCCAGGTCGAGTGCACGATCAACGGCATCGGCGAGCGCGCCGGCAATGCCGCGCTTGAGGAACTGGTCATGGCCTTGCGCGTGCGCAGCGACCGCTTCCCCGGTCTGCATGCCGGCATTCGCAGCCAGCGCCTGCATGCGACCGCCCGCCTGCTGGCGCAGATCACCGGCCAGCCGATCGCACGCAACAAGGCGATCATTGGCGACAACGCCTTTGCCCACGAATCGGGCATCCACCAGCACGGCATGCTCAAGCATCGCGGCACCTACGAGATCATGCATGCCGAGGATGTAGGCGTATCGAAAAGCCAACTCGTGCTCGGCAAGCACAGTGGTCGGCACGCCTTGCGCGAACGCTTGTCGGCACTCGGACATGATCTCGACGACGCGGCTCTGGACAAGGTGTTCACGCGCTTCAAGGCGCTTGCCGACAAGAAGCGCGAAGTCTTCGATGCCGACATCGAGGCGATGGCGGTTGGCCGCGATCCGGAGGCCGCAGGGCCCTGGCAGTTGAGTCACTTGCACGCGACCAGTCATATCGGATCAAGCGCCTCCGCATCGGTTCGTCTGACCCACGAAGATGGCCGCGTGGTCAGCGAGGCGGCGATTGGCGATGGTCCGGTCGATGCCGTGTTGCGCGCGGTCACGCGCGCGGTCGGCCATGATTTTTCGGTCGACGAATTCCATATCCGCGCACTCAGCGAAGGCGGCGACGCGCAAGGCCAGGCGGCCATCCGCGTGATCCATGAAGGGCGCGAACTGCGCGGCCAATCGGTATCCACCGACATCGTTGAAGCCGCCGCCAACGCGATCCTCGAAATTGCCAATCGCATCGAGCATCTGCATGCCGAAACCCCCGTCTCAACAACCGCCATCGCCGGCTAGGAACGATCCCATGAATCAAGCAAGTCACGTCTGGCACAACGGCCAATTCAAGCCCTGGGAAGAGGCCACCGTGCATGTCAGCGCACATGCCTTGCACTACGGCTCTTCGGTGTTCGAGGGCGAGCGCGTTTACGCCACGCCCAACGGCCCGGCATTTTTCCGCCTCGCCGAACATACCGCGCGCCTGTTTGAATCGGCCCGCATGTACGAGATCGACATCGGTTACAGCGAAGAGGAAATCAACACCGCCTGCCTCGAATTGATCGCCCTGAACCGGATGAAGTCCGCGTATGTCCGGCCAATCGTGTTTCGCGGTGCCGGCGGCCTCGGCGTGGTGCCGGATCACGGTTCGCCGGTGGATGTCTCGATCATGGCGCTGGATTGGGGTGCCTATCTCGGCGAGGCAATCGAACACGGTGCGGATGTCTGTGTTTCCTCGTGGAATCGTCCGGCCCCGAACACGACGCCGAGCTGGGCCAAGGCCGGCGGCAATTACCTGTCGAGCCAGTTGATCGGGTTCGAAGCCAAGCGTGGCGGCTATCACGAAGGCATTGCGCTGGGCACCAATGGCCTGCTCAGCGAAGGTGCCGGCGAGAACCTGTTCGTCGTGCGCAAGGGACGCCTGCTCACGCCATCCACGAGTGCGGGCATCCTTGCCGGGATCACCCGTGACACCGTGATCACGCTGGCTCGCGACCTCGGCTACAAGGTCGAGGAACGCGATCTGCCGCGAGAAGCCTTGTACACCTCGGACGAGGTTTTCCTGACCGGCACTGCCGCCGAAATCACCCCGGTGCGCTCGGTTGATCGCAAACCGGTTGGAACCGGCAAGCCTGGTCCGATGACGCGCGCGTTGCAGAAGGCATTTTTTGGATTGTTCGATGGCAGCACGGCGGATTCGCGCAACTGGTTGAGCCAGGTTCCGTCGGATTTCAATGCCCGATACGGACAGATGCATGTGCGTTCAGAGGCTGTCGCATGAAGCCTCGTACCATCATCGAAAAAATCTGGGATGCGCATCAGGTACGTGCGGAAACCAGCGATACGCCGGGCATCCTCTACGTCGATCTGCATCTGATCCATGAAGTGACCACGCCGCAGGCCTTCAGCGAGCTGCGTTCGCGTGGCTTGAACGTCCGCTGTCCCGGACGCGTGCTGGCGACGCTGGATCATTCAACGCCGACCTTGCCTGCGGACGCAGATGGAAACCGCGCCTACGTCACTGCCGAGGCCAGGCAACAGGTCGAACTGCTCGAAGCGAACTGCCGGGAGTTCGGCATCGAACTCCATGGCTGGAACAGCGAACACCGCGGCATCGTGCATGTGATCGGCCCCGAACTGGGCGCGACCCAGCCGGGCATGACCATTGTCTGCGGTGACAGCCACACGGCGACGCACGGCGCGTTTGGCGCGCTTGCGTTCGGCATCGGCACGACCGAAGTCGGTCACGTTCTGGCAACGCAATGCCTGCTTCAGCGCAAGCCGAAATCAATGGCGATCCATGTCGATGGCGCACTGCGTGCAGGCGTCAGTGCCAAGGATCTGATCCTGCACATCATCGGCCGCATCGGCGTCGGTGGCGGCACCGGTCATGTCATCGAATATCGTGGCGCGGCAATCCAGGCGCTGTCGATGGAAGAGCGCATGACTGTCTGCAACATGTCGATCGAGGCGGGTGCGCGTGCGGGCTTGATCGCACCCGATCAGGTGACCTTCGACTGGCTGCAAGGGCGCCCGCGTGCTCCGCAAGGCGCTGAATGGGACAGGGCGGTTGCCGCCTGGCGCACGCTGGCCAGCGATGCAGGCGCGCGCCATGACAGCGAAGTACATATCGATGCCAGTGCAATCGGGCCGACCATCAGCTACGGCACGCACCCGGGCATGGTCACGCCGATTGCGTCAGCGATTCCGGCTGCGCGGGATGCGCAGGAGGCCAAGGCGCTCAGCTACATGCACTTCGTGGGCGGTACCGCGCTGACCGGGCAGAAGGTCGATGTCGTCTTCGTTGGCAGTTGCACGAATTCACGCCTTTCGGATCTGCGCGAAGCGGCGGCGATCATGCGCGGACGCAAGCTTGCCGATGGCCTGCGTGCGCTGATCGTGCCGGGTTCGGTGCGGATCAAGCGCGAGGCCGAAGCCGAAGGGCTCGATGAAGTGTTTCGCGCGGCCGGCGCCGAGTGGCGCGAGGCCGGTTGCTCGATGTGCATCGGCATGAATGGCGATATTGCCCGGCCGGGGCAACTCGTGGTCTCCACCAGCAACCGCAATTTCGAGGGTCGGCAAGGGCCCGGTGTGCGCACGGTTCTGGCCAGTCCACGCGTTGCCGCCATCGCCGCGATTGCCGGAATCATCAGTGATCCCGATGCGTTCCAGGAGTGCGCCGCATGAAGCCATTGAACCAGGTGCAATCACGCACGGCGGTACTGCCGTTCGAGAACATCGATACCGATCGCATCATCCCGGCGCGCTTCCTGACCACGACCGAGCGCGCGGGTCTTGGCCGCTTCGCTTTCAACGACTGGCGCTATCGTGAAGACGGCACGCCCAACTCTGATTTTCCGCTCAACCAAGCGGAAGCCCGGGGTTGTCGGATCCTTGTCGCCGGAGACAATTTCGGTTGTGGCTCGTCACGCGAACACGCGCCCTGGGCCTTGCTCGATTACGGCATCGAAGCGGTGATCTCCTCCGGGATCGCCGACATCTTCCGCAGCAACGCGCTGAAGAATGGCCTGCTCACCATCGTCATCGATGCGTCGGAGCATCGCGCCCTGCTGGCCGCACCCGGGATCGAGCTGGTCATCGATATCGCCGAAGGAAAAATCAGCAAGGCCGATGGTTCGACGATTGCGTTCGAGCTCGACCGATTTGCCCGCCATTGCCTGCTCAATGGCGTCGACCAGCTCGGTTATCTGCTCGAAGCCGAAACCGACATCAGGGCGTGGGAGTCACGTCGCGCCACCAGCCCATTTTCCACGGAGCGTGCAGCATGAGAGCCGTCATCACGGTGCTTGGCGGGGACGGCATCGGCCCCGAAGTAACCTCGGCTGCAGTCGCCGTATTGGGCGAGATCGGCAGCCAGCATGGCCACGTCTTCGAGTTCAACGAACAGTTGATCGGTGGCAGCGCGATGGATCGTTGTGGCGATCCCTTGCCGCAGGCGACGATCGATGCCTGCGCAAATTCCGATGCGGTGTTGCTGGGCGCGGTGGGTGGTCCGAAGTGGTCGGATCCGCACGCCAAGATCCGCCCCGAGCAGGGTCTGCTCGCGCTGCGCGCCAAGCTGGGTGTGTTTGCCAACTTGCGTCCGCTGCGCGTGCATCCGCGTCTGGCCAGCCTCTCGCCGCTGAAAGCCGGGAATCTGATCGGCGTCGACCTGCTGTTCGTGCGCGAACTGACCGGCGGTGCCTACTTCGGCAAGAAGTTGCGCGAGGGCGATGTCGCCATCGACGAGTGCCGCTACAGCGTCGCCGAAGTCGAACGTGTCGTCCGTCGCGCCTGCGAGCTGGCGCGTGGACGCACGGGCCGGCTGACTTCGGTCGACAAGGCCAACGTGCTGGAAACCTCGCGCTTGTGGCGCGCGACCACCGAACGCGTGGTTGCCGAATATGCCGACGTCACCGTTGAACACCAACTGGTCGATTCGATGGCCATGTTGTTGCTGACGCGACCCTCGGCCTATGACGTCATCGTCACCGAAAACCTGTTTGGCGACATCCTCACCGACGAAGCCGCCGCACTGGCCGGATCGCTGGGCGTCTCGCCATCGGCATCGCTCGGCAGCGGTCGCCTCGGCGTGTATGAGCCGATCCATGGTTCGGCGCCGGACATCGCAGGGCAGGGCATCGCCAATCCGATCGGCGCGATCCTCAGCGCCGCCTTGCTGCTGCGCCATTCGCTCGGCCTCGAAGCCGAAGCGCGTCTGCTGGAAGCGGCGGTCGATGGCGTCCTCGAATCTGCCGAGTTGACCCGTGATCTCGGCGGTACGGCAGGCACGCGCGAAGTCACCGCGGCGGTGCTGGCGCAATTGAAAACTCGACGGAAGGCTGCCGCATGAGTTCCGACGAACGTATTCCCCTGCAGCCACCCATGCGCAGCGATGCGATCAAGACTGGTCCCGATCGCGCACCCGCACGCGCCATGCTGCATGCGACCGGTCTCGATGCGGCGGCAATCGCCAAGCCGCTGGTTGCGGTCGTGCATACCTGGTCGAACATCTCGCCGTGCAACCTCAATCTGCGCGATTTGGCCAACGCGGCCAGCGAAGGCATCCGTGCCGCCGGCGGTACACCCATCGAGTTCAACACGATTGCGGTGACCGATGGCATCGCCATGGGTACTTCGGGCATGCGCGCCTCGCTGGTCAGTCGCGAAGTGATCGCCGATTCGATCGAACTGGCCGTCGATGGGCATTGTCTCGATGCAATGGTCGTGCTGTGCGGCTGCGACAAGACCATACCGGCGGCGGCCATGGCGCTGGCGCGGCTCAATATTCCCGGTGTCGCCCTGTATGGCGGCAGCATCGCGCACGGTACGCTGGACGGGCAATCGATCACCGTGCAGCAGGTGTTCGAGGCAGTCGGCAGCCATGGCGCGGGCAAGATCTCCCACGAACGGCTGTGCACGATCGAGCGCGAAGCCTGTCCCGGCGCGGGTGCCTGCGGCGGCCAGTTCACCGCCAACACGATGGCCATGGTGCTCGGCGCGCTGGGCCTGTCGCCACTAGGCCTCAACGATATCGCCGCCACCGATCCGGCCAAGCTCGATGCTGCGCGGCGCTGCGGCGAGCTGGTGCTGGATTGTCTGAAGGCCGGACGCAAGCCGCTGGATCTGCTCACCCCGGAAGCATTCCGCAATGCGATGCGCATCGTTGCGGCCACGGCGGGTTCGACCAATGCCGTGCTGCATCTGCTCGCCATTGCACACGAAGCGGGCGTGACTCTCGACATCGAGGATTTCGAGACTGCGGCAGCGGCCACGCCGGTCATCACGGATCTGATGCCGGGTGGGCGCTACACGGCGATCGAGATGACGGCGGCCGGCGGCATGGCCGTTGTTGCCCGCGAGTTGCGCGCAGCAGGCCTGCTCGAGGACGCGCCGACGGTGACCGGGCAGACCTTGTTTGCCGAGATCGACGCCTCGGCGCCAGCGCCGGCGGACCAGCAGGTAATCCATCCGGTTTCGCATGCGTTCAAGCCGCGTGGCGGCTACTCGATCCTTTACGGCAACCTTTCTCCCGAAGGCTGCATCCTCAAGCTTTCCGGCGACGGCCCGCTGCTGTTCGAGGGCCGCGCCCGGGTTTACGAGAGCGAGGAAGCCTGTTTCCACGCCGTGCAGTCCGGGCAGATCGAAGCCGGCGACGTCATCGTGATCCGCAACGAAGGTCCGGCTGGCGGCCCCGGCATGCGCGAGATGCTCGCGGTGACCGCCGCGCTGGTGGGTCGTGGACTGGCCGACCAGGTTGCGCTGATGACCGACGGTCGCTTCAGCGGGGCCAGCTACGGGTTTGTCGTCGGCCATGTCGCGCCCGAAGCAGTGCGCGGTGGCGCAATCGGCCTGCTGCGCAACGGCGATCGCATCGTCATCGATGCGGCGCGCCGGGTCATTGAAACCGACGCCGACCTGGATGCGCGGCGGGCGAGCTGGATCGCTCCAGCGCCAAAAGCAACTCGTGGCGTTCTTGCCAAATACGCATCCCTGGTCGGCTCGGCCGCCAAGGGTGCCGTCACTTCTCCCTGAGTCATCCATCCGATCCAGCCATTGGAGTCAATCCGCATGTCCGCAAGCGTAAACACCGAAGCTCTCAAGAATGCCCGCATTGCCGTTCTCGGTTATGGCAGTCAGGGTCGATCGCATGTCCTCAACCTGCGCGACAGCGGCCTCGATGTGGTCGTCGGCCTGCGCCCGGGTGGTCCGACCGCACTCAAGGCCAAGGCCGATGGCGTCACCGTGTTGTCGCCCGGGGAGGCGGTCAAGGGTGCCGACCTGGTTGCCGTGCTGACCCCGGACATGGTCCAGCCGCAGCTCTACAGCGAGGTGATCGCGCCGAACATCAAGCCCGGGGCGGCGCTGTTGTTTGCGCACGGATTCAACGTGCATTTCAAGACCATCGTCCCGCGTGACGACATCGACGTCATCCTGGTCGCGCCGAAGGGTCCGGGCCATCTGGTGCGTACCGAGTTCGAGATCGGTCGCGGCGTGCCTTGCCTGTACGCAACCTTCCAGGACATCAGCGGCAAGGCCACGGATCTGGCCAAGGCCTATGCCGCCGGCCTCGGCGGTGCGCGTGCGCTGCTGATCGAAACCGATTTCAAGGAAGAAACCGAAACCGATCTGTTCGGCGAACAGGCGGTGTTGTGCGGCGGTGCCAGCGAACTCGTGCTGAAGGGCTTCGAGACTCTCGTCGAGGCCGGCTACCGCCCGGAAATCGCCTATTACGAGGTATTGCACGAACTCAAGCTGATCGTCGATCTGCTCTACCAGGGCGGCATCACCAAGATGCTCACCTATGTCTCGGAGACCGCCCAGTACGGCGATTACGTCAGCGGCCCGCGCATCGTCGATGCGGCGACCAAGCAGCGCATGAAGACGATCCTGACCGAGATCCAGGACGGCACCTTTGCAAGGAACTGGACGGCCGAATACAAGGCCGGCCTGCCCAACTACCAGCGCCTCAAGCAGGCCGATCTCGAGCATCCGATCGAGAAGGTCGGTGCCGAGTTGCGCAAGAAAATGACCTGGCTCAACGAGCCCGCCTGATCGCTCGCCCCAGATCCGCGAAAAATCCAGGAGATGCACCGATGAATGCGATGTTGCAGGAACACACCGAAGCGCTGGCCGATACCAAGTCGCACCCACGCGCGGGCACGCCGATGACGGCGGCAGAAATTGTCGTGCAGGTCCTTGCCGACGAAGGCGTCGAAGTGATCTTCGGCTACTCCGGCGGTGCCATCCTGCCGGTCTACGATGCCGTGTTCCGCTTCAATCTCGACAACCCGAATGCGGATGGCAGCGAGCCATTGCCGCTGATCGTTCCGGCCAACGAGCAGGGCGCGGGCTTCATGGCGCAAGGCTATGCGCGCGCATCGGGCAAGGTCGGCGTGGCCCTGGTCACCTCCGGACCGGGCGCGACGAATACGGTCACTCCGGTCCGCGATGCCATGGCTGATTCGATTCCGATCGTTGTCATCAGCGGCCAGGTTCCGACCGCAGCCATCGGCACCGATGCATTCCAGGAGGCACCGATCAGCAGCATCATGGGTGCATGTGCCAAGCATGTATTCCTGGTCACCGATGCGAACAAGCTTGAAGCCACCTTGCGCACCGCGTTCGAAGTCGCCAGGACAGGGCGTCCCGGCCCGGTCGTCATCGACATTCCGAAAGATGTGCAGAATGCCGCACTGGTGTTTGCCGGCAGCGGCGTGCTGCCGATTCCGGGTTATCGGACCCGGCTCAAGGCGATTACCGACGCACGCCTGGGGGCGGCGGCCTGCAAGGAATTTCTTGCTGCACTCGGCAAGGCGCGACGCCCGCTGCTGTACGTGGGTGGCGGCGTCATTGCCGGTGAGGCAACCCGCGCCTTGCGCGCGTTTGCCCAAGCGTTCGGCATCCCGGTGACGACGACCTTGATGGGTCTGGGTGCGAGCGACACGACCGAGCCATTGTCCTTGCACATGCTGGGCATGCACGGCACCGCGTTTGCCAACTACGCCGTGGTCGATTGCGATTTCCTGATTGCAGTGGGTGCGCGCTTTGATGATCGCGTCGCCGGCATGCCTGGCGCGTTTGCGCAAAAGGCGCGCTACATTGCCCAGTTCGATGTCGATCCGGCCGAGATCCACAAGGTCAAGCGCGTCGACTGGCATCACCTCGGCGATCTCTCGCAGGCACTCGACACGCTGCGCGCGCATGCCGCGCAAACCGGCTTCGATGCAGACGGGCAGGGCCGCTTTGCGGATTGGCACGCCCGCATTGCCAGCATGAAGAAAACGCACGCGCTCAACTTCGATCGCCAAAGTGCCTTGATTCAGCCGTACGCGGTGATCGAGGAAATCAACCGCATCACCCGCGGCAACGCCATCATCTGCACCGGCGTCGGCCAGCATCAGATGTGGGCCGCACAGTATTTCGATTTTACCGAACCGCGGCGCTGGTTGACCTCGGGTTCGATGGGCACGATGGGATTTGGCCTGCCGGCGGCAATAGGTGCGCAATTCGCCCGCCGCGATCTGCTGGTCATCGATATCGATGGCGATGCCAGCATCCGCATGAACCTGGGCGAGCTGGAAACCGTGACCACCTACAACCTGCCGGTCAAGGTCGTCGTGCTCAACAATTGCGGCGACGGCATGGTCCGGCAATGGCAGAAACTGTTCTTCAAGGGTCGCTTTTCCGCCACCGACAAGAGTCTGCACAAGAAGGATTTCATCAAGGCTGCCGCAGCCGACGGTTTCGAGTTTGCCGTTCGCCTCGATCGACCCGAAGATCTGCCGCGCGTGATCGCCGAATTCATTGCCTTCGACGGCCCGGCATTCCTTGAAGTAATGATCGATCCGGATGCCTGCGTCTATCCGATGGTTGGCCCCGGTGCGAGCTATGCGCAGATGATCACCGGTGAACACATCATCTCGCGCGATGCCGCAGTTGCCGAGGAATCCGGCCCCGTGGAGATGTTCTGATGCGCCATATCATTTCCATGTTGCTGCAGAACGAAGCCGGTGCCCTGGCGCGGGTCGCCGGCATGTTCTCGGCGCGCGGCTACAACATCGATTCGCTGACCGTCGCCGCCACGCATGATCCCGAGGTATCGCGCCTGACCCTGGTCACCTTTGGCGACGATGCGGTGATTGCGCAGATCATCAAGCAGTCGCGCAAGTACATCGATGTGCTGGAAATCGCCGACCTGACCAGCCGCGATCACCTTGAATGCGAACTGCTGGTGGTCAAGGTTTCGGCAACACCGGCAAATGCCGCCGCCATCCGCGAGTTCACCCAACGCCAGGGCGGCATGATCCTCGACGAGAGCGCAACCACGCGGGTGCTGCAGTTCACCGCAAGCGGCGCGGCCATCAGCACGATACTGGATGGGTTGACCCGCATGGCGCCGATACTGGAACTCGCGCGCAGCGGCACGGCGGCCATCGAACGCGGTGCCAGCGTGCTCGGTCTGGCGGAATCGCGGTTGGCGGGCTGATCGGTCGATTGCCAGCTTTGCTCCGCAATCAAGGATCCTTGATTGCCACCGGCATGGCGCCGAGACGAACGACGCGATCCGCTCGCTGCTGGTTGCGAATGACCTTGAGCGTGACGGCCTTGCCGGCCGCGGCGCTGAGGAATTCCTGGAACTGCTTGCGATCGGCGACCGCCATGCCATTGACCGCAACCACGTAGTCACCCGACATCAGGTTGGCTTGCGAGGCGGGCGTGCCGCCGACCACCGAACCAATCTGCACGCCGCCTTCGAGTTGCAGGGATTCGCGTTCCTTCGCCGTGAGGTTGCGGAACGTCGCGCCGAACAGGAGCTTGAAGCGCACGTAGTAGGCAGCCAGCAGTCGTGTCGGCGTGGACTCGCCATCATCGCTGGGATAATCGTGATAGAGCCAGACCTGATCCGCGCCAACGCGACTGCCGAGATCGAGCGCCTCGCGCAGTGCCTGTGCATCATCGGTTGCGTAGCGGCCATTGCCGATGCGCACGAATCCCTTCGATGCCAGTTCGCGCTGGTCGCCGCGCTCGCTCTTGCCCTCGATGACCAGCGGCCGCTGCGGGGCCGGTTCGGCGCGCAAGGCATCGATGTATTCCGGGCCGCGTTCGATGGTGGCCTCGTAATGGGAATCCTCGGTCATCTGCGGGACCGGCTCGGGCACCTCGACCGGTTGCTCGATGCGGTGGCTTACGGAGGCGCAACCGCCAAGCAGGGCGAGTGCTGCGAACAGGGAAACGGCAGGGTTCGTGATCGGGTTCATCCGTGGAGCATAACGCCTGGCCGCGTCTGCCGGCATGCATGACTCCTGAACGAAACCCTTGCGTGGCGACTGGCCCTTGTCGACTATCGCGGAATGAACCTTCCGCTCTCATCCAATCTTCGCGGCATTCTCTTCATGCTTGGCGCCGTCGCCACTTTTTCCGTGATGGACGTCTGCCTCAAGCTGCTGACGCCACACTATCCGGCCGTGCAGGTTGCCGCATTGCGTGGATTGACCTCGTTGCCCTTGGTGTTGCTGTGGGTTGCCCTCAGCGGCGGATTCAGACAGGTGGTCACGCGGCGTTGGCGTCTGCACCTGCTGCGCGGCGTGCTCGCAGTCGCCATGTTGGCGGCGTTTGCGTTTGCGTTGCGTGAATTGCCCCTGGCGGAAGCGTATTCATTGTTCTTTGTCGCGCCGTTGCTGGTTACGGCTCTTGCCGTGCCACTGCTTGGCGAACGCGTCGATGCAAAACGCTGGGCCGCCATCGCGATTGGCCTTGCCGGCGTCCTCGTCGTGCTGCGGCCGGATACCGGGCGCATGTTCAACCTCGGCAGCCTGGCCGTGCTGTTTGCCGCGCTGGCCTACGCCATTTCGGCGATCACGGTGCGTGTGCTCGGTCGCACGGAATCCACCCAGTCCATGGTGTTCTGGATGATCGTGCTGCTCAGCGTGTTTGCCACCGCCGCAGCCTGGCACGATTGGGTGGCCGTGCGCATCGAACACGCGCCGATCCTGCTTGGATTGGCGGTCAGCGGCGCCCTGGGCCAGTACGCGATCACCGAGGCATTCAAGCACAGCGATGCCTCGGTGGTGGTGCCGTTCGATTACACCGCGCTGATCTGGGGCATCACCTTCGACGCATTGATCTGGCACACCACACCGGATCGCCTGATGCTGGTGGGCGCCAGCATCATTGTCGGCAGCGGAATCTATCTGATTCGTCGCGAGCGCCGTCCTGCCTGAATGCATGTTCCGCCCACACGCAGTGGCCTTGCTTGCTGAACCGTATGTGCGTTCATTTACCGATATTCATTTTTCGTGCATGTCCTGATGGGCAAGGTAGATGCAACTGGGTCACACACGATCCAGCTCACCATCAAGGAGACAAGCCATGAACGAAGATCGAATCCAGGGCAAGTGGAAGCAACTCAAGGGCAGCATCCAGGAAAAGTGGGGAAAGCTCACCAACGACGACCTCGATGTTGCCGAAGGCAACGCCAAGTACCTGGCCGGAAAGATCCAGGAGCGTTACGGCATGGCCAAGGACGAAGCGGAAAAGGCCGTCAACGAATACGAGCGCACGATCTGATTCCGTATCGTTGCCCGGAAAACAGAAGAGGCCGCAATCGCGGCCTCTTCTTTTGAATGCAAAGCGCGCAAGGGTGATGATCAGGACGGATCACTGGCTGCAAACATGTGCTGTCGTCTGTCTCCCGCTGCGAGTCAGTTCCAGCCGCCGCAACCAGCACCTGCAGGTCGGTACGACTCCAATCCGGATGACCCCAATCTGTGCGAAGGAAATCAGGTTGGCTCCAAACAGCAACTGTACGAGCCCAGCAGGCCATGAAATGTCTGGAGCGCTGCTCGTATGGGCCCTGCATCGTGGGGGGCGATATGTCGCAACTCGTTCCATCTGTGCCGGCGATGTCCACGCTCGCGGCGGTGTCGGTACTTCGCACGAGGGCGTCGTTGCCTAGCGGGTAGCGTGTGCGATGAGCGAGTCATCAGGCATGCCGAGTGATCACTCTGCGGGCAGGGTCATCAATTCCTGCTCGATGCGATCAATGTGGCTATCGCTCTCGCCGAGCGCGCGCAGGGCATCGGCAAGATGTGCAAAATAATCGCGGTTCAGGCCGCTTGGACCTTTGGATGAGGCAATCTGGCGCGCAATTTCGGCGTCGCTCAGCAGATGGGGTCAGGTCTCAGCAGATGGGGTCAGGTCTTGTTTTGAAACATCACTTCTCCTGATCACGTCGTGCGATTCGACTCACCGATGCATAGTGAAGTCCAAAGTGTGCGCCAATCTGGGCCAGCGTAAATGCGCCGCTCGCATAGGCGGCCTGGATCGCAGAATCGCGCCCTTGGGCAGCTCGTTCGATCTGCGCCAGCGAAGTCCACGCCCGCTGCCGCTTTGGGACTTCGCGTGAGGGCGCCGCTGCCTTGCGCGTGGCCCGTGCAATGAACGATTCGTCGCCCAGAAAAACCTGCCCCCAGGCTGCGGCTTCGGGTTCGAAATCGCACCCTCCCTCCGCCACGAAGCGCGCATAGGCCCGACGCGCAGGGCCCGTTTGCGTGGCGAACAAGGCGAGCGTGGCGTCAACCTGCAATGACGGCAACGCTGCCGCCTTGCCCATCACCGCCGGGTAGCTGCTCCACGGCCAATCAGCCGCCGAATCACACATCCCGGCTTGCACGGGATTCAGCACGATGTAAC